>Ga0247806_10000646_pt1 | contig 20557 bp, 22 predicted proteins | sample UWRJL059202B1_FD_179935 | JGI IMG/M metagenome (GOLD analysis project Ga0247806, IMG submission 179935) | Plant litter microbial communities from Arlington Agricultural Research Station in Wisconsin, United States - UWRJ-L059-202B-1 | ecosystem: Environmental > Terrestrial > Plant litter >... | reverse complement strand
GAAGGATATACTGCGGTGTCGTTTCACCAGAGTTCGGAAGACCAGGAATAACGTCACCACTATCAGCCGTGTCGTTTCCTGCACAAATCGGAGCAGTAATCGTATCGTTGATAAGTGTCACATTTCCATTGCGCGCAAGGAGTCGTCCTTCGATTGTCGCACCGTTGGCAACTGTAATCGAATTAAGGGCAAGGATTGTCCCTACAAAGTTTGCTGTCGTATTAATCGATGCTGAATTTACTCGCCAGAATATATTACAAGCCTGTGCCCCATTCTCCAGAACGATAGAGCTCGCTGAACCAACAGCTAAACCAGTTCCTTCGAAAGATGATTCAAAAATAAATACAGATGAAGGATCGCCTTGTCCATCAAGCGTAAGGGGGCCTGCGCCAGCTGTAATATCAAACCTTGTTGAAGCTGAGTCATATACCCCAGCCACCAAAGTCTGTCCTCCAAGTTCGGTTGATACGGTTGTTGCCGGCGTTCGCCCTGCCGCATCAGTATACGCAGCAGTAAGACTATTCTTCGCTCGTAGTAATAACGGTCCGTCCGTAATCCTACACGGCGATGGCCCAGCTGCGTCAACAGAATATATCGTTCCAATAACCTGCGAACACATCAAACCATTTCCTGCTCCTGTTGAAGGACTAAGGCCGACATTTCCACGAATAACAGATGAGTTTCCTGCATCGGTAATGTTGGGAGTTCCTGAAAGAATCGCAAATGGTGACGCAGAACCAAGATCAACTGTCGGCTGCGCAGCGTGGGCTGACTGGCTACCGACTATCATGACGGCAAACATAGTAAGCAATGCAAATAATATAATAGATATAGATGAAACGAATGTAATGTGAGTTTTCTGCATGTCAGCCCTTTTATTTTGTTTAGTTTATTGTCCGAACGTCTTGTTCATCAAATCCAACCTTGAACTTCAATGGGTTGACTGATATGTACTTGGAGATTGTATCTCGTTTCAGGTGCATTTTGTCTATGGTAATAATATCAACATAACCATTATTACGCAAATTATTCGTCCAGTATAATAAAATTATGATTCAAGATATATTATTCGCGATTTGGTTCTTGCTCCCCGCTGCTATGTCGAATGCTGTCCCCATATTTGCTGCAGCAATACCATTTCTAAAAAAGTTCGATGCGCCAATCGACGGTGGCAAAACATGGCGTGGACATCGCCTCCTCGGCCCACATAAAACATGGCGTGGTATTATTTCAGGTATTATCATCGCAACCATTGCTTTATGGATTCAGCAAATGCTATTTAATCACTTCGAATGGGTACAATATATTGCAGGTGACGTAAATTATACAGCGCTTCCTGTTCTTATCTTAGGACCCCTCTTTGCTATCGGGGCACTCGGCGGCGATGCTATCGAGAGTTTCTTCAAACGACAAAAGAATATTTCATCCGGAGGTGCCTGGGTACCCTTCGACCAGCTCGATTATATTATCGGGAGTGTGATCGTGTCGCTATTTTTTGTCATCTTGCCACCACTCCAGTATGTATGGATATTCGTTGTCTGGTTTCTCGGCCACCTACTCGCAAGTTACATCGGCTATAAACTTGGGCTTAAAAAAGATCCAATTTAATCTCGGCCAGTCGAGTACTGCCAAAGTGCGTACAGTCCCAACACGAGTGAAACCCCGATAAGTAGATAAACACTGATAGCCAGCGGCTGGAAATCATTGAGCGCCTTCACTAGAATTAACCCTACGATACCTACCCACGCCGAAGCCATACTGAGCTTTCCTTGGCGCGTTGGATGGATAGCAATACCTTTTCGCCTCTTATAGAGTGTGACAAGAGGAATAATTACTTGTGGAATAACTAATGCGAGAATAACCCACCAGTAAGTAATGCCGGCGACAATCAACACAATAATAGTGAGGAGTGTTCCAATCTTATCTGCAGTCGCATCAAATAATTCACCGAGTGGCGATTTAGTATGCGTTGACTCCGCAACAATTCCATCGACAACATCAAGCAAGCGCCCCACGGTTAAAAGAATTAACCCGAGCCAAAACTGTTGCTGCAAAAGTGTAACGAGGCCATAGATAACGACAACAAGCCCACTAACAGTAATAATATTTGCTGGTGAAGCTATTCCGTATGTGGCCGCAGACATTTTTTGAAAAAAATTGCGGTCAGCGTGTGGCGTATTCTCCCACTCAGGTTTTTTCGATGTACGGTGAAGATTCATGAGATTATTATAAACTTTTTGAAACTATCTTACGAAGTTGGTGAGATGTTCACCATCCAAGACACGCCGAATTTATCAGTTAGTGATCCAAATGCATCACCCCATGGCGCAACTTCAAGTAGCTGCAGAATCTTTCCACCTTCAGATAACTGACTCCAGTACGAACGAAGCACTGCGTCGTCGTCACCGCTGAGTGAAAGTGTAATGTTTGACTCGGTTGGAAGATTATCCCACGAACTTGGGTAATCGGAGATCATCAACTCAACATGCTCGCCCGTTAGCGTTGCATGCATGATCTTATTATTGTCTTCTTCAGGAACCGGCATTGCCCCACCTGACGCCTCGTTGAAAGCGCCAAAAGTGTCACTCTCGACCACACCACCAAAGATAGCTTGGTAGAACTCAAGCGCCTCGGCAGCATTTCCATTAAAGTTAACGTAACTTGTAAGTTTCACAGACATTATAAGTACCTCCGTTTATGTATCTATAATAGTCCTTATTTGTTGCTTGTACCAGCTTCGGAATCAATACTCAAAGGGCTCACCTCAAAATCCAACACCAGCCCTTGATGATCTGACGCCACAATATCAGAGGCATAAAAATTCTCAACCTTCACCTGATTGTTTACAAAAATATAATCACAGGGTTCATCCTTGTGCGTTAAGTTTGTGCGAGTCGACATAAGTCCGTACTCACTCGTAAGGTTGCGGAAATGACTGTTAATAACATTCATCGATTCGCTATCGGGCTCGAGGTTAAAATCACCCGCAATAATCACAGGTCCTCCTAGCTTCAAAGCGTAGTCAATAATTTGCTGGCAAGCCTTGAGCGTGAAGTCATTCCCCTTCTTGTGCCCAGGGACATGGTATCCGTGATGATTGATAACGTGGATCGGCTGGTTATTCTCATCGTGCACCACAACATGCTGAAAATTGCGCACGTTGTAATCATCTTCGTCAAACATCAGATTATCTTTGTATTCAAGATTAGTAAATTCTGTATATTTATCACCAAACGTCAGATTAGAAAGTGTCGCGTTACCAAACTCCGCCTGACGGCCCATAAACTGCAAACCATACACAGGTGAAAAATACTGGTGATGAAAGTGAAGGTCAGCAGCGACCTGCGATAGACCAGGAAAAAGCCCCATATCCGATTCAGAATCGAACACCTCTTGAAGAGTAATGATATCAGGCGCTTCTTTTTTGACCATATCCTCAACCCGAATAGCGAGTCGGATTGACCATGCGTTTAGCTGTAGTAATCTCATATTGCTTTTATTGTAGCAGACCAAAAACACCATGGCTTTCGACATGGTGTTTATATTTGGATCACAATAACTATTACCGGTTGCTGTTCGCTTTTTTACGCAGTACTACTGCAAGTCCAATCAATAGACCAAACACACCAACTCCAGCAAGCACATACAGCCCTGAATGCTGGCGTGCCAGTCCGGTATTCGGTACGCCAACAAGCGCAGAGGCAAGTCCGACAGGATCAGTGATGACCCCATCGTTAGGATCGATATCGAGTTCACTATTGTCTGCAACTGCATAGCTAATCACTGTTCCCGATAGTGGGCTCGATGCAGACGCAATGGTCGCAGATGTAATTGTAAAGTAAGTATTCATTGTTGGGTTGTATTTACGGGCAATCATGCCACTAGAGGCCACATCGTGATAGTACAGCTTTACGTTTGCAACATCTTCGTCACACCCGGTAGCAGTAAAATTCACAAATCCCGACTGATATGAGAAGTCTGCATCTTTTGCGCTATGGCTACTTGCATCCGCAATCGATACATCCGAAAGCGTACAAGAGTCGTCCGTAGCAACAGTCACGTACTTGTTGCTTACCGGGCTAAGAATTGTGACGACATTATCTTGATCTTCATCGACGATTCCGTCATTGTTGCCGTCGCCATTATTTGGAAGTGGTGAAGAACCGCCACCATTATTTCCACCCGTAAAGGCGTCGTAACATACTTGGTACCAGATTTGGCAAAGGTACCCGTCGTTCACGCCATCTGCCTGGAACCAATAGTCTTCAAAGTTCCAGTCAAACGGAATATACGTATTAATATCTTTCATTTCAGTAGTTGTTTTACCAACTTCAATACCACTAGTACTTGACCCAATTCCCGATGTTTCAACATCCCAGAAGGTGTCCGCTTGAATAGAAGCAGCGTCATCGTTAAAGCCTACAAGGCCACCACCTATTGATTCACCTTGTGGCGTAATGGCACCAGTTGCATACGCCCAGCCAATAAGTGAGCCCGCGCCGAGAATTCCCGTGTGACCACCAAGATACCCTGAACCAGTGACATTTCCGCGTGCATAGGTACCGATAAATCTAGTGTCATAAGCCTGCCCCGCGAGTCCACCGCCTGGACCTGAGTGTGCAATAACATTACCAGTTGCAAACGCCTTATCAAACTCAGACCCCTCGCCAGCATAGCCGACCAATCCGCCGACACCCTCATTCCCTTCAACACCACCAAGTGCTGCTACCTGCCCTATAGTACTTCCTGATACTTGCCCGACTAGGCCACCGACATAAGTGGCGCTTGCGGCAACAACATCTACATCAACAATGACGTTAAACAACTCTGTTTCCTCAATATAACCGATCAACCCACCAAATCCTTCGGATACCTCACCAATAGCTGTCACGGTGCCGCCGATAACATTAACATTCTCTATGTAAGACGCCCCTTCAGAGTACCCTGCCAGCGCACCAACCATAGATTCACCCGATACAGTTACATTCTCAAGCGTCAGATCCTTAATTATTGCGCCATCAAGACTTCCAAAGAAGCCGTTTTTCGCACCAACCGAGTTATTAACTGTGACGTTACTTATTTTATAGCCAGCACCGTCAAAGATACCCTTAAATTCCTGGTTGGTTGCAAACATAAGTCGCGTGAAGTTCACACCATTACAATCAATGTTCTGTGTAAGTACAAAGCTATCGTTGTTATACGATGCGCTAGTATTCAACTCTTGTATGTCTACACAGCTTGTAATAAGCCAAGGACTTTCGTCATCACCTTCACCAATTAATGCCGATGCCTGGTTTGGAAACGCAACATTTCCTACAATAGTTGCTACAACCAGTACAAATGCCGATAACCCATACTGAACTCGCTTCATCTTTGAAATCATATAACTCCTTAAACCCCTTTTGCTTATTTATATACTAGAGAAGCTTGAGAAACCGTGCAATAAATAATTTGGCAAAATAAATGCCAAGTTTTTGGCATGTTGTGCTATATTCGACTTATGGACACGTCGAGTCAATTTATTTACCTCAAAACACACGGAGCTTTTTTCGAAAAGCACGGACGACGATTTGAGTATGACAAAAACCAATACGTACTCCGCGGAGACGATCCTTCTATCTATGTCTTCTTTCTCGCAGAAGGCCTCGTAAAGTTATCGTCAACTAGCTCTCGGCACGATGAGCATATTATTGGCTTCTTTTTACCGGGCATGAACTTTGCCCAGACACGATCTTTTTTTGAAGCCGATGGTGGAGGACTCGAAGTCACTACTGTTACCCCCAGCGTCCTCTATCGTGTTTCGCGCGAAGAGTTTCTCAAAGAGCTAGGGACTGATCCAACGTTTAAAGATGAGTACTTACAACAATTAATTCGAAATCAAATCTATCTCCTCGATAGCACTATCTACATGAGCGAAGGAAATATATATCACCGTATGGTCCGTTGGCTCCTCCAAATGGCAAAATACTACGGCGAAACAACAAACGACGGTATCAAAATTACACCAGAGCTCACTCAAGCGACAATCTGTAATTTTATTCGTGCCAGCCGAGAAAGTGTTGCAACAACTCTTAAGCGACTCTCTCAAGAAGGTGCTATCTCCATAGAGAAAAAACACATCACCGTTGTTGTCGACGTCTGTAAGCAAATCATCGAATAGGCACCTCTAGGATAGAAGGATAATACTCAATCCAGCAACAGCAAGAACGACAGAAATAATTTTACGAGGAAGATAGTCTCGTTCCTTCAAAATAAAGATACCCAACACCGCGACAATCACAAGGCTCACACTTGATATATATGTCGCAACACTCACAAACGCTCCCGCTGCGAGCGCAAACACCCAAGCGCATGCGGCTAACGCTCGGAAACCTACAAGACCCATCACCTGCTTATTAAAGATTTGCTTGGTCGGCAATGGGTATCGTCGTAGTAGTACAATCGCCCACATCATCGCCGCAGCAAGGAGCACCACAACAGGCCCGGCAGTAAACACCCCTACTTCATTAATGAGCCACTTTTCAGCAATCGCCAATGAACTCGCGGTGGCAGCCGCAGCAAAACCCCAAGCAATTCCCCTCTTCGCAATCTTTTTACTACTCTTTTGGCGCAGTACAAACACGGCAAGTAAAATAAGCAGCCCGCCAATAATCTTCCACACAGAGGGAATCTCCGAGAGAAAGAACACCGCAAGCACCGTCGCAAAAACAATACGAGTACTGTACAGCACGGCGTACGATCCAGCCTCAAGATACTGCAGCGCTTTCACGATCGTTATCTGAAGGAGTGCACTCAACAGCACTGCAATAGCGACCACTGCTAAACTCTCAGGCTCGAAACGACTCAAATCTGGATGCACGAAAAGTGCAATAACAACAAACGGCACCGAAAGTGCAGTATGGAGTATCGTTGCCAAAACCCATGGATGAAGCTTGCCCGCATACGCCTGCCGACGAAGCAGCAAACTATACCCAACCAAACCAATTAAGTGTAACCCGAGGAGTATAAGCCAGAGCATAGTGTATTCAGTATACATTGCGGAAGTAAAAACAAAATAGCCCCGAATCACCGGAGACTATTTTGTCTCAACGGGACTCGGGGCCTACTCAAAGCGAGTGAAGAAAGCTTTCTCGTTGATCACGGCACCCGGTGTCAGGCCATACCTTTGAGCCTGCACCATGAGTCCGAAAACGATCTCATGCGGACCCGATATCCCGGCGGGAATGTCCGTGATCGTGAACTCGAACTCCTTGCCGATCGGGATCTTATTCTCCAGCGCGTGTGCTCGTGCGCGCTCGAGAGTCTGATCGACGAAGCTCGCCTGCGACCCACCATCAATCGCTACCACCTCCGGTGAATCAAACCAACCACCGCCCGTCGCCTCTACAAATGTTTCTACCGTCTCTTTCTTCTTCCTCCGAAAAAAACCGAACATAGCATTTCCTCTTCTCTCGATTGGATAGAGGAATGATAGCAACTTGGAGGTGTGAGGGCAAGCGTAAGCCTGAAAAGAAGAACCGTTAGGAATAAGTGCTGATGGACCTGTCCTTTGCCTCCGAGTTCACTACTGAATAGCTAGCGAGAACATCCGCCAGGTTCGTAGCCATCTCGTCAGCCAGCCAATCGATCGCAAACGTATCAACAATCGTTGAATGGAGCGGCCAGTTGCTTGACGGAAACTCACACCCTTCCTCTATAGGATCAAAGAACTGAACGAGTGTATATTTTTGCGTGAAGCGAGTCATCCCCTGCGTTCCTCAAACTTCTCTAGATATTGCAGCCAATCCTCCGAACCCTCTTCTTGAAATAATTGATGCAGGAACTGTGTCATTATCTTCTTCCTTTTACCACCCTCTTTCCTACCGGATTCAGTCATAAGTATTGAAGGAATAATAAGAAGTTTATCGAAAAAATGCTGGGCACTATGACTCTTTTTCGAAACCCGATATTGAGCCGCTTGCAAGGAAGTATCATCCGGAGCGATGTTTTTATCAAAAAACTCATTACCTTTTGAAAGTGCATAGGAATGAGTTCGTAAGATACCCATTGCCCCTATCGCATCGCACATATCCGCATCGCTCACAATCATGCCTTCGAGAGTCTTTGGACGAACACCCTCTAAATGCTTTGAATATCCCATGGTACGAATAATTTCCAAAACAGCTGATTGAGTTTGCTCGTCGACATGATGCTTCTTTAAGATTTTATTTGCGTTGATTAATTCATCCGCATACTTTTGGCCAAACAACTTATAATCATCCACATCATGAAGCAATGCAGCGAGTCGAACGACCTCAATATCCGCGCCTGCTTTTTGCGCAAATGCCAGCGCAAGCGCAAGCACCCGGTTAACATGCTCCATTCCGTGACCACTTTTATCAGTCGCAAGAAGAGTCGCTACATCTTGGGTAATTTTATCGATCACTGCGCTGTTCCTTGACATGCTTCCTGATCTTATCAGTGATTGTTTTATATCCAGTCTTCTCAACATACTCCCACGCAGCAATGTATTCTTTGGCGTCGAGAGACTCCAGCGACTTCTTATCCAACTCCAACAAATCCGGCCTATCGAGCACGTCAATATATAGCTCCTGCAAGAATGCATGGACAGGAATATGCACTAAAGTATTCCACGCATGATCTTCTCCAAACATTGACTTCCAAAGTTTTAAAAAGTCATAGTGACGATCATACGTCGTGTTATCTGTCAGTAATCTGTGGATTATTTCATGAGTGAGCGTAATGATCAGATCATCTTTTTTCTTAAACATCACACCAAGAACCATCGGGCTACTAAATGCGTTGAACCACGGTGCGACATGTACGTCTATGGTATTTTGATAAAACTGCAAACCAGTAATTTGGCACAGCGCCGCAACTATCGTGTCTCCATCCGGCTGCCACCATTTCTCATATTTTGCTGCTATGCCTGTATAGTATTCGAAAGAATGAAGAGGCGTGCCGTCACCCCAGAGATTATTTAGTCCTTCAGAGGCCTGATCTGACAAGAGGAATGAATACTCAAATCGAACCTCTGGTATACTCTGTGACTTGCCATTCATGTAGTCATTATAGCAGTGGCTATGATAAAAATTACTTAACCGACTCTTCCACTAATCCTCTTATCTTTGTCGCTTTTTCAAAATGATCCAACTTGTGAGTCACAATCCACCACTCCGCTGCTTCCATTAAAAGTTCCGGCGTCTCATTTTTATTTGCAAAGAATGCGTAAAAAGACAACCCAACATTCTGACCTTTCGTCCGTATCTTTTCGTCACATACTTTGATGATTCGATTTTTAAGTTCAGTGTTCATACTGAGAATAGTATAGCAGCCACCTACGGTGCGTTCGGATAAAGGTCGGCCCCACTCTCTTGACGGCTCTCGCCACTAACACCCTCGGGCAGATATGCAGGGTGCTTCGTTGTCATAATCTTCCACACAGCCGCGTCGTCAGCAGAGTTTACCGAATCAAGCCACCGATGCGTGATAGCCATCGAATTATTTTCGTGTACTAACTCTTTTTCGTACGACGCATCATCAATAACACGCTCACTCACAACAAACTCCAATTCGTACGCCTCACCGTAAATCTTCTCAAAAAGATATTTCACTCGTGGCATATGATCTTCGGATGCAATGATTGCTATATTTGTAAAACCCCTAGGCTCTACGATGTCTTTCTTAGTAAAATAGACATTTCCGATTGTATCCATGGATTTCGATTCTTCAATAATTGCTGATTCCGGAATACCAAGCTCGATGGCATACTCTTTCATCGCCTCGGCCTCAGACCGAGTAGGATGAATATCAAAATGATACGTCCAAGCACCCGACATAACAACAAGAGGAGCGACTCCATTCTTATACAGCTCAGCCGTTTTTCTGACGCGAGATTTTGGATCCGGAGGCAAAGAACCATCTTCTTCAATACCCCGACCTAAGACAATAATGACGTGTGACATGTGTTTATTGTAGCAGGACAGGAAGACTACAAAGGAGGTTTCTATTGAGATAGATCGGTAAACTAATAACCGTTCATAACTCGGCTTATTATGCCTTGATCCCTGTCAGGGTCACTAACTAACTCGTCTTTACTTGCACCAAAAAATGACTTTATAGAGAATATCTCGTTATTCTGATTATACTTTCCTTGGGCGTCCACCAAACCTAATACTTCGGCTTGGACCTCTGCTCCCACCGCCATCGCAAGACACACGCCTAATACATTATTCTTATCGATAATACGCCTTACGTCACCTTCGGGAGTTTTGTGACGTGTTGGAGATACCTCGGTTTGTAGCCTATTAGCAGCAATACCACGCCCTTCTGGATCTGCTACCATTCTGGCAATAGAAAAAACTAGCGCCACTGCTGGATTATGATCCGGGTGTGTTTGGATAAACCACTCAACCTCACGAAGTGCGTGTTTCAACATTCTAATAGTCAGCTGCCCTGTCTGATAATAGTAAACTAACTCCTTGGTTATCTCGACCATAGCAGGTTTAAATACCTCATACTCCGAATGAAATTCGAGACTTAAATATAATGAGTCGATAGATGAATGTTCCATTTTAGAGCCGAAGAATATCTTCTCATCATAGACTTTAAGGGAGTGTTCAAGTTTCCGCCTATCGGTTATGCTTATCTCAAAGCTGTCGTTCGACTGCGGCGCAATTATAATGATTGGCTTCTTAAATTTTTTTGTGCCGATAAATTCATGCAACGTCTCCATAAAAATAGCCCCGTCCTCACCAACCCTATCAACATCTTCAATAATAATAACGATCGGCTTGCGTGATGATCTAATTTTACGGTATAGCAATGCCTCAAGCTCAAACGTTCGTCTCAATGGCCTCTTGTCACTCAGGTTGCTAATCTTTAAAATTCTGCCCAATCCAACGAGAAGTAAAATTGGGGCTATGACTGGTGTAGCAAATTTTAAATACGCCTCCCAAAACCCAGCCTCACTCTTAAACGATGTCCAAAGAATAATACTAATAATAGTTAAGATCAGCCAAATAACAACTATCCATATCCACAGCAAGACCGTTCTCTTTGCATCAAGCTCATTGCCGTCAACCTCATCTGCAATATCCCATTCATCCCTACCTATCGTGAGATCGGCAGATGCCTTAACAACAAACGCATCCCAGAGTTCATTCCTGTTCGAATAACGCCATGTATCAAAATCTATCCACTTATATTTTTTAGCTATTTTTGATTTTACATTACGGAGGATAGTAGTCTTACCAGAGCCGAACGGCCCAAGATAGGCGATTATCGATGACTCTCCCGACTGCGCAACCTGATCGATTCTTTGCTCCACATGAGATATCTCTTTAAGATAGCCCAAGGAGTCGTCCTTACTGGGCAGTTCTCTAAGAATCGTAAAATTCTTGAATACTCTATTCATCAGCTAAAACGTAAATCTCTGAAGGTGGGAACAGTAACGGGAGTGAGTTTTTCTTCAGCTTGAAGATCGGACCTTTTTCGACCGCTGAAACGCCTTTTTCTTTGATCAAATGATCAAGACTAACTTGCCCTTGTTGAATCAATATACCTAACTGCGAAGCCAGCGGGTCTTTAGTGTGCTCGATTTTAGTGAATTTAAAATACTCCTGTCCATCTTCTATTTTTGAAAGTGCTTCAACCCAAAAAGTTTCCTTGTGTTTAGTTAGGAGTCTTTGCTCTAAATTTCTAAACCTCCAACTTACAACATCACCGTCCCTAGAGGAATATTCCGTAAGTAGACCTTTACTAGAATCGACCTTTAGCCTGAGTGTTTGGGGATTGAATCGTGTTGACGTCACCGTACAATACAACCTCCTGACCCCATCTTTTAGGTAACCATACTGATCCAAAATGGTACGAGATGATTTTACAGTGCTAATATCCCAATCTGGTACCTGCGCAAATAAATTCTTCCTGTTTTGACGCTCGGCCCGTGACGACTTTATCTCAATCCCCTTGTAGTCGGGGTCCTTGCTTGAATTGATAACGATCCCCAACTCTGTTTCAAGAAGTCTACCTATGGCAGTATCGCCTTTAAAAGGCGATTTGATGTAGCCTTTCCGGGCTATCGCGCGTATCTTTTCTATTAGCTCGTCAGACACCCCTCTCTCCTCCGCCGAATACATGTCTACAAAATGCTTGAATGGAGATTGAATGGTAAAAAGATCGCGAATCGGCAGTGTAGTCAAGTTGAACACCCAAAGACGACCTTCGAACGATGATATAGCTAAAATATCTCCAGCGGAACAGAGAGATCCTATCTTGGAAATCCACACCCTAGGATCACCCATCTTTGTTGTGGGTCTGTAAAGGGATGTTCGTGTCGTAACTGTTTGCTCGATATCAATGATCACGGTATCTAACACGATCTTGTTAGTAGGCCCTTGCTTTTGCGTATTGAAATCATGTATATTCTTCAATTTTAAGAAGTCTCTCACGGAAGAGGTCGCATCCATAATTGATTTTCGAAGACCCGTTTTTGTTGGCTCAATCAAAGCAACTTCAATCTGCTTTGACGTTAGAAATTCAATCTTACTTAATTCATCGTCAGATAATTGTCTCACTCTGACAGTATATCAAAGAATCTCCTACCAACAGCATAGGCAACTAGTGGTGCTACAGCATTACCGATCTGAGAGTATTGGGGTACTTCCGTGCGGCGCTTTGTGCCACCGGTGGTTTCCTTAGATCTAAACTCAAATGCATCGGGGAATCCCTGAAGTCTCGCGTATTCTCTAACTGTAAAAATCCGTGGCTCAGAAGGGTGTATGTAGTCATCGGGTAGGGTCACTACGGTAGGTGATGGCTTATCCCACGAAAGAGCGCGCTGAGAATGCTTTTTTGTTTTCAGTTCAAAAGTTAACTCTATCAGTTCATCTATGCTTTTTGCCAACGTAGTACCATCAGGGGACGTAGCGGGAATGATTGCGTTCTTATAAACGCGTCGAAGCGTCTCCCGTGCAACCCCCGCCTCGCTATTAGCAGGAATATTTAACGTATTTGACGCCAAGTTATTATCTCTGAGGTATTGATATAACCTAAATCGCTTCACCGCAAGATCCTTGTGAACACGAGGTTTTTGATTAGCAAGACCAATCGCAGATGGGGGTAATATTTTCCACTCATCAACAGCCCTTATATCCTTTAAGTATTCTCGCGCATTTTTTGAGCCCCGCTCATCAGTAAACTTACTAATATCACCAATTGCATCTTTAACAGTCCTGAGCTGAGTTGAAGTAATTGTCGGTTCAGGGGCTAGCAATGGTATATCCTTTAGTAAATCAATAAAGTCAGAGTGCCATAGAGTGTCGGTTGAAACGATACCTTCTTTCTCTGCGATATCCTTTCGAAGACCAAGAATCAAAAGCCTAGGCCTATGCTCTGGAACTCCATAGTGCATTGCATTTACGTGCACCGGCTGGACGACATAACCCTCACCAGTCTCACGTAGTGCTTGCTGAAGCTGTTCAAAGGGTGCCGGTTCACCGCCACTCTTTTTGAAGCTTCGACTCATACCGACGACATTCTCTATCACAACAGCTTTTGGGTTTACTGCCTCTACAAACTCAAGATATTGCCATGGTAGCTTGTTTCTAACATCGTCAGGATTCCTCCTGCCGGCAAGGGAGAATCCTTGGCAGGGTGGGCCTCCGACTACTATATCGATATTTGCTTTTCTCACCTTGTCTAATAACGGCTTGTTCTTGAGAAGAACTTCGAGCTCATGTGTAATAACTTTGCTTGAAAACTGACGTTCAATCGATGAACTACGGTAATCTACCCACTCTTCTTTATTTTCCAAACGTTTAACAAAATTGTGATAGAAGGTCTCAGCGGCCATTTCTGATTTTTCAACAGAGAGCACAAGGTCAAAACCCGCTCGTTCCAATCCCAACGAGAGCCCTCCACATCCAGCAAACAAATCTACAAACTTCATATATCCATGATGACATACCTCTCATACTATGTCCAGGCTTTAGTTAGATAAAAGCATTTTGCTTAAGATTTTTTTAATAATTCTACGTAAATATAACCGTAACACAATAAGGTCACCTCAAATGTAAAACTAGACTTATCTCTTGCAAACTCGATGAACTCGACTTCATTTGAAGCACATAGTTACGATTCCGCATCAAGGATCGGCTTGAACCACTTTTCTAGCTCATCAAATGAATCAAAGCTCTTAGGAACTGTATTGTTTGAAATAAATTTAGTTTCAAAATACTGATTCCAGTATGCTTCGATTGACCTTCGAGGATGCTTGGCTATAAATGAATCGTAGAAACTTTCCAGAACATCGTAGTGATGCGTATGAATAAACGGATCCCAAGTATCCCTAAGCCGCTCCTTGTCCGCACCGGGTCTATTTATTATCTCCGTTTGTTCCATGTCACGATCGTTAATATCACCCCAACCATTCTTCAGCAAGTCGATTGCTTCTTTGTCGGTGACGGGGGCACTATAGCCGAAAGACGTAAACATGAGGCAACCCTTGAGATAGTGCTGCGCCGCCGCCCATTCTCGCTTGATGAATGGATCAGCCTGGTAATCTTTGTGCTCAACCGGAAACAAAAGCTGAGATGGCTTGAAAACCGTACCGCACCGGCTGCACATTTGGCCCACTACTCCACTCGTCTCATCTTTTTCACAATACCCGACCATTACATTACCGTGCAGAAAGAATAATTTAGGAAATTTATCGGTAATTCCAAGCGCGGCGAGCCTTATGCGGGACTGTATTAAAAAAGGATCCCAGTTAAACGTAAAAATGGCGTCTTTTTCTCTTAAGCTGAGGTTAATGATGTCATAAAGATTTGGCTTGTCGGGTAATTCAAGTGTAGAAAAGTACTCCCTAACCAAGCCGTTAACTTTGTCGATAACCGGATCTTCTCTGTCAAAAAGTTGCGAGTATGCAGACTCAAAATTAGTACGGGCAAGTTCTTTTAAATCTTCGGGAAAGTATTCTACCAAGCCTAAGTCATCAGCCACCTCCTGAAGTAGAGGCACTGGGCGCCCATTTTTATCGCCATCAGGCAATGCTGCGCGACTCGCACCAGCCCCTAGCAAGAGGAAGTGCGGTCGGCCCGCTGAAGTGTCGGCTATCTCCTGCTCTAAGGTTACTTCGTGATCTTCCATATCACCAATCATTGTACATCCTTATTCAGCGTCAAAGCGCAAAAATACAATACGAATGAACCTTCATTACTTGCGCAAGGACAGGTGAGGTAGCCTATAATAATGCATTATGTCTAATAAAATTATCGGAATTAACACAGAATACTTTGGTGACAATCGAAACAGGAATTATCTAAAAGATGATTTTAGTAAGGCTCTGCGTGGTACGATCCTGCGTAGCATACTAATAAACATCTTCGTCGAATTAGATAAAAAACGTCGAAACGAAAAGGAACTGCCGGATGGAGGTAAGGCATTCGGAGATTTTGACCCGGACAACGCTGGGTTCTTCGCTAATATATTTAGCACATACCAAAAGGGATGGATGGTGGATATACGAATTTTACTTGGCGGCAACAAGCGGAAAAAAAGGACAAATTGGCTATCCGGTATCAAAAAAATATTCATAGTTAACAGGCACAGCAATAAAGACCGAGAGGCCGGCTCGGGCGGTAGGTTTATAGATGATATCGCAAAACTCACTAGCGAAGACTTTATTGGCTACTATGTAAACCAAGACGAAAGCATAATCACTCCACCGTTTTTATTTCAGAAGCTTATTAAAGAAAAACCCAGTGATGGAGCTGACTTTATCAAAAAAAATCGTAATTCTATTGATGAATCAGTCAAGCAGCTAGTTGACAAGGCTAAGAAATTCCAGAGCAAAGGCTATTTTAACAAAATTATGAAGGATTATGAAAGTCTTGAGTTCCATAAAGATAATCGACCAGAGAAATATAACTTGCGAGCAGAACCTACCGAATTTCCTTTTGCTAACGGAACAATGACCGTAAGAAGTCCTAAGGCAACCATAGCAATTAAAGAAATCGCCACATGTCTTAACGACTTTGCAGAAATCATAACTATATACCAAAGTCTTGTCGGTAAAAATACAAGCTTTATAACTTCAAATTGGCCACTAGATATATACATCGACAGAACTTTTTCTCTATTTTCTAAAAATATCTCAGAGAATGTCAGAGAAAAAACAGCACAAGACGTAATCAAGTACCTACATCAATCTATCGATCTAGTACAATGGGATCATAAAAAAATCAATCAAACCCAACCACCCAAACAAAGAAAATAGCCCCAGACCAAAAGGTCTAAGGCTTTTTTCTTGGCTCCGACGGCTGGACTCGAACCAGCAACCTCGAAGTTAACAGCTTCTTGCTCCACCATTGAGCTACGTCGGAATACAAGCGCTATTATACCGTTCCTGACCAGTGTTGGTCAAGTGCCGTTTCGGAGGGCTTCGAGTTGTGAGGCGAGCGTAGCAATATTCGCCCAACTTGAGCCGTTCGTCAAAACGACCAGAACATACGTGCCCGATGGGCTATACACAATCGCGGCGTCATGCAGAAGGGCATCAAGGAAGCCAACTTTGTTCGCCACGGCAATACCTGGAACTCCCGCCGGGACACCTTTACGATATACATTTCGCTTCAAAGCGTTAATCCAAACATCCCGGCTCGATTGCTGAGCAAGAAGCTGCCCGCTATGTAATAAACTCAGTAACAACGCTTCGTCCTGAGCGGTTGATTTCACACCGTCACTTCCCAAAAATGACGTTTTAGTCGCACCGATCGCCCGCGCTTCGTTCGTAATAGCCTGGAACCCAATCTTCTTCAGCATCGCTTCGGCACAGGGGTTATCAGATTTCACAATCATATCGTCGAAACACTGCGTCAGGTTACGCCCACCAGCAATTTGATCGCTCCAGTTCCACGCACCGCTTTCAACTCGCAACAACGCGCTATACGCAACAAAAAGCTTATAGGTGCTGGCAGTTGTAAACTGGGTATCGCCCTTGTAATTAGCGTGGCGGCGAGCACCCGAAAGCTCAATCAAGCTTATCCCGTACGTTCCCGGGTGTGATTGCGCAAAATGTTCCATAAGAGCGTTCAGGCCAGCATCAGTTGCGCTGTAACTGCGAGTATACGCCATTGTCGCAGGCACAACTCGACCAACAGCAACCACGCTATCGTTCTCACCCCGAACAAACTGAGTCACCTGCGCAATAGTTGCACTCGTATCGAGCGCTCGCCCATTCGGGCCAGAAACACGAGAGATTTCCACGAAGTCACGAGTCGTCACTGTTGTCACACCAGGTTTCACCGCAAGTCGCGCACCAAACGTTTCAGCAAGCCACGCTCCCGCCCTCTCGCCATTCACAGAGCTCACCAACACCCCATCCACAACAGTAAATTCAAGCCATTCATACACCTTCGCCCGCGGGATACTTTCCTGCTTTCCTTCAACCTGTATCGCAACAGCTTCGCCTACTCGAGCAACAACGCTATCAAGCACAGCTTTCGCCTTCGTATCATCAACAGCCGGAGCAATGACAGTCCCGCCGACTGTTATCTTCTCTGGAGCAGGAACAGCCGCGACCTTCTCGAGCGCCCCATATAACTCGGCATAGTCACACGTTCCACCCGAAGTCGCCGGAACCACTTTCAAAGCATCGCCTTCAACAACAATCGATGCATCTTTTGGCGCAATCTTACATTCACTGCCAAACGTTCTTGCCATATACGCCGTCAATTCATCACCACTTCGCGTGACCGAAACATCATCAACAGACAAGATCGCCTGGTACCAAAGCGCAGACGATGGCACGAGTCGCCAATACCAAGGGTAATCGAGCGCAGCCACGCGAGCCTCATTCGTCACCGTCAATCCAATATCCTTTAAGCTAGGTGAAGCTCTCACCGAAGGCTCTTCGTTGTAATACACCGGAACAGTCGCTTTCGCATACAGTGCATCTAGTTTTCGAACCGCCTCAGCTTTCGCCTCACCACCAACCACGACACCATCAACCTGCGCAAATAGCACGACCTTATCTGTTGGATAGAGGAATTGCGCAACAATCACCCCAACAACCAGCAAACCCGACGCCGAGATAATAATTTTCTTACGAGTACTCAAAGCGTGTCGGTGCACAGCTTTCGCCGCCGTCGTTGCGTGTCCCTTCGCCCGAGTAGCTATATGTCCCAACTTCATCTGCACTCTATTATAGAGTGCTTCTGCTTAATCACGAAGTCTCCCCCGTTCACATAAAAAACGACCCGAAGGCCGAGCGTTACATTTACCGACTTAAACTCATCAGCTTCGAACGCGCCGCAAGATACGCATCGTCCATACCGAGCACCTTCAAAGAACCAATCAAAACATATAATTCATCAAGAATTTCAGCCTTTTTGCCATTTTCGTATACAGCAAACCGCTCGTTCACCGCTCCAACAAGCCACCGTTCATTAGCTGCGGTTGCACCAGCCGGTTTCTTTGGCCCCGCAGCCACACCCGCACCACCAACCAATCCGATAACCTCAAGTGACCGTGCCGAATTATCACGCTTTCGCAAAAAACCTTTCGAAATTAACCCATCAATATGAATCGCAACCGTAGAGACCGACTTATAGCCAATCGCATTCATGATCTCGCGATAACTTGGCCCGTAGCCATTCTCTTTAATAAATCCGTCAACGTAATCGAGGAGTTCTTTCTGTCGTTTTGTTGATCGATCACCCATCACTAAACTCGCTTCGTGTACACAATGACACGCTGATCATACGTTTTCTTTTCGGCAAGCCATTTTCCGGTACACGTAATTAGGTTCAGGCCTTCGACAACATCATTGTGAGTGCGCATCAATTTTGCCATATCAAGCGCATCAAGTGCGACCGTTTCAGTATGTATCACTTCGTAGGTAAGCTTTGTACCATCACCTTGCTCAACGCCTATGTGATCACCTTTTGAGAGTGTATCAAGATACGCAAATAGCCCTTCGCGAGTCGCCCCGCTCGCGTGCGCATCAATCACCGCAGCACCTGGAGTTCCTGGCTTTGCGCTCCCACCAAACCAGCCGCTATCAAAAATATTGACCGGTGCTTGCATCGCACCATCGGCATTCACACTCATCGGCAAAATGCGTGCGCGAACACCAATCGATTCGATCGTCAAAACTCTTGGTTGATCAGCTGCAACAGTATATGCATCGATCGCACTTGGTGTGACATCACTCTCGTCTCCACCCTCAGCCGGAATCGTCTGTGAGCTCGCACCAGCAACGGCCGGTTCGCCAGCACGTTGTGTGGCAACTTCTTTTACCTGCTTATTGGTCAACAATGTATCGACACTTGCGTAGCCAGCGCCTGCCAATACCAATGCCGCAGCAAGGACTGCAAACATATAGCGAGGCACTCTGAATGATTTCTTTGGCGAAGGAGTAGTACTAACGGTTTTAAGAACCGAGCTTGGTGAGCCAGTTGATCCCTCAGCTTCAATTGCGGTTATCTTCAAAAAGAGTTCGTCAATTTCATGAGATCGATATGCGGGGTGAACAATCTGCTGAGATGCCAGCGTGGATTTTACAATGCGCGGCCGCCTTGTTATCCGAACTGCCACCTTGGTCGATTCGATCGCTACCGATGTTGGTTTCGATGTCTTCTTCACAACAATTGTTTGCTCCTCGGGTGCTTCTACAGCCTGAACTGTTGGCATCAAAACAACTCGCTCACCCGGGCGAATGATCGTATCACCCTCAGCTCGGCGAATCGGCTCAATCGACCCATTTGGACGATAATTAACCACCGCTCGTTGCGCTGGGAGAGTATCTCGTTGTGGAATAAAGTCGTTTTTCATATTTTTACAGTATTGTTGTTTGATATAAGAGATATACGTCGCATAAGCGATATGTGGTGTGGCTTTAGTATAGCAGGGAGATGAATGTCATTGCTAGTCTGTTTTGGCTACTTTTTTCGAGCCTGTTTCTCGGTACTTCCCGCAAGTGCTAACGCAGCAAGTCCCCACCAGACAATCGAGACCGTATCATCAGCCCAAACAGGCAAAAGCAACCCAATCAACGCAAGACTAATACCACTGGCAAAAATCCCCAGCGCCAACCAGTTCTTTCGCTTCTTCCAAAGGCCTTTAAGTAACATCACAAACAAGACACCAAAGAGGATAATCCCCAACCAACCCACTTCATGCGCAATATATAAGTACTGATTCTCGATAATCAACGGGTTATCGCCCAAAAGCGATGCTGAACCGGTACTGCCAATTCCCCCACCAAGCGGCTGGCTGATCATGCGATCAGTTCCGTCAACTAACGATTCGACGTGCCCATCATTCGAATTCGTATCATTCCCCTCGTTCGGATCTTCGTGCAAGATAACATGCGACACAAAATGAGTATCCCGAGCTGCATACAATCCACCAGCCAATCCAAGTGCAACCACACATAGTGCAATCCACACCCATCGCGGCAATCGTCGCGCCACAGTCACTAATGCAATAATCGCCAATGCAACCACGCCTGCAACCAATGCACTTCGCGAGTAGCTTGCCCATAACGCCATCG
>Ga0247806_10000645_pt1 | contig 20558 bp, 21 predicted proteins | sample UWRJL059202B1_FD_179935 | JGI IMG/M metagenome (GOLD analysis project Ga0247806, IMG submission 179935) | Plant litter microbial communities from Arlington Agricultural Research Station in Wisconsin, United States - UWRJ-L059-202B-1 | ecosystem: Environmental > Terrestrial > Plant litter >... | reverse complement strand
ATCGGTAAACAGCTGCGTCATCGCTTTTGCCGCCATTGGTCCGCGCCAGATAACGGCGTTGTCCTGCTCCGTAAAGAAACCGATCGACAGGATTTTGATGCCGTAGCTCATCACCGGGTTGATCATTGCTTTGCCGTCGACGTCGATCATTGTTGGCCTTTCGCCGACTACGTCAAACATCGTTGGCATCGAAGGACCGTAGATATCTGCATCTACAATGCCAACTTTGTATCCTGCTTTCGCAAGTCCGCCGGCAAGATTGGCCGTTACGGTAGATTTACCTACGCCCCCTTTTCCCGAAGCGACTGCGATGATGTATTTCACATCCGGCAGGATCTTGCGACGCGCCTTCATGGATTCGGTCGGGATTCCCTTGACCGTCGTTTCGATTTTTGTATCGGCCCCAAAAGCCTGTCTGAGGTTAAACTCTACCAGCTCCTGCATCCTTTTGCGCGCATGCAGCGCCGGGTTGGAAACCAGTACGGTCAGCTTGATGGCTTCGTCTGTAATCGTGATTTCCTCGACTAAATTCAGGGATACAATGTCTTTCTTTAAATCTGGCTCGAGTACCGTTCCCAGTACCTCCAATATCTTTTCACGTGTGATACTCATTGTCTCTCTATTGAGGTGCAAAATTAATGAAAAAAGCCGATAGTGGTCTTTTGAAATAATATGCTAAAACAAAAACGCCGGTCCCAAAAGACCGGCGAAATGCATTTTAATATCTAATGGCGAAAAGTAATCTGTATCAAATACAAAACTTTCAGCTTCAACTTACTTATTTTTCACTTCCTTCACAGACTTGATCGACTTCGCCATCAGGTCCACAATGACTTTTTCGTACCCTTCGTCACGGCTTCTGAAAACGTAGGTAATGCCATCAATGACTTTTTGTCCGTAAACGTGGTAAGCGCGGTGTTGCAAACCAACTGATTTCGGAGCTGTTTTCTCGCCGTCTACTTTCAATGTTTGCTCATAAAGGATAAAATCCGGCTCATTTACAATGTATTTGATGCCGTAGAAAGTCAGTCCGGCCAGCTCTTTCTTTTTGGAAGAAACCATTTCGCGGTCGTCGCCCCAATCGTCGATGATCATGTGGAAGTTCGGTCCTACCAGCAATTCCCATTTAAAATCGTCTTCGGTATGGATAATTTCGGGTTTCGTCGAAGCGCCGATATTGGCAGTTTCGTCCGGCAACATGATCGTTGCGGGAATGTCATATTCCCTTAGTGAAAAACCCTGGAATTCATACAATTCGTCATCGGCATTGCTGGAAGCATTTTCATCCGTACCTCCGCAACGCGTCAGAACAAGCAATGCGAAAATTGAAAAACTCAGTAAAAATACCTTTTTCATAAAATATTTTTTATTATCCGGGCCCCCGTAATTGCCTGAAAATGTAGTTTAAAGTCTAAATAATAGGCAAATATAATTTTTTTTAACTGATTTGCATCTTTTCACGCAGTCTAAAAACTTAAGTCGAATGTCCGCTGGAACATTTCCCTGCACAAATCCCCGCGGGAATTGGAAAAATTTAATTTCCTTTGGCAACTTTTTAAGGGCTCATTTGTTGAACACCGTATGGCGGATTATAAGATCAAGGATTTGGAACAACTTACAGGCATCCGGGCGCACACGATCCGCATGTGGGAAAAGCGCTATGGCATCCTGAATCCGAAACGCACCGAAACGCAGATCCGCACCTACAGAGACGATGAGCTGACCTTGTTGCTGAACATCTCGATGCTCAACCGGCACGGCCTGAAGATCTCGCACATCGCCGACATGTCGCACCAGCAGATCTTCGACAAAGTACTGGAGATCCGTGCAGACCATCCTTCGGGCATCAGCCAGGAAAACCTGCTGGTTGCCCTCGTCGAAATGGACGAAGCATTGTTCCGCCAAACACTCGACGGGCTGATCGCTGAGCATGGACTGGAAATCACGTTTACAAAACACCTGCTGCCTTTCCTCGAGCGCATCGGCGTGATGTGGATGGTCGCCGCGATCAATCCGGCGCAGGAACATTTCATTTCCAACCTGATCCGCCAGAAGATCATTTGCGAAATCGATAAATTGCCGATTCCCGATCCAAAACCTGCCCCCGTGATGCTGTTCCTCCCGGAACATGAATGGCACGAAATCAGCCTGCTCTTTTACCAGTTCGTACTGCGCAATGCCGGCAGAAATACGGTTTACATCGGCCAAAGCCTGCCTTTTGATGCCTTGCTGGAAAGCATTGCACGCGTAAAACCCGTTTGTCTCGTCACGTCCTGGTTGACTGCCGTCGATGAACGCTTCGTAAAATCCTATTTCAAACGCCTGTGGGAAGCATCCGGAAACCTGCCTGTTTATGCCGGCGGCTACCAAATCCGTTCACATGGCCACCTCATCACTGATTGGGCAATCCGCGTTGAAAGCATTGCCGATATCCAGGTGTTGACCGGAAATTAAAGCAATCGCATTTTACCGAAGGACGAACAAGTCTTAGTAAAGCCCCATACAAGTCTTATCGGGGAGCTTATGCATAACACGATCTACAGCATCCATAAAATCGTGCCTGGAACACACTTTCAGCGGTTTTTATAATCCTGTAAAACGCTGTTCACAGCCAATTTAAATTCACAAAAATCTCAAATGATTAGGATTTTGTTTAATGTTTAGCTTATTTTGTTGAACAAAACAATTTCGGTAGCAGCATATTATACTACCGTTGCTCAAAAACAAAAACGCATGTCCATTGCTGAATTCAACGAATCGTTACTCAATCTGGAAACATACCTGCGGCATTTTGCACTGGGCTTCACGCGCAATGAAGAAGATGCAAAGGACCTGACGCAGGAAACAATGCTAAAGGCAATCACCTACAGCGCACATTACAGGCCGCAAACAAATTTCAAAGCCTGGGTTTTCACGATCATGCGCAACATCTTCATCAACCAATACCGCCGCAAAGTGAAATCCGGGACAATCTTTGACCGGTCCGGCGAATCCTATTTACTCGCACAGGCTACCGGGAATGCTGATACGCCGTTAAATTTTGTCACGGGCCGGGAATTGAATAAACAAATCCGTACATTAGGGGACGAGTACCGCGCGCCTTTTGAAATGCATTTTGAAGGATTTAAATACAAAGAGATCGCCGACAAGCTCGGGATTCCGATCGGTACAGTCAAAAGCAGGATCTTCATCGCACGCAAAAAATTAATGGATCTATTACCGGATTATCAATTCAGAACAAATTGAAACAAAAAAAAATTACCCTTCTCGGATCCGGCATTGCCAGTCTGTCCTGCGCCAGCTTTCTCGCAAAGGCAGGTCACGACGTCACGATCCTCGAAAAAAACGATACAACCGGCGGCCGCGCACGCCAGTTTGAAGCCAACGGTTTCACCTTCGACATGGGACCGAGCTGGTACTGGATGCCGGATGTTTTTGAAGATTTTTACCAGAAATTCGGACACACGACTGCTGATTTTTATGAATTGGTGCGACTCGATCCCTCCTACCGCGTTTTCTGGCCGGAAGGAGATTTTACAGACGTTCCTGCGGATTTACAGTCCTTTTACGACTGGTTTGAATCCATGGAGCCCGGCAGCGCAGCCAAGTTGAAGCAATTCCTGGCCGAAGCGGCCTACAAATACGATGTCGGCATGAAAGACCTCGTCTTCAAGCCCAGCCTGAAACTGATGGAATTTGCAGATATGCGCATCCTGAAAGGCTTGTTCAAAATGCACCTGACTTCGTCTTTCTCCCGTTACATCCGCAAATATTTCAAACATCCGCGGATCCTGCAGCTACTCGAATTCCCCATTCTTTTTCTCGGAGCGATGCCCGAAAAAACGCCGGCGCTGTATTCCCTGATGAATTACGCAGACATCCGGCTCGGCACCTGGTACCCGATGGGCGGCATGCACAAGATTGTAGAAAGCTTTGAAAAGATCGCCAGAGAACAAGGTGTTCAGATCCAGACTTCGCAGGAAGTTATGGGCTTCGACTACAGCGGCAAAAACATCACCCACGCAAAAACGCAAACACAATCCTGGCCGGCTGACTTCGTCGTTTCCGGCGCGGATTACCACCATACGGACCGCAAGCTGATCAACGGCCACGCGAATTATTCGGAAAAGTACTGGGATAAACGGGCGATGGCGCCTTCGTGCCTGTTGTTTTACATCGGCGTCGACAAACGCATCGATCAATTGCTACACCACAACCTGTTTTTTGATGCGCCCTTCGACCAGCACGCACGCGAGATCTATGAAAATCCGGTCTGGCCATCCATACCTTTATTTTACGCCTGCTGTCCTTCCAAAACAGATCCGTCCGTTGCCCCGGAGGGACAGGAGAACTTATTCCTGCTCGTTCCCCTCGCGCCCGACTTGGAAGATTCCGAAGAAAAACGTGCCGCCTGCCTGGAGATGTTGCTCACTCGGCTCGAAAAACACACGGGAACCAATATCCGGGAGCACATCGTGTATCAGCGCAGCTATTGCCTGACCGATTTCAAAAATGATTACCACGCATTCAAAGGCAATGCGTACGGTCTCGCCAATACCCTGCGTCAAACTGCTTTGCTGAAGCCGCGTATCAAGAACAAATCGCTCGAAAACCTGTTTTATACCGGTCAGCTGACGGTTCCGGGTCCCGGCCTTCCTCCTGCGATTATTTCCGGAGAAGTTGTTGCGCGCGAAGTGCTGAAAACGATCCAAAATAAACCATAACGATACTTCTGAGAACAAAAGGCAGTCCCCGGATGTTTTCCTGAACAACCACATACGCATGAAACAGATATTTGACAATCTTTCCCACGACATCAGCATGCTGACCACGAAACGGTATAGCACGTCATTCTCGCTGGGCATCAGTTTCCTGCACAAGGACCTGCACAAGCCGATTTATGCTGTTTATGGATTCGTCCGTTTTGCCGATGAGATCGTAGATTCTTTTCATGGTTTCGACAAAGCTGAGCTCCTGGCTGATTTCCGCCGGCAAACCTATGCAGCGATCGAAAAAGGCATTTCGCTGAACCCGATTTTGAACAGTTTCCAGTGGACAGTCAACAAATATGCAATTCCGCGCGAGCTGATCGATACTTTCCTGGCCAGCATGGAAATGGACCTTTCCCGCACGGAGTTTGACCAATCCAAATACGAGCAATACATTCTCGGATCTGCGGAAGTCGTGGGGCTGATGTGCCTGAAAATCTTTGTACGCGGAGAAGAAGAAGCCTATCAAAACCTGAAAAGCGCAGCGATGAAACTCGGCTCTGCGTTCCAGAAGATCAACTTCCTGCGCGACCTGAAAGCCGATTACCACGAGCTGGGACGCACGTATTTCCCGGGGATCGACCTCTGCATTTTCAATGAATCGGTTAAAAAAGAGATCGAAGCAGACATTGCATTGGATTTCCAGTCCGGCTATGAGGGCATCCGTTTGTTGCCGAAAGATGCCCGTTTCGGCGTCTACATGGCCTACATTTATTATTACAAACTCTTCCAGAAAATCAAGGGAACAGCGCCCGAGGTCATATTAAATGAGCGCATCCGCATCCCCAATAATAAAAAATACAGTTTATTTGTATTTTCCTATTTAAGGCACAATCTCAACTGGATTTAAAGCATGGACAAAGACTTACTGATCCTCGTGGATGAGCACGACCGGGAAACGGGTACGATGAACAAACTTGAAGCGCACCGGCAGGGATTGCTGCACCGCGCTTTTTCTGTGCTGATCAGCAATTCTTCCAACGAGCTGCTGATCCACCAACGCGCAACGGGCAAATACCATTCCGGCGGTTTGTGGACGAATACCTGCTGCTCGCACCCGATGCCCGGCGAAAGCACGCTGGATGCCGCGCACCGCAGGTTGCAGGAGGAAATGGGCTTCGACTGTGAATTGCATCCCGCCTTTCACTTCATTTACCGGGTTGAGCTCGACAATGACCTCACAGAACACGAGCTCGATCATGTTTTTACGGGTGTTTCGGATGCAATTCCCTATCCGGATTCTTCAGAAGTTGCTGCTTACCGTTGGATTGCGCTGCCTGCATTGTTGCAGGAAATCCAGGAGGAACCCGGGCAATTCACGCATTGGTTCAAATTAATCCTGCATACCTACGCCGACAAACTTGATTTTAATATGATCTCCCATCCATGAAAGTCTGCAGAAGAGAAACATTCAATGCGGCGCACCGCCTGCACCAACCCAAGTGGGACGACACCCGCAACCAGGAGGTTTTTGGAAAATGTAACAATCCGAATTACCACGGACACAACTATGTCCTCGAGACCTGCGTTGAAGGACCGATCGATCCGGAAACAGGCTATGTGCTCGACCTGAAAATCCTCAGCGACATTTTGCAGGAAGAAGTGCTCGAGCCTTTCGATCACCGCAACCTGAACCTCGATTGCCCGGAATTTAAGGATTTACTGCCAAGCGCAGAGAACATTGCCGTCGTGATCTGGAACAAATTGCGCCAGCGCATCGATCCAAAACTGAAAATCGAAATCAAGCTCTGGGAAACGGAACGCAACAGTGTCGTTTATTCCGGCCAGTAACCAAGCTCATACCCAATTCATGTCAACAGCCTTGTTCTGGCACAGAAGAGACCTCCGCATTTCCGACAATGCAGGCCTGTACCACGCGCTCAAAAGCGGGCACAGCGTCATCCCGGTATTCCTGTTCGACGAAACGATCCTGAAGCAATTGCCGGCCGACGATCAGCGCGTCATTTTCATACATCGCCAGATTGCGAAATTGCAACAGGATTACAGAGAATTCGGCTGCGAATTGCAGGTTTTTACAGGAAACCCTGTCGAACTCATCCCGGAAGTTGCAAAACGTTTCGGGGTTTCAGCTGTTTTTACGAACCGTGATTACGAGCCTTATGCGCTGCTTCGCGACAAAACGATCTACGAACAGCTGACAGAACAGGGAATCGCTTTCAAAGGATCCAAAGACCACGTGATCTTCGAAAAGAACGAAGTCCTGAAAGGCGACGGAACACCTTATACGATCTACACGCCTTACATGCGCCGCTGGAAAGAAGTACTCCGCACCGATTTTCACCTGAAAGCTTATCCGGTGGCGAAATACCTCGGAAATCTGTACTCAGCAAACAGTGCTTCCGAATTACCCACCTTGTCCGCCCTGGGCTTTGACGGCATCCAGCTGGTGGATTTCCCACCCGTTGAGATCCCGGTCGACATCCTGAAAAAATACCACGATACGCGCGATATTCCGTCCATCAACGGAACGTCGAAGCTCAGCCTGCATTTGCGCTTCGGGACGATCAGCATCCGGGAACTGGCCAAGGTCGCACAGCAAACCAATGAAAAATATTTCAACGAGCTGATCTGGCGGGATTTTTACCAGGCGATCCTCTTTCACTTTCCGCATTCCGCAGAAAATGCGTTCAAACCCATCTACGACCGCATTCCCTGGAGCAGGAACGAAGCCCATTTCGAGGCCTGGTGCGCGGGGAAAACGGGGTATCCACTCGTGGACGCCGGCATGCGGGAGCTGAATGCAACCGGGTTCATGCACAACCGCGTGCGCATGGTCGTGGCGAGCTTCCTGACCAAGCATTTGCTGCTCGACTGGCGTTGGGGGGCACATTATTTCGCGGAGAAGCTGCTCGATTTCGAATTGGCAAGCAACAGCGGAGGATGGCAATGGGCCGCGGGCTCAGGTTGCGATGCGGCACCCTATTTCCGCGTATTCAATCCGAAGCTGCAACTGGAAAAATTCGACAAGGACCTGAAATACGTCCGGCGCTGGGTTCCTGAGTACGGAACAAACCTTTACCCGGATCCAATCGTAGATCATGCAACCGCGCGACAAAAAGCGATCGATACGTACAAATCCGTACTGAAAGACCCCGAAACGTAGTAAATTCGCATCCAGTAAAGTATTTATTTCAAACACATATACAACATGTCCATTCAAGTAGGCGATCCATGCCCCGTCTTTAGTTTACCCAACCAGGAAGGAAAATCCATTTCCACCGCAGATTTCATCGGGAACAAAATCCTGGTCATCTATTTTTACCCGAAAGACGATACGCCGGGCTGCACCAAAGAAGCCTGTTCATTCCGCGATGAGCATGCTGATTTCGAAGGCATGGGCTGCCAGGTCATCGGCATCAGCAGCGACTCCATTGCATCGCATTTACAGTTCGCCACGAAATACAAGCTCGATTTCCACCTGTTGGCGGATACACAGAAAACAGCGCGCAAATTGTTCGGCGTTCCGGGCAACCTCTTCGGATTGATCCCGGGCCGCGTGACCTATATCATCGACCGGAAAGGAATTGTGCGCGGCATCTACGATTCGATGCGCGACGCGGTAGGCCACATCACCGAAGCCAAAAACAAAGTGAAGGAACTGGCTGCGGAAGAAGCTGTATCTTAAGGTTTCCCAAACAGCGCTTCCACCTGCTGAAAGCGGTAATCAAAAATCTCATTGAGCTTGCGGCGCACCAAAAACGGGTGCGCCCATTTGCCAAATACACCGGCCGGTAACGTATAGCTCACTATATCGGTCATTTCAACACCACCGGGAACTTCGCGAAAATGGTGCTCATGGTGCCAGATGCGGTACGGCCCTTGTCGTTGCTCATCGACAAAGAATTCGAGGTCGTGCACATATTTAATTTCGGTGATCCACTGCACCGGAATGCCCCAAAGCGGTGTAACGCGGTAGGCGATCATCATGCCTTCGTACATTTTCCCGGGAACCTCTGTCTGCATGTCAAATCCCATGTAAGGAGGTGTGATCTTTTTCAGATTCGCGGGAGCAGAAAAGAAATCCCAGCAGGTTTGCAGGTCCGTTGGAATGACCTGTACTTTTTTGAGCTGATACATGGCGTTATGCATTGGTTTGCTGTTACAACAATCCGGAAGCACATTGGTTCGCGCGGAATGAATTAAAAGGAAAAAGTATCCCAGATTTACTCCGTATCGGAACTCAAATTCAATAATATTTCTGCGGAATCAAATAATTCTTCACATAATCGCTGACGCCTTCTTCCAGCGTATGGAATGGCTTGCTGAAACCCGCATTACGCATTTTCTGCATATTTGCTTCCGTGAAATACTGGTATTTATCGCGGATATCGATCGGCGTATCGATGAAACCGATCTCCGGCGTTTTGTCCATCGCATGGAAAGTATTGGTCGCCAGATCGAGGAAAGTGCGCGCGATGCCCGAACCAAGGTTGTAAATGCCTGAAGTCGGTTGCGCTTCCATCAGGAACAGGCAGATCTCCACAACATCTTTCACGTAGACGAAATCACGCAATTGTCCACCGTCCGTATATTCCGGGTTGTGGGAGCGGAACAGTTTCATCGAACCCTTGGTTGAGATCTGGTGAAAAGCATGGAAAATCACAGAAGCCATGCGGCCTTTGTGGTATTCGTTCGGACCATACACGTTGAAGAATTTCAACCCGGCCCAGAAAGGTGGTTGCTGCGGCTGTTGCAAAGCCCAGAGATCAAAATCGTTTTTGGAATCCCCGTACGGGTTCAGCGGCTTCAGTTTTGGGATTGTATCGTGGTTGTCGTCGTAACCGTGCTCACCCAGACCATACGTCGCTGCAGAGCTGGCATACACCAATGGAATGCGTGCTGCGGAGCAGATGTCCCAGAGCATTTTCGAATAGTTCACATTCAGCTCGTCGAAAATCGCTTTGTCGAATTCCGTAGTATCTGTGCGCGCACCGATGTGAAAAATCATATCTACGCTGCCTGCATTTTCCAGGAGCCAGGCTTGCAGGGCTGTCCTTTCAACCTGTAACTGTATTTTTTTGCCTTCCAGGTTCGGGGCCTTTTCGGTCTTCGAAAAATCGTCCACAGCGATGATATTCTGAAATCCTGCGGCATTGAGCCGGCCCACCAAACAACTTCCAATAAATCCTGCAGCGCCTGTTACAACTATCATTTTCCTGATTTTGGGACAAAGATAATAAAGATTACCATGTTCCATGAGCCGAATCAGGTGATCTTCGATTTTCGTTGCTATCTTTGTACCCTTAAATGAACCCAGGTGAAAACAGTTTACATCGTCAGAAAAGAACACTTCAATGCCGCCCACAAATTGTGGCGTGAGGACTGGAGTGATGAGAAAAATGAAGAGGTGTTCGGTAAATGCAGCAACAAAAACTGGCATGGACACAATTACAATATTTTTGTTACCGTCAAAGGTGTTCCGAGTCCCGAAACGGGCTTTGTGATCGACCTGAAAGAGCTGAGCGCAATCATCCGCACGGAAGTCATCGACCAGCTCGACCACAAGAACCTGAACCTCGACGTTCCATTCCTGCAAGGCATGCTCGCATCCACGGAAAATGTGATCATCCAGATCTGGGAACAGATTGCAGCACCGATCGCGAAAGCAGGCGGCGAGCTCGTGAAGATCAAGCTGGAGGAAACCGAAAACAACTTCGTGGAATATTTCGGCGGCAAAGAACCATTTTAAGCGCCAGGTGTTATCAGGCTATACAAATTTACAGACACAGACATGAAAAACGGAATTTACGACGACGAGACCACGGAGAAGATTGCTTCGGTTTACGGGGGGATTTTATCCAGCATCGGGGAAGACCCAAACCGTGAAGGCTTACAGAAAACACCCGAACGTGTCGCGAAAGCACTCCAATACCTGACCCATGGCTACGACCTCAATCCGGAAGAGATTCTGCGCAGCGCACTTTTTCACGAGGAATACTCGGAAATGGTGATCGTGAAAGACATTGAGGTCTATTCGCTCTGCGAGCACCACATGCTCCCTTTCTTCGGCAAGGCGCACGTGGCGTACATTCCGGACGGAACGATTGTCGGACTGAGCAAGATCCCACGCGTGGTCGACGCCTTTGCACGCAGACTACAGGTGCAGGAAAGACTGACGATAGAAATCCGCGACTGCATCCAGGAAACCCTGAAGCCGAAAGGCGTGGCTGTCGTGATCGAATGCTCCCACATGTGCATGCAGATGCGCGGCGTACAAAAACAAAATTCCGTAACTACGTCCAGCGCCTTCACCGGATTGTTCCTGAAAAACGATTCAACACGCAAAGAATTCATTAATTTAGTACAGGCAAAACTTCATTAATTAAACCTTTTTAAAACACAATTACATGTTAGACAATCTTTTAAACCCTAGACAGTACGACGAGAACGCGGAAACGATGAGCAGTACTTTCTTCGCGAACGTATATACGTATATGTTCATCGCACTCGGACTTTCCGGTACGATCGCGTACATGATTGGCGCTGATAAGCAGACTTTCTTCAGTCTCTTCCTTACAGATGCCGGAACAATCTCTCCTTTGCTCTACGTAGCCATGTTTCTCCCGCTCGGATTGGGGCTGCTGATCCAGATGGCTTACCGCCGTCTCTCCTATCCTTTGCTGATCTTGCTTTTCGGAATCTACGCGCTCTCAATGGGCGTTAGCTTAAGTACCGTATTCGTCGTTTATTCCCTCGGATCTATTGCTTCCACATTCCTGATTACAGCAGGTGCTTTCGGCGCAATGGCGATTTTGGGTTATACAACGAAAACAGACCTCACAAAATTCGGCAGTTTGCTGTACATGGCTTTCATTGGAATTTTCATTGCAAGTATTGTAAGTATCTTCATGCACAGCGAAATGCTGGAGATCATCATTTCAGTAGCAGGCGTATTCGTCTTCACCGGTTTGACGGCTTATCACATGCAGAACCTGAAATACATTTCACAGGATCCAACTTTGTCAGGTCTCGACAAAAGCAAATTGTCCCTGATCGGTGGATTGCAGCTGTACATCCTGTTCATCAACTTATTCCTTTCCCTCCTCCGTCTCGTAGGTTCCAGGGATTAATACTGGTAAAACCCCATTTCGATTTCGATCCCGTTTCTGAGAAGAAGCGGGATTTTTTATGGCCTGTATCGAATTAAGATTTACCTGAAGAGTTTCGGAATTGACTTTATTTAACACAATCCTGTGGAGCATCCGGATTCTTTATTTTGTACCTTTCAGACATGACAACTTCATTCACTTTTGGTCCGGCGATGATAATCGGACTTATTTTCATGGGCATCGGGCTGCTCGTCAGCTGGAGACTAAAAAGCAAATTCCGCGAATACAGTCGGATCCCTTCCGCAAGCGGTCTGTCCGGGCGAGAGATCGCTGAAAAGATGCTACGTGATAATGGGATTACGGATGTGCGCATCATTCACGTCGGCGGACAGCTGACAGACCATTACAATCCGGCCAATCGTACCGTTAATCTTTCGGAAGAAGTCTACAACGGCAGAAATGCAGCAGCAGCGGCAATCGCTGCGCACGAATGCGGACATGCTGTACAACATGCAACAGCCTATGGACCGTTAAAGCTGCGCTCGGCGCTTGTTCCGATCCAGAATGCAAGCGGCATGATTATCAATTTCATCATGATTGCCACCGTTTTTGGAGGTGCTTTCCTTTTCCACGCTTTCCCTTTCGAAATTGTGATCTGGGTCATTGTGATTGCCTACGGCGGGATCGCGCTTTTCAGCCTTGTGACCTTACCTGTTGAATTCGACGCATCGAAGCGGGCACTCGCCTGGATCGAAGGCAGCGGCACAGCAACCCGCGAAGAGCATGACCGCGCGAAAGACGCACTAAAATGGGCCGCACTGACTTATGTGATCGCCGCCTTGGGCGCGATTGTTACGGTTGCTTATTACGTCTCGATGTTGGCGGGAGGAAGAAGAAACGATTGAAAATACGGATTACCTGTTCACGAGCACTTTGTGGCGGTCCAGTACCGCATTTTCCTGCACGAGCTCTACAAAGAAAGTATTCCCGTTTTCAGGCAGGTTCAGCTGTGCAACCGTGCTTCCCGATGGATTGGGCTGAATCGTCTGCGTTTGCAGAATTTTGCCCATCAGGTCGTAAATATATAGCGTGACCGGCAGGTTTTTCACTTCGGCGATGGCCAGGTTAACTGTCGAGCTATTGCTCGGATTCGGATAAATATTCGAAACCAACGAGCTTTCACTTTTGAAGTTTACGGAAACCGCATCGAAAGTCTCAGAAACGCCGTTGTAATCCGTTTGCCGCAGGCGGTAATAAGAAATACCGGCGTAAGGTGTATAATCGATGGAGGAATAATCCTGTTTTTTAGAGGTCGATCCCACACCGTTTACGACTTCCACGACTTCATAATGAATGCCATCGCGGCTTTTTTCAACGGTGAAGAAGTCATTGTCCTTTTCAGAAGCTGTGCTCCAGTTGATCTGCACCTGTCGGTCATCGAGGTAAGCGTCGAAAGACATCAATTCGATGGGCAATGCCGAATAGGCACAGGTGATCGTTTGAGATGGAAGGCCAGGCCCCTGGATCTGGATCTGCACAGTGTTGCAAAAATTAGTCACCGTCAAACCATTGCAGTTAGGCCCGTAGCTCGCATTCGCTGCATTCGTTGTGCCGGAACCACCATTGTTCGGCAGGTCAAAGAAAGAATTGGAATTGCCGCAGCGAACAGTTCCCTGCAAAGTATATAAACTGGATGGAATATTGGCACCTGAAAATGTAATGTTATATTGCAATACGGTGTTGTAATTACAGCCGCCTCCATTGTTGGTGATCAGCAGGTTGGTAGGCGTGACGCGTATATTGACCTGATAACCATCTGTCGATGCAACCACACATTGGCTGAATGAAAAATCCGAGAAGAAAAGAACCTGACTACTTATTAATAAACCTGAAAAAAATGCTTTCATTATCTTGTTGAATAAAGGGTCAATGACCTCAAAATTTGAATATTAAAGCATACTAACGAGTCTATTCAAACTTTGGATTTGCGCAACAAAATTAAGCCTAATTTCTGTGAATGAGTCAGTTATATCAAGGGTTTTACGTGAAAAAAAAGCAGTTAAACCGTTCTGATTAACTAAAAAATAATGCGGATTTATTGATAGGCATGCATAGAAATCAATACTTTGTGTTCATTTATTATCTGCATACTAACGCTCTTTCATTTTCCAGGGCTTCCGTCATTTTTTGGACGGATCTTTAAAAAAGCCCGGGAACTTGCCCGTTAATTCCGGGCTAAACTCTATCTTTGAAAAAAAAATAGCTATGTCATCTGATAATTTCTTCGAGGAGTCAACTGTTGCAGTAGGATTTTTGTATACGATCGCAGTATTGGCTATCCTGGCTTCCATCTTGATCTGGGGCTAAAAACATTGTTTACTATAGGCTTGACGGACGTAAAATTGCGTTTCGTCAAGTTATAGATTTTCCGCTGGCGGTTGGCGCTGACTCGTTCACCCGAAAAAAGTTTTGTATGCCCTTTAATTCGATTTTTGCCTGGATGATGAAAAAACGGATCCACCAGATTGATCTGTTTCGGAAGCACCCGCTGGATGTACAACACCAATTGTTTCTGAAGCTCCTGCAGGATGCCAGGAATACCGAGTGGGGCAAAAAACACAACTTCAGCGCGATAGAAACCCATGCCGATTTTCGGAAAATGGTGCCGCTGCAAACGTATGAGGACATCAAGCCTGAAATCGACCGGATCATAGCAGGCGAAGACAACATCCTCTGGCCAGGTGCCACAAAATGGTTTGCGAAATCTTCAGGCACCACCGCCGACCGCAGCAAATTCATCCCCGTTACGAAAGCATCCCTGGAAGGCTGTCACTACAAAGGTGGCAAAGACCTGCTTGCACTTTATTATGCGAATTTCCCGGACCGCAAGCTTTACAAAGGCAAGCACCTGATCGTCGGCGGCAGCTCTCAAATCAACCCGATCGGTCTCGGTTCTTACCTCGGTGACCTTTCAGCCATCATTGTGCGCAACCTGCCCTGGTGGGCGGAGATCCGCAGAACGCCGGCCCGCGAGATCGCGTTGATGAGCGACTGGGAACCAAAGATCGAGAAAATGGCGCAGCAAACGATGCACCAGGATGTCTACATCCTTGCAGGCGTCCCGAGCTGGACCCTTGTGCTTGCCCGCAGAGTCCTCGAGATAAGCGGTAAATCCAACCTGAAAGAAGTCTGGCCCAACCTCGAGCTGTTCATGCACGGAGGCGTCAATTTCGAGCCTTACCGCGCTGAGTTCAAACGCCTGATCCCGGACGAAAACATGAACTATGTAGAAACGTACAACGCTTCGGAAGGTTTCTTTGGCATCCAGGACCTGCCCGGCAGCCAGGAATTGCTGCTGATGCTTGATTACGGCATTTTCTACGAGTTCATCCCGATGGAACATTTCAATGGTACCGAGAGCAAGGTCATCCTACCGCTCAGCGAAGTAGAAACAGGTAAAAACTATGCACTGGTCATCTCGACCAACGCCGGCCTGTGGCGATACATCGTAGGCGATACGATCCGCTTCACCTCTACGCTGCCTTTCCGTTTTCAGCTGACGGGACGTACAAAAAGCTTCATCAATGCCTTTGGCGAAGAGCTGATCGTAGACAATGCAGAAAAGGCGATCGCATTTGCCTGTGCCGAAACCGGCGCACAGCTGCGCGAATATACCGCAGGACCTGTTTACATGGAAAACGGGCTTCGCGGCAGGCACGAATGGCTGATCGAATTTTCACAGGCGCCGGAAGACCTCGCTGTTTTCACCGCAAAGCTCGATGAGCACCTGCGCGCCGTCAATTCAGATTACGATGCGAAACGCAGCAAGGACCTCGCGCTCGAATTGCCGCTGGTACACGCGCTCGAAACTGGCACGTTTGATGCATGGCTGAAAAACAAAGGCAAGCTCGGCGGACAGAATAAAGTACCCCGGCTTTCGAATAACCGCACAATTCTCGAGGAGATACTGCGTTTGATAAACACTTAAAAATTCCCACATGGTGAAATGGCTGTTCATGGGTTGCTGCTTTGTTTCCTGCTTCCTGCGGGCACAGGATTCTTTGGCCTGGCAGCCATTATGGGCGCTCGACATTTCACAGAACGCCGCCTGGCAGGCCGATCCTTTCGGAAACCTGTTCCTCAGTGAAAAAGACCAGTTGCGCAAATACGATTCACTCGGGCAGCAACGCGCTGTGCAAAGCAGCAAATTTCTCGGCAGCATTTCGCGCGTCGATCCGTCCAACCCGATGAAAACGCTGCTTTTTTCGGAGCAACAGCAAATCGTGACCTATGTCGACAATACGCTTGCGCAACAGCAGACCAATATTGAGCTCGGAGATTTCGGTCTGAGCTATGTCACGCTCGTCGCGACTTCCAGTCAACCGGATAAATTTTGGGTCTACGACCAGGAGAACTCCAAAATCGTTCTTCTATCGGCCAACAGCCAGCAAAGGCAAAGAATTGAGAACATCAGCGGATTGCTCGGTGCACACGACGTGATCCAGCTTTTTGAGCAAGATGGCTTTTTATACCTCATCGACCGCAAAAAAGGCATTTTCCAGTTCGACACGTACGGAACATTGACCTTTCACTGGGAAAAGACCGCGCTCCTTTGGGTGGCCATCGAAGGCGAATACGCTTATTTGCTGAAGGAAAACAGGTTAGAAGTCATGAATCTCAAAACGCAGGATGTAACGGTGATTGCAACGCCGCTTGCAGACGCGCTCAAATTCCAGAAAATCCAAAACACCTTCTATTTCTCGACCAAAGACCGTCTTCAAAAATTTAACCTGAGATTATTCAGGTAATTGATCGGTGGTGTTCTCAATATTCGTAATTTGGCAGTCGAAAATCAGACAAGTATGCATATCGCAGTAGCAGGAAATATCGGTGCAGGTAAAACCACCTTAACCAAGTTGTTAGCCAAACATTACGGATGGGAAACCCACTTCGAGGATGTTGAGCAGAACCCTTATTTGAATGATTTTTATGAAGATATGCAGCGCTGGTCCTTCAACCTGCAAATCTATTACCTCAACAGTCGTTTCACCCAGATCCAGGAAATCCGCCAGACGGACAAGAATGTGATCCAGGACCGCACGATCTACGAGGATGCATTCATTTTTGCGCCCAACCTGCATTCGATGGGCCTGATGACGACGCGTGATTTTGAGAATTATTTCTCTTTGTTCAACCTCATCGAGTCTTTCGTTTCTGCGCCCGACCTGCTGATTTATCTCCGCGCCAGCGTACCTACGCTTGTGCACCAGATCCAGCTGCGTGGTCGCGATTACGAGGAGAGTATCCGGCTCGATTACCTGAAAAGGCTGAATGAACGCTACGAAGCGTGGATCTCTACCTATGACAAAGGCAAATTGCTGATTATCGACATCGACAACAACCGCTTCCCGGAAAGCCAGGAAGACCTTGGTAAGATTATCAATTCAATCGATGCAGAGATCAACGGACTTTTCTGAATCCGCTGATCTGCTTCTTTTTCTTTAATTGTTTATTTTCCTTTGCCTGAGTGTCCGGAATTATTCAAAATGGTTCCAACCCTGCGCCTGCAATGGAATGAATGCGCCTTGTTTATCCACGAGGTTCACACCTGCATTTTTATCCGTCATGTGACCGATCACCGTGAAATGTGGATTGCTCGCAATTTTCTCGTAATCTGACTGGGAAACTGTAAATAGCAATTCGTAATCTTCACCGCCATTCAGCGCACAGGTCACCGGATCGATGTTGAAATCGAGTGCCGCCATGGCTGTTTTCGCATCGACAGGAATTTTCTCATCGTACACGGTACACCCCAACTGGCTTGCCTTACACAGGTGAAAGACCTCAGATGCCAATCCATCGGAAATGTCAATCATCGAAGTCGGCTTCACCCCTAATTCTTTCAGGAAACCGATCACATCGGCACGTGCTTCCGGCTTCAGCTGACGTTCAAGCAGGTAATCATTGCCATCGAGGTCCGGCTGCATTTGCGGGTTTGCCTTGAATACCTCCTTCTCTCTTTCGAGCAGTTGCAAACCCATGTAAGCGCCTCCGAGATCGCCGCTCACGACAAGCAGATCATGTTCTTTGGCACCTGAACGGTAAACAATGTCCGATTTCAATACTTTCCCGATCGCCGTAATGCTGATCATCATACCGGAAAGCGAAGAAGTCGTGTCCCCACCCACCAGGTCGACCTGGTAAAAATCACAGGCCTTTTTGATCCCCGCATACAATTCCTCCAATGCTTCCAGTGGAAAGCGGTTCGAAACAGCCAGGGAAACGGTGATCTGTTCTGTCTTTCCATTCATCGCGCAAATGTCAGACAGGTTGACCATGACCGCTTTGTAGCCCAAGTGCATCAAGGGTGTATACATGAGGTTGAAGTGAACTCCTTCCACCAGCATGTCCGTCGAAACGAGCATCGCTTCCGTTTCAGATACTGAAATGACCGCCGCATCGTCCCCAACGCCCTTGAGGGTTGTCGACACATGCGTTGTAAACTGGCCGGTCAGTTTATCAATCAGCCCAAATTCACCCAAATCACTCAATTCTGTCCTGCTTTCGCTCATAGTTGTTCTTTTGGTGTAAAGGTACGTAAATCTGAAAAAGTCCGTCATTTTATCGATCTGACTTTGTACGGTGCACACTTTCTCACGTATAAATGTACCTTTGGGCCGATTTTCCGAATATGCGTTACTTCAAAGAAGCTTTATTTTCCCTGGCCGTCGTGATATACATCGGGTGTACTGCCTGTTTCGGACAGAAACCGCCAGGCACGCCACAACCCGCTTTCAGGAATTTCAGTATCGACCAGGGGCTTCCGAGCTCAGAGACTTATGATGTTTACCAGGATCGCCAGGGATACATCTGGGTCTGCACCGATCGGGGCGTTGCGCGTTACAACGGGCATCGTTTCCAGGTATTTACGACAGAGAATGGTTTGATAGACAATGTTGTTTTTCGCATTTATGAAGACCCGAAAGGCCGCTTGTGGTTTATCTCCAAAGGCATGAAGCTTTGCTATTACGACCGTGGGAAATTCATCCATTACCGTTACAACGCTGTGATTGAGCGCGCATGGCCCTCCTATTTCCTGCCGGATAAATCCCTGGCCATAGATTCTGCCGACAATGTCTATTTCAGCTCCCAGCATATCGGCGCCCTCAAAATTGACAAATACGGACACCTGCAGCCAATTCCGAACAAAATGCATTCGCTGGCCTACCAAAAGGTCGGGACTACCCTTTTTTGGTGGAGCAATAGCAATTACTGGCTGATCAAGGATTACCTCAAACATACAAAGTGTGCAACCCTTTACCGGTACACCGGAAGTAAAACGCATAAGCTGGCCAATTGCAACCTGCTCGCGGCCCACACCATCAGGATCATCGCACTGGATGACGATGAATTGATGACCAGCAATGTCAATCACATCTACAGCCGCAAATACAACAAGGACATCTGGCAGGAAGACAATATCATTGCCCTGAAAACCACGGGGGAAGAGATCTGGATCGGCGCACTGAAAAAAGGCGTTACAAAATTCAGGCGGCGGGGCGACCAATTGATCCCGAAAGCCCGGTTTCTGGAAGGCCTCTCCGTTTCCGGCATTTGCAGGGACAAAGAAGGAGGTTATTGGTTTTCAACCCTGGAGAGCGGTGTTTTTTATTGCCCAAGCCTCGCTTTTCTGAGCTACGGCAAGGAGCATGGGCTGATCGACAGTTATGTCAGCAGCATCGGCGGGATAGGCGGCAAATTGTTTGTCGGGTACATGTGCGATAACTGGCAGGAACTGACTCCGCCCTACCGGATGCGGTACAGGAAGAATGTGCGCGGGAATACGATTATCGGGGCTTCCAACGGAAAGGTATACGCCTGCGGGACGAATCTCGTGCAATTGGACAAGCCCAAAGATGTTTACCTCCGGATCTGGTTTGGAGACTGTTACAAGGAAAAAAAAGCCCTGCTCGTTTCAGGGGCGGTGATTTTCAGGCTGCACGACAGTGGGAAGATCGACTCCCTGTATGATGCCAACAACATGAAACTATCACCGATGCGGGCGGCGATAGCAGCAGTGATGTCTGACAACAGGCACAGGATCTGGGCCGGTAATTATTTCGGGCTTTTCGAAGTGCGCAATAAAACCCTCGTCCTCAATCCGCATGCTGATTCACTGTTCCGTTCCCGGATCTCGGACCTTGCCTACCACCCCAGCTGGGGAAGCATTGCTGCGACGCGTGGGAAAGGCATCTTTTGTTTTGACGGGGAGCAGATCCTGCGCCGCATTACAGAAAACGACGGTTTGCTCAGCAACCAGCTGAATTGTCTTTTAACGGAGCCGGACGGAGGGATCTGGGCCGGATCCAGTAGCGGACTGAACTATATTTCGAAAGGGAAAAACGGCCGCGTGCAGATCCGTGCGATCACAGTCAGCCACGGACTTGTTTCCAATGAAATCACAAGCCTCTACCGCGTTGAAAAATACCTTTGGGTGGGCACCAAAAACGGGATTACGCGCATCGACTTAACCGGATTCAGATCGAACAAGCCTTCTGACGAGGACATTCATTTTGCCAGTCTGGCCACCAGCAAAAAACTGTTCACCGGCAATCTGTACCCTTTTTCTTTCCCGAATGACGAAAAGCTGATCACGATCCGTTACGACATCCTGAACTACCGCATGTCCGGTACGCGCCAGATGGCTTTCCGGCTTTCC
>Ga0247806_10000644_pt1 | contig 20585 bp, 19 predicted proteins | sample UWRJL059202B1_FD_179935 | JGI IMG/M metagenome (GOLD analysis project Ga0247806, IMG submission 179935) | Plant litter microbial communities from Arlington Agricultural Research Station in Wisconsin, United States - UWRJ-L059-202B-1 | ecosystem: Environmental > Terrestrial > Plant litter >... | reverse complement strand
CGGGATTTCCTCGGTGGTCGGCGTCATGGGCAACCCGGGGCAGGGCAATTATGCCGCGTCCAAGGCGGGCCTGATCGGCATGAACAAGGCGCTGGCCCACGAAGTCGCGTCGCGCGGCATCACGGTCAATTCCATCGCGCCGGGTTTCATTGCCTCAGCGATGACCGATGAGCTCAACGACAAGCAGCGCGACTCGATTCTGGCCACAATTCCTGCCAATCGTCTGGGTACGGCTCAGGAGGTTGCGAGCTGTACGGTTTTCCTCGCCAGCGACGCAGCGGGCTACATCACGGGTCACACGTTGAACGTGAATGGCGGCATGGCGATGATCTGAAGCCGTTGAAAACCCCGGGTTCTGCTTATGGTCATAGGCCTGCAACTGTGGTATTCGCCGCCGCTGTAGTGCTTGGCAGACCGCTTGCAGGCGCATAGAACCGCGCCTACATTGCCCATAAGTCAGCCAACTCGGTGCTTGAAGAATTGGCACCGCGCCAATAATGAACGAAACGAAACTTCGATTTCGAAAAAGGGAAGTCAAATATGAGCGATGTCGCTGATCGGGTCCGCAAGATCGTTGTGGAACACCTCAATGTGGATGCCGAGAAGGTTGTCGAGAAGGCAAGCTTCATCGACGATCTGGGTGCCGACTCCCTGGACCAGGTTGAATTGGTGATGGCATTCGAGGAAGAATTCTCGGTTGAAATCCCTGACGATGCTGCTGAAGGCATCCAGACTTTCGGAGACGCCGTCTCCTTCCTTACCAAGGCTGTCGGCTAAGAGCCGGCGGGGATTGACCATGGAATTACGCCGCGTTGTCGTAACCGGGCTGGGTCTTGTGACCCCTCTCGGCTGCGGAGTTGAAGCCACTTGGGCCAATATCCTGGCCGGAAAAAGTGGAGCAAAACGCATCGACACTTTCCAGGTCGATGATATTGCCTGCCAGATCGCTCATCTTTTGCCGCTCGGGGACGCTGCCGACGGCAAATACAATCCTGATGAGTGGATGGACGTCAAGGATCAGCGCAAGGTCGATCCCTTCATCGTCTATGCCATGGCGGCTGCAAAGCAGGCCATCGACGATGCCGGCGTCGAGCCGAAGACCACGGAAGATGCCGAACGAACCGGCGTCTTGATCGGGTCCGGCATCGGCGGCATCGGCGGCATTTACGAAGCCTCCATTACCCTGCACGAGAAGGGCCCGCGGCGCATCAGCCCGTTCTTCATTCCCGGGCGTCTGATCAATCTGGCATCGGGCTATGTCTCGATCCGGTTTGGCCTCAAGGGCCCGAACCACTCGGTGGTGACGGCCTGCTCGACCGGCGCTCACGCGATCGGCGACGCAGCCCGGCTGATTTCGCTCGGCGATGCCGATGTGATGGTCGCCGGCGGCACCGAAGCGTGCGTCAATCGACTGGCTCTCGCCGGCTTTGCTTCGGCACGGGCACTGTCGACCAATTTCAATGACAATCCCGAAGCGGCTTCGCGTCCCTACGATCGGGATCGTGATGGCTTCGTCATGGGCGAAGGTGCCGGTATCGTCGTGCTCGAAGATTACGAGCGCGCCAAGGCACGCGGCGCCAAGATCTATGGCGAAATCGTCGGCTACGGCCTGTCGGGCGATGCCTACCACATTACCGCACCTGCGCCCGATGGCGACGGCGGTTTCCGGGCGATGAGCGCGGCGATCAAGCGGGCTGGAATCAGCGCTTCGGACATCGACTACATCAACGCCCATGGCACTTCGACGCCACTGGGCGACGAGATCGAACTGGGCGCCGTGACCCGCGTGCTGGGCGATGCTGCGTCGACGGCGACCATGAGTTCGACCAAATCGGCTATCGGCCATCTGCTCGGCGCGGCTGGCTCGGTCGAAGCGATTTTTTGCCTTCTCGCCATGCGCGACAGCATCGTGCCACCGACCCTCAATCTCGATAATCCGTCAGTCGATTCGGTGATCAATCTGGTGCCCAAGACGGCACTGAAGAAAGAGGTCAACGTGGCTCTGTCCAACAGCTTCGGCTTCGGCGGCACCAACGCCACCTTGGTGATGCGCAAAGTCAGCTGATCTCGGCTGGGCGATGGCACGCCCGTTCGATGCGGCGTGCCCTTGCCTTCGCCACAAGTCATGCAAACAATGGTCGCAGCCACCAGCTTGCTTTGGATGACGACACGATCCGGAGCCTGCTCTGCCGATCGCGCTTTGAGGATGATGACAGATGACTGAACGCAAGCCACGGCGCCCGCGCCGCCGTTCCGGCAACGGTTTCATCGACATTCTCAACGGCCTGCTGACGCTGCTGGTACTGGGCCTGGTCCTCGTGGGTGGCGTGTTCCTCTACGGCGCATCCCAGTTTTACGGCGATGGCCCGCTTGAGCAGGAAACCACCTTCCGCGTCGAGGCGGGATCGGGCCTCAATTCCATCTCGACCCGGCTTGAAGAGCAGGGGCTGATCAGCAACCGCTATATATTCCTGCTTGGCGGCCGGGCAATGGAACGCGCGGGCAACATCAAGCAGGGCGATTTCCGGATTCCTGCCGGCTCCAGCATGGTCGATATCCTGACCGAACTCACCGAAGGCGATCCGATCCGCTACGCCGTGACCGTGCCCGAGGGCTGGACCACCTGGCAGGTCGTGCAGCGGCTGGATGCGACGACCGATCTCACCGGCGACATCGCGAGCCTGCCCGCCGAGGGCTCGGTGCTCCCCGGCAGCTATGACTATGTGCCCGGCGATACAAGGCAGTCCGTGCTCGAAAAAATGCAGGCCGCCATGACGACGGAACTGGCTGCGGTCTGGGAAGCCCGCAACCCCGATTTGCCCATCGAGACGCCCGAGGAATTGCTGGTGCTGGCGTCGATCGTCGAGAAAGAAACCGGCGTCGCCAGCGAACGGCCGCAGGTTGCGGCGGTGTTCGTCAACCGGCTGCGCGACGGCATGCGCCTGCAGTCGGACCCCACCATCATCTATGGCATCACCAAGGGGCAGGGCCAGCTCGATCGCGGTTTGCGGCGCTCGGAAATCGAGGAAGCGACGCCCTACAATACCTACCAGATCGATGGCTTGCCGCCGACGCCGATTGCCAATCCCGGCATCGAAGCGCTGCAGGCGGTCGCCAATCCCGATACCCACGACTATCTTTATTTCGTGGCCAAGGGCGCGCTGCCGAGCGAAGGCCACGTCTTCGCCGAAACCTATGCCGAGCATCGCCAGAACGTGGCGCGCTATCGCCAAGCCGCCAATGAGGCGGAAGCTGCTCGAACCGCGCTGGAAGAGACCGAGGCCGAGGAAGCTGGCGAGCCGGCTGCAGCCCAGTAAGCGGCTGGCTCAAGTGTTCATTGTCCACGAGCGGTCTTGACCGCGGCGAGGCGATAGCTCAACTAGCCGCTCACGAGCCAAACATCGAATAGGACCAGGGTGATGGAGTTTCAGCGGCGCGGCGTCATGCTGGTGATAGCGTCCCCATCGGGCGCCGGGAAATCCTCGATTTCACGCTCGCTGTTCGGCCAGGACCCCAATATCCGGCTTTCGGTTTCGGTCACCACGCGGGCCAGGCGCACCGATGAGGTCGATGGCACCCACTATTATTTCATCGACGTTCCAACCTTCAATCGCATGAAGGCCGACGGCGAATTGCTGGAATGGGCGCAGGTGCACGACAATTTCTATGGCACGCCGCGCGCCAGGGTCGAGGAGCAATTGTCAGCCGGCAACGACATCCTGTTCGACGTCGACTACCAGGGCACGCTCCAGCTCTACGAGAAGAGCCGCAAGGACATGGTGACGGTGTTCATCCTGCCGCCAACCATCCGCGAGCTGCGCGCCCGGCTCGAACGGCGCGCCCAGGACAGTGCCGGTACCATCGAAAAGCGCCTGCGCAACGCCAAGCTCGAGATGCAGCATTTTGGCGAATACGACTACATCATCATCAACGACGACCTCGAAGCCTCGTCGCAAAAGGTGCGGTCGATCCTGGCGGCGGCGCGTCTGGCACGGCCACGCCTGACCCATTTGGATAACTTCGTCAAAGACTTGCAGAACCAGATTGATTCTCTCTGACAACGAGATTGAAGTGCAGGACTAGCCCTGCCGCAGACCGGGCAGGGCACGCGCCATTGCCAGAAACGCCGCGACGGGAAGATCCTCGGCCCGCTCATTGCCTTCGAGCCCGGCGGCCGCCAGCAGCCCCTCCACGGGCACGCCTGTCGCCTTGAGGCTCTGCCGGATCATCTTGCGCCGCTGCCCGAATGCCGCCCGCGTCACCTGCTCGAGGTTCTTGACCGCGACGTCGTCAGACACCGCCTTGGGCACCAGATGCACCACGGCGGAGGTCACATTGGGCTGCGGCACGAAGGCTTCCCGGCTGACATTGAAGGCAATCCGCGCCGCCGTACGCCATCCCGCCAGCACCCCGAGACGACCGTAAGGGTCCTCGCTCGGCTTGGCGCAAATCCGTTCGGCGACCTCGCGCTGGAACATCAGGGTAAGACTCTCGAAGAACGGCGGCCACGGGTCCAGCGTCAGCCAGCCGGTCAGTAGCGGGGTCGCGATATTATACGGCAAATTGGCGATGATCCGCGTCGGACCGTCCGCCAACAGGCGATAGTCCATTTCCATGGCGTCGCCACTGATCACAGTCAACCGCCCGGGATAGGCCGCGGAGATTTGCGCCAGGGCCGGCAGCGTGCGCGGATCGCGTTCGATGGCGATCACCTCGCGCGCGCCCTCGGCCAGCAGTGCGCGGGTCAGACCGCCCGGACCTGGGCCAACCTCGATGACCCGCACGCCTTCGAGCGAGCCACCCACCCGGGCAATCCGCGCGGTCAGGTTCAGATCGAGCAGGAAGTTCTGCCCGAGCTCTTTTTTGGCGCGCAGGCCATGCTCGGCGATCACTTCGCGCAGCGGCGGCAGATTATCGATTTGACTCATGTGTGTGCCGTCATCGCATCGGCCATGGCGATGGCCGCGTAAAAACTCCTGGACGAGGCACGCCCCGTGCCGGCCAGATCGAACGCCGTACCATGATCGGGCGAGGTCCGCACGATCGGCAGCCCCAGCGTAACGTTGACCGCGTCCTCGAACGCCACGGTCTTGATGGGGATCAACGCCTGATCGTGATACATGGCAATCACGGCGTCATACTTGGCCCAGTGCGCCGGATAAAACAACGTGTCCGCGGGGAGGGGACCATCGACGGCAATGCCCTCGGCCTGCAATTGCACCACGGCGGGCCCGATGATGTCCAGCTCCTCGCGCCCGATGGCGCCACCCTCGCCGGCGTGCGGATTGAGCCCCGAGACCGCAAGCTGGGGCTGCGCTATGCCAAACCGCTGGCGCAGATCCCGCGCCACGATGCGGCCCGTCTCGACGATCAAGTCCTGCGTCAGCAACCCTGCAACATCCTTGAGCGGCACATGAATGGTCAGTGGCACAGCCCGCAATCCGGCATGCGCCAGCATCATCACCGGTAATGGGGGCTTGCCGCCCTCGGCGCAGAGTTCGGCCAGAAACTCGGTGTGGCCGGGATGATTGAACCCAGCCTCGTAGAGTGCGCTCTTGTTGATCGGCGCTGTCACCAGCCCGCTACACAGGCCAGCCAGACTGGCCGCAACCGCCTGGCTGATCGAGGCGATAACCATTGTGGCCGACGTTGGAGATATCTCTCCTGGCTGATCCGGAACCGCGCCAGCAATATCGACGACGGGAAGCGCGTGCGTGAAGGTCGCAACAGCGTCCGACGGGCCGCAGCTTACAAAAGCCACATCGAGGCCCAGCCGCGCGGCTCGTGCCCGCAGAAAGTCCAGATTGCCGTAAACGCAAAATGGCGGGAGCGCGCGTTGCTCACGGGCTGCATACAGCCCCAGGATAATGTCAGGGCCGATGCCGGCAGGTTCGCCCATGCTGATGGCCAGTGGTTTGTCCATCGCGGGTCCCCGGTGGTGAACTTTGGCAATGGCCCGCAGCGCGGGCCTGCCGGTTAGTTGTAGATGATCTTGGCCTGCTTGCGCAGGTTTTCGAGATAGCTCGAAACTTCGCCCTTGAGCGCTTCATCGCCCACTTCGGCCCGCAGATTGCCCTTGATAAAGGTCAGATCCTCGGCCTGGGTTTTTTCGCAGACGGCCAGCATCGAGACGCCGGTCTCGACCACGCGTGGCTTGGTGATGCCACCGACGTTCAGGCCGGCCAATTCCTTAGCGATCGGTTCGGGCATCTGTGTCGCATGGCGGCGACCGACATCGATCACGGCGGCGTCGGTATAGCCGAGCGACAGGTCGACGGCGCTGTCGCAGCCGGAGAACTTTGAGCGATAGCTGTTGGCCTGGCCGCTGCGTCCGCTCGAGCCCTGACCCACGAAGATGATCTCTTTGAGGATATAATCGAAATTCTGGTACGCCTGCAGCCCGCTTTCGGCCTGCTGGTCCAGCGCCAGATCGGAGATCTGCACGTTCGGCACGATGGCCTGCTCGGTCACCTTGTTCCAGGCGATCGCGGCGCGCAGCCGGTCCTTGAGCGTTTCCATGTTGATGCCGCCCTGCTGCAGCAATTGCTGCAACTTGTCCTGGCTGACGTTGATATTGCGCGCGATCTGGAGGAAAGCGTCATCGACCTCGGCGTTGGATACCGTGATGTTGAGTCGCTTGGCTTCGCTCATCTGGATGGCTTCGGTGATCAGCTGGTCGGTAGCGCCCTTCTGGCCGCCGGCGTTGCCCTCAAGCGCGAACAGCTTGACGCGCTGCGAGATTTGCACGTCGGTCACCGGCGTCCCATTGACCGAAACACGCACCGTCTGCGCCATGGCGGGCAGGGCCGCGGTGATGGTCAGCATGGTGCCGATGAGCATGGCGCCAGCAGTACGCGCCCAGAAAGTGTTCGCCATAGCGTTGTGTCCGCTCAAATGAATGTGCCCGCTCTCAATGCGGCGGGAAGCCCTGTGCTGTCAATTGCTGAAAAATACGGCGAAAATCCGATACGGCGTCCGCTCAGGGCTTGTTCTGATAGCCCAGATTAAAGCCCGCTGGTGCCTTGATGCGGAACGATGCGAGGAAGGTCGTCTCGTCGGGCGAGGTATGCGTCGGCCCGTTCCGGCTGACGTTGCCGCTAAACGCCAGATACCCGTCGTCGTACTGCACGCCCGCCCCGGCCATCAGGAAGCTGTTGGCTTCCAGATCCCAATAGGTCTGCGCCCGGAGCGACCAGTAATCGGCCAGGGGCACACCGCCGCTGATGCCGATTTCGTGCTGATCGTCCAGCTGGCCCAGCTCCGGGTTGGCCGCGAGATAGACGTAGTCGAGGCCGGCGCTATAGCCGTCGCGATTGTAGTTGATGCCGGCGCCGGCCCGCGCCACGCCGAACTCTTCGGTATTGACCTGCAGCTTGCCGCCAATCTCGATGCCTGGAATGAAGGAGCCATAGGCGCCCAGCACCGCGTAGGAGGCGTCGGTGTCGAGACCCGAGCCGGCACCCGTGTTGGTCTGGTCGTCGCTGGCGAAGGCATTGATCCCGGCCAGCTGGAACGACTGGCCACCAAGCAACTCGACATAGCTGCCGTCGACGAAATTGACCTGATAGCGACCGCCCAGATTGGCGCGCAGCCCGGTTTCCTGCCGGTCGCTGCCCGAAAAGCGGTTGAAGCTGAACAAATTGGTATCGTCGAACACAAAGCTCTGGGCCGTGTCGTTGGTGATGCCGACATGCGTCGTATCGGAGCCGCGATAGACCAGTTGCGCGATCGGCTCGATCAGATGCACCGTGCCGCCATCGTTTGCCGCCATGGGGAAACGCACGTCCATAGCGGCGATCGGCGTCGCCGTCAGCAAGGTTGCTTCGCCCGGCGCATCGGCCAGTTCGCTATTGCCGTCATAGGTCGCGATATCGGCGCGGCCGCCGAGGTATGGCGTGGCCACGAAGCCGCCGGCGCCGATATACTGGTTCTGCCAGCCGGCCTGAAACACCGCGTGCTGCTTGATCCCGGCGTAACCGAATGTGTAGGGCACGCCGTTGACGACGCCATTGGCGTCGCGCTCGCGCTGCACGCCGAGCAGTCGTCCGCTCAGCTCGACGCGCCCATCGCCCGGCGCCAGCTCGAGGATTTTTTCGAAGCGCACATTTGGCACTGCCGAACCTTGCTGATCCTGCGACACCTGGATCTGGTCACCCAGCAACTGGAATTCTTGCGCCCGGATGTCGAGATAAGTGTCCGGCGTGAGATTGGTAGCATAGACTTCATTGATGGCTTGATCGGCTCCATTCAGATCATAATCACCAAGAAGCGCCGGGTCGGTGAACGCCGTGTAACTCCATCCCGCCGTCCAGTCGGCGATGGGCCGGAAATTACCGGACGTCTGAATGGCCCCGCGCCACTCGCGTTGCGCATCGCTAAAGGTAAACGCTTGCGGATCGGCCTGGTAAACGCCCGAAGCCTTGACCCGGAGAGAACCGTTATCGAAGCGCTGGATGACTTCGGCGCTGAGCAGCAGACCCTGGCGGCTCATCAGGCGCGGGCTGAGGATGACATCGGTCCACTGGCTGGAATAGGCCGTGTAGTTGACCTCGACCTGCGCGCCCAACTCCTCGCTGTAGGAGAACGTCGGAGTCGGGACCCGGGACAGCGCCGAATCGCTGGTGTCCGGAAGATAGAGAAACGGCAGCCAGGCGATCGGGATCCCGAGGATCGCGAGGCTTGGCTGTTCGAGATACACCGAGCCATCAGTGGCATTATAGGTGATGCGATCGGCGCGCATCGACCAGCCGATGCGCCGCCCCTTGCCGTCGATACACTCGCCGCACGGCGAGTAGCCCGCGTTGACCAGCAGGGTCTGCAGCGCGTTGTCGTAATCGGCGCTATCCGCCGTAACCCGCGCGCCATCGTAGGTGGTGATGGTGATGGACTGCAGGAACGCCTGCTTGAGGCCACCGGTCAGTTCAAGGTCGGTAGTGTCTAGAATATTGCCCGAAGGATCAACGATCTTGACTGGGCCGACGAAGCGAACCTCGTCGGTGCCGCGGTTATAGACCAGATTGTCGCCCGATACCGTGTAGCCGCCCTGCCGGACGATAACGCCGCCATTGGCCTTGACGGTGCTGGTGCTGCCTTCAAACACCAGCCCATCGGCTTCGACGGCCAGAGGCGCTGCCGGATCGACGGGGGCATTGAACAGATCGGGCGGCAACAGGCCACCTGACTGGGCCATCGCGCCAGTGGCGAGCGCCATGAGCACGACCGCGCTGGCGCCGGTCAGGCGCAACATAGCGAAACTCTTGGCGCCCCGTTTACTCACTCTCACGCGCGTCCGTCTTCCTTGTGCAGCAACACCGTCACCCCAATGACAATGGCTACGAATGCTGGTCCCACAGCGGCAAACGTTGGGTCGAGCACACCGCTCGAGCCGCCGCGGTCAGCCATCTCGGTAATCACGAACACCACGAACCCCAGCACGATCCCATAGAGGACCGCTGGTCCATAAGTAGAGCCTTTTCGATAACCTGCGGTAAACGCAAAAGCAATGAACAGCGAACCCGTCAGCACCATGGGCAGCGCCAACAGCTTGATAAACCGCATCAAAGCCGCATCGCGCACACTGGGGTCGGAAACGCCTTGCTGCAGCAGCGCTGCCAGCTCGAAAAATGTCATGTCCTCGGTCGACGAGGTCTTGAGCGTGAGCTCGGACGCCGTCGAACTGGTGGGCAGGATATAGTTTTCCACCGCCCGCGGCGGCTTGTCGATGCTGCGCACGATGCCGTTGGGCAGGCGCCACTGGCCCTGTTCGAGCAGCGCCAGCGGTGCCTCGATCCGCTCGTCGGTCGACCCGGCCAGGCTGAACACCGTCACGTCTATGAGATTATTGGTCTGCGGTTCGAGCCCCGCGGCGCTGATGACATAGTGTTGCTCGCCGCTGCGCTGATCGAGCCAGATTTCGCCGCCGGGCACCAGCATGGAGGTTTGCCCGGGCGGGGTCGGGTTCAGCCGCCGGTTGATTTGGGTACTCAGCGTCTCGGCGCCCAGCGCGATCACGAGGCTCATCGCGATCAGCGCCAGCGTCGGCGCCCGAACCGTCTTCCAGATCGAAATACCGCTGGCGTGGATAACCGTCAGCTCGTGGCGTGCCTTGAGGTCCATGAACCCAAGGATCGCCCCGAGCAGGACCGTGACGGGGAGGGTCTTGATGGTCCATTTGACGGCGCTCATCGCCACCATGACCACCGCAAGCAGGATGCCCTGGGATTCGGCAACGTAGTTGAACCGCCAGGTGTCGAGCGATTCCACCAGCGCGATAATGCCGTAAAAGACGAATACCGTCACACCGATGCGGCTGCCCAGGCGCCGCAAAACCAGCCAGTCGATCCGGTTCATGCCGTCACCATGGTTCTGGGGCGCCTTGGCCAGGTGCGATAAATCAGGATTGCGCCGGAGATCAGGATCAACAGACCGGCACCCGTTGCAGCCCCGAGGGGGCTGTAGGCGGTGATGCCGCGTTCGGCAAAGGCCAGGACCAGCACGACGGCCTCCATCGGCAGAGCCCGGCTCCGCCGTTGGCCACCCGGAAACCCGGCCATCGCCAGCACCATCATCGAGATGCCGATTACCCGCAGCCCCTCGGCCATGCGTCGGTATAGCATGCTGGTCAGCTCGCTCGACCAGATGCCGCTCGCCATGGCGTTCTGCACCAGGGTGACGCTGTTGGTCTCATAAATCGGGTTGGCGGTGTTCGGCTCCTGGGTCAGCAGGTCGACGTTAAGGTCGTAGCGGGCAAAGGAAATCTCGGAGAATCGGCCATTGGCCTCGGTGTATTGCAACGATCCGTCGCGCAGTTCGATGATGTAGTTTTCGCCATCGCTGGAGACCCGCGCCGAATCGGCGAGATAGGTTCGCCTTGTGGTGGGGTCGCGCCGGTCATCGGCAAAGAACTCCTGGATTTCGCCGTCGCCCGAGCGGCCGCCGATCAGCAGGATCACCCCCGGCGTCACCTGCGTGAACCGGTTCGGCTTCAGCGTCGCGCTGACCAGGTCGGCTGCGATGCTGGCCGACAGCAGGTTGAGCCGCCGATTGGCCGCCGGCTCGACAAAATTCGACAGCAGCAAAACCGCGACGACTCCAGCACCGGCCACTACCCCCGTGGCGCGCCACAGCGAGCCCATGCCGTGGCTGGTGTGGATGATGTGCAGCTCCTTGTTGGCCTCGAGCTGCTGCAGCGCGCGCGCCAGGCCAATGCCGATACAGATGTAAAAAAACGAATTGAGCAGTTGCGGCATGGTCAGCAGCGCCTGCGACGCCAGCGTGGCGATATCCTGGCCCTTGACCGCCACCACGTCGAACGAGCGCAGGCAGTTGACCAGCCACAGCAGCACGCACACGACGGCGAAAAGCAGGACCGCATCGGTCAGAAACAGGCGTGCGAGGTAAGCCGTCAGTCTTTTCATGCTGCTCGTGTATGTGTGCCTGACGCCGCAACTATGGCCGCCTGTGGCGCATCCTTGGTAAAATCGGCCAGTTTAGACAAGCGCACATTTCTCACTGTCGGCTTTTGTGTGCTGCTGTTGCGGGATTGACGCGCGGAGCAAACCCCCCAATGCTCTGTGCAACCTGAAACGACGCCTCGCGTCCCGGCCCATCAAGGCGATCAATGCCACAAGCACTGGAAATTCTCACCGCGCCCCTTGGCGTGATCGATGCTGCTCTCACGGTCATTTATGTCGGCGAAAACGCTGCCCCGTCGGGTGACAGCCAAACTGCCTGGAGTGCGACGAACCTCGACTGGACCCAGAGCGCCGCCTCTGCCGGCTTCAAGGGCAAGCAGGGGCAGGCGTTCCACACCTTTGCGGCAGGCGGCAAACGCCTGCTGGTGCTGGGCAGCGGTTCTGGCAAGGACGCTCCCGCCAACGCCTGGACCGATCGCGGCGGCTCGTTGCTGTCCAAGTTGAGCGGAACCCATGCGACCGACATCGCCGTGGTGCTCGACGAAGCCGCCGCCACGCCTGCGGCTGTCGCCGAACTCGCCGCCGGACTGCGTCTGCGCCACTATAAGTTTGACAAATACAAGGCTGCCAAGCCTGACGACGCCACCGAAACGCTGCGCATCACGCTGCATGTCGCCAATCCGGCAGCCGCCGATAGCGCCATCGCCGATCGCGGCGCCACCGTCGCCGGCACGCTGCTGGCCCGCGATCTGGTCAACGAACCCGCCAACACGCTGGGCACCGTCGAGTTCGCCGCCCGCGCCGCCGAGCTGGCCGAACTCGGCGTCGAGATCGAGATTCTCGAAGCCGAAGACATGGAAAAGCTCGGCATGGGCTCGCTGCTATGCGTCGCCAAGGGCTCCGACCGTCCGGCCAAATTGGTCATCATGCAGTGGCATGGCGGCAAAGCCGACAGCAAGCCGCTGGCTTTCGTCGGCAAGGGCGTGGTGTTCGACACCGGCGGCATTTCCATCAAGCCAGCCGGCAACATGGAGGACATGAAGGGCGACATGGGCGGCGCCGCTGCCGTCACCGGCCTGATGCACGCACTCGCTGCCCGCAAGGCGCCGGTCAACGTTGTCGGGGTCATCGGCCTCGTCGAGAACATGCCATCCGGCACTGCCGTGCGCCCCGGCGATATCGTCAAGGCGATGAGCGGCACCACCATCGAGGTCATCAACACCGATGCCGAGGGCCGGCTCGTCCTCGCCGATGCGCTCTGGTACACCCAGGACCGCTTCAAGCCACGCTTCATGATCAATCTGGCGACCCTCACCGGCGCCATCATCGTGGCGCTGGGCCACGAGCACGCGGGACTGTTTTCCAACAATGACGCGCTCGCCATCCAGCTGCTCAACGCCGGCATCAACGCCAACGAAAAGCTCTGGCGCATGCCGCTGTCGCCCGCCTACGACAAGATGATCGAGTCCAAGTTCGCCGACATTCGTAACTCCGTCGGTCGCCCGGCCGGCTCGATCACCGCCGCACAGTTCCTGCAGCGCTTCGTCAACGACGTGCCCTGGGCTCATCTCGACATCGCCGGCATGGCGTTCGGCGTCAGCAATTCCGAGATCAACACCTCCTGGGCGCCCGGCTTCGGCGTCGCCCTGCTCGATCGCCTGGTGCGCGACTACTACGAAAGCTAATTGGCCCCACGGCAGGCCGCTGACGAATGGGCGGCCTGCGCAAAAAGTGTTTTGAGACCATCGCTCGGAAGGCTTAACTGCCGCCATGCCCGACGTATTGTTCTATCATCTCGAAACCCGCCCGCTTGAGGCCGTCATTCCCCAGCTGCTCGAGAAAACCCTCGAGCGGGGCTGGCGCGCCGTCATAGAAGTCGGCTCCACCGAAAAGGCCGAGGCGCTCGACGCGCATTTGTGGACTTTTCGCGACGATAGTTTCCTGGCTCATGGCATGGACGGGGAGGGGGCGGAGCAGCATCAGCCGATCCTGATCACCACCACAACCGAAAACCCCAACGCCGCGGCGTGCCGCTTCTTCATCGATCGCGCCGTGCCGCAATCTGCCGAGGGCTATGAGCGCATCGTCTATATGTTCTCCGGCCACGATCCCGACGCCGTCGCCGAGGCGCGGATCGCCTGGAAGGCCCTGCGCGAGGGCAATACGCTGACATATTGGCAGCAGGAAGCCGATGGCCGCTGGGTCAAGAAAGCATGACGCCCGACCTGTCGACACCGAGCCGCCACAAGCTGCACGAGGACCTGTTCGCCATGCTCATCGGAACCATGCTGGTGTCGCTGGGCATTGTGTTTTACAGCAGCGCCACCCTGTCCACCGGCAGTACGGCGGGCCTGGCCCTGCTGGTGCAATACGTCACCCATATCCCGTTCGGCTGGCTGTTCTTTGCCATCAACCTGCCGTTCTATGTGCTGGCGGTGCTGCGCATGGGCTGGCCCTTCGCCATCAAGACCTTCGCCTGCGTCGGGCTGGTGTCGTTGTTTACCGCCAATCTGCCCAACTGGCTGGTGATCGACAGTATCAATCCGCTGTTCGCCTCGCTGGTCGGCGGCGGCATGATCGGCCTCGGCATACTTTCGCTGTTCCGCCACAAGGCCAGCGTCGGCGGCATCAATATCCTGTCGCTCTACCTGCAGGAGCATTACAATATACGCGCCGGCTATTTTCAGCTCGGCGTCGATGCGGTGATCCTCGTGGCGGCGTTTTTCGTGCTGCCGTTCGATCGGGTGATCTATTCGATTCTCGGCGCTCTGGTGCTCAACGCCATCGTGGCCTTCAACCACAAACCCGGCCGCTACGTCGGCTTCAGCTAGGGCCTGGGACGCGGATCGCGCGCCTTGTGCTTGGCACCGGCGGACGGGCCCAGCCGGTTGTCGGCGTACAGGTCCATATAATCCTGCATCAGCTCGTAGCAGAAGATGATCTCGACGGTGTCCGGGTCGTAAAACGCATTGGCATCGCCGCAGCGCCGCGCATTGAACGTCACGGGCACATCGAGGCTATAGTTTGCCCGCAACTCGTCGGCGACCTGGTCGAAGATGCCGCTCGAGCGAAACGCGTCTGCCGCCCGCGCCAGACTGCCGCTGGCGTTGTGATAGGTCACGGTAACCTCGGTGTTGCCATGGCCGGGTTTGCTGCGATCGCCGAGCAGGCCCTTGAGGCTGCGGTCCACAGTGTCATAATCCCACTGGCAGCTGTCCTGCCGGTCCCGGTCGATGCTGTATTTGTTGGCGATCGGCTTGAATGCCCGGTCGTCCTTGCCGACCATCAGGCAGACGATCTGATAGGCGCGCTGCTTGTCGAGGCTATGGTTGGCGGCATAATCGCTCTCGTCGCCGCCGCTGTCATAGGCGACGCCGGACCACAGCCAGCCTTGCGCCGCGTCTTCGAGGGCACGGTCGGCTTCCTTGCTCTGCTTGTTCAGCAGCGTCCAGGTCGCCACATTGTCGGCGGCGTCTTCTTCACGGCCCAGCACGGGGAGCTGCAGCTCGTCGAACAGCAAATGCCCGACCTCATGATACAGCACGAACAGGCTGTTGTTGGCCGCGAATCTTCGCATCGCCGCGTCGTGTTTCTTGCTCATGTCCTGGGCCTGCACCGCGATCACGCTGCACATTAAAGCCAGCATGATCGTCAACAGTTTGGCGCCGCGCATTTGCATGAGACTGTCCCGCTAACCCTGATGCCACCAGCAGACGGCACGCCCGGCGGGCTGTCAACCCGTCGCTCCGCAAGCCGTTAATGCGCGTCCGGCATCCATCCCGGCGCGGCCAGTTCAAACCCTGAAAACTGACAGCCCGGGGCGACTGTGCAGCCGACCAGTGTCCATGGCCCGGTGCTGGCTGCCGATTGCCAGCTGCCCTTCGGCACGATTATTTGCGGGCGTTCTCCGCTCGCAAGATCAACGCCGAGCCGATGCGCCGCGATTTTTCCGTCATCCGATAGCGACAGTTCAAGCGCAGCCCCGGCATAATAGTGCCAGACCTCGACGGCATCGACGCGATGCCAGTGCGACACTTCCCCGGCTTCGAGCAGGTAATAGATCGCGGTGGAATGCGCCCGCCCGTCAGTCTGGGCCGGGTCCTCGAAACTCTGCACATACCAGCCATTCTCGGGATGGCGCTGCATCCCGAGCCGCTCGATAATCTCGCGGGCGGTGATGTTACTCACGCGCGTTCGGCTTCTTCCAGTTGCGCACTCAGCGCCAGCCATTGCTCTTCGGTGGCTTCGAGATCAGCGGCAAACCGAGCCTTGTCCTTGCCCAGCGCAATCACCTTGTCAGGTGCGCCGTTATAGACCTTGGGGTCATCGAGCTGGCTCTCGACCTTGCTGATCTCATTCTTGAGGCGCGCGATCCTGGTTTCGGCGTCCTTGATCGAGGTCTTGATCGGCGCGATCTCGGCGCGTCGTGCGGCAGCCTCGGCCTTGTTGGCCTTGCGCTCGGCCTTGGTGCCGCCGCCCTTGCCATCCTTGGCCGAGGTGATGCTGCGCTGGTAGCTGTCGAGATCCTCGTCGAGCTCGCGAATCGTGCCGCCTTCCGCGATCCACAGCGTGTCGCAGGTCGATTCGATCAGATGGCGGTCGTGGCTGATGATCAGCACGGCGCCTTCGTAATCGTTGAGCGCGTGCACGAGCGCATCGCGGCTGTCGATATCGAGATGGTTGGTCGGCTCGTCGAGGATCATCATCCCCGGCCCGCCAAAGGTGATCAGGCCCATCAAAAGACGCGCCCGTTCGCCACCGGACAAATTCTTGGCCAGCGTGTCCATGCGCGATTTGGTCAGGCCCATCTGGCTCAAGCGCGAGCGGCGCTTGGCTTCGCTTTCGGTCGGCATCAGATCGACCACATGCTCGAATGGCGTCCATTCGGGCTTGAGCTTATCCATCTGGTGCTGCGCAAAATGCGCGATCTCCAGCTTCTTGCCCTTGCCCAAGCTGCCGGCCATCGGCTTGATATCGCCGGCCAGAAGCTTGGCAAACGTCGACTTGCCGTTACCGTTGACACCGATCAGCGCGATTCGGTCGCCTGGATCGATCCGCATGTTGACGTGCCGCAAAATGGTCTTGTCGCCATAACCGGCCGACACGCCATCGAGGGTCAACATGGGCGTTGCTTGTTCGACTTTGGGCTGCTGGAAGGTGAACGGGGCTGCGTACTCGTCGAACATCGCTGCCGGTGGCTTGAGCTTTTCGATCATCTTCATGCGCGCCTGGGCCTGCTTGGCCTTGGTCGCCGAGGCGCGGAAGCGATCGACGAACTTCTGCATATGGGCGATCTGGTCCAGCGATTTCTCGCGGCCCTTGTTGTTCAGCTCCATCTGCATGCGACGCGTATTTTCGAAGGTGTCGTAATTGCCTTTGTAGAAGGTCAGCTTCTTGTGTTCGAGATGAATGATCGAGTTGACCGACTTGTTCAGCAGGTCGCGATCATGGCTGATCATGAAGACGGTGTAGGGGTAGGTAGCGAGATACTTCTCCAGCCACAGCGTGCCTTCGAGATCGAGATAGTTGGTGGGCTCGTCGAGCAGCAGCAGATCGGGCTGCGAAAACAGCACGCCCGCCAGCGCCACGCGCATGCGCCAGCCACCGGACAGTTCGTGCGTCGGCGCATTCTGCCGGTCGATCTCGAAGCCCAGGCCCTTGAGGATCGAGGAGGCGCGGGCCTCTGCGGTATGCGCATCGATGTCGGCTAGCCGCATATAAATTTCGCCGATGCGGTTTGGATCGGTTGCCGTCTCGGCCTCCGCCATCAGCGCGGTGCGCTCCTTGTCGGCGGCCATCACGACCTCGAGCACGGTCTCGTTGCCGGCGGGGGCTTCCTGCGCTACCGCACCGATGCGGGCCTTCTTGTTCAGCTCTATCGATCCGGAGTCGAGCGAGATGTGGCCCTGGATCAAATGGAACAGTGTGGTCTTGCCGGTGCCGTTCTTGCCGACGAAACCGGTCTTGGAGCCAGTCGGCAGCACGACGGAGGCGTCCTCGAACAGCTCACGCCCCTGGATACGATAGACTAGATTATTGATGGTCAGCATGGTGCGGCAATCTGTGGAGAGGGCAGGGCGGCAGGACGCGCAAAGGCACAGCCGCCGGGCTGCCAAAAAACATCTTTGCCGTTCGATACGGTCTGCTGGGCCGCATGGCAACCGTCCCATTCCGCATACGTGCCGCTTTGTCGCGCCACTCAAAGCCGATCCGTGCGTTTCGTCGGGGTAGTTTCAATCTGAAATAAGGATGACGACATGCATATCGCCACGCTTGGCCTTGCCGCCACCATCGCTCTTGCGACCTCCGGCTTCGCTTTTGCCCAGCAGACCGTCCAGCTGGACGACCTCGACGCCGACCGCATCAATGCCAACCAGATTGAGATCGAATTTGAATTCGATGGCAGCGCCTGCACGTCTGTCAGCCCGGCTGTCGTCGGCGAACTGGTCGATGGCACGCTCGCCGTAACCTTCCCCACGACAACGACCGCAGAAACCTGCACCCAGCAGATCGTCGAGACCGAAGTCGACCAGGCCATCGCGGCCGAAGGCATCGTGTCGCGCGTCGACGTCACTTTGACGGCGCCAGACGGCTCTGTCATCTCCACCGGCAGCACCGACGTCGATCAGGACTGATCAGCGACGATCCATATGTGAAACGAAAGTCGCACGCTCTTTGGCGTCGGCAGTGTGCAGCGCTCCCAGCAGGGCGCTGCACAGTCGCTCGAGCCGGGCCAGGTTGTCGCCTTCGGGCGGATATCCGGAGTGACGGTAACGCCGGTGTTCATAGAACAGGCATAACCAGAGCTGCACGGCGCTGCCGTCCCACCGCCCGGTCTGCCGCTGGGCTTCGTTCATCCTGACGGCCAGCGTCGACAACTCGCCCCAGCCCAAGTCAAGGCTGACCTCGTATCCGTTGACCAACTGTGCGAGATAGGCCGAGCTGTTCCAGTCCATGCTTGCGGGCAGCATCTCGAATTGGCCGCTGCGTGCAGCCTCTATCCAGTCTGGTTCAAGCATCGCGTCGCAGTCCCGGTGTGCCGCCTAGCTGATCTCAATGTCTTGCCTCCGTCAAACTCTGACGCTACAAGGCGCGACCTTTCCCAAAAGATCCATCCAAGGACCGATCCCCATGGCGCTCGAACGCACCTTCTCAATTATCAAGCCCGATGCCGTCCGTCGCAACCTCATCGGCAAGATCATCAGCAAGTTCGAAGACGCCGGGCTGACCCCGATCGCGCTCAAGAAGATCCACATGACCCGCGCCCAGGCCGAAGGCTTCTACGCGGTCCACAAGGAACGCCCCTTCTTTGGCGAACTGGTCGAGCAGATGATCGCTTCTCCAGTCGTCGTGCAGGTCCTTGAAGGCGAAGGCGCCATCCTCAAGAACCGTGAAGTCATGGGCGCAACCAACCCCGCCAATGCTGCCGAAGGCACCATCCGCAAGGAATTCGCCCTGTCGATCGGCGAAAATTCGGTGCACGGCTCGGACGCCCCTGAAACCGCTGCCGAAGAAATCAAGTATTTCTTCTCCGACGACGAACTGGTCGGCTAAGCCCTTCCAATCCGCTTAAATTCGAAGGCCGCCCGCCGGGGCGGCCTTTTGCTTTGTTTGTGTTATGATGTGTCCAACCATCATAAGCCTGCGTTCGGCATCTGCCTGAATGCTCCCTCCCCCACCGCGCTTTCAGCCCCTGCTGACGCGGCCATGACGCCAATGATTGGCGGCGTCCCAGAAAGAAAAAATGTCCCTGCCCGATACCATTTTCGCCCCGCTCGCCCGTGCCTTGACTGCCAAGGGCTATGAAACCCTGACCCCGGTCCAGGCCGCCATCATCGAAGATGAGACCGCTGGCCGCGATCTTCTCGTCTCCGCCCAGACCGGCTCCGGCAAGACCGTTGCCTTCGGCATGGCCATTGCCGCGACGCTGCTGGGAGACGCCGAACGCTTCACCGAAACCGGTGCGCCGCTGGCGCTGCTGATTGCGCCGACCCGCGAACTGGCCCTCCAGGTGCAGCGCGAACTCGAGTGGCTCTATGCCGAAACCGGCGCCCGCACCGCATCGTGCGTCGGCGGCATGGATGCCCGCACCGAGCGCCGTGCGCTCGAGCGTGGCGCCCACATCGTCGTCGGCACGCCGGGTCGCCTGCGTGACCATATCACCCGTGGTGCCCTCGATATGTCGGCGCTTCGTGCCGTGGTGCTCGACGAGGCCGACGAAATGCTCGACCTCGGCTTCCGCGAAGACCTCGAATTCATCCTCGATGCCGCGCCCGAAGATCGCCGCACGCTGCTGTTTTCGGCCACCGTTCCCAAGCCGATCGCCCAGCTCGCCAAGACCTTCCAGCGCGATGCCCTGCGCATTTCGGCCAACAATACTACTGAACAGCACGCCGACATCGACTACAAGCTGATGCTGGTGCCTGCCGCCGAGCGCGAAAACGCCATCATCAACACGCTGCTGTATTTCGAGTCGGTGAATACCATCGTGTTCGCCTCGACCCGTGAAGGCGTCAAACATCTGTCGGCACGCCTCCACAATCGCGGCTTCGACGTGGTGACCCTGTCGGGCGAACTCAGCCAGGCCGAGCGCACCAACGCGCTGCAGTCGATGCGCGATGGCCGCGCCCGCATCTGCGTCGCCACCGACGTCGCGGCGCGCGGCATCGACTTGCCGAACCTCGACCTCGTGATCCACGCCGACCTGCCCAACAATCCCGATACGCTGCTGCACCGTTCGGGCCGCACCGGCCGCGCCGGGCGCAAGGGCACCTGCGTCATCATCTCCCCGATGCACCGCCGGGCCGTCGCCCAGCGCATCCTCAAGACCGCCAAGCTCGACGTCACCATGATCGCCCCGCCATCGGCTGCCGAAATCGATGCGCGCTATCGTGAGGGCATCCTGACCGCCGAGGGCCTGACCCGTCCGGTGGCCGAGGAGGAGACGGCGTTCGTCACCGAACTGCTCGCCCGCTACACGCCCGAGGCCATCGCCGCGGCCTATCTGCGCCAGCAGCTTGCCTCGCGTCCGGCACCGGAGGACGTTTCCGACGTGCCGGTGTTCGACAAGCCCGGCGACAAGGACCCGCGCAATCGCGAGAAGTTCGAAGGTGGCACCTGGTTCAAGGTGACCGTCGGTCGCAAGCAGAAGGCCGAGCCGCGCTGGCTGCT
>Ga0247806_10000643_pt1 | contig 20615 bp, 22 predicted proteins | sample UWRJL059202B1_FD_179935 | JGI IMG/M metagenome (GOLD analysis project Ga0247806, IMG submission 179935) | Plant litter microbial communities from Arlington Agricultural Research Station in Wisconsin, United States - UWRJ-L059-202B-1 | ecosystem: Environmental > Terrestrial > Plant litter >... | reverse complement strand
CACCAACCCGGCACCCAGGGGCCGCACACTGAGCGTCGCCTTCAACGACGCCGGCACTATTCTCCGCTTGCTCGGGGTCTATTCCCAGCTCGCCGGCGGCTCCGGCAGCCTCGTCCTCACCACCGATAGCGACGCCGATGCCGAAGCTGGACAGCTCTTGATGAACAGCTTTGCCATCGTCGATGAAGCCAACGTCATCCAGGTGCTCGGCAACCACTCCGATTCGCGCGCAGCCATCGCCGAGCAGAACCGGCTGGACTTCGATCGGGCCCAGGTCGATTTTGTCCGTCGCAAGGATCGCGTCGAAATCTCCAACGCCATCGTCAGCGGCAGCATGGTCGGCGGCACCGCACGCGGCTTCATCTACACCGACGAGCGCCGCTACGACCTGACGGGTACCTATGTGCCGCTGTTCGGCCTCAACAATGCCTTCCAGCAAATCCCGTTGCTCGGTCCGCTCCTCGGTGGCCGGGCCGGGGAGGGTCTCCTCGGCGTCACCTTCGCCGTCGACGGGCCACTGAGCAGTCCGCAGTTCAAGATCAACCCTCTGTCCGCCCTCGCGCCGGGTGCCCTGCGCGAATTGTTCGAGTTCCGCGCCGCTGCACCGGCAGCCACCGAGTAACGCGGTTGAAAAACCTTGCGTCCCGGTGCAAACCAGACAGACCCAAACCTGCCCGGATAGCGTCGTGACCACCAGATCGCCCCAAGACTGCCAGACCAAGGATGACGTGCGCGTCGAGATCGACCGGATCGATCAGGCGCTCCTCAGCCTGTTCGCCGAGCGCCACCGCTATGTCACGCGGATGGCCGAGATCAAGACCGACCCGCATGAAGCCCGCGACCCTGCGCGCATCGAAGCCGTTATCGCCAAGGTGCGGGACCGCAGTTTGGCCCTTGATCTTGATGAGGATCAGGCCGAACTTGTGTGGCGCACCCTGATCGATTGGAACATCAATTACGAGAAGGGCATCATCGCCGGTCGTCGTCGCGGCTAGCACCAGGGATCTGGAGGCACCTATGCCGTGCATCGCCATGCGCATGGCCACAACCGCCGATGCCAGCCGGCTGGCCACCATCGGCTACCGCGCTTGGGAAACCGGCATTCTGCCGCTGTTCGCCGAACAGCCTGGCATGCGGGAGGCCGAGCAGCGCCGCCTGGCCCGTGCGGTCGCCGAGCAGATCGATCGTATCATCGTGGCTGAAGTGGATGGTGTCGTGGTGGCCTGGTGCTCGCGTTCCGCGCGCCGCGCCTACATACCCTACCTGTTCGTTTTGCCCGAACTGCAGAGCCACGGTCTCGGCTCGATCCTGTTGCGCCGCATGGAGTCCATGCTGAAGCTTGAGGGGGCCGATCGCGTCCACCTCGAAACCCCGGCCGACAATGTTCGCGCGGTTCGTTTCTACGAAAAACAGGGTTACCGCATCCTCACCATGCGCCCCGATGGCCGGGCTGCGCACCAGGCCCTGATGAGCGTGCATCTCGAAAAGCGACTCCGCCCTTTCGGCGGTGTGATTGTGGACGACGACTAAAGCCTCAAACCATTGCATCGCGCCGCCCTAGCCACTATGCGTTTGCCTTAACCTCGCCTTGCCTTTCAGGACGTTCAATTGACCCTCATCGATACGCGCACGCCAAATCCCAAGAACTTCATCACCGGCTCCACCGGTGACTGGGAAATCGTCATCGGCATGGAAGTGCACGCGCAAGTCACCTCCGAGAGCAAGCTGTTCTCCGGCTCGTCGACGCAGTTCGGCAACGCGCCCAACTCCAATGTTTCGTTCGTTGATGCGGCCATGCCCGGCATGCTGCCGACCATCAACGAGGAATGCGTCCGTCAGGCTGTCCGCACTGGATTGGGCCTCAAGGCGCAGATCAACAAGCGCAGCGTGTTCGATCGCAAGAATTACTTTTATCCCGATCTCCCGCAGGGCTATCAGATATCCCAGTTCAAGGACCCGATCGTGGGCGAGGGCCTGGTCTATCTCGACATGCCCGAGGGCCAGATCGAAATTGGCATCGAGCGGCTGCACCTCGAGCAGGACGCCGGCAAGTCGATCCACGATCAGCACCCGAACATGAGCTTTGTCGACCTCAACCGCTCCGGCGTCGCACTGATGGAAATCGTCTCCAAGCCCGATTTGCGCTCCTCCGAGGAAGCCAAGGAATATTTGGGCAAACTGCGCTCGATCCTGCGCTACCTTGGCACTTGCGACGGCAATATGGAGCAGGGCTCCATGCGTGCCGACGTCAATGTCTCGGTCCGCCGCCCTGGTGGCGACTTCGGCACGCGCTGCGAAATCAAGAACGTCAATTCGATCCGCTTTGCCGGCCAGGCCATCGAATACGAAGCCCGTCGCCAGATCGATATTCTTGAGGACGGCGGTTCGATCAACCAGGAAACTCGCCTGTTCGATCCAAAGCTTGGCGAAACCCGCTCTATGCGCTCCAAGGAAGAAGCGCATGATTATCGCTACTTCCCCGATCCCGACCTGCTGCCGCTGGAGTTTGATGACGCTTTCATCAGCGCTCTCGCCGAAAACCTGCCCGAGTTGCCCGACGAAAAGAAAGCGCGCTTCATAGTCGACTTTGGCGTCACCCCCTATGACGCCATGGTGCTGACGCTCGATCGCGAAACCGCCGACTATTTCGAATCGGTCGTGGCTTTCGGCGGCACCAAGCGCGACGGCAAGGCCGTGGCCAACATGCTCAACGCCGACGTGGCGGCCTTTGCCAACAGCCAGGGTCTGGCCGTCTGGGAAACCCATCTTAAGCCCAGCCAGATCGCCGGCATCGTCGATCTGATCGCGGCCGGCACGATTTCCAGCAAGCTGGCCAAGGATTTGCTGCAGATCATCATCGCTGAAGAGCCAGAAGGCGAGCCCGCCGAGATCGTCGAGCGCCGGGGCATGAAGCAGGTCACCGACATGGGGGCGATCGAAAAGATCGTCGACGACATTATCGCGGCCAATCCCGATCAGGTTGCCAAGGTTTTGGCCAAGCCCACCATGATCGGCTGGTTCGTAGGGCAGGCGATGAAGGCCTCCGGTGGCAAAGCCAATCCGCAGTCCCTCAACGATCTGATGAAGAAAAAGCTCTGCATCGAGTAGCTTCACTCAAAGACCGAGCTTCGGCAGCTTCCTTAGTTACATGACGAGTGGGGCCGGATCGTCCGGCTCCGGCTGACCCGGGGTCGGATCCTCAACCGGCTGCGGCACGTCCGGCACTTCTTCAGGGCCCGGCGGCACTGGATCCACCGGCTGCGGCGGCTCTGGCTGTGGCTGGGGAATGATCTCGGGCGTCGGGCGTGGGTCGATCTCTGGCGGCATTTGACTCATCGAAAGCTCCTTTGTGCTAGCTGAACGGAGCGCGGCACGGCCCGTTCCATCTCAGGCCGGCACGCGTTGCCACAGCTTGCCAACGCGGCCATCGATCAACAGCAGGCCGGCAAAAATAACCAGCATGCCGACGATCTGGATCGGTAGCACCGTCTCTCCCAACACGGTGACACCCAGGATGATTGCCGAAATCGGCGCGATGAATGTGGTGGTGGCAAAGTTGGTCGCCCCGACGCGCGGCAAGATGCGATACATGACCTGGAAGGTGAACGTCGTGGAGATCAGGCCGATCGCCGCCGCGGCTAGCCAGGTCTCCGGCCGGACCATGATTGGTGTGCCTTCGGTCAAAAATGCTAGCGGGATGGACACCACCGCCGCACCGGTCAGGGCAATCGATGCCAGCGCGGTGGGCTCGACGGCTTTGAAGTTACGCGTGATGTTGAGCGAAAACGCATAGCATATCGTCGCTAGCAGGCATGCTCCGACAGCCCAAAGCTGAGATTGTCCACCCGACAGCAGGGCAGGCGACGCCAGGATGGTCGCGCCGACAAAGCCCGTCAGCACCCCGGCGCTTTTTATCCGGCTGGCCTTTTCGCCGCCAACCCAGAAATGGCTGACGATCACGGTCATGATCGGCGTCAGTGCGTTGACGATGGCCGCAACGCCGCTGGCCAGATTGGCCTGCGCCAGCGGAAACAGCGCGAACGGAATGGCGTAAGCCAGGATCCCGAGCGCCCCCAGCTTGAACCACAGCACGGGATCGCGCGGGATGGGTTTGCGCAGGGCCAGCATGACGGCCCAGCACCCGAGCGCCCCGATACCGACGCGGAACGAGGACACCCACAGGGGTCCGATTTCCCGGATCAGCACCGCGTTGAAAATAAACGAGCAGCCCCAGACGGCGCCCAGAAAAATAACCCGAAACCAATCGCGCCGTGCCATGTCATGCCTCTCGGAAAGCCGGCACGCTAGGCTTTGCCTTAGCAAAGGTCGAACCGATTTTGACGATGGCGGCAATCAATTCCAGTGATGCTTAGATGGCAGCATGCGCTAATATTTCAGCGCTACCAACTGCCCGCTGGACCATTCGATCTGCCCGCCCAGATCCAGTTCAAGCAGCAGCATCTGCATCGCCGACGCCGTCAGCTCCGACTGCCGGATCAACTCGTCCACCTCGATGGGCGTGGCGCTCAATGCCGACAGCAAGCGCGATCTGTCGTCTGTCGTCGGCTCGGGCGTGTCCGGGATAAGCTCTGGCTCCCAGTCCCGATCGAACAAGGCGCTCCGCGCCGGATCGGCACTGCCCAGCGTCTCGATGATGTCCTCGGCGCTGGTCACAAGCTTTGCGCCCTGCTGGATCAACAAATTGCCACCCTCCGCCCGCGGATCGAGCGGCGAGCCGGGCACAGCGAACACATCGCGATTCTGCTCGAGGGCCAACCTGGCAGTGATGAGCGAGCCCGAGCGCTTCGCCGCTTCGACGACGACAATCCCCAGCGACAAACCCGATACCAGCCGGTTGCGCCTTGGAAAATCGCGCGCCCGCGGTTCCCAGCCGAGCGGCATTTCCGTCAGCAAGGCGCCGCCATTATCCAAGATTTCATGCGCCAGCGGGATGTTCTGGTCGGGATAGATCTTGTCGAACCCGCCCGCCAGCACGGCAATGGTGCCCGTGGACAGGCTCGCCCGGTGCGCTGCCGTATCGATCCCGCGCGCCAGCCCCGAAACCACCGTGTAACCGCGTTCGCCAAGCTCGCCCGCCAGCATACGCGTCATCTTGACCCCGGCCGACGACGCATTGCGGGCGCCGACGATCCCGACCGTGCGATCCCAATCCAGCCCCTGGCCACCCGCCAGGGTGATCAGCGGTGGCGACGCCGGAATATGATTGAGCAAATTGGGGTAGTCCGCCTCGCCGCTGGCCACGATCCTTGCGCCATACCGATCGAGGCCGGCGATTTCGTCCTCGGCCATTGCCTGGGTCGCGATGCGCAGCGGCTTGCCGGTTTTCCTGAGCAGACCGGGCAGGGCGGCCAGCGCTGCCTCTGCCGTCTCGAACCGGTTCAGCAACTGCCGAAACGTCGCCGGACCAACATTGTCGGTCCGGATCAATCTCAGCCAGGCGACCCGCTGGCTCGGCGACAATGTCTGCCCGCCTACCAGTGTTGCCAAAACCTATGCGGCTTTCTTGTCAGAACCGATTTTGGGCTCAGTACCCGCGATCAACCGGGCGATGTTTTCGCGGTGCTGGAAAAATAGCAGTATTGCCAGTACGGAGGCCGTCGCGGCTAACCATGTGTCAACCCAGACATAGGCAAAAATCGGTGCCGTGGCCGCTGCGGTGAGTGCCGCCAGCGATGACATTTTGCGCGTAACGGCAATAATCAGCCACACCGCACAGAAGATCAGCCCGACCGGCCAACTCAACGCCAACAGCGATCCGATCATCACGGCAACACCCTTGCCGCCTTTGAAATTGAGCCAGACCGGAAAGCAATGGCCTAAAAATGCAGCAATGGCAGCCAGATAGAGTGAAATAGTCGCGTCGCCACCAACTGGCATGTCGGGATACGCCAACAGCATTCGCGCCACCAAAATCGCCACGACTGCCTTGCTGGCATCGAGCACCAGCGTCGCCGCAGCCAGGCCTTTATTGCCAGTCCGCAAAACATTGGTCGCGCCGATATTGCCCGACCCGATATTGCGGATATCACCCAGCCCCGCCGCCCGCGTCAGGAACAAACCGAACGGGATCGAGCCAAAAAGATAAGCAATAACAAAGGTCAAGACTAGACCGGGCAGCATGGCGCCGCCCATCAGCCAGCTTGCAAACATCGGAACAGCACTATCCGCCACGCTCAGTTCTCCTCGACATGAGTATGAACGGTTTTCCCGCCCACGATGGTGCGCATGACCTTGCCAGCAAGCCGCGCGCCTTCAAAGCTGGTATTGCGTGACCGCGACCGAATCTTGCGCTCATTAACTTGCCAAGGATAGTCCAGATCGAACAGGATCAGGTCAGCCGGTGCACCGACTGCAATTCGTCCCGTGGCCAGCCCCAGGATTTCCGCCGGCCTGCTGGTCATCGCCCGCAGTACAGTCAGCAAATCCACTTCACCAGAATGCACCAGCCGCAGCGCCGCCGCCAGCAGCGTTTCGAGGCCGATCGCGCCATCCGACGCCTCGGCAAACGGCTGCCTTTTCATCTCGGTGTCCTGCTGATCGTGATCGGAGTGGATGGTGTCGATGGTGCCGTTGCGCAGGCCCTCGACGACTGCCTGGCGGTCGTCCTCCGAGCGCAACGGGGTCGAGAGTTTGAAAAAGGTACGGTAGCGCCCGATATCGTTCTCGTTAAGCGCCAGATTGTTGATCGAAACCCCGGCGGTCACATGCGGATTGCGTTTTTTCGCCGCCGCCATCAGCTCGATCGAGGCGGCGCACGAAAGCTGTGCCGCGTGATATCTGACACCGGTCAACGCCGCGAGTTGCAGGTCGCGCGCCAGCGGAATGGTCTCGGCCTCGCGCGGAATTCCCTTTAGTCCCAAGATAGTTGCGAATAAACCTTCGTTCATCACGCCATCGCCGGTCAGTGCCTTGTCGGACAGGTGATGCACTATGGTCATGCCATAATTGGCAGCGTAGCTCATCACGGTTCGCAACATTGACGACGACTGGATCGAGTTGCGTCCGTCGGTCAGGCAGACCGCGCCGGCCTCTTGCAGCAGCCCGAACTCGGTCAGTTCCTGCCCCGCCAGACCCTTGGTGATCGCCGCCGCCGGCAGCACATTGACCTTGCTGGTCGCCTTCGCCCGCCGGATAAGAAAATCCACCAGCGCGCCATCGTCCACCACTGGCGCGGTGTCGGGCATCATGACGAAACTGGTAACCCCGCCCGCTGCCGCCGCATCGCCTGCCGATGCCAGCGTCTCGCGATATTCCTTGCCCGGCTCGCCGGTAAACACCCGCATGTCGATCAGTCCGGGCGCCAGGATCAAGCCTCGCGCATTGATCACATCGGCGTCGTCCGGCACCCCGATCGGCGCGTGAAAAGCGATCTCGGCGATCAGCCCGTGCCGCACCAGCACTGCGCCAAGCTCGTCCGTGCCCGATGCAGGATCGACGATGCGGGCGTTCTCGATCAGCAATGGCTGGCTCATGCCTCGTTCCTCGCCGGCAGCAGTGCATCGAGCACCGCCATGCGCACCGCAACGCCCATTTCGACTTGATCGGTGATGACTGAGGACGGCCCGTCGGCAATCGCCGGATCGATCTCCACCCCCCGGTTCATCGGGCCGGGGTGCATCACGATGGCGTCCGGTTTGGCATAGCTCAGCTTTTCCGCGTCCAGCCCATAGAAATGATAGTATTCGCGCACCGACGGGATCATCTTGCCGTTGGCGCGCTCGTGCTGCAGTCGCAGCATCATCACCACGTCGACGCCCTTGAGCCCCTCGCGCATATCGGTGAACACCTCGGTCGCCAGATGCTCGATCCCCGCCGGCAAAAGATTACGCGGCGCAATCACCCGCGTTCGGACGTTCAGCGCCCCCAGCAAAAGCAGATTGGACCGCACCACGCGCGAATTCGCGATATCGCCGCAAATCGCTACCGTCAGCCCCGAAATCCGCCCCTTGTGATTGCGGATGGTCAGAGCATCGAGCAGGGCCTGGGTCGGATGCTCATGCGCGCCGTCCCCGGCATTGATGACCGAACAGCCCACCTTCTGGCTCAACAATTCGACCGCACCCGCCGCCGAGTGCCGCACCACGATCACATCGGGCCGCATGGCGTTGAGCGTCGCCGCCGTATCGATCAGCGTCTCGCCCTTGCTGACCGAGCTGGTCTTGACCGACATGTTCATCACCAGCGCGCCCAGCCGCTTGCCGGCAATTTCGAACGAACCCTGGGTCCGCGTCGACGATTCGAAAAACAAATTGACCTGGGTCTTGCCCGCCAGCGTCGGGTGCGACTTGCGCTCCTGCCGGCTGACCGGAATCATCCGCTCCGCCCGATCGAGCAGGTCGATGATCTCGTGCTGCTTGAGATCGGCGATCGACAGCAGATGCTTCTGGCTGAATGGGGGATAATCGCCGGATGGACCGGCGGGCGTGGTTGAGGCTGTCGCCGCGCGTGAGTGGGCCATGCGCTCCCGTCCCTGATATTTTCTGCGGTCTAGCGGAGGTGGCGGCCCGGTTCAACACATTAATGAATTAGCTGTTGCGAAGCCTGTCCAGCGCGCCCTGCAGGATGTAGCTGGCCGCCAGCTTGTCGACGAGTTCCTTGCGCCGGTCGCGTCGCAGGTCGGCCTGGATCATCATTCGCGTCACCGCCGAGGTCGACAGCCGCTCGTCCCAAAACGCGATCGGCAGGGCAATCCGCTGCGCCAGGCTGCGCGCAAACGCCCGCGTCGATTGCACGCGCGGCCCCTCGGACCCGTCCATGTTGAGCGGCAGCCCCAGAATGATCGCCACCACCTGATTCTCCGCAATCAGCACATCCAGCCGCTCGGCATCTTTGGTGAACTTGCTGCGCTTGATGGTCTCGAGCGGGCTCGCCGAATACCGCATCCCATCGCTCACCGCGACGCCGATGGTCTTGGTCCCCAGATCCAGGCCTAGAATTTTACCGGTGGGTGGTACTTTCGCGAGTGGGTCAAAGTCTAAATCCACTGTTGCACATAGGAACAAATAGTGATCATAATGGGAACATGTCCGAAGTTGGTTAGTGCTTACAGACTATAGCGCATTTCCACCACCCAAAACTACATGCTGACTTGATATAGTGCATGTGGTGCACTAATTTGGAGGTGGCAATGCCAACCGTTATCAGATTGGGCGACATTAAGATCGTGATTTATGCCGACGACCATAACCCGCCGCACTTTCACATTATTACCGCAGTCTATAAGGCGTCCGTCGAACTTGAAACGTTGGCAATTGTCGCAGGATTTGTCCCTAGGCAGGTCTACGAAGTAGCAACAGCATGGGCCTTAGATCATATGAGCCTATTGCGTGACACTTGGGCAAAGTTGAATGACCGAAATTGAACTCGTGGGGACCGGGGTCCCTTTGCCCCGGATACAGGATTTTTCGATTGGTGGCGGACGCATCGTTAATGTGCGTTGGCAATCTGGTGAAGAACATATCGTAGACTTGACGCCAGCACTTGTAAGTCATCGAGCATTTGTACGATTGAGAAGTGACGATGCTCTTTTCCAGACGGCCGCAATGGATGAATTCGGTGATGCGATTGTCTGGGATGACGGCAGCGAGCTTTCTGCATCGTGGATTTACGATCTCGCTGAACCGGATATGCTAAGTAATGACGAATTCAGATCCGCGATGGATACCTTACATATGAGCCTGGATGGCATGGCTGTTCGTTTGGGCGTTGCCCGCCGCCTGATAGCAGAATATCGCAAGGATCGCCCAATTCCGCGAACGGTATCTCTAGCTACGCGGCATCTTGTGGATAGGATGAAACGGGCGGGTTAATCTTTACGCGCAGCTAGTTGATAGCTAGTTCTTGGCCATGAAACTCACCTGGTTTGACGGCACGACGATCCGCATTCACATCGGTGGCGCGATTGTCGTGATCGACCCCGACCATGCACCATTGCACATCGACCGGTTCGAACTGGTCTCCGGCGCCGATCAAGTTATCGCCGGTTTCGGTTTGAGCCTGCCACAGGCCGATCCAGCGACATGGCGACCGCGCAAGCCTCTGCGGCTCCTCGATGACACTGGTGCTCCGCCGGAAATCATCGCCGCCTCGGCCGGCGCAGGCACCATACTCATCGACGCTATGGGCGAGCCGCCACTGCTCCTGCTGTCCGATCAGGCGCCCGAGCTTGGTCGCTGGGCGGACTACGCCATCATCGTGCTGTTCGGCGATGGCGCCACGCTCACCGGGCTGGGCCGCGCACTCCTCGCCGCAAGTCCGCCCCGGCTGCTCGTCCTTGCTGCCGATGAAGCCGCCGCCGACCAGACCTTTTCCGCCCTGCGCGATAAGCTCGACGGCACCGGCCTTGTGGCGCTGCAGCCAGGCATGGCGCTCGAAGTCTGACGCCGGCTGCCATTTTCATTGTCTTTTTGCGCGTCCGGTTGCTAATAACCTCGCCAAACCGCCGCTGTTTTCTGGAGTTAGTCATGTCTGTCGACGCTGCAACCGTAAAGCGCATCGCGCGCCTGGCCCGCATTCGCATCGAAGACCACGAGGTTGCCGGCTACCAGAGCGAACTCAACGCAATGCTCGGCTTTATCGAGCAGCTCGGCGAGGTCGATGTCGATGGCGTCGAACCTATGACCTCGGTGATGCCGATGACGCTGCGCCGTCGTGACGATGTGGTCAGCGATGGCGGCTATGCCGCCAAGATCGTCAGCAACGCGCCGCTGTCGGAATACAATTTCTTCATGGTGCCCAAGGTGGTCGAATAAATGGCGATTTCGATCGCTGTCGAAACCCCGCTGCAGGACGATGTGCGGGCGCTGGTCGCCAGGCTCAACGATCATCTGCTGCCGCTGTCGCCGCTGGAATTCCAGTGGAAGATGACGGTCGAGCAGATGGCCGATAGTTCGACGACTTTGTTCGTCGCCCGCGACGATGCTGGCGCCGCTGTCGGCATGGGCGCACTGAAAGTGCACTCGCCCGAGCTGGGCGAGGTCAAACGAATGTATACCGACGTCAGCGTTCGCGGGCAGCGCGTCGGATCGGCCTTGCTCTCGGCAATTGTCGATCTGGCCCGCGCCAAGGGCCTGTCCTCGCTGATGCTGGAAACCGGCACTGGCGACGGCATGGCAGAGGCGCACCGTCTTTATACCCGTAGCGGCTTCACGCCGCGCGGCCCGTTTCTGGACTATCCCGATAGCCAATGGTCCGCATTTTTCGAATTGCCCTTGGGCGTCCCCACCAGCCGCGACAATCTGAGCGAGATCTCCGTTGACTGACCTGACCAAGCTGAGCCTGGCCGCCGCCCGCAAGGGCCTCGCCGACAAGAGCTTCACCGCGACCGAATTGACCACCGCCTATCTTTCGGCGATCGACGCCGCCAATCCCAGTCTCAATGCCTATGTCGCCGTCACCGGCGAGCAGGCGCTGGACATGGCCAAGGCGAGCGACGCCAAACTCGGCGCAGGGCAGGGTGGCCCGCTCGAGGGCATTCCGCTGGGCATCAAGGATCTGTTCGCCACCAAGGGTGTCCACACCCAGGCGGCGAGCCACATTCTGGATGGCTTCAAGCCCGAATACGAATCGAGCGTCACCGCCAATCTGTGGCGCGACGGCGCGGTCATGCTGGGCAAGCTCAACATGGACGAGTTCGCCATGGGCTCCTCCAACGAGACCAGTTATTATGGCCCCGTCGTCAGCCCGTTCCGCGCCGAGGGCAGCAATGCCAAGCTGGTGCCCGGCGGCTCGTCGGGTGGCTCGGCGGCAGCCGTATCGGCCTGGCTCTGCACCGGCGCCACCGCCACCGACACCGGTGGCTCGATCCGCCAGCCGGCAGCATTCACCGGCACGGTGGGCATCAAGCCGACCTATGGCCGCTGCTCGCGCTGGGGCACCGTGGCCTTCGCCTCCTCGCTCGACCAGGCCGGCCCGATCGCCCGCACCGTCGAGGATGCTGCGCTGCTGCTGAACTCGATGTCGGGTTTCGATCCCAAGGATTCCACCAGCGTCGATCTGGCCGTTCCCGATTTCGCTGCCGCCGTCGAGCGCGGCGTCAAGGGACTGACGATCGGCGTGCCGCGCGAATACCGTATGGACGGCATGCCCGCCGAAATAGAAAAACTGTGGACCCAGGGCCTCGAATGGCTCAAGGCCGAAGGCGCCACCGTCCGCGACATTTCCCTGCCGCACACCAAATACGCGCTCCCCGCCTATTATATCGTCGCCCCCGCCGAGGCCTCGTCGAACTTGGCCCGCTATGACGGCGTCAAGTACGGCCTGCGCGTATCGGGCAAGGACATCACTGATATGTATGAGTTGACCCGCGCTGCCGGATTTGGCCGCGAGGTTAAGCGCCGCATCATGATTGGTACATACGTGCTGTCTGCAGGTTACTTCGACGCCTATTACGTCAAGGCGCAAAAGGTCCGGACGTTGATCAAGAAGGACTTCGAGGATGCCTTCCATGGTGGCGTCGACGCGATCCTGACCCCCGCGACCCCCTCGGCAGCCTTCGGTATCGGCGACGAGGCCCTGGCGGCCGATCCGGTGGCGATGTACCTCAACGACGTCTTCACCGTCACCGTCAATATGGCCGGCCTGCCTGGCATCGCGGTGCCCGCCGGCAAGGACGGGCAGGGTCTGCCGCTGGGCCTGCAGCTAATCGGCAAGCCGTTCGACGAGGAAACCCTGTTCGCCGCGGCCCGCGTCATCGAGCGCAGCGCCGACATGGACTTCTCGCCCAAGCCCTGGTGGTGACCGCTTCGGTTGGCTCCACTTGATCGTGGAGCCATTCCGTCTTATTTGCCGCTTATGCACAAATTGAAACTGGTAGTGACCTCGCCACAAGCCGGGTCCGGGCCAATAAGGGTATCGCCGATGGCCTCTGACATTTTCACCTCGCTCGACTGGTCCGAGCCGCCCAAGGACATGAGCAAGCCCCTCCAGGCGCTCTGGTGGCTCAAGAAGGGCAGCCTGCGCATCGGTCCGGAATGGGAGCAGGCGCACAACATTGTCCAGTCCATGGAAGGTGTGCAGGCTTTCGACTGGGTCCACGCCCTGATGCACTGGATCGAAGCTGACATGGGCAATGCCGACTATTGGTATCGGCGCGCCAACAAGCGCCGCGCCACCGCCAGCGTCAGCGCCGAATGGGAACATATCGCAGCAGCTTTAAGCGAAGTAACCAAGCACTGAACGGCGTTTGACGGCGCGGCACTAAAGCCACGCAGCGCCACACCCTCGGGATGACCCGAGGGCGCCTACTCGGCGTTTTGGAATCGCAGGCCTAAACCGGCTTGATCAGCGCGTGACGCTTCTTGCCCACCGACAGCTTGATCACACCCTCGGGTAACAGGGCATTGTCGCCGATGCTGAGCTTGTCGTCTTCGATGACAGCGTCGTTGACCCGAACCGCGCCGGACTGAATATGCCGGCGCGCTTCGCCGTTGGAGCCTGCGAGGCCGGCTGTCACAAGCGCTGCAAGGATGCCCACGCCATTGGCGAGGTCTGCATGGCTCACGGTCGCCGTCGGCAGTGACAAATCGATCGCCCCCGATTCAAACGTCTGCCGCGCCGTATGCGAAGCCTCTTCCGCCGCCGCCCGGCCGTGCACGATGGCCGTCACTTCCGTCGCCAACATCTTCTTGGCTTCGTTGATCTCCGTGCCGCCCAGCGCCACCAGCTTGTCGATCTCGCTGATCGGTAACCGGGTGAAGATCTTCAAAAACTTGCCGACATCGGCGTCTTCGGTATTGCGGAAATACTGCCAGAAATCATAGGGGCTGAACAAATCTCCGTTGAGCCAGACGGCGCCCGATGCCGATTTGCCCATCTTTTCGCCTGATGATTTGGTCAGCAGCGGCGTCGTCAGCGCATACAGCTGCTCGCCGCCCATGCGGTGGTTGAGGTCCACCCCATTGATTATATTGCCCCACTGATCGGACCCACCCATCTGCAACACGGTGCCGTAGCGCCGGTTCAGCTCGGTAAAATCATAGCCCTGCATGATCATGTAGTTGAATTCGAGAAAGCTCAGCGACTGTTCCCGATCGAGCCGCAGCTTCACCGAATCGAAGCTCAGCATCCGGTTGACCGAAAAATGCCGGCCTACGTCGCGCAGGAACTCGACGTAGTTCAGCTTCAGCAGCCAGTCGGCATTGTTGACCATCAGGGCGGGGTTGGACCCGCCATAGTTAAGAATATTCCCGTAAACCCGCTGGATGCTGTCAATATTGGTCTGGATCTGCTCGACCGTCAGCAGCTTGCGCTGGTCGTCGCGAAAAGATGGATCGCCGACCATGGAGGTGCCGCCACCCATCAGGCTGATCGCCTTGTGCCCGGTTTCCTGCAGCCAATACAGCATGGTGACGGTGATCAAATTCCCGATATGGATCGAGGTCGCCGTCGCGTCATAGCCCACATAGCCGGTAATCGGCCCCTTGAGCGCCAGCGCATCCAGTCCCTCGGGATCGGAAATCTGGTGAATGAAGCCGCGCTCATCGAGAACGCGCAGGAAGTCGGATTTGTATTTGGTCATCTGACAATCACTAAACTGCGTGGGGCCTTGGCGCTGGTGCGCTGCAAGGCCCGCGCCTTGGAATCCTAGCGTCCGCCACCGGCGGCGATATCGAGGCGGCGACGATCCAGATAATCGGCGCTGCGCTCGGTCAATTCATCGATCTTGCCTTCGAAGAAGTGGTTGGCGCCCTCGACGATCTGCTGCTCGATCACGATGCCCTTTTGCGTCTTGAGCTTGTCCACCAGCTTCTGCACCGACGCAGGTGGTGCTACGCGGTCCTTGTCGCCATGGATGATCAGTCCCGAAGACGGGCAGGGGGCAAGGAACGAGAAATCATAGAGATTTTCTGGCGGCGCCACCGAAATGAACCCCTCCACTTCGGGTCGGCGCATCAGCAGTTGCATGCCGATCCAGGCGCCGAACGAAAAGCCCGCAATCCAGCAGCCGCGCGACTCGCGGTTGATGACCTGCAGCCAGTCGAGCGCTGCCGCCGCATCGCTGAGCTCGCCGATGCCATGGTCGAACATGCCCTGGCTGCGCCCCACCCCGCGCGAATTGAAGCGCAACACGGCAAAGCCACGCTGGGCGAACATATAGAAGAGATTATAGACGATCTGGTTGTTCATCGTTCCGCCGAACTGCGGATGGGGATGCAGCACGATCGCAATGGGAGCGTTGGGCTCCTTGCCCGGCTGATAGCGGCCTTCCAGACGGCCCTCGGGCCCATTGAAAATCACTTCTGGCATGGTCTTTATCTTTCGGCCGCGTTTGGCTCTGTTGGTGAGATTTTGCAGCCCCGATCACTCGGTCTGGCGACTTGACTAAGCCGGTGCCCATCCCTAAAACAGGGGCGCAAAATCTAGTTTAGAATTATTCGAAACTTAGGTTTTGGCCCAGCGTGGGCCAGCAAGAGCGCCCCTTGTAATGAAGTTGGGTTGCAAATTTCAAGAAGTGTTTGGAGTCGCGCGTTCTGCAACGCTTCACTTCGGGCATGGATAATATGTTTAGCGCGCATGCGCTGCATGGGAGCGTGATGACCAGACCGGCGATCTATCTTGATCATAATGCCGCGTCCCCGCTTTTGCCGGAGGCGCGGGACGCGCTTGTCGCGGCGCTGGCGCTCACCGGTAACCCGTCCTCGGTTCACGCGCACGGTCGCGCCCTGCGCAATCTGATCGACGCCGCCCGCACCCAGATCGCGACCCTTGCCGGTGCCGAACGCAAGCAGGTGGTCTTCACCGGCTCGGCCACTGAAGCCATCACCCAGGCCATCGTTGGCGGAGCAAAGACCTTCGCGTCTAGTGCAATCGTTATCAGCGCTGGCGAGCACGCCGCCGTTGCCAAGGCCGCCGAAGCAACTGGTCTGCCGGTCATCACCATCGGTCTTTTGCCTGATGGCAGCGTTGATCTCGATCAACTTGCTGAAATTATCGCGTCGGCTGAAGGTAATCTTCTCGTCGCCCTGCATTGGGTCAATAACGAAACCGGCGTGATCCAGCCCATCGAGCGCATCAATGCGCTGGTCGGTCCCACTCGTCACACGCTGTTTATCGATGCCGTGCAGGCTTTCGGCAAGCTGCCCCTCGATTTTGCCGCCTCGGCTCCCGATATGATGGCAGTGAGCGGTCACAAGATCGGCGCTCCCGCCGGCATCGGCGCCTTGCTGGTCAAATCCCACGCCGACACCGTCCGCCTCATCCCCGGCGGCGGTCAGGAACAGGGCCGACGCGGCGGCACGGAAGCTGCAGCGGTCATTGCTGCCTTTGGTGCGGCTGCTGCTGCAATCCAGGCACGATATGCCGAAGCCGGTGTGACGCGCCTCATCGAACGCCTCGAAGCCGATTTGAAGGCGTTCTCGCCCGATATGGTCGTTTTCGGCGCCAATCGCCTGGGCAATGTGACCAATTTTGCCGTGCCCGGCGTAAAGAATGCGACGGCCATGATGGGCCTCGACCTGCTGGGCCTGTCGGTTTCGTCCGGCTCGGCCTGCTCGTCGGGCAAAGTTGGCCCCAGCCACGTGCTGGCGGCAATGGGCGTAAGCCCGGGCCTCGCCGATTGCGCATTGCGCGTGAGTCTGGGCTGGAATTCCACCGCGCACGACGTCGATGCGTTCGTCGCCGGTTACCAATCGATCCTGCAGCGCCAGCGGGCGCGACAGGAACAAGCGGCCTGACAGCTGCAAAAACTTTATACGGCTCGCGGCGACCTTGAATCGCCTGCCGGGCAAATAGGAGAAGCCGACATGGCCAATTACGACGATATCCCGACGCTCAAGGAAAACATCGACCGCGCGACCGTGGATTCCGTGCTTGCGCTGGACGTGGACAAATACAAATACGGCTTCGAAACCGACATTGAATCCGACATGGCCCCCAAGGGCCTGAGCGAAGACACCGTCCGCTTCATCTCCGCAAAAAAGAACGAACCCCAGTGGATGCTCGATTGGCGCCTTGAGGCTTACGCCCGCTGGCTGACAATGACCGAACCTACCTGGGCCAAGGTGCATTATCCGCAGATCGATCTGCAGGACATGTATTATTACGCCGCTCCAAAGAGCACGCCTGCGCCAACCAGCCTCGACGAGGTCGATCCGGCTTTGCTGGCCATGTACGACAAGCTGGGCATTCCGCTGCGCGAGCGCGAAATCCTGGCCGGCGTCGAGCGCCCCAATGTGGCCGTCGATGCCGTGATGGATTCGGTGTCGGTCGTCACCACGTTCCGCGCTGAGCTCTCCAAGGTCGGCATCATTTTCTGCTCAATTTCGGAAGCCATCCGCGAATATCCCGAGCTGATCCAGAAATATCTGGCCTCGGTCGTGCCGGTCACCGACAATTATTACGCCACGCTCAACAGCGCCGTCTTCACCGATGGCTCGTTCGTCTACATCCCCAAGGGCGTCCGCTGCCCGATGGAATTGTCGACCTATTTCCGCATCAACGAGAAGAAGACCGGCCAGTTCGAGCGCACGCTGATCATCGCCGAAGCCGATAGCTATGTGAGCTATCTCGAGGGCTGCACCGCCCCGATGCGCGACGAAAACCAGCTGCACGCCGCAGTGGTCGAACTCGTTGCGCTCGACAATGCAGAGATCAAGTATTCTACGGTCCAGAATTGGTATCCCGGCGACAAGGACGGCAAGGGCGGCATCTACAATTTCGTCACCAAGCGTGGCGATTGCCGTGGCGTTAATTCCAAGATTTCCTGGACCCAGGTCGAAACCGGCTCTGCCATCACCTGGAAATACCCAAGCTGCATCCTGCGCGGCGACGGTTCGCGCGGCGAGTTCTACTCCATCGCCATTTCGAACGGCTACCAGCAGGTCGATAGCGGCACCAAGATGATCCATCTGGGCAAGAACACGTCCAGCCGCATCATCGCCAAGGGCATTGCTGCAGGCTTCTCGGACAACACCTATCGTGGCCAGGTTTCTGCCCACGCCAAGGCCAAGAACGCCCGTAACTTCACCCAATGCGACTCGCTGCTGATCGGCGACAAGTGCGGCGCCCATACCGTGCCCTATATCGAGAGCCGCAACGGTTCTGCAGTGTTCGAGCACGAAGCCACCACGTCCAAGATTTCCGACGACCAGATGTTTTATTGCCAGCAACGCGGCCTCAACGAAGAGGACGCCGTGGCGCTGATCGTCAACGGCTTCGTTCGCGACGTGCTGCAACACCTGCCCATGGAATTCATGGTCGAAACGCAGAAACTGATCGCCATCAGCCTCGAAGGCAGCGTCGGCTAACTTTATTATAGAAACCAGACCGGGCGGCGCCTTTGGGCGACCCCGGCATATCGGAGATTTTCTATGACCACCCCAATTCTTGAAATCCGCAATTTGCACGCGCGCATCGAAGATCGCGAAATCCTCAAGGGCGTGAACCTGATCATTCCTGCTGGCGAAGTTCATGCCGTCATGGGGCGCAATGGCTCGGGCAAGTCGACGCTGAGCTATGTGCTCGCCGGCAAGGAAGACTACGAAATCACTGAGGGCGAAGTGCTGCTCGACGGTGAAAACCTGCTCGACATGGACCCATCCGAGCGCGCCGCCGCCGGTTTGTTCCTGGCGTTCCAATACCCGATCGAAATCCCCGGTGTCGCCACCATGACCTTCCTCAAGGCGGCGATGAATGCTCAGCGCAAGGCACGCGGCGAGCCCGAAATGCTGACGCCGGACTTCATGCGCGCCGTCAAGGCTGCCGGCACCGACCTCAATGTCGATACCGAAATGCTCAAGCGGCCGCTCAACGTCGGCTTCTCCGGCGGCGAAAAGAAGCGTGCCGAAGTGCTGCAGATGGCGCTGCTCCAGCCCAAGATGTGCATTCTGGACGAAACCGACTCCGGTCTCGACATCGACGCACTCCAGGTCGTTTCCAAGGGCGTCAATGCGCTCCGCACCGCTGGCCGCTCGATGCTGGTCATCACCCACTATCAGCGTCTGCTCAACCACATCGTTCCCGATGTCGTCCACGTCTTCAGCGATGGCCGCATCGTCGAAAGCGGCGATAAGGATTTGGCGCTCCAGCTCGAAGCCAAGGGTTATGCCGACTTCGATACAGCGGCGGCCTGATCCATGCGACAGACCATGCCCGTCCGGCTCGGAGCCGCAGAAGATACATTGATCGCCCAGCTCAAGAGCGTGGGCGCTGAGGCGACGGCCGAGCGCATCACCGTCGCCGGCCTGCCGACGCGCCGCGTCGAGAGCTATCATTATACCGACCTCAAGACCCTGCTGAAGGCGATCCCTCCGCTGGCAGCTCCCGCAAATCAGGTAGACGTGCCGGTCCTCGACATCCCGGGCGCCTACAATCTGTTCATCGTCAATGGCGTGGCCCAGCAACAGGCAAACGCTCCCGCTGGCGTTGTGCTCAGCACCGTAGAGGGCAGCACTCTTTCTACACGTGACGATGTCCTGGTTCACCTCAACGTTGCGCTGGTCAAGCAAGCCTTGTCTCTCGTCATTGAGCCCGGTCTCGATCAGGTCATCCAGATTGCGCATCGCATCGATGGCTCTGCGGCCCATGTCGCCGATGCCGTCAAGGTGTTCGTCGCCGACGGCGCATCCGCGACGATCGTCGAGACGTTCTTCGCCTCGGACGCCGCTCATGTCGGCAACCATGCTACGTATCTTGCCGTCGGCAAGAATGCCAATGTGACCCACATTACGGTCGATTTGTCGCCACGTGCCAGCACCCATTTCGCCACCAGTGAATACACCATCGCTGAAGGCGCCAAGCTTCGCACGGTCACCATCCACGCCGGTGCAAACCTGGCGCGTTCGCAGGTGTTCGCACGGTTTGCCGGGGAGGGGGCTCATGCCGACTTCACCGGGCTGAACCTCGTCGAAGACGGCCAGCACAACGATATCACCATCGATATCCGTCATGCTGTCGCCAACACGACCAGCCAGGAAATGTACAAGCAGATCGCCCGTGGCCGCTCCAAGGCGGTGTTCCAGGGCAAGATCGTCGTTGAGCGCGATGCGCAAAAGACCGACGCCAAGATGATGATGCAGGGTCTGATGCTTTCGGATGAAGCCGAAATCCTGAGCAAGCCCGAGCTCGAAATCTACGCCGACGACGTCGTCTGTGGCCACGGCTCGACCTGTGGCGAGCTCGACGAAGACTCGATGTTCTATCTGATGAGTCGCGGCATTCCCAAGACCGAAGCCGAAACCATGCTGGTGCGCGGCTTCATCGAAGAAGTGCTCGACCCAATCGAAGACGAAGCCCTCAACGCCGCGCTCACCAGCGTCGTCGATGGCTGGTTGCTCGGCAAGTAGGATCCCATGACCTTCGACCTCGACAAAGTCCGCGCCGATTTCCCGATCCTGTCGGAGGTCATCCATGGTCACCGGCTGGTCTATCTCGACAGCGGTGCGTCGGCCCAAAAGCCGGTCCAGGTCCTCGATCGCATGGACTACGCCTTCCGCCACGAATACGCCAACGTCCATCGCGGGCTGCACACCCTCGCCAACCGGGCGACCGAGGCCTATGAGGGCGGCCGCACCGCCGTCCAGAAATTCCTCAACGCCGCGCGCCCCGAAGAAATCATCTTCACCCGATCGGCTACAGAGGCCATCAATCTGGTGGCG
>Ga0247806_10000642_pt1 | contig 20669 bp, 13 predicted proteins | sample UWRJL059202B1_FD_179935 | JGI IMG/M metagenome (GOLD analysis project Ga0247806, IMG submission 179935) | Plant litter microbial communities from Arlington Agricultural Research Station in Wisconsin, United States - UWRJ-L059-202B-1 | ecosystem: Environmental > Terrestrial > Plant litter >... | reverse complement strand
TTATAAAACGGGAAACGATCTATATGTAGCTTTTAACCGATACAACTTTTATGATTCGGATGCGGCTTATAATTTATCCAATAAATCAGATGTTAATACCTTGTCCAAATTTTTGTCCTCAATTGCATTAGGTCCCGAATTTAATAGAATACAAAGCAGATTAAAAGGATTTCTTGAAAGGTTATCAAAGGAACATAGTAATCGTAAAAGGGTGATTGGAGATGAAACCGATCGAGCCAGAACCGCCAAGGCAACATTGGAAGCCATAACAACGGGAAGTGATCCGCAAACTATCTTTAAATCCTTCATTTCATACGCTTCCGAAATAAAGTGGAAAAAGGAGCTACCAAAACAATTTGAAGATTCCTTCGCTGATTATGAAACGCAATACCAGTCTGTAAGTTCATTGATCAATTCACTTAATCAGTTATTGATAACGATTAAACTTAGGAATTCAACCGCATTAAAAGCCGAATTAAAGAAAATAGAAGAGGCTTTAGTTGCTAGTAAAAAAAACAAGGAAAGTATTGAGCAAATTAAAGATTCAAGTACATCCAAGATTTCTCAGCTTAATAGAAACAACGATGATTTAAAGCTACTTGAACCGGCCAATAAATATTTCGCAGAGGAAAAAAGCTATTCGCTGTTGAATTTGAGCGAACGAATTATTAAATCGTCTGCCGAGATTAATAAAGTATTAAGAGTTAGCGAGTTAGAAGCGAAAATTTCGGATAAGACTATATTCCAAAATAATAAATCATTCAAAGTCTTTAAGGCCGAGATAATCGAAAGCAATGAAAATTTATTCAATAAGCAGCAGCAATTAAAATTACAAATTACAAATTTGAAGCTAAATCTTGATAAATTACAAGGGGTGGTTTCAGAAATAAAAACATCCGGTAAGCAATACTTAAGTCTAAAAACGGATGCTGATTCATGCCCAATGTGTGAAACAAAATATCCTTATGCTGAACTCTCTGATAGAATTTCAACAATAGCAAATGATATTAAAGAAAATGTTGCGCTTGACGAGTTGGGGAAACAGTTAATTATTATCGACAGCGACAGTTCTAAATGCAAAGCTGTGATAAAAGACATTGAGTTTATTGAATCTGCAATTTCCCAAATACAAATCGACAAGAATTATGCTGATCTGATTCTCAAGGATATTGGTAACCTAATTAATTCCACGAAAGATAGCTTAAGCCTAAAAAAATCTGAAAATTCAAAACTGTTATTATTGCAACAGGAACTTTTAGATAAAGGATTAAATGAGAAGGAATTCAAAGAAATTAAAGAGAGTATCGAGACTTCTTTTGAAAATTTAAGATTATCATATAGCTACAAAGATATTTACCTTGAAACCATTAATGGAATTAAAAAATCATCTTCTGATTTGGATGGGGAAATTAAGAAAGCACAGGAAAAAGTTCAAGAATTAGAAAGGTCAGCAAAGAAAATTATTGCTGACGTGGCGCCAAGCGTAAATTATTTGGATTTTGAAAATGAATTCAATTATAGAATCGATTTACTAAAAAAAGGTATTGGTTATTTTGATCAAATAAATCAATACATTGAAAGCATGACATCCGATGATTTAGGCGATATTGATTTAAAATCAAATAAACTTAATAAAATATTTGAGGAACTTAAAAAAGCAAAATCTAATCAAAAGGAACTGACTTTGGCAAACCAAATTATTACTGAAGCGGATGAAACAATTAAACTGCTCAAACCGGAATGTGAACGTATTGAAAAAGGGTTAGCCGTGATAAATGATATTCTTAATAATCATAATGAAGCATCCGTTTTAGGTAATTTCATTGAGTCTAATGAAGCAGAAATTCAAGAGATATTTCAAAACATTCATACACCACATGAGTTTTCGCGAATAATATTTAGTGTAGAACAGAATACTGTTTTATTAAAAAGAAGGATTGATGAAACGGAAGTGCCAATGAGTAAAATAAGCACGGGACAAAGGAGTGCCTTAGCTTTATCCATTTTTATTGCTTTACATAAAAAACTAAAACATGGTCCGAATATCCTCTTATTCGATGATCCTGTGACATACACCGATGATCTAAATATACTGTCATTTCTTGATTATTTAAGAGAATTGGTAATTAACGAAAACCGTCAATTGTTCTTTGCAACAGCAAATCAGAAACTGGCTGGACTTTTTGAGAAGAAGTTTGCCTTTTTGGAAAGTGAATTCAAAATATTTCCATTTGACAGACAATCGCACAATATACAAAACGAATAAAGCCAGCCTGTAACAGCACCTACCCAAAAGTGGCGGGTCAGTGGTTTGACCAAGCTCTGTGCTTCAATCAAAGTTTGTGCTTGTTTGATAGTGAAGTGCTTCGAAAACGCCACCTTCGGGTAGCTGCAAAACGTTATGCCTCCAATTTCATGAAACTTCACATTTATCAATAGATTCTAGTTGTAATACCCGTTCCAAATCCTCCACCAAAAAGTTCGACATTTCTCTAACCCGGGTCACCAAATGAAGAGCATTTAACGCAAGTTGGATGCTCTTTTTGCTTTTGATAAAATTCTATCTTTACACGCCCATCATCATGTCGGATAAATACATACCTGCTAACCCTTCAGTTGCCGACGATCCATTTGTGTACAGATCTTATAAAGTCTCAGTCAACTTCGGATTGTTGTTTTATGAGCTTACAACGAAATCTCACCGCATTCGGAAAGGACCGCTGGTATATTTGCCAAGATTATGGTATACCTTGCTCACGCTTTTGTTTGGTTTCTGGGGTGTAGGCGTGCTCAGAAAGTTCAGGGGAATACGCAATTCCATTCAGGCGATTCACCTCAATCTATCAGGTGGAGAAGATGTTACCAGATTAACGATTGCCAGTCATTATGACAACCGGACGCGCTATGTTTTTAATAACCTCGGCAGGCCGTCCTCAGCGGCACTGTCTATCGAAACTGTAGATATCCTGCTGGAAATACAGGATTTATTCTGCGGTGATGTGGCTGCCGTTCCATATGCTGATGAAAATGCGACTTTCCTATTAATGCGTTTGAAGGAAATTCGTGAAACAGGATTTACGCGTCGTGATATGGACAGCTTTTTTGATGCAGTGATTCTGTATGCAACTTATGAAGCAGAAAGATGAGCGTAAATTTTCTGCAGCAAGGGTACTGCGTGGAGATCGTCCAAAACTTACCTGTTTTATTTACCGCATATTTATAATTTAACAAACAACTAAACGATGATGAGAATTTCTACCTGCCTGCTGTGCATTTGCCTGCTTTTCACAGTCAACGCCTGCAAGAAAAAAGTAACGAAAACAAACAGTGATTTTGTAGGCGACTGGTCCGGCGCTAAATCCGATAGCCAATACAATTTATTGATCGAATCCAATAGCAAAGGTGTCTTTCATACTTACAAAGGCAATGTGACGAAGGAAGTCAAGGGGAATGTCCGTTTGAGCGGATCTACTTTGAAAGTTTTTATCAAAAAGTTCCATGTTGATGAGGTGCCCAGGCAGGATGCGGATAATCCGTTGAAGTATGTGATGGTGCTGGATGGGATTACTTTTACTTGTTGGAAGTAGGGCAGTAGTGTTTACGGTTAGATGGGCTTGCAGGGATGTGAGCCTTTTTTTGTTTTTAGGGGTTTAGTCTAACTTTACTGCCATGTTTTGATATATTTAATTAAATAGAATTCTTAAAGTATACTTTTGAAACGCTCTAGGTGATTAAAATAGATCTGTTAGGATATTAATTATGTGTTGATTCTTGATGCTATATCTGCCAATTTTAGTACTTTCAGCATTAAATTATTCACGATTACATGACGACGTTCGATCAGGTTTTAAACAAATACCGAAAGATATCATTTACTCAAAAAGATAAGGGCGAGCGTTTTGAACGCTTGATACAAGCTTATCTGTTAACAGAGCGGATGTATGCCAATAAGTTTAGAAAAGTCTGGCTTTGGAATGAGTTCCCAGGTAAGGATGATTTGGGTAAAAGTGACACCGGAATTGACTTGGTTGCACTTACTAATGATGGAGATTATTGGGCAATTCAATGTAAATGTCATCAAGAAACCTCTTTAATTGATAAGCCGGCTGTCGATTCTTTTTTGTCAACATCGAGTAGAACGTTTAAAAATGAAACCGGTCAATCCACAAAATTCTCAAACCGACTTTGGATTTCAACAACAAATAAATGGGGTCCTAATGCTACAGAGGCTATTAAAAATCAACATCCTCCCGTAAGTAGAATTGGGTTATTTGATTTATCTGAATCACTGGTTGATTGGGAAAAGCTGGAAAGCGGTGTACATGGTGAAAAATCTAGAATAGCAGGTCGTAAATTAAAAGATCACCAGAAAAAAGCATTGGCTCTAACGCACGAACATTTTAAAGAAAATGATCGCGGGAAATTAATCATGGCATGTGGAACTGGTAAAACATTTACGTCGCTAAGAATAGCTGAAAACGAAACAAATGGAAAAGGTTTTGTGTTATTTTTAGTTCCTTCAATTGCGCTTTTAGGTCAAACATTGCGTGAGTGGTCTACTTTTGCGGAAGAGCAAATCAATGCGATTTGTATTTGTTCTGATCCGGAAATATCTAAAAGCAGAAGCAAAAACGAAGATGTAGATACAACTTCTGTGGTGGATTTGGCATTGCCCGCTTCGACCAATGTAACCGATATTTTAAATCAATTCAGTTTTATCAAGAATGATAAAAAGCCTGGAATGACTGTTGTATTTTCTACATACCAATCCATTGAAGTAATTGCTAAAGCACAGGATAATTTAGAAACTGTTTATGGAGACGGTTCTGTTTTTGATTTAATCATTTGTGATGAAGCACATAGAACTACCGGTGTTTCTTTAGTTGACGAAGACGAGAGTGCATTTACAAAAGTCCACAACAATGAATTCATTAAAGCGAAGAAGCGTTTATATATGACTGCAACTCCTCGTTTATATGATGATACTTCTAAAAGTAAAGCTGCTCAAAATGAAGCGATACTTTGTTCGATGGATGACCCTAAGTTGTATGGGGAAGAGGTTTATCGAATTGGATTTGGTGAAGCGGTGGAGTCCAATTTATTGACCGATTACAAAGTACTTATTTTAACATTGAATGAAAATGACATTCCGCCCGCTGTTCAGAAAATGATTGCGGATGAAGAGTCTGAAATAAACACAGATGACGCCTCTAAATTAATTGGGTGTATCAATGCACTTTCCAAACAAATTTTAGGTGACGAGGGTATTATCAAGGATTCCGATCCTGAACCGATGCGCAGGGCAGTTGCGTTCTGTTCCAACATTAAGGTATCAAAAACAATTACGAATACTTTCAACACGGCCACCGAAGCATATATTGATTCACTTCCTGCGGAAAAAGGTAAAAAAATGGTTTCCATGAGTTCGAAACACATTGATGGAAGCATGTCGGCGCCAACTCGTGACGAATTGTTGGGCTGGCTGAAATCAGAAACTGCGGATAATGAATGCAGGGTTCTGACCAATGTTCGTTGTTTGAGTGAGGGAGTTGACGTTCCTTCTTTGGATGCTGTATTATTTCTATCCGCCCGAAATTCACAAGTTGATGTTGTACAATCTGTGGGACGCGTAATGCGTTTGGCGCCGGGAAAGAAATATGGCTATATCATTATTCCTGTAGTGGTTCCTTCAAATGTGGAAGCGGACAAAGCTCTTGATGACAACGAGCGTTTCAAGGTAGTTTGGTCGGTATTGAATGCCTTGCGTGCACACGATGATCGTTTTAATGCACTGGTAAATAAAATTGATCTCAATAAAAATCGTCCTTCGCAGATTTTAGTGGGAAGACCAGATTCCCATTTTGATGAAGACGGGAATTTCAATCCGCACGATTCCTACAACGATAAAAACCAAAAAGATTTCAGTGCGCAATTAGCGTTACAATTTGAACAGTTGCAGCATGTAGTTTTTGCCCGCATGGTTAAAAAAGTGGGTGACCGGCGCTATTGGGAACAATGGGCAAAAAATGTAGCGGAAATCGCGGAAAGGCAAGTTATTCGCATTAGACAATTGGTGAATGATGGAGGAGCACATCAAAAAGCCTTTGATAAATTCTTGTCAGGTCTTCAAAAAAATATCAATCCGGGAATAACAGAACAGGAAGCTATTGATATGCTTTCTCAGCACATCATTACTAAGCCTGTTTTTGAAGCTTTATTTGAGGGGTATTCGTTTGTCAAAAATAACCCCATCTCAGTTTCCATGCAAAATATGCTGGATATACTGGAAGATCAGAACTTTGACAAAGATGCGGAAACATTAGATAAATTCTATGAGTCCGTTCGTATGCGCGCAGCAGGTATTGACAATGCAGAAGGTAAACAACGCATCATCATAGAGTTATATGACAAGTTTTTCAAGACAGCTTTTCCTAAAATGGTAGAACAGCTTGGGATTGTTTATACACCCGTTGAAGTTGTCGATTTCATTATACACTCTGTGAATGATGTATTGAAACAAGAATTTGGACGTTCTGTGTCAGATGAAAATGTACATATCTTGGACCCGTTTACTGGTACAGGAACTTTTATGACACGGCTTTTGCAAAGTGGTTTGATTGAAGATAAAGACCTTGAAAGGAAATACAAACACGAATTGCATGCCAATGAATTGGTGCTGCTGGCTTACTATATTGCAACTATCAATATTGAGAATGCATTCCATGATGCCACATTGGATCCTGATGATGGCATTGGAAAAGAAAAATACATTCCTTTTGATGGGATTGTATTGACCGACACTTTCCAGTTGGGTGAATCGGACAACAGTGAAAAAATGTTTTCTGAAATGTTTCCGCAGAACTCGGAACGGGTTGAGAGGCAGAAGAAAGCACCTTTGAGGGTAATTATTGGAAATCCGCCCTATTCTATTGGGCAAAAATCGGCGAATGACAATGCGCAAAATCAAAAGTATGACAAATTAGATAGCGAGATTGCCAAGACATATGCAAAATTATCTGTAGCGGGATTGAGTAAGTCTTTATATGATGCTTATATCAAAGCATTTCGTTGGAGTACTGATCGTTTGGATGAAAATGGAGGGATCATTTGTTTTGTTTCGAATGGAGCTTGGTTGGATGGAAATAGTACAGATGGATTTCGCAAATCATTGGAAAAAGAATTTTCTTCGATTTATGTTTTTAATTTACGAGGTAACCAACGTACGAGTGGTGAATTGTCACGTAAGGAAGGCGGCAAAATATTTGGATCTGGGTCACGCACACCGATTTCCATTACCCTATTAGTGAAAAATCCAAATTCCACATCGGAAACGGCAACTATATATTATCATGATATTGGAGATTATTTAAGTCAAGCTGAGAAATTTTCTGTTGTTAGGCAATTTGGAACGATGGGAAATAGTAAAATGAATTGGAAAATACTTAATACAAATGAATTTGGTGATTGGATCAGTCAAAGAAATGATATTTTTAGCACGTATATTTCAATTGAACCGGAAAAAAAGTTTGATATTGCTGCTAAGTCTATTTTTATCGTTCAAGGTCCTGGTATATTATCTAGTCGTGACGCTTGGGTTTACAATTTTTCAAGAGCAAAAATCCAAAGTAATATGGAGCGAATGATTGCTTTTTACAATAGACAACAAAATAGCTTTTCAGAATTAAAATTAAAGCAGCCTAACTTAAAGGCAGACGATTTTATAGATACAGATGACAAAAAAATCAGTTGGACTAGGGCTTTGCGAAATGATTTGTCTAAATCAATTAATCATACATTTAATAAGTCGGAATTGACTTATAGTTCTTATAGACCATTTTGTAAACTTAATATATATTATGATCGCTCATTTGTAGAAAGCCCAGGACTTTCTGGGAGATTTATTTCAAAGAAAACAAATGACAATAAAATTATTGTCATAACAGGAAATGGTTCTAGCAAACCATTCTCTGCATTGCTAACATCAGAACTACCCACTTACGACTTAATAGAGAAAGGACAATGTTTTCCTTTGTATTATTACGAAGAAAATAACTCCACACAAAAAGGTCTTTTCGATGAAGGTCTCGATAGTGAATATATTCGGAGAGATGGTGTTTCTGATTTTATTTTGGATCAGGCTACCAAGCAATATGGCACCTCGACTACGGTCAGTGGTCATATAAGCAAGGAAGATATTTTTTATTATGTCTATGGCTTTTTACATAGTCATGAATACCGAGAAATTTTTGCTAATGATTTGAAGAAAATGTTACCCCGTTTGCCTTTGGTAGATGATGTGAAGGATTTTTGGGTGTTCAGCAACGCCGGTAGAAAACTGGCGGAATTACATTTGAATTATGAAACTGTTCCTACTTTTAAAGGTGTTACTGTAACTGGTAATGATTCAGGATTCTACAAAGTAGAAAAAATGCGTTTCCCGACCGGTAAAAAGGCAAAAGATCGTCCAGACACAATTATTTACAACAGTAAAATAACTATTTCAAATATCCCTGAAAAAGCTTATGAATATGTGGTAAATGGAAAATCTGCCATTGAGTGGATCATGGAGCGTTATTCCGTTACCACGCATAAAGATTCGGGCATTACGAATGACCCGAATGACTGGGCTGAGGAGGTAGGGAATCCAAGGTATATTTTGGATTTACTATTGAGTATGATTAATGTGAGTGTACAGACCGTTGAAATTGTGAAGGGATTACCGAAAGTGAAATTTGATTAAAAGATTATCATGGCAGATTTTGATTTTTCTACTCTAAGCAGTTCTGATTTTGAAGAATTGTCTTGCGACCTCATGAATATAAAGGAAAGTGTTAATCCTGATTCTACAGTTCGATATAAAACATTCAAAGATGGCAGGGATAAAGGAATCGATTTTCTATATTCATCTGAAGAAAATGAGTTTGATCACATTGGTCAAGTCAAGCATTATTATCGATCTGGGTTTGAGGGTTTATTAAGAACTTTTACTCATGCTGAAGCAAAGAAAATTAAAGTTCTAAATCCAAACAAATACTTTGTTTTTACATCTGTGGATTTAAGTGTTGCTAATACAGAGTCAATAAAATCTGCATGCGCTCCCTTCATTAAAACTCTAAATGATATCTTCGGAAAGAAGGATATCAATAAATTGATAGAAGATTTTCCAGCAATTTTGGATATTCACTTCAAACTTTGGTTCTCAGATACAACGGTCTTTCAAAAAATATTAAAATCTGGATTAGAGTTTCGGTCTGCCCACTTCATTAAGCATGAAATCGAAAGAAGAATATGCTTGTATGTCAAAACTCATAATTTTAATAGTATAAGAGACACTTTAAAAGAAACTAAATCTGTCATCATTACGGGTGAGCCTGGTGTTGGGAAAACGATGTTGGCAGAGATGCTTTGTTATGAATTCATCAAGGATGATTATAGATTACATTATTTAGCTAGAGTAACAGAATTTGAAGATCTTATTCAACCAGATGATTCTAAGCAAATATTTTATTTTGATGATTTTTTGGGGAGTAATAAAGTTGAGATTAATAAAGCAAAAGAGAGCGAAACAGATCTAACGAGAATATTGAAAAGAATCTCTAGACTGGAAAATAAATATTTCGTTTTTACTACTAGAAATTTTCTTTTCAATACCGCCATTGATGAATCCGAAAATCTAAAAAGATTAAATATCAAATCTAAGGAACAGATATTTAATTTAAACGAGTATAGCAGTGATTTAAAGAAGAAGATTTTAATAAATCATATTGATTATAGCACATTAGATGATACCTACAAGGAAATATTAACGGATCCATACATTTTTAAATTTCTGCATGAACATCAAAATTTTTCTCCTAGATCAATTGAGTTTATAACTAATGAAGAAGTAATTAGCGAAATACCAGCAGGTGAATTCAAACAATTTATTTTAGAGAATTTTGATAACCCGTCAAGAATATGGGAACATGCCTATAAACAACAAATCTATGAGGATGATAAGATTTTATTAAACACTTTATTCTCTTTCGGTGAGTATGCTACTATGACTCAACTTGAAAAAGCATTTTATACCAGATTAGAATTTGAAGCTAAAACAAATAATAAAAAAAACGAATCAGATGCCTTCAATTCTTCAGTAAAAAGACTTTTCGGCGGATTTATTATAGAAAGAAATGGGAGAGTTGAATTCATTAATCCTTCAATTATCGACTTTTTGCAGAATTATTTAATTACAAATCTTACCGAAGTAACAAGAATAGCAGAATCCGTTTGTTTTACTAAACAATTGACAGAACGTTTATTTCTTCTATCTCATAAGTTTCCTGCGAGACAAGACATAGTACCCGATAGCTTAAAGAAAAAACTCTTAAGAGATTATAGATCCTTTTTAAATGATAACCGTGATTTAGATCTTATGCGTATTGCTTTGGTAATTTTCAAATATGTTAAGGAGGATGATTATTTAGAGGTAGTAGAAGACATTATCTATCAAATTGAAAATTGGAAAGATTTATATGATGATTATGAGATGAATTTATGTTTTAGAGAATTTCTGCAAATAACACTATATATAGAACCAATTACGAAGGCGATTAAAGAACGTGTTACTGAATTTGCAGTAGATTTAATAAAAGGTGAAAGAGATTTGTTTATGTCTGTTGAAGTTCTTGACAAGTTAATTTACCAATATAACATTTCAATTGAACACATTGATAAGCATGAAATCGAAAATCATATTAACGATTTGCTTAATGAGTATATATATGACGAATTTGATTCATTGGAAGATTATATATCCGATGAAAGTCAAGCAACAGAAATTATTGTAAAACTGGATGAGTTAATTGAAACATTAGAAAAAATTGGATTAAAAGTTAACTCAAATTTAGAGGAATATAAAGAAATTGATTGGTTTGAACTCGCTATTAATAACGATCTTAAACGAATGATGGAGAAGGATGACTAGCATTAATCAATTACAAATAGAACTATGGCAGAATTAAACGTAAGCAGAAAAGATATCAGAAAATTATTTACTGATATGCAAGGTAAGAAATTTATTATTCCAGAGTACCAACGACCTTATAAATGGAATATAGAGAAATGTGATACGCTTTGGCAGGACATTCTTGACTTTTATGAATCAGACTCAACACAGCAACAAGAATATTATTTGGGAACAATTGTTTCCTACAAAAATGAGGATAATGATAAAGAAATTGATATAATTGATGGTCAACAACGTATTACCTCCTTTTTCTTGCTTTTAAGGGCTTTTTACACAAGACTGGAACAAATGACTTCCGATCCACGAGTGAATGGTTTAATGGGACAAATAGCTCCATGCATTTGGGATGTTGATTCTATATCTCAACTGGTAGAAGATAAGAAAAGAACACATATTGAATCAAAGGTAGCAACTGATGATGATAACCATACATTTCACAATATTCTTGAAACAGGTCACCATGACCCATTAAAAAGAGATCGGTATTCCGAAAACTATAAGTTTTTTCTTGACAAGTGCCAGGAATATGCAAGTATAAACCCAATAAAATGGCAAGAGTTATGCGTGACAATTCTGCAACGTTGTATCATTTTACCAATTGACTGTGACACTCCAGATACAGCTTTACGTATTTTTTCCACTTTAAACGATCGCGGTATGCCTTTGGCAGATTCCGATATTTTTAAATCTGAAATATATAAATCCAAACCTTCCTCAGAAGAAAAATATGAATTCAATGAAAAATGGAAGGATTTGACAGAAGTCTGTAAAAAATCTGGTCTTACAATTGATGATATTTTCAGGTATTATTCTCATTACGTTCGAGCATTAAATGGTGATAAATCAAAAGAAATAGGTTTACGAAAGTTCTATCAAACCGGAATAGTAAAAAATGAAAAATTACACAATAAGCAATTAATGCCTAACATTATTAATTTGTCCCTTTTCTGGCTTTATGTAAATAAGGACCAGAAAGATGAATCAATAAAAGTTGACTTCAGTTTAAAAACCTGGAAACAATTTCAAATTTTAAGTACATACCCGAATGAGTATTGGAAATATACCGTTTCGGTCTACTATTTGGTAAACAAAAACAAAGCATCATTTAATGAGGATTTCCCATTATTCCTCGAAAATTTACAAGCATACTTATTGGTCCGTTTTATTGAGAAACCAACAGTAAACGCTATTAAAGATGCAATATATTTACATTGTATTCACATTGCAAACAATGTAGATGCAAGATTTGTAGAACAACTCAACGGCAATCAATTAAGAGAAAGACTTCCATCTTATTCTTATTCGAGAATTACACGTTCTTTGTTATTGGTACATGCATATCAAAATGAGAATCAACTCGACTTAATTCCAAATGGTCATGAAATTGAACATATTTTCCCCAAAAAATGGCAAACTGCAAATTATAATGGTTGGGAACAAATTGATGCGAAAAACTATCTGGAAAAATTCGGGAATAAAATTCTTTTTGAAAAACGCCTAAACATTCAAGCTGGAAATGGGTATTTCAATGCTAAAAAAGCGCATTATGAGAAATCAAAAATTGCTAACGTCATTGAATTGGCTAATCATAAGAATCTTGATTGGATAAAAGAGAACATTATCGAAAGAGAAGAAAAGATTATTTCTGATTTAATTTCATATTTTAAAAGAATGCTTAATTAGTTATTAAACAGTATATAATTAATGTTCGAAATAGGTGTGGTAGTTAGCAAGCCAAAAGCGTATCTGACTTAATTTTAGACGCACTTTTGGCTTTTAATATCCTCGTATTATAAGTGGAAAAATTCTTCAGTAGACTTATAACAAACGACCTTCCCCAATTTCACTACACCCAATTCCCACAATTTTACCCTACATTCGCATCCTCGAACGCCAAACAAAATGAAACAAACCACATTCGGAAAAGCACCCGCAGGCACCCGCCTGGAGCGCATCCAGCAATCCCCGAACTACCGGGACGGAAAATTTCAGAACCTCAGTCCGACACCCGCGTTGACGGAAGGGCATACCATACCGGGCATCATCTATTCCCAGTTCTTCAAAAAGCACCCGCGCCGGAAGCCGGTTGGCGCGATACCGTCCGTGAAAACGGATTTGTTGCACTTGTCGCCGGAGGAGAACATCCTCGTCTGGTTCGGGCATTCGTCGTATTTCATGCAGGTGGACGGGAAAAAGATCCTCGTGGACCCGGTGTTCAGCGGCAGCGCGTCGCCGATTCCCGGTGGCGTGAAATCTTTTGAAGGGACGGATATGTACGCTGTTGCCGATCTGCCGGAGATCGACTACCTTTTCATTTCGCACGATCACTATGACCACCTCGATGTGCAAACGATCCGCGCGCTGAAGAACCAGGTCAACACCGTGATCTGCGGACTCGGTGTCGGTGCGCATTTTGAGCATTGGGGCTACGACCCGGCGCAGCTCATCGAAAAAGACTGGAATGATGTCATTGACCTTGGCGCAGGCTTTACGGTGTTTGTGACGCCGGCGCGGCATTTTTCCGGCAGGGGACTGTCGCGCAACAACACGCTTTGGTGCTCGTATGTACTGCAAACACCTTCCCTGAAAATTTACATCGGCGGAGACAGCGGCTACGATACGCATTTTGCGGATATCGGCAAAAAGTTCGGTCCGATAGACCTCGCTATTATCGAAAACGGGCAATACAATGCCGCCTGGAAATACATTCACCAGCTGCCGGAAGAGGTATTGCAAGCCGCGCAGGACTTACAGGCAAAAAGGCTTTTTCCCGTGCACTCGGCGAAGTTTGCGCTGTCAGACCATCCCTGGGACGACCCGCTGAAAAGGATCACGGCGCTGAATGCGCAGGCGCAGGTACCTTTGGTGACGCCGGTAATCGGGGAGGCCGTGCATCTTGCAGACACAACGCAGGCTTTCAGGCAGTGGTGGGTGGATGTGGAGTGAGTGGCAGGAAGTGAGCTGTTCACCAGCGATTTAAGAAAAGCGACAACATGGATTTTCACAACAAGTCAATCCTAGTACTTTCACTTTTGTTGAGTGCGTGCACTACAGAGGGAGAAACTCCAGAAGAAAATTTTTACACGAAAGGTTCCGGTCATTACGATGTTGCGAGATTACCCATTGTTGAACCACATGAGATGATAACGGCAAGCTGCTGTGCAAACTGGCACATCGGCAGATTTTCTAAGATGGGAGAAGCTTTTGATGCTTTCGATTTGGCAACGGATGTCGATTCTCTTTTCTATGCGCATGACAGAATATTTATTTACTGTGATGACAGAGGTCTTCGCGACAGTATCCCGGAAGATCATTACTATGTGCTGAATCCGAAAGATTCATCTCTAACCAATTATTATTCGGCAGCGGCATTCAGGGCTGATTATCCAATTGCGCTTTGGGCAGCTTCCGATGCATACTACTATATCAAAGAAAATAATAGGCCGCCGTGGGATTTCAGGTAATTGGTATATTTACATACGATGAAACTACAATGTGCAAATGATTCATAGGCTATAAAAAATGAACATTGTTCAAATGATCAGATGTAAGATGCAGGGTTTATCCTTGCTGAATGTTTTGAAAAGCACTTACATGCTATGTTTTTTAGTTTTGTCTGCCTGTGAAAACAAGCCAGTCCATTTCAGTAAGCTGCCTCCGAAAGAAACGACAGATTTTCAGCGTCCAATACTGTTTGATTCCACATTGATTGACAATTGGGAGTTGAATAGAATTACTTACTACAGATACATCAAGTACGGAAACAACAGAAAGCGGCCGGGAGGAAGAAGCCTGCAATCTTTTTTAAGCTATGATAATAAGGAAAAACTGGTCATCAGTTTCGACAAAGATTACAACCTGTATGCCCTGGATTCCCTGATTGGCTCCTACGAGATACGCCCGGGTGAGATGAACAATATTGTCTATTTAAAAGGTTCATGGCAGTCTAGCTACCATCCGCTGTTTCTGAATACAGGTTATACTTATTGGATTCGAGGCTTTCGCATGCGGATGTTCGTGGATGTATACGTAGCAGAAGAGTTACATCACCGCATTGAATATGCATTTAGCCATGCGCCCTATGGAAAATATAAGCACCTGCAAGTTCGGCACAAAAGATAGATGCACTGACATCAGTCCCGAAAAGCCTGATTTTGGTACGCTATAGCGTACTTCTCCAAAACTTTCCAAAAATAAATTCAAGCTGCGCAAATCCATTGCGCACCGGTTCCTGATCTTTGCATCCTGTTCTCCTACCAACAGGGGATCAGCAAAAGGAAATCAGATGATACTGAACATTACAACAACCCATCAGCCGGCTACCGACCTCGGATACTTACTGCACAAACACCCGGATAAATTCCAGACGGTAAACCTTGCAGTCGGAAAAGCACATGTGTTTTATCCGGAGAAAAGCGATACAAAGACAACCGTTAGCTTATTGCTGGACATCGATCCGGTGGACATGGTGCGCGGTGCGCGGAACCTCGGCGGCGACGGCTTTGCATTGGGACATTACGTCAACGACCGGCCGTATGTGGCTTCTTCCTTCCTGAGTGTGGCCATGGCCAAAGCGTTTTCGTCGGCGATGAACGGCCAATGCAAGGACAAACCTGAGCTCGTGGAAACCCCAATGCCGTTTGAAGTGACCGTTGCAGCATTGCCCGCGCCGAAAGGTGGTGAGTTGCTGATCCGTAAATTGTTCGAACCGCTGGGCTACGAAGTCGGGCTGGTCCGTTATCAGCTGGATGCACAATTCCCCGAATGGGGCGATAGTAAGTATTTTACATTGAAGTTGCAGCACACGCTCACGCTGAAAGCGCTGTTGACACATTTGTATGTGCTGATCCCGACGCTGGACAACGACAAGCATTATTTCGTCAGTAAGAACGAGATCGAAAAGTTACTGCAAAAAGGTGCAGGCTGGCTTGCAGATCATCCGGAAAAGGAGCAGATCGTGCGCAGGTACCTGTTTAACCTGAGTTCGTTGTCGCGACAGGCGCTGGATCGGATCAACGAGGAAGCAACTGGAGAAACGCTGGCTGATGCTGAACAAATGGAAACTCCCGCACGGAAAGCAACTTTACACGATAAACGCATTGCATTGGTGGCCGACCAGCTGATCGCATCGGGCGCAGAACGCGTACTGGATCTTGGTTGCGGGGAAGGGAAACTGATCCGCCAGTTGCTCAAACATAAGCAATTCAGTCAAATCGCGGGCACTGACGTTTCCTACAGCGAGCTGATCAAAGCCAGGGAACGCCTGCATTTCGATGAAATGTCGCCTGCGCAGCAAGCGCGTATCGAACTGTTCCAGGGATCTTTGATGTACCGCGATGAACGGTTCAACGGATACGATGCCGCGGCCGTAGTGGAAGTCATCGAGCACCTCGACCCGAACCGGCTGAAAGCATTCGAACGCGTCGTGTTTGAATTTGCGCAGCCGCGAACGGTCGTACTCACAACGCCGAACCAGGAATACAATGTCATGTGGGAGCAATTGGATGCCGACGTCATGCGTCACGACGATCACCGCTTCGAATGGACACGTGCAGAATTCTCGGCCTGGGCACATGCGGTGTGCGAACAATACAATTACAAAGTGGAGCTGTTTCCCATCGGCGATGAGGTCGAAGGAATAGGCGCTCCGTCACAAATGGCAGTTTTTACCCATGGAAATTAAATTACCCGAATTATCCCTTGTTGTCCTGGTCGGTGTATCAGGATCGGGGAAAAGCAGTTTTGCCCATAAACATTTCAAAAGTACGGAAATCGTGTCCTCGGACGAATGCCGCGGATTGGTATCAGACGATGAAAATAACCAGGCAGCGACGCCAGATGCTTTCGACGTGCTGAACTTTATCGCGGCCAAACGCTTGAAAAATGGTTTACTCACGGTCGTCGATGCAACCAATGTGCAACAGGAATCACGCAAAGGCTTTGTCGAGCTGGCCAAAAAGTACCATTGCCTGCCTGTCGCGCTTGTGCTCGATCTTCCCCTGGAGGTTTGTGCAGCGCGCAATGAGTTGCGTCCCGACCGTGATTTCGGTGGACATGTGATCCGCCAGCAGCAACAACAGCTGAATAAAAATATCAGGCGCCTGAAACAGGAAGGTTTCCGGCAGATTTACATCCTGCGGTCGGAAGAAGAAGTAGCGACGGTCACCGGGATCCAACGCGAAAAGTTGTACAATGACAAAAAAGCCGAGACCGGCCCGTTTGACATCATCGGCGATATCCATGGCTGTTTCGATGAATTGGTCGAATTGCTGGAGAAATTGGGCTACGGCATCACCCGGACAGCAGCATCCGATGAACAAAACTTCGGTTTCCAGGTCGTGCCGCCGCTGGGAAGAAAAGCAATTTTCCTGGGCGACCTGACGGACCGCGGACCGAATTCTCCGGATGTGCTGCGACTTGTAATGAGCATGGTGCATGGCCAAAGTGCTTACTGCGTTCCTGGAAACCACGACCTGAAGCTGCAAAAATACCTTGCAGGCAAACAGGTACAATTGAAACACGGATTGGAATTAACAGTCGCACAGCTGGAACACGCCTCCAAAGCATTCAAAAGCGCGGTGGAGAAATTCCTCTACGGACTTGTCAGCCACTATGTATTGGATGACGGCAAACTGGTTGTGGCACATGCCGGTCTCAAAGCAGAAATGCAGGGACGTGGTTCCGGCGCGGTGCGTTCATTCTGCATGTACGGAGAAACAACGGGCGAGATCGACGAATTTGGTCTTCCCGTGCGCTACAACTGGGCGAAAGAATACCGCGGCAAAGCGAAAGTCGTTTACGGACACACGCCGGTTCCGGAAGCCGAATGGCTGAATAAAACGATCGATATCGATACCGGCTGCGTGTTTGGCGGCAAGCTGACGGCGCTCCGTTACCCGGAAGAAGAATTGATTTCCGTCAAGGCCAGACAGGTTTACTGCGAACCTGCACGTCCGATCGATTTTACGGAAAACGAACACAATTTGTCTTCGCAGCAGGAATATGACGATGTGCTGGACATCGCGGATGTGACCGGCAAAAGGATCGTGCAAACCCGCCTGCGGAATAACATTACGATCCGCGAAGAAAATTCAATTGCCGCGCTGGAAGTGATGAGCCGTTTCGCGATCAATCCGAAATGGCTGATTTACCTGCCACCAACGATGTCGCCGTGTGCGACGAGCGAACTGCCGGATTTTCTCGAACATCCGGTGCAGGCGCTCAACTATTACAAAAAGCGCGGCGTGACGAAAGTTGTGTGCGAAGAAAAACACATGGGCTCGCGGGCCGTGCTGGTGATCTGCCGGAACGAACAGGTGGTTCGCGAACGCTTCGGGATCGAAAACGAAGGCATCGGCATTTGTTATACACGTACCGGCAGGAATTTCTTCAACGATGCGCAGATCGAACAGGAATTCCTGGCGCGCGTGAACCGTTGCCTGACCGAAACGGGTTTCTGGGACAAATTCAAAACGGACTGGGTATGCCTCGACGCGGAGCTAATGCCGTGGTCGGCCAAAGCACAGGCTTTGCTGAAAGACCAGTATGCAGCCGTAGGAGCCGCTGCGGGTGGCGCTTTGCCGGAAGTGGAACGCGTGCTGCAACTGGCCCTGGAAAGGGGAATTACAGCTGCGCAACCTTCGCTGGAGAAATTCAACAGCAAGAACCTGGCGGTAAAGAACTATGTGAAAGCTTACCAGCATTATTGCTGGCCGGTACACACGATCGATGACTACAAACTGGCGCCGTTCCACATCCTTGCGACGGAAGGACAGGTGCACGTCGACAAAACGCATGCATGGCACATGGATAACATCGCTGAAATCTGCGCAGGTGACCCAAAACTGTGGATGCCTACGCCTTACAAAGTGGTTGACCTGAACGATGCGCAAAGCTACCAGGCAGCGATTGACTGGTGGACGACGCTTACGCAAAAAGGCGGGGAGGGCATGGTCGTGAAACCGTTCGACTTCGTCAGCTACGGATCAGAAGGATTGTTGCAGCCTGCCGTGAAATGCCGCGGAAGCGAATACCTGCGCATTATTTACGGTCCTGAATACGATCTTCCGGAAAATATCGTTCGGTTGAAGAACCGGGGTTTGTCGCGCAAGCAATCGCTCGCGATCCGCGAATTTGCACTCGGCATCGAAGCGCTGGAGCGTTTTGTCGCGCAAGAACCGCTGAGACGCATTCACGAAAGTGTGTTTGGCGTATTGGCGTTGGAAAGTGAGGAGGTGGATCCGAGGTTGTGAAATGATTGATTAAAAGTGAACCATGAAACGATCCGAAAAATTCTGTCTTTTGTTGGAACAATCCCGCGCATTGGGTTTGCCTGAAGTAGATTTAAATACTGCAACTGAGTTCTTGAAAAACCATGAATACGGGTTGTGCCTGGACACGGTTCTCACGCAACTGTTTGAACATGGAATCGCAATCGATGCAGCTTTTTATCATTTGGTCGTGGAGATCACTGAAAAAATGGATTTGAAAGAAGCGGATTATGTTTTTATGCGTGGATGTATAAAATGAGCCCTAATTTACCAACGTAACCTGGATGAAAAAAACAACAGTTTCCGACAAGCTCATCTTTATTTCCGAAGTGATCGCCTACACTGCGTTCTATTTTGCGGTATATGCAATCACTGCCATTCCAGCCGAGCGCTACACAGTAGGCGATGTACACAATGGTCTGACACATACCTGTTACCTCATCAATACCAAACTGTTTTTCCTGTTTCACGGTGTGCATACCACTTTGATGCCGAACCTGTTGCGTCTTTTGCTGACCTTTGTGATCATGGGCCTGCTGACCTGGGCTGTGAAAAAGTTATTCCGGATGCTGTTTAAAAAGCGAACTCCGTGATTTGCATACAACCTTCCGGGCTTTGCATACATGTCCCGGAAGGATCCTCCCGAACTTTGTTTCCTAAAATCAGCAGTATGGAAATGAAGAAAACAAAATTGGGAAGCCAGGGATTGGTGGTACCGGTGATCGGTTTGGGCTGCATGGGCATGACCGGTTTCGAAGACGCCAACATGTACGGCGAAGCGGATGAAAAGGAAGCGATTGCGACGATCCACCGCTCGCTCGAGCTGGGCGGCAACTTTTTAGATACGGCCGACCTCTATGGCCCATTCAAAAATGAACAGCTGATCGCCAAGGCCATTGCAGGCAAGCGCGATCAATACATCATCGCGTCGAAATTCGGTTGGGAGATCGACGACAACGACAAAGTGACCTGGGCGATCAACGGCAAAAAGGAATATGTCAAAAAAGCGGTCGAGCGCTCCCTGAAAAATCTGAATACGGATTACATCGACCTGTACTACATGCACCGGCTCGACAAAAGTACGCCGATCGAAGAGACGGTCGAAGCAATGAGCGAGCTCGTGAAAGAAGGGAAAGTTGGCTACCTCGGTTTGTCGGAAGTATCGTCTGAAACGGTCAGCAGGGCGCATGCCGTTCACCCGATCACGGCAGTGCAGAGCGAATACTCCCTGTTTGAGCGCACAGTCGAAGAACGCGGCGTGTTGCAGACTCTGGAGGAGCTCGGCATCGGATTCGTCGCTTATTCCCCCTTGGGGCGCGGTTTTTTGTCCGGGCATATCCGCACAATAGCCGATCTGCCTGAAAATGATTTCCGCCGGGGGATTCCCCGCT
>Ga0247806_10000641_pt1 | contig 20707 bp, 29 predicted proteins | sample UWRJL059202B1_FD_179935 | JGI IMG/M metagenome (GOLD analysis project Ga0247806, IMG submission 179935) | Plant litter microbial communities from Arlington Agricultural Research Station in Wisconsin, United States - UWRJ-L059-202B-1 | ecosystem: Environmental > Terrestrial > Plant litter >... | reverse complement strand
GCAAAGTGAGAATTGCAGAACACAAGCTAAACAGATTATTGAAAATTCAGGTGGTCGTTGGATTACAACTACAGCTAAAACAGCTAAAGGAGAAATTAAAACTATGAATTGTCGTTTCGATGGCAATACTAGCTTAGGTAACTTTAGAGTAGTTGTTCGTGGTCAAAAAGGTTTTAAGGGTGTAACACTCAATGAATTAATTGAGTTAAAAGCCAATAAAAACGTATATAGAATTAGAAAATAATCACAAGAGCCCCCGATAAAAAGGGGGCTTTTTATTAAAATTATTAAAATGGTAACAGATTATACAGATCGGGTAAATAAACTGCGGGTTCAATCCCAAGTATTTAACACAATTACTAAAAAAACATTTATTGGTCTATGTGGGCCTAATGTAGTAGAATATCTTGATAAAATTGATTATAAGCGATTCAAGCGAGTTACTCTATATGAAATCGATGTAGAAATATATAATAAAATAGTAAAAGATCTAGGAAATAAGTATCCTACTGTCAGAGTTTTTAATGAATCTATTACTAAGCATTTAGGTCGAACTAAAGCGTTTTATGATCTTGATTTTTGCAAATCTTTTGAAGATATCAGACAATTTATGCCTAAAATCGCTAAAATAGAGGAATTCGCTTTAACTGTATCTTACAGACCTTATGGATTTCCATTTAAGGCATTTGCAGTATATATGGGTCACAATGGATTTATTCATTATGGATATAGAGATGGGATGCCTATGATAATAATTTCTGTTTCTAAAAAACATTTACAATGAGTTTATACACACAATTCGGAAAACAATCCACAATAAATGACTTCATATTGAAGTTTTTTAGTCACATGCATGGTAATGAATTAAAAGGACTTGCAACTTACTTTGATGCTAATTGTACTGCAATACACTGTCAACCAAACAGATATAGAAGTTTTGATGATTTTTATGAGCTCGTCAATACATACTATCCTGGAACTACACCTGAAAAGCTAATGCATGAATTGCTTGTAGCTGATGTCAGAGGAACTAATGGTCAAGATTATTTTTTATTTATGTCCAATTGTAGCACAATTGACAGAATTAGAATGCATTATAGTCCTGAAAGCTCTCTTTCTTATGGTTATGTAAGTGGTAATAAATATAATTCAAAATGGTCTTGGCCAGAATTATTAGAAATGATAGGATTGAGAAATCCAAGCTCAGCAGATATTAAAAATTATATAAAACTACATAGAAAATGAAAACATATAGAATATTAAGTTTTGTAGAAATAAGAAATGGTGCTACAATTCATAGATTTGATGCAGTAAGAACTAATAATCAATATACAGGTGATTATACATGTCCAACTTTACCAGGAGATGTTAGAGTTGAAAGCGATTTCACATGCTTACCTAACAGTTATATTAATTCTATACAAGACCCCGTTAGACATGTTGCATTTACTAGAGGTATGCAATCAAGTATAGGAATAATCAGACAAATTAAATTAAGGAGATCAAGAGCGGTTTTACAGGGAACACAAGAAGATTTTGTGGAATTATCCCAAGTGAATCTTTATGTGGCTCCTCAACCAATACCAGTACAACAAACAACAAAAACAGAAGAAATGCCAGTAAAAAAAATAACAAGTGCAGTAGCGCCTAGTAGAAGTCAGGCAGCACAAGCAAATAGTTTTACAGAATTAGAAAATACAATATTAAAAGCAATTCCTGAAATTCGCTTAGCTAAAACACTTAAAAAATCTTTACCAACTAATTTAAAAGATTTTTTGATTAAATTTTTTAAAGAATATAATAGTGATCGTCAAACTATTTATACAGCAGATAAAAGAGTTCAAACAGATGTAGGTAAAAGAAGAAGTTTGGGTGATATTTTCAGAATATGTAAATATTACTTTCCTGATTGTTCTTTACAAGATGTTGCTAAATTGCTCTTTGTAGATTTGAGAACTACTATTACAGATGGTTTTAGATGTTCATATTGTCATACAATACACAAGCGTGTTTGGTATTATGATCCAAATAGAAGAAATTTACTTGAAGATGACACAACAGATGAGTATGGTCATCGTGTTCCTTATTACACCAGTAAATTAAAATAATTATGCTTTTATCACAAATAATAGGTAAAGATTTAAATGTTATCAAAAAAGATGAAAACAGATATGTAGCTCTATGTCCTTGGCACAAGGATAGTGAGCCATCTTTACAAATACATAATGGAAAAAATCTTTTCAAATGTTTTGTTTGTGGTAAAGGTGGTAGGGGAGCTGCTCGCTATATCATGGAAAGTAGGAACAAATCCTTTCGAGAAGCTGTAGAACTTCTTAAAACTGAATATGATGCGATAGACCTAGAACCTACTCAAAATCATGTTGAGGAGACAGAGTATTTATTACCTCTGAATAAGTTTAAAAAGCCTTCTTTTGAACACTATTTGTATGGACAACCAACAAATATCTATGAGTATAGAAATTTAGAAGGTAGACTTATAGGCTATACAGCAAGATATCTTACTGAAGATGGTAAAATAGTACTCCCCTACAATTATATTAATATTAATGGTGCTGCTGAATGGGTTTTTAGGGGTTTTAAAGCCCCTTCTTTACCCTATAAAGCAGAGTTGCTTACTCAGTATCCAAAAGCGCCTGTTTGTCTTGTAGAAGGCGAAAAAGCAGCTGATTGGGGAAATAGAAGCTCAAGATATATGATATTTTTAGCTTGGGTAGGCGGAGCTAACGCAATTCATCAAATTGATTGGTCAGTTTTAAAAGGCAGACATGTTATTTTAATACCAGATCATGATAAAGAAGCTAAAGAAAGAGATGGATCTTTAAAAACTATTTCAGAAAGACCAGGAAATAAAGCTATGTTAGAAATAGGAGGATATATCTCACGAATAGCTTCTAAAATTGAATTTGTAGTAATTCCAGAAGAATACCCTAATAAATGGGATATAGCAGATCATAAATGGGAAAAAATAGGTGACTTAACCTATTGGATAAACAAACACAAACAAAATTATTTTAAATTATGTCTAAAATAAAATCAGCTGTAGGTAAAGCAGCTCCAAAGACACAAATAACAGAAAGATTTAGAAATATACCTACATCTTTAGAAAACTTATCAGGAAAAAACATTTCTTTTACATTGGAAAAACATTACCCAAAATTTGAATTATCTTTTGATGTAGAGCAAGATTCTTATTGTTGTGGATTGTTCAGTTTAGGTAATTTCTGTATAGATGATGATGAATCAGATTTTACTAGTAAACAAATAAGTGACCTTATTAAAAAAGGTTTCAAAACACTAGTAGATCAATATAAAAAAGGTAAACAAGAATTTACATTTGTAATGACTTTAGTAAACAACAATGCCTGTAACTATATTAGAAAGGCTTTTGAAGATGAAAAAGTATTTACACTAGTAAAAAGTTTTAAAAATCTTAATTCAGGTAACAATAATGATCTATATATAAGCAATTAATTATGAAAGGTAAATATATAAGAAAAATATACATAAAAGGTCTTGAAAGTGAAAAAACATTAAAAGATCTTATGAAAAAGCTTTATCAAAAAGACTATTTTCCAAAAACATACTCAAACAAAGCTTTAACTACACAACAATGTAGAGAAGGTGCTGCAAGAAGTTTTGGAGATCTTAGAAAAATAGCTTTAACATATTTTCCTGAGTCAACTGAACAGGAATTAGCTAAAATTATCTACGAATTAAACAAAGATCTTGGTATATATCCAACTTTTTGTCCAACTGTAAGAAAAATAGTATTTAATAGGGGATTTAATTATTTAAAAGGAAATATAGAATCTCATCTTATTGGTATACAAAATAAAGTTGGAGTAGATAAATACTCTTTTAACATGATAAAACAATTTGCAAATGCTGACAGTTAAATATTTTGCATATGGTAGCAATATCGATATAGCAAGATTAAAAAATAGAGTTGAAAAATGGGGTTTACCCCAATTACTTCCAGGTGTTCCTTATGTTCTTAAGAATTATCACCTAACATTTAATGCAGGAGCGGCTTATGGGTATTGCTCTTATGCAAATATAGTTCCTATGCAAGGATCATTTGTTGAAGGAATCCTATATGATATGACTCCCGAACAATTTGATTTATTAGATAGATGCGAAGGACTTTATCATAAAGAATTTTTTCAATTAGATTCAAATACCATTGCTTGTGCATATGTAGCCAATAAAGATAGTATAAGTACTAAAAGAGTTAAACCCACATTAGAATATTTAAATATTATAATAGATGCGTGTTTAGCTACAGGACTGACTAGGACTTATGACTCGCTTGTTATATATAAACGTAGCAATTACAGATTAAAAAATAGTCGTCATCAACCCACTAAACTATATAGAGCATGGCCTTGAAATTGGTTTAAAAAATTAAATTTATGGTAGTATTAATATTATTTATTATAGCTTATCTGTATTTTGAATTTGATGTAAAATTTGATTATACAAGAGATGAAAAACTATTATTATGGTATACACAAAACAGCAACAGGAATTATTGGATTCTCTGGCAAAAGAAATAAATGAATTTGATCTGTATTTTGAAATGTCAGATAGTTCTCAAGTTATTGAGAAATATGGAAAAATTCAAGCAGATATAGTTAAGCGACTTGCCCAATTAAATGATTCAGATAGAGTAACTATCTATATGAATCTGAATTTAAATGGTAAACAAGCTTGGTCAAGATATTTTAAAACAAATTAAATGAAAAAAATAAAAGTATATGGTACTGGTCGGTGGATTGAAAATTCAGTGAACAGTCCATTTGAAGAAGCTGATGTAATTATCATGCCAGGAGGTGGGGACTGGAATCCCGCTTTATATGGTCATAGACCAGTAGCTACTAAATACTGGAATGAGATACAAGATGATACTCAAATGAATCTTATTAATAGAGCTATTAAAGCTAAAAAACTAATAGTAGGTATTTGTAGAGGAGGTCAAGGCTTAACTATAAAAGCAGGTGGTTATCTTATACAAGATGTTCATCATCCTAGTGAGCATCCAGTTAAGACTATTGATGGAATGGAATATAGTATGAATAGTTGTCATCATCAGATGTTCTATCCATATGAACTTCCAAAAGAACATTATGAAGTACTTGCTTGGACAGAACAGCTTAGTCCATATCATAAAGTGGATACTAATACAGAGTTTCAATTTCCTGAATTTTCCCTAGATGAAAATGGTAAATTTAAAGAACCTGAAGTAGTTTGGTATCCTGAAATTAATGGATTAGCTATTCAAGGACATCCTGAATGGTCTCCTGGAAAGCAAGCGCTCAATTATTTAAATACATTAATAAAAGAAAAGTTAGAAATTATGAGTGTATCAGAAGAAGGTAAACATTTGTATGAAATTGACGATGAAGTACGCATTATTAATGATGCTCCATTATCAGGAAACACAATTGCTCCACCTGTAATAATAGGAGAAAAATATAAAGTAAAAAACATAGTGTTAGATAAAGACCTTAATCAACATCTTGATTTGGGACTTGCTTCTATGTACAACTACATAACTAGTTGGGAAACTGAAGAACAACTTCCTGAAGGAGATACAGTACATTGGGTACATCCAAGTAGAGTAGAACTTGTAAAATAAGAATAATGAAAACAGCAGAAATATTAGACAAATATAGAAAAATACTTGGAGGACTATTGAATTTAAATTCAAATGCTATTAAATTTTACACTGTAAGTCAACAATATATTCATCCAAGTATGTTCACTCTTATGATGAGTGATAAAAGGACTAAAGAAATAATGGAAATAGAGTATTTTGAACCTGAAAAAGATGAAAATGGAGATGAAACAGGTGTTCAAATAAGACATACTCGCTGGAATGATTGGTCAGAAGGTAAATATGTAGTAGTAAATGATGAAAAGAAAAACATAATAGCTTCTTTTGAACTATATAAAATGCCTCATTGTTGTGCTATTTTAGTATCTTGTAAATCTTATGTATCTGAAGAATATAGAAATAAACGAGCAGGTACAATATTAAATCAATTAAGACAAGATATAGGAAGATTATTAGGTTATTCTGTATTAATGTGTACAGATATTGAACAAAATACACATCAAAGAAAGTTATTAGCTACTAATGGATGGCAGGATATTTATAATGTAATTAACAAAAGAACAAAAAATAGAGTATATCTCTCAGTAATAAATTTATAAAATAAAATTATGAGTAAACGGAAATTAATTGGACTTCCAATTTGGAATCAAGGCGAAAACAGCGTAGGAGCTACAAAACCCTATTTAGAATATTTAAATAGATTCGGTTCAGTAGTTTTATTAGGACCAGATACATTTATACCAGAATTGGATTTACTTGTACTTCCAGGGGGTAAAGATGTATTTAATGGTAATAAAGAAGAATTTTCTTATATGAATAGCGATAATGAGCGATTCTTAGAGTGGTTTGATGCTAATACCTTACCAAAGTATATACAGAGTAAAACTCCTATATATGGTATTTGTAGAGGTGCTCAAGCGATTTTTAGACATTTTGGAATGCCATTAGTTCAAAATATATGGTGGGATCATGGATACAGTAAAGATGAAAGTGATTTAAAAGCACATAGCATTAATTATTATGGAGCTTTTAGAGCAGAATTAAAGTCAAATGGCTATTTGGATTTACCTAAGCAAATAGAATCATTCCATCACCAAGGATTATTAGCAAATAATATTTCTAGTGAATTTGAAATATTAGCTACTGATGGTTATGATCCTGAAGGCTACAGAATTGTAGAATTTGCTCGTCATAAATCTTTACCAATTATAGCTCAACAAGGACATCCAGAAAGAAGCTGGGGTGTATTACCAGAGTATTTAATTAATTCACTATTAAAATAAACAATTATGAAAATTGAAACAACTAAATATGGAGAAATTCGCATTAGATGGGAATATAATTTAAGTGATGGTGACAGAGACGTTACAAAAGCCTATTTGGAAAAGAAAACAGATAAATTTGCAGAAGTAATTAAAGAAGTTAGAGTTGTAAGAAATCCTAAAGAAAAATATGATAAAGAAAAAGCTCGTGTCTTTGCATTACAAGCTCTTGTTCAAGCAGCTTTTTCAGAACCTAAAATAGTAGAAGTTAAAGGTAAACCAACAGAAAAAGCTATTAGAACTGAAGAAAATTTGCAAGATAGAAAAACTGTATGGCAAGCCTATAAAAATAGAAAACCTAAAGCAGTAACACCTCTTTCTTTAACAGAGGATTCCGTAATATAAAGTAAAAGTGCCCATAGAAATATGGGCATTTCTTTTAACACTAAAATTAAATAAATGACCGATTATCAGATAAATTTAGTAGTAAATGAATATTTTACTAAGTTAATGGAACTTGGAATACACGAAGACAAAGTAAAAGACTTTGGACAAAGAAATGGAGAGTTATACATAGTGTTAGATAACGATAAAGTAATTAAAGAAAAAATTAAAAATTTTTATAACTAATGGGATATTATTTTTTAGTAGGTATTATATATGTTTTAATAAATATATATGTGAGACGATTTGATCAAGATGAGACAGATCCTCTACTTACATTAGCGTGGATAACGCTTTGGCCTTTATTTTTTGCTGGTATAATATCAGTAATAGCACAAGATTTAATATATAAAAAGAGAAAAATATGAAGAAAAATAAATGTTTATTTTTTGTATATGGAACATTAAAAGAGGGATTTCACAATCATCGTGTTTTAGGTAAAGCTAAATTTTTAGGGGAATTTACTACTCAACCTAAATATACTTTATTTGATGGTGGCTTTCCAGTAGTTGAAAGAAATGGTGAAACTGTTATTAAAGGTGAATTGTGGTTATCAGAAGATTCCAATGCAATACAAGATGTATTTGATTTAGAAGGTTGCTCATCTCAAATACAAGGTCATCCAAGTAATTGGTATGATTTTGATAAAATAGATACACCTGAAGGAGAAGCTGTAATGTTTGTAATGAACAAAGGAAAAAGTGGAAGATCTCAAATTTTAAATAATGGTATATGGAAATAAAAACAGGAGATAATGTACAATTAAAGAAAGATACTTTTTCTATGAATAGTTATGTTACTTTAGCCAGAGATAAGCAATTACCTTTAACTGTTTATTCAGTGTCTTTAGATAAAAAAAGTATATTTTGCAAAACAAGTAACTTAGCCATAAATGATTTCAATGATAATCCTTTTGTAATCTCTGTCAACTTTGTTACACCTATAAGCAAAGAAACAACTGTAAAATTAACAAAAGATTTAAATAAAGATTTTGAAAAAATTTATAAAGAAAAGGCTAAAAAATTAAAAACTGAACATATAAGTCCATTTTTAAGAAAATATGAGCCAACTAGTAGCAAAATGTTAATAAGAACAGATCTTAATTTTGCTTTTATAGGTAATATAGCAAATAATAATAAAAGATGGTTGAAACAATGTTGTGATTTTTCTAAAACAAGTGCAAAAATTACAGTATACATACCTAAATCTTGGTTAAACTATTTAGGTTATAATTTAATAGATTTAAAAATGTATATTAAATTTCTCAGAAATTGTGAAATTGGTTTTAATGCAGAGGTATTAGAAATAGTTGATTTACACTCTGAATTTAGCAGCGCTTATGCACCTAGAAGAGGAAGAATTTATACAGATTTTAATAACACTTATATAGGTGAAAAAGAAATGGCTTACAAAGTAGAAATAACACCTTCTACTTCTGGTATGGTAACTTATCTTTATTTTATATTATTAAGATATATGTATAATAATCTATATTTCAATATTCCTTATATGGCTATGCAATTAAAAAAGAATATGCCAAAAGTGAGTAATTGGGATTGTATGTTGTTAGTTCATAACTTAGAGCAGTATAACCCTGGATATGCTTTAATAAGTACAAGCTCTAGAAATGAGTTAATACCTTGTATGTCTAACAGTGCTGAGAGTATTCTAAAAAAGTTAAGTAAAAATTCAGGTATGAACAGTAGTTTTCTACTTCATGTAAATCCACCAGTTGTACCAGAAAGACCAACTATATTTGAAAATAGAATTAAAAAGTGGATTTTAGAAGAAAATTATACAGAATTACAAAATTTATTAGATCAATTTAAAAACAAATAGAAAATGTTTATTAAGAATGTAACAGTTGGAGGAGATCCAGAATTATTTTTAAGAAAAAAGAAAACAAAGGAAATAGTAACAGCAGAACCATACATCAAAGGAACTAAGCACGATCCTTATAATTTTGATGAAAATGATCCGTTTGCTTGTGTTAGCTTGGATTGTGTATTAGCAGAATTCAATATTGCTCCAGCTAAAACAAAAGCGGAATATTTTAGAGGAATGAAAAAAGCATTAGAGTATATCAGTAATAGTATTCCAGAAGATTTGGAGATAGCTATCATACCTGCTGCAAGATTACATGATAAGTACTTACAATCTGAAACAGCACAGCGCTTTGGTTGTAGCTCAGATTTAAATGCATGGTTAAATGAAGTAAATCCAATGCCTGTTCCAGATGGTAATTTAAGATCTGCTGGACATCATGTAACTATTGGTTATGATGAGCCAAATGAATATGCAAATCTTATGTGGGTAAAAGCTATGGATTTATTTGCTAGTGTACCTAACGTAATTCAAGAACCAGATAGTGAAAGAAAGAAATTGTATGGTAAAGCAGGAGCTTTTCGTCACACAATGTTTGGTTGTGAATACAGAAGTTTGTCTAATTTTGTGCTTTCAGACGATAACAAACTTGGTTGGGTATATGATCAAACTCAAGCAGCTATTGAATTTGTTAATGCGGGAAATATACATTTGCTTGATGATGAAGCAGATATTATTATCTCAGCTATCAACGATAATGATAAAGAAAAAGCTAAATATTTAATTGATAAATTTGCCATACAAATGGCAGCATAATCTATGGTAATAACAATAAAGGGAGAAGTAGTTCCAGATACTGAAGATTATCCGTTTGTGACAGAGCAAGAGCAAAGTATCAAAGCTAAAAATCAATGGATAGCTCGTATGATATGGAAATTAACTCAAGGTAAGTATTTCTGGTATTGGGAAAGAAATGACAAAGAAAAGACAAAAATCCGCAATACTGAACCTTTATTATTTCATAAAGATGCTAATTGGCAAGAAGAAGCAATTCAATTTATTGAAAGTATGAATTTTTCTTTAAAATTATCATCTTTAGCTTATGAAAGTGGGTATGGTAAAGGAGCAGTTGCTCATTATTGCTGGTTTATTAGAAGAGATGAAAATAAAATAATAGAATCTATAGGCTATAACAGTACAACTGGAGAAAGTCGTTTAGAAACAGTATTTGAAGCAATTTATGAATTTTCTCAATATTTAATTAATAAAAATGAAAACAAAAATAAAGACTAAAGGTTTTGTTACTCAAATAAGATCACGCCATCCGAGTCATAACGTGCTCAGAGGAGTATTAGGTAGATTTCCAGTTAGAAGTGTTGTTAGACTTGGAAGTACTACAGAAATGGCAAATGATGGCTTAAAAAGAATAGAAATAAATAGTGTAAAAGCGATTAGCAATAGTTCATCTAAACTGAAGATGAAACAATGCTTTGCTAAAGCTGGAGTAGCTACTGCTACATGGTATACATATGATAGAGGAGCCTGGTTTTTAAATGGTTATAATGAAGGTAGCTATGAAAAACAATTAAAAGATCTTAAATTTCCAATTATAGCTAAAGGTATTTTTGGAAGTAGAGGTCAAGCGAATACTAAAATAGATACAGCAGCAGCCTTGACTACTTGGTTAAAAGGTAAAGATACTTCAGGTTATATATTTGAAGAATTTTTTGATGGTAGTAGAGAATATAGATTTCATATTTCTACATTAGGTGTATTCTTAACATGGAGAAAACTTCGTAGAAATGATACTCCTGACAATCAAAGATGGTTTTTCAATAATCAAAATTGTAATTGGGTTAGTGAGCAACATGAGCTATATAACAGACCAGCTACTTATCAACAAATTGCAGATGAGTGTGTAAAAGCGCTTAATGCTTGTGGATTAGATATTGGTGGTTGTGATGTACGTGTAAATAAAAAAGGAGAGTTTAAAATTATTGAAATAAACTCAGCATGTAGCTTAGCTGAACAAACAGCAGAAGCTTACAAAGCAGAATTAACAAAATTAATTAATAATAAAATTGGAAAATAAATGTGTGGGATATTTGGATGCTCAATAAAACCAAACGCTAATAAACAGTCAGCACTAGCTAAATTCAAAATTCTTGGTATATATAATATGACAAGAGGAAGAGATGCTTCTGGTGTTTATATAAATGGCGCAATTAAAAAAACAGTTAGAGATTTTGATGACTATATAGAAGACAATTTACTTACAGATCAATTAGTAAATACTGTAGTAATGGGTCATAACAGACAAGGAAGTACAGGTTACAGCAAAACTGTTAATCAAGCTCATCCACATATGATTAATGATGGTTTAGTTATAACACATAATGGAACTATTGAGGACACAGAAGATTTGTGTAAAAAATATAACCTTGATAAAAAAGATTATGATGTTGATACTAAAATATTAGGTACTTTGTTATATACAGAGGGACCTGCTATTCTTAATGAATATAAAGGTATGGCGGCTTTAGCATATGTATATGTTGATGAACCAGAAACTTTATATTTATATCGTGGGGAAAGCAAAAGATACAAAGCAGGACAACCCATAGAAGAGAGACCTTTATTTTTCATGGAAACTGAAGAGGGTATTTTCTATAGTTCAATTGAAGATTCATTAAAAGCTATTCGTGAAAAAGAAGATGAAAAGCCAGAAGTATTGGTAGGTAATTATGTATTTCCTATTAAGAATGGTGAATTTGATTTTGATAACGCTGTAGAAGTAACTAGAGGTGACTCAAATGTTACAGTTTATACTGCTCCTGTTCATGTACCAGCTGTTACAAATAGAAGCAATTATAATAGATCAGGTCAAAATTATAATGCTCATCATGAAGTGTTAAATTCGCATATAGGTCGTATTTCAGATTTTAGATTAGTCTATAAAGAAAGTATACCTAAACGTGTATTTGACAGTAAGAAAGATGGCTTTAAGATTTATAAAGATGAATTTGTATATGCTCATCAAGGCAGATATTGGAAAGCACCTAGAACATTAGTTGAAGGACCTATTTATCTTAAAAGAGGTGGTCTTATATGTTCTGACAGCAAGGATAAAGCTGCGGAATTATGTTATTTCCATCATGGAGTTATGCTTAAAGGTAGAGAAGCATATAAAGCTATTATGGATTTAAAAGCTAAAATTGGAGAATCTAACTGGGTGTTAGATCCTAAAAAATTCAATTTTGCAATGGAAATCTCTAAATATTCTTTATATCCTGTTACTAGCTTAATAATTGAGTATAATAATAACTTAAGTGACTGGTTTAAATGTGCATGGTATTTTAATAAAGATGCAGATACAACTAAAGTATTTACTCCGAGATACTCTGGAAGAAGTTATAACATTAAAAAAGGTGTATTAACAGATGTTCAAAGTTCTCACAAAGAAAAATGCTTATATGCTTATGTTAAAGATGCTGATGATCAAATCAAAGAACTTCATTCAAATACTGAGACTCCAGGAGGTAGTCTTGCTCCAGAAGCAATATTTCCCCAAGGAACAATCATCTCAGAAAGAGAAAAAGAAACTCGGTTTCTTTGGTTTTTTGAAAAAACTTATCCTAACTTGTCTGAATTTTTGATGGCATGGGGTACAGAGGAATTTGATGCTTTTCATAGGTATGCAGCATTCGCTTGGGAAAGAGATTTAGGTATAGTTCCTTTAAAAGAAGAGCTTAAAAAATATACTCAAGAAATGATTGATAAATCTATCAAACAGAGTATATCAATAGCTGACCTTATAGAAGAGAAACATGTAAAAGGAGATGCAGACTTATTATTAGAATATTATAACGATGTTCTTGACGCTAAAAATGAATTAACCTTGGTAAAAGAAGAAAGTAGATTAGATAAAATTGGATTTCAACTAGGCTTTCAAAATATGTTTAAAAGTCTTGAAAAAATAGTAGAAGATGCAGATGTAATTGAAGAAAAAGAAAATCAAGATGCAGATGTTACAGACATCATTGAAACTTCTTTAATTCAATTAAATGATTTGCAACTATCTTTTTTTAGTTTATGCCCTTATGAAGATTCTGAACTAGCTCAAAGCGTTGGTGAAATTTTAATAGGGGCGGTAAACACTACTTTAAGTAATCTTAAAGAGCCTTTAGAAAAAGCAAATAAGAAAGACTTGTTGAAGAAATTAAATAAGATTATAGAAACAAAAACAGCGATAAATGGTATACTTTAAAGATAATCCCAATTTAACAGAATTGAAAGTAGTTACTACCATTAATGGAGAAAAAGAATATAGAAAAAATTGTAAGTTCATAAGAGAACAATACTATATTATAAATAAAGATTGCCATGAAATTAATGGGACTTGGTATAGAGTCAAAGAAGGAAATATTGTTTATGATTGGGAAACTAGACAATATGCTTTAAAAAATACGGGAAGATTAATTAGAGGATTAGTTAAGAATGATCAGGGTGAATTAGAATTAGGATATTTTACTCCTAATATTTACAATAATATCCCTACAAACTCAAATAAATTTGGTGGTATAACAGCTATATCAGCTGATATATTAAATCAAGATTGGTTTGAAGATATGAAACATCATATCTGGAGATATGCTCCTGAGCATTCTGCTACAACTGTATTAAGTTGTAAAGTCATTAAAAATAGTGATAATCCAGCTAATAGAGGGTATAATATTGAAGATAATGCAGGAGATTTGAGTCAAAAAACTACAGCATATAATGAATATCCTACTGTTATTTCTCCAAAAATAAAGCAATTAGCTAAGTATTTAGGTGATTTAACTTTTGGATTTGAATTCGAAATAGCTATAGGTGCTTTGCCTCCACATCTTCAATTTAGAAATGGAGTAGTTCCTTGTAGAGATGGTAGTTTACATGGGGGTATGGAGTATGTAACTATACCCATGCAAGGAACAAAGGGTCTTCAAACTATAGTTAATTTAACTGAAGATTTGAAAATTAGAAGCGAAATTAGCTTAGATTGTTCTATGCACATACATTTTGGAAATTTTGGTACTGATAAATTATCAATTATTGCCTTATATTTATTGTGTAGAAATATACAAAATGAGCTATTTACTATGTTCCCTTATTACAAAACTTCTCCTTCAGGTATAAAACAAAAGAATTATACTAAAAAGTTACAGAAGTTGAATATAGGTATATTAGTAGATCAATCTAAAGATGCTTACGAAGCATATTTGCTAGATAGTTGGAATAAGTTATTTAAATACTATGGAGAGGGTGAAGTAACTCTAGATACTTTTAATAAGAAGACTAGAAAACACCCTATAACTGACAAGTGGAGATGTAACAGCAGATACCACGTATTTAATTTCTTAAACTTGTTTTTTAGTCATAGGCACACCCTAGAGGCACGATTACATGGACCTACAACTAACAAAGATAAAACTGTCAATTGGATGTTAATTTGTGCAGCTATTATTAGATATTCTCAAAAATATGCTAAGCAAATTATAACTAATGATAAGACAATATCTTTAAAGGAAATTTTAGAAATTTTTCCAACATTGTATCCAAGTGATAAAAAAGCAAGCTTCTTATCAAAGTATCTTTATAACTATTTTCTTGAAAGACAGGAAAGATGTAGAAAGGATATGAATAAAGGTGATTATGTTTCAATGTGGGATATAGATGAAGATAAGCAATACAAATATAACTATCTTAATGAGAATATCTTGGAATAATCAAGATAATAGTGTATATTTGCGAAATGGAGAACAATTGGATATATAAAGGTAAACCTTTTATTATCAAAGACTTAGAGCCATATTGGGGATTTGTGTATAAGCTTAAAAACTTAAATACAGATGAAATCTACTATGGTTCTAAGTTCTTTTTTAGTAGAACTAATGGTAAAATAAGTAAAAAACGTTCAAATGAGCTTTATTCTGGTAAAGGTCGAAAGCCTTTAAGAGAAAAAAAAGTTAAAGAGAGCGATTGGAAAACTTACAAATCAAGTTCAAAGAAAATTCAAGAAATGATAGCTAATGGAGATAAGTTTCAATTTGAAATATTATCCCTTCATGAAACCAAAAGTGAAATGCTTTTAACAGAAGCGCTCTATATAATTCAAGAATTTTTGAAAAGGAATGCTAAAATATTAAACGACTGGGTGAGCGTAAAAGCCTTTAAATTAAAATGAAAGTAGCAGTATTAGATATTGACAGCATGCTTTATAGTGCATTTATGCCTAATAAAGTGGCTGATCCAGAGACAGGAGAACCTTTAAAAATAGATGGAAAATTTGTTTATACTCCTAAAACAGATGAACAAATTGAGCAGTCTTTAGATGGAATGATGTACCATATGTTTGCTGAAGGTGGTTTTACTCATTATCTATCCTTTGTAAAAGGAACAGACACTATTAAAGACAGGTTAATAGCTAATCCTAGCTATAAACAGCAAAGAAACAAAGAACAACCTGAAAAATGGGAGTTTACTAAGCAATACGCTATTAATAGATGGGGTACAATTGAAGTAAACAACATTGAAGTAGATGATGCAGTAAGAATTTGTATTAGAAGAATATCTAACTCTCATGCTGTAGCAATTGATAAAGATGTTCTTTGGCTTGAAGGTACTAACTTTAATTGGAGAAAATGTGAATGGACTACAGTTAATGCTCAACAAGAAGAAGAGTATTTAAGTAGAAGCTTAATATGTGGAGATACAGTAGATAATTTAAAAGGTCTTCCTGGCAAAGGAGAAGCATATTGTGATAAACATAATATTTATACTGTACCAGATGCTTTTAGAGCATATATCAATGAATTGGGGCTGGAACGAGGAGTAGATGAATTTTACAGACATTTTAAATGTTTATATATTTTAACTGAAAGTCCCTATTTTACTGAAATACCTACACCTTTAGAAGTACCTAAAATAAAACAAAATGATGAATCAGAAGTTAATGAAAGCAGAAGCACTTCAAGAAAACTTTTTAATTCCTGAGTCTGTATATGATGGTAAGTATTCTAAAACAGCTCAATTTATGTTACCTGCAATAGGGGTTAATGTAACAAAGCCTATTATAGCTAAATACTTTGAAAATGCTTTTTTAACAGATAGAGAGCATAAACATAATTATGTCAGACCTATATTTATGTTATTTAGCATAACAGATTATATGGAATTAGATTGGAAAAGAGTGTATGCAAGATTAATTGAAAGTAAAAATTATATAACAGAATATGACGTAGGAATAAAAAATGGTAAATATCTCTTAATGATGGTTTTCAGTATTCCTGAGCAATTTGCAAATGATTATTTTTCTTTTAGAATAGGCAAATATTCTAAATTTTCAGAGAATTATAGAAAAAATTTTCCTGAATTTATAGATAAAAAAAAGAATATACATTGGCAAATAATAAATAAAGATTCAGAACTTAAAGATAAAATTATAAAACTCTTTAATGTAGATGAAGATTTATTTGATGAAGAAGATGAGATTTGGGATCAACCAAGATATGAAAGAGAATTTTACCGATATAAAAAAGATGAGTAACAAATCATGGATGACAAGCGATCTACATCTTGGACATAAAAATATTGTTAGAGGCGAAAGTGAGTGGAAAGATAGACTGTATGAGTGTCGAGATTTTAATACATTAGAAGAGCATGATAATGCTATTATTGATGCTATTAATAAATATGTGGCAAAAAGAGATGTTTTATATATTGTCGGAGATTTTTGTTTAGGAGGTAGAGAAAATATAAAAACATACAGAGAAAGAATAAACTGTGCTAATATCCATGTAATAATGGGTAATCATGACGCTTTACTAGCTAAGAATTGTGAATTTGCTGATGGAACTAGAGCTTTTGATTTATTTAGTTCTGTATCTTACAGACTATATAAAAAAATACATGGGGTTCATTTTGATATGGGTCACTGGGCTGGAAGAGTTTGGCAAGGTGCGGCACATGGTTCAATTAACATACATGGAGATGCTCACGGTTCGCTTATACAATATCAAAAATTGCTGCAAATTGCAGATGACCCCTATCTTTTTAAGACAGGGGATTTTTATAAACAACAAGATGTAGGAGTAGATGTAGCATATAGTTTATTCAAAGAATGGAGACCATTCAATGTAGACGAAATAATAGATATGATGTCAAATAGAATCAATTTAGATTCTAAGTATGACTCGTCATTAAATTAAAAAATATGAAAGAAAAGAATAAAGATGTTAATTGGGAAACATTAGATAAACCGTATGAAGAAGAGCCTAGATATACAATAAAAACTGGTAGGGGAATTTCTTCTTCTAGTACAAATCAAGAAGAATCAACTACTACAAAATATATGGCAGGTATAGACCCAATTAAAGAAGATCAAAAACCTTTAAATGTAGTTTATGGTAGTTCTGGAGCAGTAGAGACTGTAGATGGGTATGCAGAAAAAATGAAAGAACACGCTAAACAATGGACACCACCTCAACCTATAGCAGAACTACGAGTTGGAACTCTCAGTTATAGTGGCAATTCTGTATATATAGGTAATGGTATGTGGGAGCAAGTTAATCATAATATTGGTGCAGATAATAACATAACTGAAAAATTATCTCCTGAAGTTATGGATGCTATTGATGCAATAGCAGCTAAATATAAACCGTTTAGTGAGCAGATTGTTGATGTTGAAACTAAGCCAAAAGCTAAGAAACCAATTATATGGGGTATACCTCCTGCTAAAAAAACAGCATCTAGACGAGGAAGCCCTTCATTTTCAGATTTATATCCTCCAATGCCTAAAGTTGTAGAGAAAACTCCAGATAAGAGTCCTATAAATAAAGATGAGGAAGCAATTCTTAATGTTGAAGAACTTGCTGATGAATTAGCAAATATGGAATTAAAGTTAAATCCTGATTTAAAATATGAGGATTTGTTAGAAAAATATAAAAAAATAATTTTAAAACATGAAAGAAACAACAAAGACTGATTCTAAAGGTCAACAGATATATAGAGTCAGAGTATATAAAGACTTTGACTTTCCATCTTTTTCTATAAATAAAAACAATAGATTAGAAGATGTATCTTATAAAGCTTTAGCGGAAGCTAGGGAAAATATCTTAAACAGTAATGAAGATTATCTTAATTTTGAAATTATAAATATCCTTCCATTTAGCTTAAAAACTAAAATAGAGGATACTACTCGCAATACAGATTATGATTTCTTTATTAGAGAGATTGCTTTGGAAAGTTTAAGAAGCAAGTATGGAGAAGTAAGTCATGAAACTAATCCTTCTCTATTTGTTAAGGTAGCTGAAAGTCCTACTCAAGTAATCTATAATTTGATAGAAGAAGCAGAAGCTTTTTATCACAAAGAGGTTAAAAGATATACAGTAGCTTTAAATAATAAATTAATTAGACACTAAAAAAGAAAAGTCCCTTAACTTGGGACTTTTTCTTTGTTTTTTAAAAAATTAGCAGCTTGAACTATATATTGTTCGGCTTCTTCTTTGGTTATCTCTGTACCATCTTGCTGAACATATTTAATTGTAATATTACCATTATTAATATTTCTATCAAATATTGTTTGTATAGCATTAAGCGAGCCTTGATAAGGATTTAAAGCATTTTGAATAGCTTGGAACTCTGCTGCTGTAATAGTAAGCAATGTCTCAGGCTCACAAAAAGGTACTTGACTAAACGGTTTTATTTCTTTTACTTCCATAATTTGATTTATTTATACAAATATAGTATTTATTTAAATAACAACCAAATTCTTTGGATAGTTTCTCTATTTTCAGTAGATTTGTAAAACAGAGAAAGATATGAATATATTTAAGAAAAGAACAAATTTTAAGCCTTTTGAATATCCTGAAGTTATAAACTTCGTAGACGCTATAAATCACAGTTATTGGATACACACTGAGTATAATTATACTTCAGATATACATGATTTTCATGCCTCTATAGGTAATAATGAAAGGGATATTATAAAGAAGACATTGTTAGCTATTAGTCAAATAGAAGTAAGTGTTAAATCATTTTGGGGTGATTTGTATAAGCATTTTCCAAAACCTGAGTTTAATGCAGTTGGAGCAACTTTTGCTGAAAGTGAAGTTAGACATAGCAGAGCATATGCTCACTTGCTTGAAATATTAGGATTTAATGATGAGTTTACTCAAGCATTAGAAGAACCTAGTATTAAAGGTAGGGTAGAATATTTAAGTAAATATTTAAAGAATGCTAGTTCAGATGATCAACAATTGTACACTTTAACTTTAGCTTTATTTAGTCTTTTTATTGAAAATTGCTCATTATTTAGTCAATTTCTTATAATAAAGTCTTTTAATAAAGAAAAGAACTTATTTAAAGGTATTGATAATGTAATTCAAGCAACTCAGAAAGAAGAAACAATTCATGCTTTATTAGGAGCCTGGCTTATAAATAAAGTAAAAGAAGAAGAGCCAAAGTGGTTTAATGATGAATTCTACGATACAATAGAAAAAGCATGTAAAAAAGCATTTAATGCGGAATTAAAAATAATAGATTGGATTTTTCAGGGAGGAGAGCTAGACTTTCTTTCAGTTCAAGTAATAACTGAATTTATTAAAAATCGTTTTAATGAATCTTTACAAATGATAGGAGCAAATCCTATATTTGAAATTAATAAAGATCTATTAAAATTAACTGAATGGTTTAATATTGAGAATCTTAGTGAAACTCACACAGATTTTTTCTGGAAAACACCAACAAATTATTTGAAGAAAGCACAAAGTATTAATGCAGAAGATTTATTTTAAAGAAACAAATATGATAGAAGTAAGATGGCTTAACGAGTATAGCAAAGCATTTCTGGAAAAAGATTACTTAATGCCAGGACAGACAGTTCAAAATCGACTGCAAGTAGTGGGAGATGCTGCTGAAAAAATACTCAGAGACAATTGTAAAAATCAGGAAGATTGTGATTATCTGAATGGTTTTAGTCAAAAAGTACAAGATTATATTGCTAAAGGATGGATAAGTTTATCTACTCCTATGTGGGCTAATTTTGGTACTAATAGAGGATTACCTATAAGCTGCTTCGGTAGTTCTGTAGGTGATAGTGTTGAATCTATATTAGACACTGTAGCGGAAATAGGTACTATGTGTAAATATGGAGGAGGTACTAGTGGATATTTTGGAGGAGTAAGGAGTAGAGGAAGTGTAATAAGCGGAGGTGGTGTAAGTAATGGTACAAAACCTTTCTTAGAACTTTATCAAACAGCTGCAAATGTTATCAATCAAGGTAATATCAGAAGAGGTTATTTTGCTGCTTATATTGATATTTTTCATGGAGATATTGAAGAGTGGCTTGGAATTAGAGGAGAGGGAGATCCAATTCAACACATAACTTGGGGAGTTAGTGTACCTACATGGTGGTTGAATCAAATGAGAGATGGAGATCCAGCTAAAAGAAAAATATGGGCTAAAGTAATACAAAAGCGATTTGAGACTGGTTTACCTT
>Ga0247806_10000640_pt1 | contig 20736 bp, 19 predicted proteins | sample UWRJL059202B1_FD_179935 | JGI IMG/M metagenome (GOLD analysis project Ga0247806, IMG submission 179935) | Plant litter microbial communities from Arlington Agricultural Research Station in Wisconsin, United States - UWRJ-L059-202B-1 | ecosystem: Environmental > Terrestrial > Plant litter >... | reverse complement strand
AAACTAGGTGAGTACACATCTTATATAGACGGATTGCCAGAGGAAAAACGCGAGGAAGAGTCTATTAAGTTTCACGACGAGCTAGATAGCGTCCGTGATGACCTTGCAGATTATCTAGATAGCCAGGAGCGGTCTATCGAAAATCTTCCTGATAAGTTTTTATTTGCCGCAGAAGAAGCCGGGCTATTTGAAGGGCTAAATAACGGGCAGCAGGGGATAGTCAAAAGTTTACTTCAAAATGTGCCCGTGTATCTAAGTTTTATAACTTTAAACTATACTAAAACATTAGAAAAAATCTTAGATAGCGAACAAATACTAACCCCACGAGGCTATAAACTTGAAACGCCTCAGCATCTTCATGGTACAGGAGATCTGTACATGACTCTCGGAGTAAATGATGACACTCAGTTAGCGAGCGGGATGTCCCAACGAGAAAAAAATGACCTAATTAAACTAAAGCTTATCTTATCTGCAAACGACGGAAGATTGGCTGAATTTCGTCAAACCCTCGCCTCAAGCTCGGTCGTAGTTTTGTTTGGCACCTCAATGGGCGAGACCGATACTTATATATGGAGAGAGGTTATTAGCTGGCTGAAGAGTAGCAAAAACAGGTACGTGATAATTCATAAATTTGACGAGAATTATACCGCGCGGTCAAGACGATCTGTCAGAACGGAAAATTCTTTTAAGGAAGCGGTTCAAGAGCGTTTCTTGCAGTATGGTCGTATTTCAGACGAAGTGAAAAACGAATTACGATTACGCGTTTTTGTAATCCATAATACCGAAAAATTATTCGTACCAAAAAAATAAGCAAGGCTCGTACAGAGCCCACTGCAGTAAAAATGAGGGATGCTACAGCAAGCTGCTCTCTCCGTTCTCTTGCTCAGAAAAGTAAAGTTTCTCTTCGCTTCATTCACTACACGGAACCCTCCGTCTTTTGCTTTACAAAAGCGGGGGCTCTCGGTCCCAGTCTCGAAACAAGAGAAAGACGAACAAAAAGTTTGTCGTTTTTCTTGGCTGGGAATAGCGGTCGTGTTCTGGGAAAGCTAACCTATAATAGGCCAATGCACTTAATAGGTCGTATACTAAATTTATGAAATATATTTGGAGAATAAGGAGAATTTTCCTCAGTAAGGATTTGAAACGACTTATTGATAACTATTCAGATACTGAGGAGTATTTATCACCAGAAGTTTTTAGCAAAGTCTCGCATGAAACGTTAGAGAGTGCCCAAACAAAGAATTTGATACTTTTACGCACTAAAAAAACTAGTTACGGTAATATACGTGTAATTAAATTAACCGACAAAGGATTGCACTTAGCAAATTCCGGTTATATCCCCAATTGGGAGAAAATTGCAGCAATAGTAGGTATTGCTACTCTTGTATTCACGTTAGTAGCCTTTGGATATCAACTATATTTGCAAAATGCATTAAGATCTACCACATTCACATTCGTCTCCACTAAATCACCCGATAATATTCACGAAATAAAAACTGCAGATTGCTGGGAAGGTAACACGAATCGAAGCGATGAATTTAAATGCATAGATGGGAACAATATTCATACACCATGTTTTTTGAATTATACAGATGATACTTTAATTGAGTGCCCGAGCGATCCCTATCGCAGCGATAAATCAATGTACTTCAAGTTGAACGATACACGAGCAAAGCCCCGCTCCGCTAATGAGCGCATTGACCAAACTCCATGGTTTATCAAATTAGATGACGGTACCGAGTGTAGCTACTTATCAGGGGCTACTACCGTACTAGCTAATAAACGATTAGATTTTGGTTGTAATAATAAAAAGACCACTCTATATCTACCTATTGAGAAAGTTAATGACTCTTTTTATATTGGGTGCTTAAGAAATAATAGAGTAGAAAAATGTTTGGTAGAAGAAGTTTGGTATTAACTAATTATTATTACGAAAATGCGCAAATAGTCATAGGTCTAGTCTGTAGCACCTCTGAAATCTTGAATAGTTCTAAAATCGAGCGCAGACGTCAAATCATCAATATTGTATTACAGAACTTAGAATTATACGGTCGTGAATTGAGGTGGAAATACAAAAAGCCATTCAATTCAATAGCTTCTTTGGGAAAAAACCTTCTTGGCTAAGGAGGATGAGGGATTATAGCTTCACGCCGTGCTCATTATTCTTTTCAGTTACTGACTCGCTCGGGTTCGGCATAGGTTCTCGCTAACCGCTCAAACATCGAACCCGCCGCGGTGGTTCAAACCAATCACAAGAAATGAAAAACGCCAGACCCAAAGGTCTGACGATTTTCTTGGCTGGGGATGAGGGATTCGAACCCCCGAATGCTGGTACCAGAAACCAGTGCCTTACCACTTGGCGAATCCCCAATAGGATTTTACGCGTGTTGACGTGTACGAAACGGGATGCAAATGCAGGTTCTGATGTGCCTGCGAATCGCCATTACAATCGGATATTATAGCGTATTCCGAGCGAGAACTCAACGGAGAGGGTATAATAGAAAGCATGTCTAAAAAAGAACTTCCCATTATTACTATTCGTCTTGCCCAAATCGTGGGTGGCGGACAAACCATCGCTACTATGGAGGATGGTCGTAAACTTTTCGTCTGGGGCGGCTTGCCGGGCGAACTTGTTGACGTGCAGTTAACGAAAAAGAAATCAAAGCTGGCGGAGGGGATCGTTGTTGCGGTTCACGAACCGTCTGAAGATCGTGTTGAAGCAAAGGATGCTGATAGCTACCTTTCAACGAGTCCGTGGCAGATTATGTCATTCGCCAAAGAGCAGCACTACAAGGCTGCGTTGATCGAGGAGGCGTTTGAGCTTCACGATATCGTACTTCCTGAAACTATCGAGGTTTACAGCGACGACCGTGAATACGGCTACCGCAATAAGATGGAGTTCAGTTGGTGGTGGACAAAAGAGATCGAACAGCTTGATCTTGCGTTCTTTAAGCGGGGGACTCACACAAAGATTGCGGTGCAGTCGAGTAGTCTTGCGACTGATGTCTTGAATGAAGCGGCGGTTCGTGTACGCGATATTCTTCGTGCTCGCGAAGCGAAGGGCTTCTTGCTAAAAACACTTCTTATCCGTACGTCTGCGGCAGGCGAGGTTGCAATGCAACTGTACGTCAAGGATCCTGAATTCGCACTCTTTACTGACGAAGAAATCAAGGCGCTTGATGCGTACAGCTTCGAATTGATTTACTCAAACCCACAGAGCCCAGCGAGCGTGATTACTGAACGTTTGCAGCAATGGGGCCACGAGGCGCTTTCTGATACGATTCTTGAAGTGCCCTTCCGTTATGCAACTGAAGGGTTCTTCCAGATTAACCTTCCTGTGTACGAGCAGGCACTTCGCGATATGCAGACATATATTGCAGCCGACAAGCCTGTCGTCGACCTTTACAGCGGCGTCGGAACAATTGGTTTGACGATTGGTGGCGACACACCAACACTTGTTGAAATTAACGAACACGCGGTTCGTGAAATGAAAGAGAATATTACCGAGCTTGGTAAGACTGGCGCCGAAGCAGTGCTTTCTGCCTCAGAACAGGCACTTGATTACATTAACGGCGATGCACTGATTATTGTTGACCCGCCACGCGCAGGGCTTGAGCAATCAGTTGTTGACCGTCTTCTTGAAACAAAACCAGAACGAATTGTGTATTTGTCATGTAATCCTGCGACGCAGGCTCGTGATGTTGCGCGACTCGCTGAAGTATATGGCATCAAAGCTCACCGTGGATACAACTTCTTCCCACGCACACCGCACATCGAACACCTCGTTGTGCTTGATAAAAAAGCTTAGCTCGTACGGATACGGCGGTAGGTGAACTTTGTTGACTGCCGCCAACTTCCGCTACTGTCACTATCGAATTGATTGATGATGCCGTCTTTGACGCCGCTCAGTAAAATAAGCGCTGGGCTATATGGGACCAGTGTCCGATAAAAGGCGATATCTTGGTCTGAAATATTAGTTCGGCCAGGGAAGACATCGAGAAACTTTGCTTTTCCGACTTCGTCAAAGTAGTCGGGTCGGTTCACTGGTGGCAGGTAGTTTTCTGCAATCACACCAACTCGTGAAACGATACGCTTCACATCACCCAGTACAAGCGGTGATTGGCTTGAGATAAAAAGATAGAATTGCTTCTTCTTCGTTAAGAATAGGGTCGCGTCGGCGGTTCGGCTAACGGGGATTTTTCGAGCGATCACTGAGTCAACTTCGAGATCAATCCCAAAGCGTGCGTCAATTGTTCGCTCGAGTGAAATATCATCGTATACTTGCTCATTCATACCCGTCATTGTACCACTCCACCGGGTGCTATACTATCTCTATGGACTTCTCTACTCGCTACGCACAGCTCAATACTGCCCAAAAGCAAGCCGTCGATACAACCGATGGGCCAGTGATGGTGATTGCTGGGCCAGGCACCGGTAAAACCGAGCTGTTGAGTGTGCGTGCAGCGAATATCTTGAAAAAAACCGACTCGTTGCCAGAGAATATTCTTTGTTTGACCTTCACCGATAGTGGTGCGGCAGCAATGCGCGAACGCTTGGTTGGGATTATCGGCAAAGATGCGTATAAAGTAGCGATTCACACCTTCCACAGCTTCGGTAGTGAAATTATTAACCAGTATCGTGACTATTTCTTCCGTGGTGCGTTGTTCGAACCAGCCGACGACCTGCGTCGCTACGAGATCTTGCAATCTATCTTTGCAGAATTACCCCTCGGCAGCCCGCTCGCCAGTAAGATGAACGGCGAATTCACTCACTTTAGCGATGCGCAGCGGGTGATTTCTGAACTGAAGCGAACCAGCGCGCTCACCAGCGATGAACTCCTGGCCGTCATCGAACAAAGCGAAGCGGCAATTGATACAATCGAGCATCTTTTGATGCCAATTATGAGTGAGCGTGTTAGCAAGAAGACGGGTGCTGAGATCGCCAAGCTACTCGCTGATGAATTGCCTGTTATTTACGCAGCAGCTGAACCACTTCATGACGTCACGCCACTCGCACGTATTATTATTGAGTCATTACAAGAAATGATTCTCCTCACTGAATCTGAGCACCCGACTAAGCCAATTAGTGCCTGGAAAAAAGCCTGGCTCAAACCCGACGATCAAAAGAAGCAGCACTTCAAGACTCGCGAACGACTCGTCAAACTTCGCGCAGTTGCTCATGTCTACTTCCAATATATCTCCCGGATGGAGCAGGCAAGCCTGTACGATTACGATGACATGATCATGCAAGTCGTGCATGCGATTGAGGTGAATGACGATCTTCGCTACGAACTGCAAGAAAAGTACTTGTACATCATGGTTGATGAGTTCCAAGACACGAACGTCGCGCAGATGCGTATCATCCATAATCTTACCGAGAACCCAGTTAATGAAGGTAAGCCAAACATTCTTGTCGTTGGGGATGATGACCAGGCGGTCTATGGATTCCAGGGTGCTGACATCAGTAATATTATTCGCTTTAAAGATTTGTACCCGTCGCTTGAGCGCATTGTGTTGACCGACAATTATCGTTCCGGCGCCGTGATTCTTGACCACGCACGGCAAGTGATTACGCAGGGGAGTGACCGACTTGAACGGCTGATTCCTGAGCTTAACAAAGAGCTGACTGCTCAACGAAAAGATGCGGGTGAAGTTCGCCTTATTGAAGCCGAGACGATTGACGCTGAGCGCCACTGGTTAGTGTCAGACATCGCCGAAGCAATCAAAGCAGGTGAGACTCCTTCTGAAATTGCCGTCCTTGCACGCAATCACCACGAACTTGTTTCGCTTGTGCCGTACTTCCAACGCTACGACATTCCGATTCGCTATGAACGCCAAGAGAATATTCTTGAGAGCGCACCGCTTAAAACATTATTGCTTCTTTCGCGGGTTATTGTTGCCCTCGAAAAAAGTCAGCACGACGAAGCGAACGCGCTCCTTCCAGAACTCCTGGCGCATCCTGCGTGGGGTTTAACTCCAGTTGAACTGTGGCAACTCAGCACCACGGCCTATGCCGCACGCCAGCCATGGATGACCGTCATGTCGACCACACCACGGTTCACCGATATTCATACACAAATCGTTACCTGGGCTGCCGACGCAACGATTGAACCGCTCGAACCGATGCTCGATAAAATCATCGGCCGGCCAAAAGACGACGAACCGGCGAGTCCGCTCTATGAATATTTCTTCTCTGAAAAAGCACTTGCTGAAGCGCCCGAACAATATCTTGAACATCTCTCGGCGCTTCGTACGATTCGTGAAAAGATGCGTGGGTACCAACCCGATACCGCACTGACCCTGGCATCATTTGTTGACTTCATTCACTTATACCAGCAGCTTGGCACGCCATTGCTTTCGTCGCGCGCATCCCGCGCATCAAGCGATAGCGCCGTGCAACTTTTAACTGCTCACAAATCAAAGGGCCTCGAATTCGATCGTGTCTACGTCATTAATAGCATCGATGCGCAGTGGGGGCAGACCGCTCGCACTAAATCGCGCACCATTGGCTACCCAGAGAATCTTCCGCTCTCACCAACCGGTAACACACTCGACGAACGACTTCGTCTTTACTACGTCGCGATGACTCGTGCCCGTAAACACCTGACGCTTAGCTTCAGCGGTGCGAACAGCAGCAACAAGGCGACACTTCTCGCAAGCTTTTTGATCTCTGATAGCCTCGTTTCAACCACGTTGCCCGAATCAACCAAGGCAGTGCGCGTTGAGGCCGAGGAACTTGCGTGGTACGAACCACTTGTGCAGCCAACTAAAGAATTGCGGGAATTGCTTGCGCCACAACTCGAAGCATTCTCACTGAGTGCAACCGCGCTTCATCACTTTCTCGATATTGAACGAGGTGGCCCGCAACACTTCTTGATGAATAACTTGCTCCACTTCCCGAGTACTCGACCAGCTGCAGCCTCATACGGTACAGCCGTTCACCGCGCGCTGCAAAATGCGCACGTACACTTACTCGCAACGGGCGACCAAAAGCCATTTGAAGATATCTTGCATGATTTTGAAACGGCACTCGCGCTTGAACGACTCAGTCCGCATGATCAAACGCTACTCTTGCAAAAGGGGAGCGAGCAACTTCCTATCTTCCTCGCGGCCGAGAGTAGTGTGTTTACTGCGGCCCAAAAATCAGAGGTTCCGTTTGCGCACCAAGCGGTTCATATTGGTGACGCGCGCCTCACAGGCAACATCGACGTTCTTGAACTGGATAAGGCAGAGCAGCTTGCGGTAGTAACCGATTACAAAACAGGAACGCCATTATTGCAATGGCGCGGCGGGGCAGATTACGCTAAGAAGAAGGCGTATCAGTATCGCCAGCAACTCCTTTTCTACAAATTGCTCGTTGAAGGATCTCGTGATTATCACAATTATACCGTGAGCGCTGGGCGTATTGCGTTCATTGAGCCGACTGCCAGAGGAGAGGTCATTACCCTCGAAACCGAGTTCACCCCAGAGGAGGTGGCTCATTTGACACAGCTCATTGAAGCGGTCTGGAAGCGAATTGAAACGCTCGATCTCCCTGATATTTCCGCGTATCCACCGACCGTCGAAGGCATCATCGCTTTTGAGCAAGACCTCATTGACAATACAGTGTAAATAATGCTATAATAGTAGATAGCGCAGTTGAGGCGTGAACTACTGACAGTAATTAATTAGTGCTCGTAGTCCACGCCTCCTGTTGCACATTGACAGAGATAGTGAAAATATCATCGCAACCGACCTTCTCCATCCCCCATGGTAGGTTTGTTGCGGTGAGCCTGCATAGATACACGCGAAAACCGTGGACAACTCTCACCCCCAGTAAGAAAAGTCCCGTTTCGTGCATCGATTCGAATACCCCCAAGGGGATCCCTTCGTATCGAAACAGTTTGTCTATGCAGGCACCCCTAAACTGGGCGGATGGGTGACGACACCTGCACACCTTTTTTGACACAATGGCGTGTCAAAACAAGGCTTACCCATCCGCCCGGACCACCCCCGCAATCACACACAGCAGATTCGCCCTTAGGAGGTGAAAAGTATGGGAGTTCGATGGACTCCGCCCGTTTCCGCAACGGGAGCACGATCGATCCGAAGGGTTTGCGGTTGTGGCCAGGTCTACTTTGTACGGTCAGGCGATGACTGGTTGAGGTGCCCTGGTTGCAGCAAAGACCTTCCCAAGGAATAAGCATGTGTGCGGACGCCATTTTGGCGACAAATCGGGACAAAAGAATCACTATCTCTGTCCGCTCACCCTTTTCATGAATACTTCGTGAACAGAGTGAGCGCTTTTTTATGCGATAATATACTAATGACAAGTTTCTGGAACGACCTACCAAAACCATTCTATATTCTGGCTCCCATGGAGGCGGTAACTGACGTCGTCTTCCGACACGTTATTGACAAAGCCGCAGCACCAGACATTTACTTCACTGAATTCACCAATACCGCAAGTTATTGCAGCCCGAAAGGTGAGCACAGTACTCGTGGTCGCTTAGCATTTACTGAAGACGAGCAACCAATCGTTGCGCAAATTTGGGGGAAGAATCCTGAGCATTTTCGTGAGATGGCACACGGCTTAAAAGCACGCGGCTTTGCTGGTATCGACATTAATATGGGCTGCCCAGACAAATCAGTCGTCCACGGCGGGTCGGGGAGTGGTCTTATTCGCACGCCAGAGCTCGCTGCTGAGATTATTGCCGCAACAAAAGAAGCTGGGCTCCCCGTGAGCGTGAAGACTCGCCTCGGCGATGTAAAGCCTGATGAATGGCGCGAGTGGCTCACGCACATCCTCAAACAAGATGTCGTCAACCTGACGATTCACCTGCGCACTCGTAAAGAAATGAGCAAAGTACCTGCGCACTTTGAATTGATCCCTGAAATTAAAGCACTGCGTGATGAGATCGCTCCGCAGACACTGCTTACTATTAACGGCGACATTCGTGATCGCGAACACGGCGACGAACTTGTCAAAGAATACGGCGTCGATGGCGTGATGATTGGCCGGGGTATTTTTACGAACCCGTTTGCTTTTGAAGCAACGCCGACCGAACACTCTCGCGAAGAGCTCCTTGGACTTCTCAGCCTACAACTCGATCTTTTTGATAAATATTCACTCGAAGATCCGCGAAAATACGACCCGCTCAAGCGATTCTTTAAGATTTACGTACGGAATTTTGATGGAGCCGCTGAACTTCGCGACGAACTCATGCATACAAAAACGACCGAAGCAGCACGCGCTATTCTCGCAAAAGCCCCACAAAGTTAAAGCCCGCCCCCGAAGGAGCAGGGCTCTAACTTCGGTGACGGGGTTGGGGTGATGGCTTTGCATCTCGTCGGCGCCACATGACGAAATCATGGGGCCTCAACGCACGGCGGATGTTCTTGCTGATCTGGTTGTTGGTCGGTGTATCGGCATACACAATTTCAATTATTTTCTGACCATTATGCTCCGTCACAAAAGCAATTTTCACACCCGGCGCTTTTCTGATCTTCTTGACTGCGTCCTCGTTCGATATGTTGCTCGTTCTCATTCGCACAAACTGCGACATGACACCTTCTTCCAATAGAGAAAATAGCCGTTCAGAACGACTATATCATTTTTCTCAAGAATTTCAAACTCTAATGACGGCGGCGACGGTGGAGTTCAGCAACGCGCAGGCGAACCTGGTGACGGTCGATGAGTTGGTGTGCCTTATCGAGGGCAACTTGGTCCTGCGCATCGTCACGAAGCTTCAAGGCTCGTTCAAGCGCAGCCTTTGACTCGGCTTCGATAATATCTTCGCCGTGATCAGCTTCGTCAACCAGGACGCGGATTGCATCTGGGTTAATTTCAATCACCCCACCGCTAATTGCAAAGTATTCAAGTGCAGTATCGGCATCACCTTTTTTATGACGGACAGACAACACTCCAGGAGACGCGATCGTCACGATCGGCTCGTGTCCGGGGAAGACAGCAATATCACCAGCAGTTGTTGGTGCCATAAGCTCGTAAATATCTTGATCGATACTGACGCCCTGAAGTGTAATCATCTGAAGGTGCATTATTAGGCCTTCTTTGTCTTTTCGTTACGGATCTTTTCAGCAAGGGTGCCGTTCACCATGTAGAACCAGTCTTCTGGCTTGTCGTCGTACTTACCATCAAGAATGTCAGAAAAGTCACGGATTGTGTCTTCAAGTTTGACGTATGTTCCTGGGTTTCCGGTAAACTTCTCGGCAACGTGGAATGGCTGAGAAAGGTAACGTTGGATACGACGCGCACGAGCAACCGTTTGCTTCTGGTCGTCAGAGAGTTCTTCCATACCAAGGATCGCGATGATGTCTTGGAGTTCTTTGTATTGCTGCAAAATACGTTGGATTTCACGAGCGATACGGTAGTGCTCTTCGCCAACGACTTCTGGGTCGAGGCTGGTTGAGCTTGAAGCAAGCACGTCAACTGCTGGGTAGATACCAATTTCAGTCAAGGCACGGTTCATCACAATCGTTGCGTCAAGGTGAGCAAAGGTTGTTGCAGGCGCTGGGTCAGTAAAGTCGTCGGCAGGGACGTAGACAGCCTGAACAGAAGTAATTGAACCATTCTTTGTTGAAGTAATGCGTTCCTGAAGGACACCCATTTCTTCTTGAAGGTTTGGCTGGTACCCTACCGCAGACGGAAGGCGACCAAGGAGTGCTGAAACTTCAGCACCGGCCTGTGTGTATCGGTAAATGTTGTCAACGAAGAGGAGGACATCTTTTCCTTCATCACGGAAAGCTTCGGCCATGGTAAGACCAGAAAGTGCCACACGAAGACGAGCTCCAGGCGGCTCATTCATCTGACCAAAGACAAGAGAAGTCTTATCGAGCACGCCAGCTTCTTCCATTTCGTAGTAAAGGTCGTTTCCTTCACGAGTTCGCTCACCAACACCGGCAAAGACAGAGTTTCCACTGTGGAACTTCGCGATGTTGTTAATAAGCTCGGTGATAAGGACTGTCTTACCGACACCCGCACCAGCGAAGAGACCAGCTTTACCACCCTTAATAAGTGGAGCGATAAGGTCAACAACCTTGATACCAGTTTCAAGCACTTCAGAAGTATTTGACTGTTCATCAAGTGTTGGTGCTGCACGGTGGATTGGTGAGCGCTTACCTTTTGGTGTTGGCTTGCCATCGATAGCGTCACCGGTCACGTTGAACATGCGACCCTGTGTTTCTTCACCAACTGGCACGCTAATTGGAGCGCCGGTTGCGATAACTTCGTCACCGCGCTTCAAGCCGTCAGTTGTTGCAAGCGCAATCGCACGAACGGTGTGTTCGTCGAGGTGCTGCGCAACTTCAAGTGTGACTACTCGATCACCACGAGAAATCGTGAGTGCATCGTAAATCGCAGGGATGTCAGTCGTAAACTCAACGTCAACAACGACTCCGACGATCTGTATAATTTTTCCTGTGTTCTTTGTCATCTTATTCTCCTTTGGTCTCTACGGTCATTTGAATTGTGCGTTTTGCCATTTCAGCTTGAGTTGTTTGAGTTTCTGGTTTACGTTTTTCCAAGTGATATTCTCGTAATAATCGCATTTTATCTATCAACCTCATCCCGCGTGGGTATATTGGCAAATCATTATACGGCTCATCTGCCGCGAAGCTTTTCAAGAGGTCCATTAGTCGTTCAATGCCTCCACACCGCCACTGATTTCGGCAAGTTCCTGGGTTATGGCTCCTTGTCGCGCTTTGTTCATAGCCAGCGTCAAGTCATCTACCAGGTCAGATGCGTTGTCGGTGGCGTTCTTCATGGCCATCATACGCATACTGTGTTCGCTGGCTCGTGAATCAAGCAATGCCTGATAAATTTGCGCACCAACGAGTCGGTAGGCAATGCCATCAAGCACTTCTTCAGTGCTTGGTTCATACTGCACATCACGCGCAACATTCGGTTCTTCAGCTGGTTCAAACCCAGCAGGGAGGACACGAATAATCTTCGCATCTTGGCGCATACTACTCACAAAATCAGTGTAGATCACGTCAACTGCATCAACTTCACCGCTCTCAAACAATGTTCGAGCGCTATCAAGAATCGCACGAAGTTCGCTGCCGTCTGGACGGTCAGGCATATCTTCATACGCACCGAGTACTTGTGTGTCTTTAATACGAGCAACAAATTGCGCGGCCTTACGACCGACAGTAATCGTTGTGTTCTTAATACCCGCAGCATCGTCGAGCTTGAGTTCATCCGCATAGACACGAACAATATTGCTGTTAAAGGCACCGGCAAGGCCCTTGTCTGAAGCAATCACAATCATCAAGCGAGTCTTAATTGGACGATTCACGAACAATGGGTGATTCTTTACTGACGTATGTGTTGAGATGGCAGTTAAAAGCTCACGCGCAGCCAGCGTGTACGGCGCAGAAGCTTTGGTCGCTTCCTGCGCACGACGCATTTTACTCGCAGCCACTAGTTGCATCGCCTTCGTAATCTGGCGAGTGCTCTTGACGGAGCGAATACGTGATTTTAATGCCTGAGTCCCAGCCATATCGATTAGTCCTTAAAGCCCTTCGCCACAGCAAGTGCAGTCGTTTCGATAGTTTTTTGGATTTCTTCAGATGGTTTCGCACCCTTGTCGAGTTCGGCCATATCTTTTTTGTGATCGGTTGAGAGGCGAGTCAACAATGCAGCTTGTGCATCTTTGATCTTCGCAGGCGCAACAGTGTCAAAGTATCCAGCGGTAATTGCCATAATACTTGCAACTTGCTCCCATACGCTCAATGGTTGGTACTGAGGCTGCTTCAAAAGTTCGGTCAAACGCTGACCACGGTCAATTTGACTCTTTGTTGAGGCATCAAGATCACTACCGAACTGTGCAAAGCTGGCAAGTTCGCGGAACTGACTCAAGCCGAGCTTCAAGTTACCACTCACGCTCTTTACCGCAGATGTTTGCGCTGCACCACCGACACGAGACACAGAAAGTCCGGCTGAGATCGCTGGGCGAATACCTTGGTAGAAGAGGTCAGTCTCGAGGAAGATCTGACCGTCAGTGATTGAAATCACGTTGGTTGGAATGTACGCAGAGATGTCGCCCGCTTGTGTTTCAATGATTGGCAAAGCCGTCAATGAACCACCACCGAGTTCGTCAGAAAGTTTCGCTGATCGCTCGAGGAGGCGAGAGTGAAGGTAGAAGACGTCACCTGGGTAGGCTTCGCGGCCTGGTGGGCGACGAAGAAGGAGTGACATTTGGCGATACGCGACCGCGTGCTTTGTAAGGTCATCGTAGATCATGAGTGCGTGACCGCTGTTGTCGCGGAAGTATTCACCCATGGCAGTTGCAGCATATGGAGCAATGTAAAGCAGTGATGCAGGGTCAGCAGGGCTTGTGGCAACGATAATCGTCTGCTCAAGCACGCCTTCTTGCTTCAAACGCTCAACAAGTCGAGCGACCTTTGAACGCTTTTGACCAATCGCAACGTAGACGTTAATGACACCAGTGTTTTGCTTCGCCTGGTTAATCATTGTGTCGATCGTTAGTGCAGTTTTACCAGTTTGGCGGTCACCAATAATCAACTCACGCTGACCACGGCCGATAGGGAACATTGCGTCAATCGCAGCGATACCTGTCATCAGTGGTTCGTGGACAGATTTACGGCCCATCACACCAATTGCTTCACGTTCAACCGCACCGCGTGTCTTTGTTTTGATTGGTGCACCGCCGTCGATAGGGCGACCAAGCGCATCGACAACACGACCAAGAAGCTCGGGTCCAACAGGAACCGTGAGCACTTCACCCTTTAGGCGAACCGTTTGACCAGCCTTGACCGCTGAATCGCTACCGAGGAGAACGGCACCAATTTCATCTTCAAGAAGGTTGAGGGCAAATGCTTCAACAATGCCTTCAGGTGTTTCGATCTGCAAGACTTCACTGTAGCCAGCTTTACGGAGTCCGTGAATCCAGGCCACACCGTCACCAACACGAAGGATAACTCCTACTTCATCAAGTTCTTTGCCTGTCTCAAGCCGCTCAATGGCGCTGCGTAGTTCTTTTGATAATTCTGTCATTGCTATTTCAGTCATGGTCTTTTCCTTTACGCTTTCTTGAATCTGGTCTTAAGGGCGGTTAGTTGTGTTGCAATTGTCTGGTCGAGCTCTTTACCGGGGAGTGATATCTTCACACCGCCGAGCACTTTCTCATCAACTTCGTTGTGCAGTGATATATCGGTTGCCTGTGTATGTTCGGCGATATATTTGCGTAGTTCGCTCAATGTTTCTTCGGAGAGAGCGAAGGCGCTGGTTACCGTGGCGCCAACATGGCCCCGTTCGGCAACATACTCTTCGATATCTCGAATGATGAGACCGGCGTGCTTGGTTTGTTTCTCGGTGACGAGATACGCAGCAAGCAAAGTCATAATCTCACCGACAGCAACACCTGCAAGTAATTGATCACCCGCGTAGCGAGCAACCGATCGACGAGACAAGCGTCGTGCCATATTAGCGAGTTTCCTTAATTGCCTTAGCAATCAGTGTTTTGTCGGCAGCAGCAGTGTGAGTTTCACCAACGACCTTACCTGTTGCAAGTGCAACAAGTTCGAGTGTTTCGTCGTGAAGTTGTACGCGAGCCTGTTCGATATCTTTCGCAAGCTGAGCACGAGCATCGTTGACGATGCGTTCTGCAGATTTCTTTGACTTGGCTTCACTCGCCATCACCATGTTTGATGATTCAAGCTTTGCTGTCGCCACAATCTCTGCCGCTTCTTTACGAGCCTGATCAAGGAGCTCTTGCACTTCATCTTGGCTTTCAGCAGCAGCAGCTTGTGCTTTTTCAGCCGCAACCGCAGCTGCTTCGATGTTCGCTTGGCGTTCATCGACAGATTTCATGAGCCATGGGTAGACAAACTTACCGAGCAGCGCAACAAGAATAAGAAACGCAACCGTCTGCAAAATAAGCAGGCGCCAGTCAATACCAAGGGCAGAAAAAAGATCTCCCGAGGCACCAGTCGTTTCAGCAGCAAATTGGCTCAATACGTTCATCGTACCGACCTACAAGAACTTCGCAATGATAGCAACGATGATACCGATAATCGCCAATGAGTCAGCGAAGACGATCGCAGTAATCATAAGTGAACGAATATCGCTGAGCTTTTCTGGGTTTCGGCCAAAAGCGTTCAATGCAGCTGCACCGATAAATCCGATTGCAAGCGCTGCACCAACTGCAGGTAGTCCGTATGTAATGCCAAAAGCAAGTGCGTCCATAGTAGTATTATTCTCCTTTATTAACTTTCTTCATTATATCACCCCTTTTGGGTCACCTTTTTCTTAGGGTGAGCAGCGGGGGAATGATCAGGTGAGGGGCCGTGTGAAACGGCGAGTGAGGTAAAGATGAGCGTCAAAATGAAGAAGACATACGCTTGGATAAATCCAATGAAGAGTTCGAACGCCATAAAGACAGGGAGGGTAACGGCAGCAAAGTAACTCGTCAGAACGGCAATAACGATCAACAGGACTTCACCCGCAAACGCGTTACCGAAGAGTCGAAGGGCGAGTGCAATACCACGAGACATCTCACCGACAAGTTCAAGTACACCTTCAAACGCACCGACAGGGTCTTTGAAAGGGTTGCGGAAGTAGCGGTGCGCATTACCAAAGACACCGAGGTATTTCACTGCGTAAATTTGTACGGTCACAATGGTGATGATCGCAAGGGCGAGCGTAAAGTTAAGGTCAGACGTGAGGCTTCGGAACACCGAAACATCGCCAATCTTAATTGCATCGACACCCGGCATGACACTAAACCAGTAGTTAATAAGCACAACAAAGAAGATGGTGATCGCGAGCGGTGCAACTTTACGAGCAAGTTTTTTGTCAGGAATAATATCGCTGATTTGCTTCAAGAGGCCTTCAAAAACCCACTGCACGAGCCCAACAAAACGATTGTATTTGCCTTTACGAACTTTATTTGCAACATACACCAAAATGAGTACGGTCAAGAGTGACCCGATAATACCAGTAATCAACGCATTGGTGACAGGGAAACCGAAGACATGAAGCAGTGGCTGTGCTGAAATTGAAATGTGGAGTTCGGCCGCGGCAAACATATTATCGCAACTTCCTAACTGCACGAAGCTGAAGAGTGATGAGTGCTGCGCTGGTTGCCACACCAAGAATCAAACAGACAATTAAACCAATTGGGCTGATTGAAAACAGCTTATCGACACCAATACCAAGAAAAGTTCCCCCGAGAGTTGGCACAAAGGCCCTCCAGGTGGTATCTAACGCCGTTACAAACATCAACTTAGTTGCCGACATGGCAGGAGGTTGTGTCTTCGTCCGGCCCGGCTGTTCTTCCAGTCGAGGAGACTTAGTCATATAAGTCAATAATAACAGGTGTCCGAAGGGCTGTCTAGGGCGTCACTACGGGATTGAGGTAACATTGAAGGTAAAGGTACCGACTGATGTAAATCGGTGAAGTGTGTACTCACCAAATGTTGAGATTGTTCCACCAGTTGCCACGAGTGTTCCAGTTTTGTAACGAATTGCTACAAAACCAGACCCGCCAGCACCGCCGGTTGCCGTGAAGCTCGCGCCGCCACCGCCGCCAGTACCAGCAAGCCCCGCTACGCCGCTTCCGCCTCCACCGCCGTTTGTTGCCGCACCAGCTGCCGCAACACTTGTTCCAATGCCGCTTCCGCCACCGCCATACGCAGTACGAACGTTTGTAAAGTATGTCGTCACACCAGCACCACCATTGCCACTCAATCCAGAGGTAACCCCGTCTCCACCGTTTCCACCAGCACCACCGCCACCACCGCCACGACGGGTAGAGGCATTAGCACCTCCATCGCCAGTGTTTCCATTTCCTCCATTACCACCGTGACCAGCAGTCCCGGCTGCGCCTAGTGAGCTTGAACCAGCCGCACTAGAACCGCCAGTACCACCGCCACCACCCGAGCCGCCAGTCGTTGGAGAAATCGGATTATTCACGTTCACTAAGCGAGGACCACCGCCACCGCCACCAATTGCCTGGTAACCCGTCGATGAAGCAAAATATGAATTCGCACCGCGCGCTCCAACAGCACCATCCCCAGCGCCTGCACCACCAGCGCCAACCACAACAGTCCTTGCTCCAGTTGAGGTGATCGCAATATCCTCAATAATACGAACGCCGCCTCCGCCTCCGCCAGCGCCACCATTGCCACTTGCGCCACCGCCGCCAGCGACCACAAGGGCATCGACAACCACAGGGTCTTTGACCTGATTCGGACTTGGGCGGAATGAATCAGCATATGAATAGATATTGCCGAACCCAGTTGACCATGTCGTTGTCGCAAGCCAGCGATTATCAGTTCGTTGTAGTGTCGTATTGTCAGATGTTCGAACGACAGAAAGAGCCATGCCAGATGGATTTGCTGTTGAGCCGCCATTATATACAAGCGCGCCAAATTGATACACACCCGGAGTTAGTGTACTTGTTACCGCATTTACCGTAGAACTTGCCGATGAGTTCACTCGAGCGCCGTTCATATAAACCGAACAAACGTCATCGCAAGCGGCAGTTACCTTTACTTCCGTATCTGCACTAATGATAATTGGCTCATTTGCCCTAAACATTGCGTATCGATTCGCAGGATAGTTGCCGGACGAATTGTTATGTGTGGTTGAGATTAGCCGAGTGAATTGATCACCAGACCTGGTTGCCCAATCAGAAGTCGGCGTGAGTGATGCGGCGTTTACATCACGAACGACGCTCCAAGCACTTGGTGATGCAACATACTCAGGGTCGGAAAATGAAACGACATCACCGTTACTCACACGCCAGCTTGAATCAGTGATAACTATGGGGGCCATCGTCGCGGTTGCTACGGCAGCTTTGATTGCTCCAGCGACAGCAGTGTCTTGGGCTTCGAGCGTATCGCTTGATACTACTGCAGTAATAGTGTGGCAACCTGGTGTCAATGCAACAGTACTCGTCGCACCGCCCGAGCCAGCAGAAAGCCTTAACGTACCGTCAATATAAATCTGCACCGTTGCACTCGGTGTTGTCTTGAAATAGAGTGCGTAGGAGCCAGCTTCGTTAATATTGAAGTCTTTTCTGAAATATGCCTTTCCTGCATACGATGTCGATGCGGAAGTCGATTCAGAGATTGCTCGTGCCGATGATGCATTCGCAACCGCCACCGTTGCGCCAGAATAACTTGCGTTGCGCCAGCCGAGCGAACTCTTTGTTGCACCAGAGCAGAGCTCGGGTACAACCGTAGCTTGGACTGAAGGCTGTGAGTATCGCCGCCACACAGCTCCGTTTGAACTTCTTATGAGTTCAACATATCCACTGTTAGCTACTGCAACTGCTCGACCGTCGGAATCAAGAGATGGCCTACTGGCGCTAAACGACGTCTTAATTGTATCAGCTGACAGCACCCAGCAGCGCGGATCGGTAGTCCTTCTGTCGATAATCGTATCTGTTAATGAAGGACACGTAAACCCATCGTACACACCACTACAATTCGTACCCGGGCGAAGAGGATTTGCATCAGTCCATAAGGGAACATTGTTATTTTGCGCAAGACACGCCTTGGCGTACTCAACACCTGCTTCACCAGCAGTTTTAGCGAGCTGCTCATAGTATTGCGTCTTTAGTGAAGTGCGGATTCCGACAACCGAAGTGACCGAAACAGTTAAAACCATTAAAAGGACAATCGATGCTACGAGCACCGTTGGTAATGCAAACCCACTCCTGCCACGATTGACGTTGTTCATTTCACTAAATTATACCACAAGCACCATAGAACAACTTGGCAATTACGATCATTCACTGTACAATGTATAGTAACTAGATTAAGGAGTCGTCATGAGCACAGCTACACCGCAAATTACTATCTACCGTACCAGTTGGTGCGCATTCTGCCACACTGAAATGCAATGGCTTGACCGCATGGGCATTCCTTACATTGCAAAAGATATTGAAGAAGACCAAGAAGCTCACGACGAGCTTATGGCAAAGATTAATGGCGACTTCCGCGGCGTCCCCGTCACTGATGTTGCTGGAGATATTATTCTCGGCTTCGACCGACCAAAGCTTCAAGACGCAATCAAGGCTCACAATATTCAGCCTGTTGAAGCTGAATCAAAAGACGCATAGCGTATACTTATAAGAGTGAAAACTCCCACCACTCAGACTATTATTATGATCCATGGCTTCCGCGGCACGCACCACGGGCTTATTCCTATTGCCAAACACATTAAAGACTTCCGTGTCGTCATTCCTGACCTTCCTGGGTTCGGTAAAGGCGCAACACTTACAGACTATTCACTCGAGAGTTATGTGAAATGGCTCCACGGCTATGTGCGTCAGCAAAAACTGACACAACCACCAGTATTGCTCGGACACTCGTTCGGAAGTATTGTCGCCGCAGCTTATGCAAAAAAATATCCTGAGACAATTCAGAAGCTCATTCTTGTAAACCCAATTGGCGCACCTGCACTTGAAGGTCCTCGTGGTCTTTTGACAAAATTCACTGTCTTTTATTACTGGGCCGGCACGAAGCTGAGTCCAAAGCTAGGACATAAATGGCTTTCATCACAACTTGTGACCGACGGAATGAGTTTCGTCATGACGAAAACCGATGATGCAGAAATGAAAGAGTTCATTAAGACGCAGCATCGTCAGCACTTTAGTCGATTCCACACTCCGGAATCAGTTAGTGAAGGATTTAAAACCTCAGTGACCCATAGCGTGCGTGATTTCGCAAAGCAGATTTCCGTCCCAACACTATTGATTGCGGGAAGCCTCGACGACATCACGCCGCTCAGCAAGCAATACCAGTTGGTAAAATTATTCCCGAAGGCAAAGCTCCGGGTAATTAACGACGTTGGTCATCTAACTCACTACGAGACTGCCGAAAAAGTTGCGCAGTTAACTCAAGCGTTCTGTAAACTCTCGTAGATTGCTTCAAATCGAGCAAGTGTTGTATGGATATCGTGTGTCCGTGCAATCGCCAGACTTTCTTTACCCATTGTCACTTGTAACTCTGGGTCAGAAATAATCGCAATGAGCCCTCGGGCAATTGCTTCGTCATCATCTCGTGCACAAAGGTATCCGTTTCGGCCATCTTGGCAAAGTTCAGAAAGCGCACCAGCATCAACCGCAACAATCGGACGACCACTCGCCATCGCTTCAAGCGCCGCAATGCTCTGCAGTTCAGCAGGGGATGGCATACAGAAAACAGTTCCTATTTTGTGGAGTTCAACGATATCTTCGTCACTGACTCGACCAGTAAACGTCACATTATCAATGCTGTATTCTCGACACATTGCCTTAAGGTTTTGTGCTTCTTGGCCGTCGCCGACAAACACAAGGTGGGCGCCAGGAATGCTTCGTTGCACACGTGCGAACGCTTTGACGAGGACATTAAGGTGCTTCTCGGCATCCATGCGGCCAACATACGAAACGATTGGCTTATCAGTTGGAATTGAAAACTTTTCGTAAATGTATGGCTTTGGTTTTGTTGGAGTAAAGTGACCGAGGTCGATGCCGTTTGAAACAGCTTCCATCGGAACAACGATTTTGTCGTTCGCACCAAACATATCGATTGCCGATTGCGTCGGAAGCGTCACGAAGTCTGACTTGCTGTGGAAGCGAGCGCCATATTCTTTCAAGATGTAGTTAATCGGGCGAGAAACCGGAGCGAGCAATCGGAGGTTATCCATAAGATTCTCTGGCATTGCGTGATTTGTACTGACAATCGGAATACCCATCTTATTACCAAAACGCATCGCACCTTGCCC
>Ga0247806_10000636_pt1 | contig 20854 bp, 20 predicted proteins | sample UWRJL059202B1_FD_179935 | JGI IMG/M metagenome (GOLD analysis project Ga0247806, IMG submission 179935) | Plant litter microbial communities from Arlington Agricultural Research Station in Wisconsin, United States - UWRJ-L059-202B-1 | ecosystem: Environmental > Terrestrial > Plant litter >... | reverse complement strand
GCGGGAGGACGTGCGCCGCCAGATGCGGTTGTGCCCGCCGGCGGCCAGGATGACGGCGTCGGCGTGGATGAGATATCGGGTACCGTCCTCGACGTCGAAGCCGTAGGCGCCGAAGACCGCGCCGTCATCGTTGACCAGGATGCGGGTGACGTAGACCGTGTCGAGGATCGGCACCTTCAGCTGCTCGGCCCGGTTGATGAGCGTGCGCTGGATTTCCAGACCGGTGTAGTCCCCGGCGAACGCCGTGCGGCGATAGGTGTGGGCACCGAAGAAGCGCTGTGAAATGCGACCATCCGCTTCGCGGGCAAACGGCATGCCGTAGCGCTCGAGGTCGTCGATGCCCCGTGCCGCGCCTTCGGTGACGATCCGGACAGTGTGCGGGTTGGCCAGGAGATACGACTCCTTGAGCGTGTCGGCGGCATGCTGCTGCCAGCTGTCTTCGGTGTCCATGGTGCCGAGGGCCGCGTTGATGCCGCCGGCCGCGAGGGAGGTGTGCGCGTCGGACTTGGGGCGCTTGCCCAAAGCCAGCACGTCGACCCCGGCTTCGGCCAGCTCAATTGCGGCTCGCAGGCCGGACCCGCCGGTGCCGATGACGAGGACGGTGGTGGATATCTGACGTTCTGAAGCGCTCATGCATTTAAGGCTAGGGACCACCGTTCAATTACTCCAATGCATATAAATAGTGATCATGATGCGGATACGCTATCAAGGTGAACCTTGAACAATTGCGCAGCTTCGTGACGGTGGCCCGGCTGGGCAACTTCACCCGCGCCGCCGAACAGCTGCACCTCGCGCAGCCCTCATTGAGCAGGCAGATCACAGCGCTGGAGCAGGATCTCGGTGCCGAGTTGCTCCACCGCGCCCGTGGCGGTACCACGCTCACCACCGCGGGCGAATCATTGTTGCCCCTTGCCCGGCGCATGCTCGCGGACGCGGAGTCCGTGCGACGCGAGCTGGCCGAGCTCGCCGGCCTCCAGCGCGGGAGGGTGCGCCTCGGCGCGACACCGTCGCTCTGCATCAGCCTCGTCGCTGAAGTGCTCAGCGCGTTCCACTCCGCCCATCCCGCGATCGAGCTTCACCTCTCGGAGCAGGGATCACGACGGCTGCTGGACGAACTTGCCCGCGGCGAGCTCGATCTGGCGCTCATCAACACGTCCGAAGCCACCGCCATTGACCGGTTCTCGGTGACCCCGTTGCTCGTTGAGGAGCTCGTCCTGATCTCCTCAGCCGGCGCACCGCCCGTCACGACCCTCAACGCGATCGCGCTCGAGTCGATCGCCGCCCTGCCGCAGATCGTCTTCAGCGCAACCTACGAACTTCGCAGCATGACCGATGCCGCCTTCCGGGCGCAGAGTCTCACGCCCAATGTGGTGCTCGCGGGGGCGGAGATGGATGCCGTGCTGCGATTCGTGGAACGCGGGCTCGGCGTTGCGATTGTTCCCGCGATGGTGCTCATCGACCGACCGGGGCTGCGAGCTTGTCGGCTCGACGCGCCGACACTTACCCGATCGATCACGCTCGCCCGACCGGTTGATGTCGCGCCGACCGCTGCGATTGAGGTGATGCAGCGCACGATCACCGCCACCGCCACCGCTTTTGCAAGTCGGGTCGGGTCGACCATGCGTATCGCTGAACCAGTGCGTCACGAGACGTTTCGGTAGAAACACCGAGGCACTTGCCGTTCATTCGGGTGCACTGCTTGCGGGGCGCCTACTACGAGAAGGGACGAGTCGCGAAGAAGGTGCACCCCCAGACCACGTCGATCGAACTCGCCAGTGACCTGTGGGACGTCAGTGCCCGGATGGTGGGCATCGGCCCGTCACGGAACGTCACGTTCCAGCCCTGACATCCGTTCAAGCCCGGCCGATGAGCTCCGGTGTGTTCTTTGCGGGGCGGGGATGTTGAGGCGGTGGGCCTCCCGCAGCGTGTCTTCGAGCACCGCGCGGGCTTCCGCGGTATCCGGATCGGTGTGCGCTGCGAGGCTGACCCGAAGGATCGGGATTCGAGTGGTCGCCCACGCTGTGATCGCGGCCACCAGTCCGGGAAGCCGGTATGGAAGCATTCCGCCGCGGTGCTGGCGCAGGTTGACACCCCGAGCTTCCAGAAGGGGCAGCAGCTGGCGACTGGTCAGGAATGCGTCTCGGAAGGCTCGACGGTCCCCGATCATGTTCGCCAGCGAGCCGCTCCGAACCGCCTGGGCGAACATTCCCGCGTCGGAGACGAAGTGCACCCACAACCAGCCGCGCATGTCCTTCTCCTCACGAACGGTGAGGCCCGCCTGGCGGAAGGCCGCCTGCACGTCAAGCTCCCGTCGGGTGGGCGAGGCGGCGGACCTGCCGATGATGACGGATGGGAGCAGCCCGCCGTGCAGCACGCCGTCGTCACCGAAGCCGCCGCCCGCTTGCGGGAACCCGAAGACGACCTGATCGGCCGGGAGCGGCGCAACTGCGGCGAGGGGTTCGTCCCAGAGATTGCCGAAGACCAGCACCGTCGCCGTGCCCAGTCGGGGAGCAAGGTAGGCGGATGCCTCGGCGAGGCGATGGTGTCCGACGCTGACCACGATCAGATCGAAGCCGTCGTCCGGGGTGAGAGCTTCTCGCAAGGTGGTTCGGAATGGCTCCTGAATCGACCGGCCGAAGGGCTTGCGGCGCCCGTCAATCCAGTCCAGCTGCACCACGTTTCCATACTCCGCAGCGCGGCCTTGGCGCACGTAGAACTCGACGTCGTGGCCGGCGGCCTGGAACACCCGTCCGTAGATCGTCGCTATCGTTCCGCGGCCGAACATCAAAATACGCATACCGAGCCCTTCGAGTAAGGTGGAGCCTGTCTCCACTTAGGAGAATATGGAGACAATCTCCAATTGTCAAAGGGGGTCTCGTGGCCGAGCCAAGAGCGCTGCGAGCGGATGCTCGCCGCAATCGGGACGCGATCGTGGCGGCCGCGCGGTCGGTGCTCGATCAGGGCGAGCAGTTGCGCTTCGACGACTTCGCGGCGCGGGCCGGGGTGGGCGTTGGCACGCTCTATCGGCACTTCCCGACGCGCGAGGCGTTGGTCGCGGCCGTGTACGAAGGCGAGATGGCCACCCTGAGCAATGGAGCGCTCGAATCCACGCGCGCGCCAGGCGAAAACCTCAACGCGTTCCTGCGTGGATTCGTGGACTACGTGGTGGCGCATGCCGGCCTCGCCCGGTCGCTGGCGGCCGTGGTCGACCCGGCAATTCAGGCCGAGGGCGGGAGCGAACTCGAGGACACGGTAACCGCCCTGCTGACCCGGGCCGCCGAGGCCGGCGCCATCCGTGACGACGTGGTTCCGGGGGCGGTGATGATTGTGCTCCACGGCATCGGATCCGCAACCGACCGGCCGCTGTGGGCGTCCGAGTCCCGGGCCGCCGTGGAACTGCTGATCGCCGGACTGGAAGCACACGCCTGATTTGCGGGGCGCGATACTACTGTTGCCGTATGTTCACAAACGATCCGCTGCCCGACCACCCCGCCCCGGACAACCCGTCAGGAAAGCTGATTCTCCTGCGCCACGGCGAGACCGAGTGGTCGAAGGACGGCAAGCACACGGGGCTCACGGACGTTCCCCTCACTGCACGGGGAGAGGACCTCGCCCGCGGCGCGGGCCGGCTGGTGGCCGGCTACGATTTCTCCCTCGTGCTGACCTCGCCGCTGCAGCGTGCGCGACGAACTGCCGAGCTCGCAGGCCTTGAAGCCGAGGTCGATCCGTTTCTCTTGGAATGGGACTACGGCGGGTACGAGGGCCGCACGACGCGCGAGATCCGCAACGAGCTCGGCTACAACTGGAGCGCATTCACCCACGGTGTGATTCGTGGTGACTCGCCCGGTGAGACGGTCGAAGAGGTCGCCGCCCGCGCATCCCGGGTGCTCACGCGCGTGCTGCCCGCGATGGCGGAGGGCGATGTGGCCCTGATCGCGCACGGCCATTTCCTGCGCATCCTGACCGCTGTGTACCTGAGGTTGGCCCCACGATTCGGTGCTCAGATCACGTTGGATGCCGGATCGGTCTCCGTGCTCAGCTACTACCGCGAGCAGCCGGCCATTTTGTCGTGGAACTACGGAGCCGAGCTGCCCATGGTGCCCTCAGAGTCGTAGGCGTCCGGTTTCTCAGCGCACGCGCTCCGCGGTGAACTGCATGCGTGGATGCGCGTAGAAGTGCTGAGCCTGCACCAGCTGCAGTTCTCGCTCACCGGATTGATGGGTCAATTCGATGAGGTCGAACACGCTGGATGCGGTGCGTTCCAGCGCCACGGCGGCGTCACGCGTCGCGCGGTAGTGCGCCGAGAAGAGCGCAGCGGTGACGTCGCCCGAGCCGTTCGCCTTGAAGGGCAGATGGGGAGTCTGCACGATCCACGCGCCCGCAGCATCCACGGCCAGCATCTCGATGGTGCCGGGCTCGCGGTCGGGGCGCTCCACGCTCGTCACGAGCACGGTGCCGGGCCCCATCGCCCGGGCGAGGTCCACGGAGGCGAGTGTCGAGTCCAGTGTCGACGGCTCGGTTCCGGTGAGGAAGCCCAACTCGAACTGGTTCGGCGTGATGATGTCGGCCACGGGGACCACGCGATCCCGCAGTAGGTCCGGGATCTCGGGCGCCACGAAGCAGCCGGACTTCGCGTTGCCCATCACGGGGTCGCACGCGTAGATGGCCGAGGGGTTCGCCGCCTTAACCCGCTGCACCGCGTCCACGATGACGTCACCGATGCCGGTGCCGCCCTGGTATCCCGAGAGCACGACGTCGATCTGGGGGAGCACACCACGTTCCTCGATGCCGAGGATCACCTCATGCACGTCCTCGGGTGCGATGAGGGATCCCCGCCACGCGCCATATCCCGTGTGGTTGGAGAAGTTCACGGTGTTGACCGGCAGCACCTCGACCCCGATGCGCTGCAGGGGGAACACGGCCGCCGAGTTGCCAACGTGGCCGTGAGCGACGGCCGACTGAATCGAGAGAATCTTCACGACGTCAATCTTCCTCCCTTCGAACGGTCCGGACCGCCGAGGAACTCGTGGGTATGTGGCGAAAACCACTGCCGCACGGACCTGCTGAGGAATACGATCTCGCCATGGACAGCAAAGAGATAGCCACAGGCGCGGGTACCGCGGCACACGGCGGCGCCGCCTGGACACTCCCGGAGGCCATGACCGGCCGGGCCAGCCCCGCGAAAGCGGCCATCGGCGACAAGCCCGTGTTCGCCCACATCGCCGGCTTGCCGCAGCCCCAGCGCGGCATCGCCGAAGCGATCGACGCCCTGGCAGCCAGGACGCTGCCCAACCTGCAGCGCTCCGTGAAGTGGGGCATGGCGTACTACGGCGTCGGTGACGGCTGGTGCTTCAGCTGCGGCGGCTTCGCCGGCCATGTGAAGCTCATGTTCATCAATGGCGCGGCGCTCGAGCCGGTACCGCCGGTGACGCCGGTGGGGATGGGCAAGTCCACCCGGGGCGTGGAGCTCGAGTCAGTGGACGACCTCGACGAAGACCAGACCGCGGCCTGGATGACACAAGTCACCTCCGTGCCGGGTCTGGGAGGCAAGAAGACCCACATTCCCAGCCCTGATGAGCCGTCCGTCCCGGAGCTGGAAGCCGACCAGACCATCGCGCCGCGTCCGGAGGAGGAGATCGCCGACGCTCTGCGGGCCAAGCCAGACCTTGAGGATCACAGCGAGCATCGAGTGAAGACACCCCCGGCTCCGGGAGCGAGATAGCCTGGATTGAGAAGTCGCTTCTGCCAGCGATTTCAGCCGCGGCCGGCCCACGGGTCGTAGTCGACCTCGAGGGGGCTCTGGTCGGGCCGGAGCGCCTCCGGCACGTGCTGCAGGTTGATGCGCACCCGGTACCAGAGCGAACTCGAGCCGCGCATGGCGTCGACCAGCACGTCCGCGGGCTCGAGGGACGCGACGGCCTCCGGATGCCGTGATCTCCAGGCGTCGAGGCCGGCGATGGCCTCGTCCTTGGTCTTCGCCCGGGCGATTTCGACCAGCGGCATGCTCGAGCGGCGGCGACCGGATCCATCGGGGGCCGACGGCGCCTTCTCGGCGGGTCCGAGCCGCTCGGCGAGAGCCAGCAGCGCATCGAGGCTGCCCGCGGTGTCGTCGATGCCGGCGGCGACATCGCCCCGCTCATTGAAGCGCTGCAGCACGGTGGGCACCGTGAACTCCTCGGGGCGGCGGGTGCGCACCTCGTCCCAGCCGAGCGGCGTCGAGACGCGGGCATCCGGCAGCGGGCGCACCGAATAGGCGGAAGCAACGGTGCGGTCCTTCGCGTTCTGGTTGAAGTCGACGAACACGCTCTCGCCGCGCTCCTCCTTCCACCAGTGTGCGGTCGCGAGCCCTGGCGCCCGATTCTCGACCTCGCGAGCGAGGGCCTCCGCGGCCAGGCGCACCGCGCGGTAGTCCCAGCGAGGGTCGATCCGCACGTTGATGTGCAGGCCGCGCGAGCCGCTGGTCTTCGGCCAACCGACGAGGCCGTGGTCGGTGAGCACGTCGCGCGCAACGAACGCGACGTCGACGATCTGCGCCCAGTCCACACCCGGCATCGGGTCGAGGTCCACACGCAGCTCGTCCGGGTGATCCAGATCCCAGGCGCGCACGGGATGGGGGTTGAGGTCGATGCAACCGAGGTTGATCACCCAGGCGAGCGCGGCGGCATCCGACACCACGACCTCCTCCGCCGAGGTGCCGGAGGCGTAGTGCAGGGTGGTCGTCTCGATCCACGACGGCCGCGACTCGGGCGCCCGCTTCTGGAAGAACGCCTCCCGGTCGATACCCTTCACGAAGCGCTTGAGCACCATGGGCCGGTCGGCCGCGCCGCGTAGCGCGCCGTCGGCCACCGCGAGGTAGTAGTTCACGAGGTCGAGCTTGGTGAGCCCGGGCCCGGGGAAGACGAGCTTGCCTGGGTGACTGACCCGTACCTGCCGTCCGTCGATGTCGAGGGTGGTCGCGTCGTCCTTGGCCGCGTTCATGAGGGCGATGGTACGCGCGGCGACCGCAGGAGGGGAGGGGCCCCAAGCCGCGGGAACGGGGCTGGCTCACTTCGCCAGTCGCGACTACCGTGCTGCCCAGAGCGGGCGGAGCTGAGATCGGCACCGGTCCCGGAACGAGAACGTGAGGGAAGGGACGAGGAACATGAGCCTCAATGCCGAGGAGATCGCCACGCCGGAGGAGATCGCGCAATCATTCTCCAGCCACCGCTTCGAGGAAGCCTTGCCGTATCTGGCCGACGACATCGTGTGGAGCCTCGTCGGCGACGAGCCGCTGCTCGGGCGCGACGCCGTCGAGAAGGCCTGCCGGAGCAGCGCCGTGGATCTCGCGGACGTCACCACCGAGTTCCAGCGCTTCCGCACTGTCGTCGGCGGTGACAGCGTTGTGGTCGACAGCCTGGCTCGCTATACCGAGGCCGGCGGAGACGTTTCGGTGGTGGCCTCCTGCGACATTTACGACTTCGTCGACGGTCACATCACCGAGATCATCTCGTACGCGATCGAGCTCGACGAGTGACAGCCGCACACGCGTCCTGAAACGCCGATAGCGACTCGGCGAGGTGAATCGGAGTATTTTCTCGTAAACGTTGCGCTAATGCGTATAACCAGTTAGCTTTTCGAAAGCACGGTAATACGCATAAGCAGTTCCGTGGCAACGTCTCACCGCCGAGAAAGAGAATCCTGCAATGTCGCATACGAAGTCCCAACGCGTGACCCAGCGCACTATCGCTGAGCTGGCCGGCGTGAGTCAGGCCACGGTCTCCCTCGTTCTCAACGGCAAGGCGGATTCGACCTCACGGATTCCTGAGGCAACTCGCCGTCGTGTGCTCGACGCGATCGCCGAAACCACGTACGTGGCCGACCCGGCCGCCCGCAGCCTTGCCGGTGTCGGCAACAACCTCGTTGGTATTTTCACCTATGAGCCGGCATTCCCCCAGGAAACCTCGGATTTCTACGCGCCTCTGTTGATGGGAATCGAAACAACGGCCGAGTCGCTCGGCGTCGACCTGCTCATGTTCACGAGCGCGCCGATAGTCGACGGTCATCGCCAGCTCTTTCACGAGAAGAACCGTCTGCGGCTTGCCGACGGATGCCTGCTGCTCGGTCAGAAGATGGACATCGGAGAGCTCAACCGTCTGGTCGACTCCGGCTATCCCTTCGTCGCGATCGGTCGACGGGACGACCCCGATGGTCGCATCCCGTATGTCGGTGTCGATTACGCGAACGCTACGGCAACTCTCGCGGAACTCGCACTCGCCCAGGGACACACGCGTTTCTACTCACTGCACGTGCCGACCGATGCCGAGCCCACCCGAGACCGTCAGTCTGGATTGGTGCGGGTCCTTGAGGCGGCCGGGGTCGAGTTGACGAGTGCAACGACCGACGGCTCGGACCTCGCCGCCGCCTGGCGCGACATCCGCCAAGCTCAGCCGACGGTCCTCATCGTCGAGGACGCCACCCATGCCCAACGCCTGGTCGACCTCGCTGTCGCTGACGGCGTCGACATCCCGAACGACCTTTCCGTCGTCGTGCTCGGCGAGCGCACACGCCCCAGCGAGCGAGGGCTTGACTTCACCAGGCTGAGTCCGCCGCGGCCTCAGCTTGGATCGAACGCGGTCACGCTACTGCACCAGATCATGAACGGCGCGTCCAACGCCGCAGAACCATTACCGCACCGGCAACTGCTCAAGTGCGCCATCATCGAGGGTGCCACGCTGGGTGCCCCAAGAAACGGGAGCATTCTGTGAACACCACCCACCTGACAACCGAAGTTCTCGTGGTCGGCGGTGGCATGGGCGGCGTTTCCGCTGCCCTTGCCGCCCTCCGTGCAGGAAAGCGCGTCATTCTCACCGAGGAATACGAATGGCTCGGCGGGCAGCTGACCAGCCAGGCTGTGCCGATGGATGAGCACACCTGGGTGGAGCAGTTCGGGGTGACGGCGTCGTACCGCGAGCTACGTGAAGGCATTCGCGACTACTACCGCGATAACTATCCGCTCCTCGACCATGTGAGAGACCGCACCGATCTCAATCCAGGTGCGGGTCTCGTGAGCCGGTTGTGCGTCGAACCGCGGGTGGCTGTGTCTGTCATCGACGCCCTCTTCGCGCGCTATCTCGGCTCGCAACAGCTCACCATTATCAAGCCAGTTGCGCCCATCTCTGCCGAGGTCGACGGGACCCGGGTGACTTCGGTCACACTCGCCTCCCTGAGCGGGGACACCGAGACCACAATCACGGCCGACTACGTGCTCGACGCCACAGAGCTTGGTGACCTGCTGCCCCTCACGGGCGCCGAATACGTCTCAGGCACCGAGGGCCGGGGGGAGACCGGGGAGCCCAGCGCGCCCGAGATCGGCGATCCCGAAAACGTGCAGGCCCTGTCCTGGTGCTTCGTGCTGGATCACGTGGAAGGGGAAAACCACACCATCGCAAAGCCAGCGGATTACGACTATTGGCGCAATTACGCGCCCGAGTTCTGGGGTGCGCCGCTACTCAGCCTCACGGCACCCCACCCGCGCACGCTTGAGATTGTCACCAGGTCGTTCAACCCGCTTGTCAATGACGACCCGACCACGCAACTCGCCGACCAGCGGGCAGGCGGCGGCGACGAGGAGTTGTGGCTCTTCCGCCGCATCCTTGCCAAGGGCAATCTGGTTGACGGTCATCTGCAGGGCGACCTCGTGCTCGTGAACTGGCCCATGATCGACTACCTCGATGGCAACATCATCGACGCGGATGCCGCCTCGCGGGCGCGCCACCTGGATGCCTCCCGTCAGCTCAGCTACTCCTTCTTCTACTGGTTGCAGACCGAAGCTCCCCGCCCTGATGGTGGATACGGCTGGCCGGGACTGCGGCTGCGAGGCGATATCACCGGAACCGACGACGGACTCGCGATGGCTCCCTACATCCGTGAGTCCCGCCGCATCCGTGCCGAGTACACGGTCGTCGAAGGCGACCTGTCGATCGCGGCCCGCGGGCACGGCCGGCCCGCCACTTTCCCCGACACGGTCGGTGTCGGCATGTACCGCATCGACCTGCACCCATCAACGAATGGGGACAACTACATCGACGTCGCTTCGGCGCCGTTTGAGATTCCGCTCGGAGCGATGATCCCGGTTCGCCTGGACAACCTGCTCCCCGCGGGCAAGAACGTCGGCACTACCCACATCACCAACGGGGCTTTCCGGCTCCACCCGGTGGAGTGGAACATCGGCGAGGCGGCGGGCTGGCTAGCGGCCTTCTGTCTGGACCACGCGGTGGATCCCCGCGTGGTCCGCAACTCACCTCGGTTGCTCGAGGAATTCCAATCCCTTCTCACAACCCGGGGTGTCGAGCTGCACTGGCCCGACGTCACCGGTTACTAATCAAGGAGAACCGCTCATGAGATCAGCAAAGATGCTGACCGCCGTAGGCCTGCTAGCAGGGACATCGCTTCTGCTGGCTGGGTGTGCGTCGTCAACCCCGGCTGCAGAACCCGAGAATGTTCAATTGCGGATGACCGTCTGGACAGCGAACGAAGACCAGCTGGCCTTGTTCGACGACATCGCGAACGAATACATCGAAACGCACCCGGAGGTGAAATCCATCACCTTCGAGCCCCTCCCGTTCGAGGACTACACCACGACCCTCACGACCCAGGTGGCAGGGGGGAAGGCTCCCGACCTGGCATGGATCCTCGAGAATGCTGCACTCGACTTCGTCGACAGCGGCGCGCTCGCACCGATCCAGGACACGTTGGAAAAGACAGACGGTTATGAGTTCGATGACCTCAGCGAGGCGGCCACGGCGCTCTGGCAGAAGGATGGGGAGCTCATGGCGTATCCATTCTCGACATCGCCGTTCGTGATGTTCGCGAACGACGACCTCCTCCAGGCAGCAGGCCAGCCGACGGCTGCGGAGCTTCAAGCCGCCGGCAAATGGAACTGGGAGGGCATCGCCGAGGTCGGCGCGGCCGTCAACGCGGCAACCGGGAAGGCCGGCTTCGTCATCCGGGACTTCGACTACACATCCTGGGACAACCTCGCCTCCGTGTGGATGGGGTGGGGGGCCCAACCATGGGGCGATGACGGAGCCTCGTGCGAATTCGACTCGCCCGAGATGGTGGACGCGTTCACCTTCCTCCACGATGCCGCATTCGACAACAAATCAATGCCTGGCCCTGGAACCACGGCTGACTTCTTCGCAGGGGAATCGGCGTTCACCGTGACGCAGATCTCCCGAGCGTCTGTTCTGCCAGACTCAGGATTCTCCTGGGACCTTCTGCCGCTGCCTGAGGGCCCCGAAGGCGAGTACTCGATGGTGGGTCAGGCCGGGATCGGTGTTATGGCGAAGGGCGAGAACGCCGCTGTCGCCGCGGATTTCCTCGCGTTCTTCAGCAACCCGGACAACTCGAAGAAGCTCGCCCAATGGTTCCCGCCAGCGCGGACATCACAGCTCACGACCGAAACCCTCGCAGCGGCGAACCCGGTGCTGAGCGCCGATCAGGTTGAGAACGTCGTCATCCCGGGCATCGAAACCGGGGTGGTCCGACCTGGTCACACCGATTCCGCCAAGGTCGGCCAGACTGTGCGCGCCGCACTCGACGCTGTCTGGACGCCCGACGCCGACATCGAAGAATCTCTGGGCGGCGTCTGCGACGCCGTCGAACCGCTTCTGGGGAAATAAGCTCCTCGTGACCACTCTCATCAAGTCACCGACGGGGCGGGCTTCGGCTCGCCCCGTCGGGCGCCGCCCCCTCACCCATGTGCAGCGGGACGCGCTCGCCGGCTACCTTTTCGTGGCACCGCAGGTGCTCGGCATAGCAGCGTTCGTGCTCGTACCCCTCGCTCTCGTCGTCTATTTCAGCTTCCACGAATGGAACGTGCTCGCGAACACCTTCACCTTCGTGGGAGTAGAGAACTTCGAACGCTTCCTCAGCGACCCGCAGGTCGCGCCCGTGATGAGGACAACGGGGATCTTCTCGGTTGCCCTAGTTTTCTTCAACATCACGCTGGCCCTGCTTCTGGCGGTGATGCTCAACCGCTCGCTCGCTGGCATCACCTTCTTCCGCACTCTGTTCTTCTCACCAGTGGTCGTTTCACTCGTGGCCTGGACGATTGTCTGGGGATTCCTGTTCCAGGACAACGGTGGTGTCAACGGCGCGCTCGAAGTGGTCGGCATCGACGGCCCGAACTGGCTTCGAGAAGGGCCAACAGCCATGGCCGCCGTGGTCATCGTGCAGGTCTTCAAGAACGTCGGACTCAACATGGTCTTGTTTCTGGCTGCGCTCCAGGGGGTTCCGCAGGAACTCCAGGAAGCGGCGCGCATGGACGGCGCCGGTCCTCGCACGATCTTCGCCCGAATCGTCATCCCGCTGATTTCGCCAACCATCCTGCTCACTTTCATCATCACCATCGTTGGTTCGCTGCAGGTGTTCGCCCAGATCGCCGTCCTGACGCAGGGCGGCCCAGGAATCTCGACCACCGTGCTCGTGTACTACTTGTTCCAGCAGGCGTTCCTCTTCGGTGAATTCGGCTACGGCTCCGTTCTGTCCCTGGTCCTGTTCCTCATCGTGCTCGTGCTGACGGTTGTGCAGTGGCAGCTCCGCAAGAAGTGGGTGTTCTATGAAAACTGACTCTGCAACCCAAACCCGCCCGGCACCGACGCGACCGGCCGCTCCGGCGCCCGACCCGCACACAACGGCAGGACGTGCGGCCATCGCGAAGAGGACCGGCGACCGTGCCCGGATGGGGCGACGTGTCCTCTTCTACCTGGCGCTCGCGGTGATGTCGATCCCGTTCGTGATGCCTACGTGGTGGATGTTCATCTCGTCGCTCAAGCCGATCAGCGAGATCTTCGCCTCCCCGCCCACGCTGTGGCCGGCAAATCCGACCTTCGACGGCTACGTCAAGGCCTTCGAAATGCAGCCGTTCGCCCAGCAATATTTCAATTCGCTCTACATCTCGGTGCTCGTCACCGCCGGCACCATGCTCATCGCTTCGCTCGCCGGGTACGCCTTTGCGCGCATCCGCTTCCCCGGGCAGAACGCGCTGTTCATGGTCGTATTGGTGGGGCTGCTCATCCCCAGCGAGGTGACGATCGTGCCGTTGTTCCAGATCTTCAACGCCATGGGTCTGATCAACACGCACTGGCCGATCCTGCTCGTGTCGACCTTCGGTGCACCGAGCGTGCTCGCGACGTTCATCATGCGTCAGTTCTTCTTGTCGCTCCCGATTGAGCTCGAAGAGGCCGCCCGGCTCGACGGTCTCGGACGCTTGCAGATTTGGTGGCGCATTGCGATGCCGCTTGCCGGCAGCGCCCTGGCGGCCGTGGCGATCTTCACCTTTCTGCATATCTGGAACCTCTATCTCGAACCGACCGTGTACCTGCAGTCGCCCGAGCTGTTCACCCTTCCGCAGGCGCTGACACGCTACACGGATGCTTACGGCGGGCAACTCTGGAACGTCCAACTGGCAGCGGCCACCATGACAGCGCTCCCGGTCCTGGTCGTCTTCGTTTTGGCGCAGAAGCACTTCGTCGAGGGGCTCGCACAGAGTGGGTTGAAGGGCTGAGTCGTTTGTCGACTCAGTACAAGTGGCCGCTGGCCATGCCGACGTAAAATACCGGCATGGCATCCACGCTGGCGCCCTACTTGAGCTACGCAGACGCCCCCGGCGCAATTGCCTGGCTGGAGGCGATCGGTTTCAGCGTGCTTGTGCGTCAGGACGGTCCCGACGGCAGAGTGATGCACTCTGAACGGCGGATGGACGAGGTTGTCGTCATGCTCGCGAGTGATGACGGCGCCTACGTTGTCGCTCCGCTCGTTGGAAGATCGACCGGGGCGGGCCTGTACGTCGTTGCTGAGGACGTTGATCGGCTCTACTCCGCTGCCGTCCAGGCCGGCGGCACGTCGGTGTTCCCGCCCGAAGAGACTGAGTGGGGCACGCGGCGAGCTCGCGTCCTGGACCCCGGCGGGCCGGAGTGGAGCTTCGGGACGTACGAACCCGGAGTCGGATGGTAGAGAAACCCGGCCCCATGTACCAGATAAGACGTCAATGACAATCGGTGGCTGGAACGAGCAGATCATCGCGGAGTTCCGCGCCAACGGCGGCAATGTTTCCTCCCGCGGCTTCGGACGCAGCCTCGTGCTGCTTCACCACATCGGCGCGAAGTCCGGCACGGAACGTATCGCCCCGGTCATGGGCATCCACACAGATGCCGACACCTGGCTGATCGCCGCGTCGAAGGCCGGCGCGCCCGAGAACCCGAGCTGGTACTACAACCTGCTCGCGCACCCCGACGTGCGCATCGAAACACCGGATGACGCCGTGGTGCCCGTGCACGCCGAGGAACTGACCGGTGCCGACCGTGACACGGCCTGGGCCCGCTTCACGGCGCGGAGCCCGGGTTTTCGGCAGTACGAACAGAAGACCACACGCACGATCCCGGTCCTGGCCCTGCGGCGCATGACCGGCACGTGAGACGGCGAAACCCGCCCGGGCTGGTCTCCGGTGACGGAAGATCCAACCCAGGCGGGCGTTGACGATCGTGAGCGAAAGGACGTAGCTAGCCGGCCACGTTTGCGCCCTCCGGAGTCTTTCGTGCCGGGGGAGTCGCTGTCAGAAGAGCCTCGCCGCGGCGCTCGTCGCTGTAGACCATGAGCGTCGAGCCGAGGAGTGCGAGGACGATCGCGATGGTTCCAAAGACCGACGGGAGCGTCTGGTACACAACGAGCGACACCACGATCGTGAGGACCGGAGCCAGGGCGTTGGTCGTGGGTGCCACGACCGAAGCCTTGCCGCGGCTGAGCGCCATGACGAGGAACAGGGCGCCAATCGCGTTCAACAGCTGAGTCGCGGCGGTGAGCGCTGGAGCCTGCCAGGGCACGTCCAGGGGGAGCCCGCCCATGGACCAGATTGCGAACGGGGTCAGTACGAGGCCGCTGATGGCCATCCACGCGAACGTGGTCGCGTCGTTCACTCCGATCGTCGCGGCTTTGCGCATGAAGAAGGCCTGCACACCCCAGGCGATCGAGACGAAGATCGCGATGATCAGCCACGGCCCTGAGTCTGCGCCGCCCGAACCGCTCGAGACGCTGAAGAGGACGATCGCCGCGAGTGCCGCAATGAGGCCGATGACGGCGACCTTGGGAAGGCGTTCCCGAAGGAAAGCCATAGCCATGAGCACCGTGATGGCTGGGGAGATCGAGATGATCGGGAAGATCAGGTAGGCAGGGCCGGAGGACAGGGCGTTGAAGAGCAGGAGTTGCCCGCCGGCGCCGGTCAAACCGATGAGCAGGCCGTACATGGCGGCTTTCGGACGGCGGTCGAACTTCTGGCCCCTGAGCGCAAACGCGGCTGGGATTATCATCACGACCGCCCAGATGACATAGACCATCTCATCGGGGTATCCGTACAGGGTGATGGGCAGCGCGGAGAACGCGCCCCACACTCCCCAGAACAACACCAAGAGCGCTGCGTAAAATATCCAACTCTGCGTCTTTTTCATTGTGATCTCCTCATTGACATCTGATGTAGCGGAACGGGCGGAACCGGGTGGAACGGGTGAAGCAGGTGTTGACGTAAGGGGTGTGCTTAGTTCGATCGAAGGTTGGCCAGTGCGGTGTCGGACAACGGCGTACCGGCCTTCTTCGCGGCGTACAGTGCGGCTCCGATGGCCGGACCGAACAGGGGAGTGCGAAGTTCGTAGTTTGGGTGCAACACGGTGAGGGCCGCTTCGAAGCCCTGACGCACGGCGTCGGCGGTGAACATGCCGCCCGAATAGGACACGGGGATGACGTCTTCAGCGGCGAACCCGAGTTCGGTGCGTGTCGTGTCGACGATCGTGGCCAGCTCGGTGCAGGCATCCGAGATGATCTGCGCGGCAACGGGGTCCCCAAGCCCGGCGGCTTCGACGACGGTCTTGGACAGGTCCGCGATGGCTCCTCGCTGCCCCTTCCACCGGTTGACGACAACATCGATCAGATCGAGATCGCCGGTCACGTCGACCCGTTTCTTCACCACGTCGTACAGCGGCCCGCGGGGGAGCCGCCCGTCGCTCATGCGGGAATAGGCGTTGAGCCCGCGGATCGCGACCCAATAGGCAGAGCCTTCGTCGCCGAACAGCTCGCTCCAGCCTCCGACGCGGTGGCCCCGGCCGTCACGTTCGCCGTAGGTCATCGAACCGGTGCCGCTGATGACGTTGATGCCGTCGACGGCGCCGAGAGAACCGGCCCAGCCGCACACCATGTCGTTGTCACAGGAGTAACGATTGTGGCCGAGGATCTCCTGGGGCAGGGCATCCAGGCGGGCGATATCGGTGCTGACCTCGCCGTATCCCGGCAGGCCGAAGAAAGCGTAGTCGATCTCCGTCGTTTCAATGCCCGCCTGGGCACTGATTGCGCCGATGCCGTCGGTGAGGACGCGGCCGACGAGCTCGATCCCTTCGCTGAAGTAGTAACAGCTCGGCGACTGGGTTTCCGCAACGATCTGTCCGGAGTCGTTGAGGAGGACGAAGGCGGTCTTGGACCCGCCTCCATCAACACCAAGGAAGAAAGACATGGAGGTCAGCTCGCTTTCGAGGCGGTGCCGGCCGAGGCCGGCAGCGGGTGGATGTGGACGCCCTTGACGACCCGGTTGACGTCTCCGCGCGGGAAGGGGTTGTCGGGCGTCGCGCCCAGTTCGAGCGAGAACGCGAGGCCGACCAATTGGGCGATGACGATATAGCCCACGGCGAGGAAGGCGTCTTCGACGCCCGCCAGGTCCCCGAGCAGCCAGGTGCGGCCTCCGGCGCTGGGGAGCGGCTCGGCGGAGATGGCGATGACACGCTCGGGGCTCAGGGTGCTGCGCAGCTCGGCCACGATGTCCCAGTCATACTGACGGGTGTACGGGTCAGATGACACATAGACCAGGGCCAGCGTGCTGTCGTCCAAGACGGCCTTCGGGCCGTGCCGGAAGCCGAGGGCGGAGTCGTAGTAGGTGACGACTTGTCCGGCCGTCAACTCGAGCAGCTTGAGCGCCGACTCGCGGGCCAGGCCGGTCAGCGGTCCGCTGCCGATGTACACGACGCGTTCGAAACCGGCTGCCGCCAGGGCGGTGATCTCGGTCTGGCGGTGCTCGATGATCCGGGTGGCGGCGGCGGCGAGCGCGCTGACGGCGGAGTCATTCGACCCGCCCAGGATGAGCAGGCTGGTCAGCAGCATCGAGGTGAAACTCGACGTCATGGCGAAACCCTCGTCGTTGGAGCGTCGCGGCGTGAGCACGACCTTCGACCTCGAGCGTCCCTGGTGATGGCTGGCCAGGTTGCCGGCTTCGTCGCAGGTGATGATGAGGTGACTCACCTGGGTGAGGACCTCGTCGGCCAGGACCGTTGCTGCGCTGCTCTCGGGGCTGTTGCCGGAGCGCGCGAATGAGATCAGGAGGGTGGGAACATCCTCGGCGAAGCACTCCCTGGGGTTGGAGACGATATCCGTCGTGGCGACCGCGTCAATGCGGCGGCCAAGCAGTCTGGCCAGGGCCGGGGCGGCGATGTCGCCGACGAAAGCGGAGGATCCCGCGCCGGTCAGAACGATCCGCAGATCGGCGTGGTCGAGCAGGGGGGCCAGGAACGCGTCGAGCTCGCCGCGCTGGGCGGTGACGTTGTCCGAGGCTTCACGCCAGACATCGGGTTGCTGAGCGATTTCGCGGAAGGTGGCCGACGAACCGGGAAGGCCCGTGTGACCGATGGCGGTGGCGTTGAGGTTAGACAAGGAGAACTCCGTTGGATGTGGTGGGTGTGGTGGTGGCCTGGTCGCGGACCTCGGGGAAGCAGGCGTACGCGTACGGGCGAAGGGCGTCCCGGATCTTGTCGACGACGAGAGCACGCGGTTCTGCAGCGAGGCTGCCCGCCCGGACCCGTGCATACTGGTCCGGCAGGAACTGACTGATCAGCGGGAGCGGAATGTCCACCTGCGCCAGGTTCGCGTAGAGAGTGGTCGTTGCCGCTTCGATCGAGGTGTCGGGCCAGTAGTAACGCATCCTGTCGCTGTAGCTGTATCTGCGGGCGATTTGCTGGTCAGAGTCGGTTCCCTCGTAATAGGTCTGCCAATACTTCGGATGGGCGAGCATCTGGCGGTCGATGACGTCGATGAGGTTCGAGCGCTCGGCCGCCGGGAGGAGTTCGTCTTCGATCTTGGCCAGAGCGAAAAGTGCCTCGCGCATGGCGAAGGTCAGTCCCGGGCCGACCTTGAGAATTGCCCAGTGGTCTTCAACGAGCTCAGCAAGCCGGTCCTGGCCCTGGTAATCGGTTGAGTGGGCTTCGAAGACGAGGCCGGGTTCGTCGTTCAGCACGGTGCGCAGCCGGGCGGTGCCGTCCCGACGGTAATCGATGACCTGCAGGTGGTCGAACTCGACCGCCGGCTGGACCACGAGGGCGATGATGCGCGGCCAGATATCCGTCAGACCCACCTCGGCGAACGCGGCTCGGTGGGCGTCGAGGGTCGTTCTGGCCGCCTCCGGCGGGGTCGCGGTCAATTCGCCCAGGGTCTCGTGCGCACCGCCGGGAACGGGAACTTCAGTGCCGATGACGTAGAGCACAGTCGTAGCGAGCCCGGCCCGGGCGACGGTGTCCTCTGCCACGCGGAGCAGCCGCGCCGTACGCTCGGCGACAAGGTCGTCGCCGAGGGGAACAGGGTCGCCGGCGCAGGACATGCTGCAATCGAGATGGATCTTCGTGTACCCGGCCTCGACATACGTGGCGACCAATGTCTCGGCGTTGATCATGGCCTCTTCTCCGGGCAGCTTCTGCCAACGGTTGGGCCCCAAATGATCGCCACCGAGCACGACACTGTCTCTGGCAAAGCCGACCTCGTCGGCAATCGAGTAAACCAGTTCACGGAAGTCGGCCGGGCGCATGCCGGTATACCCGCCGAATTGATCGACCTGGTTGGATGTCGCTTCGATGAGCACGTACGTGCCGTCGAAGGCGGCCTGGCGGATTGCGGCTTCGAGGACGGTCGGGTGTGCAGAGCACACCGAGTAGATGCCGACTGTTTCACCGGCTTTGTGTCCGCGCACGGTGTTCCACAGGTGATTTTGCATGGTGCTCCTTTGCATTCTTCCGCCGGCGCCCGTCTCGGGTGTCGGTGGGCTGATTCAGTTGGGGTTCTGGTGGGCAGATCGAGAGGCTTAGCGGTCAGCGGGCGGGGACGCATGCAGCGTCGACGAGCCTGCAGAGGTGGGTGACGGTGCGGGCCATTGAGTCAGATCCCTCACGGATGTACTTCCGTGGATCGGTGACCTCGAGGTTCTGGTCCAGGAAACGCCGCACTTCGCGGGTGAAGGCGACGTTCAATGCCGTGCCCACATTGATCTTTCGTATTCCGGCGCCGATGGCGGCGACGAGAGTCTCATCTGCCACGCCCGACGAACCGTGGAGGACAAGAGGGACCGGCACGACCAGGGCGAGCTCGGCTATGAGCGTCAGGTCGATCAGTGCATCCGGCGAGGTCATCGCGTGTGAGCTGCCCACAGCCACGGCGAGCCCGTCGACGGCGGTCTGCGCTACGAACTCGCTGGCCTCCGGCGGGCTCGTGCGCACCCCCGGGGAGTGAGCGCCGTCTTTTCCGCCGATTGCGCCGAGTTCCGCTTCGACCCACAGGCCGTGCGCATGCGCCCGACGGGTCAGGTCGCGGGTCTGCTGGACGTTCCGGCGGTAGGGGAGGTGGGCGGCATCGAGCATGATCGAACTGACCCCGAGGTCGGCAGCCATGTCGATTGCGCGCTCGGTCAGAGCAAGGTCCTGGAAATGGTCGAGATGGACCGAAATGGGCACGGATGCCTCGGCGGCCACCTTGGCGCAGGCCGCGATGATGGGGGAGAGCTTGCCGCCGTGGAACACGATCGCGTTCTCGCTCACCTGCAATATTGCGCTGCTCCCGGCGTGTTGGATGCCGGTCGCGATGGCTTCGGCGTGTTCAAGCGTGATGACGTTGAAGGCGAGGACGGCGCGGTCACCGGCGACGGCATGGTCGACGAGATCGCGAGTCGTGGCGAGCGTCATGGAATCCTCCAGGCATCGCCGCCGAGCGGATCGGACCGTGTCGGGATGACACCCTCCGTGCTCATTGACTTCACCGTTGTCATGACTCATAGTGCGCTTCGTTGATCAAATCGCGCAGTTTTTGCGGGAAATACTGTTAAAGTGAACACAAAGACTGCGCATATTGACGCGAATCGAAGGCGACCATGTCCCAATACAGCTCGTACCAGTCCGTTCCGCGGGCCGTCTCCAGCAAACGTTCCGAACGGATGCGGGTGGTTCTCTCCCTTCTGCACGAACAGAAAGACATGACCCTTGCGGGTCTTGCCGCGGAGGTGGGAACCTCTGCCGCAACCCTGCGCCGTGATCTTGCCGAATTGGACGAGCAGGGGCTGCTGGTGCGCACCCACGGCGGAGCTCGGGCGCTGGATGCCCGAAGTGAAATACCGGTGAGGCTGCGAAACAACCAATACCGGGAGGCCAAACAGCTCATCGCCCGCCGGACCGTCGAGATGATCCCGACGGGGCCGCATGCTCTCGCGCTCAGCGGTGGAACAACGACTGCAGAGGTCGCCCGCGCACTCCGGAACCGCTCTGAACTGACGATTGTGACCAATTCCCTCACCATCGCCATGGAATGCGCCGCGCGCCCCCGTCTCAAAGTGATCATCACGGGCGGGGTCGTTCGGCAGAGTTCATTTGAGGCCGTGGGCTCGCTGTCGGAATACACGTTCAATGCCATCAACGTCGCCACCGCTGTGCTCGGTACCGACGGCATCAGTGCGGACGGCGGTGTGACCACGCACGACGAGACGGAAGCGCGAACGAACCATGCCATGGTCGCGAAGGCTCAACGTGTCATA
>Ga0247806_10000635_pt1 | contig 20903 bp, 20 predicted proteins | sample UWRJL059202B1_FD_179935 | JGI IMG/M metagenome (GOLD analysis project Ga0247806, IMG submission 179935) | Plant litter microbial communities from Arlington Agricultural Research Station in Wisconsin, United States - UWRJ-L059-202B-1 | ecosystem: Environmental > Terrestrial > Plant litter >... | reverse complement strand
TTTGTCTTTTTGATATTTTCTTGGAATGGTACAGGAAAAGAACAGGATGGATAACAGGAACACCGGCTTCAACTGCAGTAACAGGCTGGTTTTTTTACCGGGTTTACACCTCATAAATTCATTTTCAATTAAGCTACGATGTTGAGCAAAACGCATACCAAATATATTCAAAGTTTGCAGCACAAAAAATTCCGGGAGCTGCACGGCGCCTTCATTGCCGAGGGCCCAAAGTTAGTACCTGAACTGCTGCAAAGCGGTAAATTTATTTGCACCGAAATTTTAGCGGAAGCCGGTTGGATAGCGGCACAGCAACATCTCTTATCCCGTCAGCCCGGCGTACCCGTTACCGAAGTAAAAGACTTTGAACTGCAGAAGATCTCCGCGCTTACCCACGCACACGAAGTGCTCGCGATCTTTGAAAAACCAACGCTGCATACAGCACCGGTTGTAAAAGGTAAGATCAGCCTGGTGCTGGACGGCATACAGGACCCGGGCAACTTCGGCACCATCATCCGCACAGCCGATTGGTTTGGTATTGAATTGCTGGTTTGCTCCAACGATACCGCGGATTGCTACAACCCCAAAGTGGTGCAAAGCACGATGGGCAGCCTCGGCAGGGTAGCCATCCTTTATGTTGATCTGCCGCAATGGCTTTCACAACAACATAAGATCCCCATCATTGCCACGGCGATGGAAGGCGACAACATCGCGCAGTTGAAAAATAGTAAAGAAGCCCTGCTCATCATCGGCAACGAAGGCAAGGGCATCAGCCCCGAAGTGATGGCGCTGAGTACGCAAAAGATCAGCATCGAACGGAAGGGTAAGGCAGAGTCACTGAATGCGGCGGTGGCGGCGGGGATTGTGCTGGCTAACGTTTAGAATCTGTGTTGCTGTTAATGCCGGGCGCGGTTTTCTTAATGCACCCCTGTGTAACGCGGTGTCCTTTCACCCAAATACCGCCTGTATTTCTGCCAGTACCCAGGTAAAACCTCCGCCGGCAAGGTTCACGTATTGGGTGGTTCCGCTGAAGGCTATAATGGTTTTGCCTGCGGGGGCCGTCACCTGCTGCCTTTGCGTATCGCTTACAGAAGGATTAACAGCCGCAGGATAACTTTTGCCATTAATGGTCAGCTGTGCTATAACCTGTTGCCCGTACCAGTACCCGGTTACATAGCTGAATGAATTAAGTCCGCCTGTAAGGTTAATCACCGGGTTCTGGTTGCCTCCATCGCCGCCATGCTGAAGCAATTGTACCGTATACGAACCACCGGCGTTTTGATTGGTAACCTGGATCGCATCCACCACATCACCGGTGCGGATGGAAATACTTTGCATGAGCGTTGGGGTGGTTTGAGCCTGTATAATAGCCCCATCATTAAAGGGCACCTCGTAGGGACCGCCTTTCATTAACTGCCCCAGCAGCAGTTGCTGGCTTTGCTCAAAAGGCCAGTTGCTGGAATCGAGCCGCCAGCTGATCATTGAATTGTATGGATAAGTAGTGCCATTATAGGGTATACCGGCAACATAGCTTTCATAAGCTTGTGCAGCGGTAACGTTGCTTTCAAAATAAGCGCCGAAACCAAGCAGGTTGGCATTGATGCCGTATTGAATAAAATCACTGGGCTGGTCAACCCAATAGCTCTGCAGGTTGATAAGATCAACATGGTTATTTACAGCAGCGGGGTCGAGGTTGGTGGTGGAACTCGGTGATATGGCCAGGTAATACGTATTGCCGAAAGCGGCGCCCATGGCATTGATCCAAGCTGCGCATTCGGGCTGGGTAAGGTTGGTAGTAGGTGTTTCCCAGTCGATATCAAATCCGTTTAAACCATTATCGCCAAGATAGCTGGCAATATTGGAAGCAAAAGCCTGCAGCAGGGCAGGACTGTTGATGATCTTTTTAAGTTCTTTGGTGATCTCATCTGTATAAGCCAGCAGGGCAAACAGGATGATACCGGGGTTTTGCGCGCGCGCTTCTGCCACCTGCTGTGCCAGGTTGTTATTACTGGTTTGAAGGGTTGGTTGTTGCGGGTTGCTCATATCAACGCCGAACCAGCCGATGCTCATATAGTCGAGGTTACTGTATAATCCATTTAACCGTACCGAACTGAAATTACTGTTGGGTGTGTTGAAGGAAGCGCCGGTTGGGTGCATCTCGGACGTGATCCACGCGCCCACGGCCCCGGCAAAATTTTGTTTGCTTTTCATAATTGGTAGGTTAAATGATTAAGATGATGCCCTGTCACAGGGTAAGCACAAACCTATAAAAAGCAGGTAGCCCTTCATACCCGTAATTGTACCTGATTTTGCAGCAGGCTTTTTTACATGTGTAGTGTACACGGTTTTTGGGGCACGACTTTAAGATGACTGCAATAATTACGAATTACCAATTATGAATAACTGAACGGCATCAAGAAGCCTGCCTGCGGCAGAACTCTTGCCAGTGGGGGTGAAGATGACCGCTTATGATTAATTGGGTAAGAAAGTCAACCCAAATAGGCTCCGCAACAATCTAATAAAGCGACACGGAAAGGGTTGTAAATGAATGCAAAGCGTTATAGTATATGGTGAAAAGGTGCGTATATTTATGTGTTGTGCGTAACTAAAAACAAGCATTAGAATGGAATTATTATCCTTAACACAAGTTGACCTTACAAGAAAAATTTTAAGAGTTGAAATGAATGACGGTTGGTACCCGACTGAATTAGCTTCAGTTCTTTTTTGGACTAACTCTTTGTACAATTTGCGACTATTAACTTATGTTCTTGACGTTGAGCTCGGACAAAGCAATTTCCCTTATTATGTAATTTCAAACAACTATGTAAGAGAAAACAATGCTTCAAAAAGAAATCTCGGTGCAATCATAGATAACTATTTTCATCAACAGAAACTAAAGTCATTAAACATTGAAGCTGTTAATGCAATAGTTCAAAGATTTAAAAGAGAATATAGATTTGAAATTAAAAGAATTAACTACAACTCACCAGGTTCATTTGACGGACTTGGAATAGGCAAACTAGTTGAAGAGGCTAAAGACTTATTTTTAAAAAACAAGCAGCTAAATTTTGAGAAACAAAAGTACAATGACGAAAAACTAAATAGAGAAATTAAGAAACACAGAGAAATTGAGGAACTTGAAGATTTAATTACTTCAAATGAGCATAAGAAAAGAATGCAAGAGTTAGAAGAGATTGAAAAAATTGAAAAAATCAGGGCTGAAAAACTTAAAAATATTGACAATTATATTCAACTTGGACAGAAACTTGGCATACCAGATGAGCAACTAAGAATGCAAGTTTACAAGGGACTAAATGAAATACTAAAACTTGAGGACAATGGTAAAATTGATAGTATAAGTGTTGTTGACGAAGACGAATAGCTACGCCCAACAAGGGTTTTGCGTCAGGCGGGCTGAAGTGCAAAATTCAACGGCAGTTTTTCAATTGAACTTTAGTAATAATATCAACATTTGTGCTTCGATTTCCCGCCCGAACGCAAAGCCCCAAAACGTTGTACGCCACTATTGACACTTCCCAAATATTAATCCTTCAATGACCAACTTTATAAAAAAACACTTTACCGACACAGACCCAGATGGCAATAAAAATGAATTTAATTTACCAGCCACAAACGACCAAATAGCTAATCTTGAAAATCAATTAGCAATTGAATTTCCAAACGATTACAAAGAGTTTCTAAAATTCACAAATGGCTTTGAAGGATTAGTAAACGAGTTTGTTGTAAGGTTTGCACCGGTTGAGCAAATTTATCAATGCACACAAGACAATTGCGCAGAGTTTTTTCCGTGGGCAATTTACATTGGAACAAATGGCAATGTAGAAATGTTTGTTATTGACAAGCGGCAGACCCCTTATCAATTTGGACTTCTTCCCTACATTGCTGACGACAACGACTTCCTCCCATTGGGTGATACTTTTGAAAAATTTATTGAACGACTTAATAATAACACTGCATTTCAAAAAAAATAAATTCAAACAGACATTTGGCGGCGTACAACATTGGGTTTGCTGCTATGCTGGCAGACGAATAAATCCTCAGCTTTAGTTCTCCCTGCCTCGGCTCGTGCGACACGAGCCGAAACACCATATAGTTTAGCCGCTACCTTTCCAGTCATCAACTACCCCGCTGTTCAATACACCCTACCAAACCAGGATGTTGGTATAGCGCCTCTTTTCAAAATAACAACCAGCTTCCCGGTTAATGATCCCAGCTGTACCAGGATTTATTCAATCCCTTGCTACTTAATCATACTGCCATATAAATACTTGGTTCCATTCACAATATATTCATGAAAAAGTCCCAGGCTGAATATTTGAGCAACTTTGACTACGATATTCGTTCCTGCTCCGGATATTAGAGTAACTTGCCTGGCGATATTCCTTCCTGCGCCGGGTCTTGGAGCAACTTTTCTGACGATATTCCCTCCTGTGCTGAGTATTGGAGCAACTTGCCTGATGATATTCCTTACTGCGCCGGGTATTGGAGCAACTTCACTTAAGATATTCCCCCCTGCGCTGAGTATTTGAGCAACTTGCCTGATGATATTGCGCCGGGTATTAGAGCAACTTGCCTGACGATATTCCTTCCTGCGCTAAGTATTGGAGCAACTTGACTGACGATATTCCCCCATTCGCTGAGTATTTGAGCAACTTGTCTGACGATATTCGCTCCTGCGCGGAGTATTCGCCTGTCGGCCAGCAGGTCCGTAATTGATAATTCATAACCTGCCTCCAGCAAGCAGGTTCGTAATCAGTTATCTAAACTGAATTGCTTTAACAGGTTTGATTTTCCGGATCAACAACGTTGGAATGATAAGCGTCACCAGCGCAATTGCCAGCGTGGCGCCGCAGATGAGCGCTACCTGCCACCACACCACGTTGGCGTGGGCTTCAGCCATGTAGTAAGCCGTTTCATCTAACTTGATAAAACCCGTTTGTTCCTGCAGCCAGCAAACGCCGAGTCCGAGTACGGCACCGGCGATGATCCCTGTTACAGCGATGAAGGAAGTGTTGAATAAAAATATTTTCTGCACATCCCAGTCGGAAGCGCCGAGGGCTTTTAAGATACCGGTCATGCGGGTACGCTCCAGTACGAGAATGATGAGACAGGTAACCAGGTTCACGATCGCCACGATCATCATGATGCCGAGCAAAATGTCTTTGATCTTGCCCTGCAGGTTCAGCCAGTCGAATATGTTGGGATAAATTTCTTTGATGGATTTGCTGTACCAGCGCAGGTTTTCGTTGGCGGTTTCCAGGCTGTCGGGCGGGGCTAGAGCGGGGTTGTTGACCGTAGTGCGGTACCAGAAGTCGTTTAACAAATTATCGATCTCCGCATTCTTTTTTTCGGTTGCCTGGTAATCGTTTAAAAATATTTCATAGCCGCCGATCTGCGTGGGTTGCCAGTTGTTGAGCCGGCGTACGAGGTTGATGTCGCACAGCGCGAAATTCTTATCGTATTCTTCGATGGAAGTTTTAAATATGCCCGCGATCTTCAGGCGGCGCGCGGTTTTGCTGCCATCGCTCCTGAAAAAGAAAACAAGTACGCTGTCTTTTATTGTTAGCTTCAGTTGGTTGGCGGTATAGGCGGAAATGTTGATCTCGTTGCTGTAGCCGCTGTCGCGGAAAGAAAGCCAGTCGCCTTCGCGTAAAAAAGATTGCAGCCGTTGAAAATCGAAAGAAGAATCGACGCCTTTCAGCAACACGCTTTCAATTTCGTCGTTGTATTTGATGATGCCCGATTTGGTGGCAAACCGTTCCACCGATCTTACGCCTTCTACATTTTTCAACAGCTGTTCAATGGTATCGTTTTGCAGGATGGGATATTCTTCCGTGATGTTGCTCTTGCTTTCCGTATCCAGCTGCACGCGCACATGTCCCCAGAAGCTGAACACCTTATCGCTGATCACCTGTTGAAAGCCGTTCACGAAGCTCATCGCGATGATCATGATGGCCACGCTGATGGCGGTAGCGCCCACGGCCAGCCCGATGATGAACCTGGAAAAAGTTTTTTGCCGGTTAAAAGCGATGCGCCGGGCGATGAAAAGGGAAACGTTCAAACGGCATATTTTTTGGTATCTTACAAATGTATTTGATTTACAATTAACGATCGGCATTACATGGTAAAACTTCCGCCCGGCCCGGCTATGGCAACAGCGTTGGCAATAAAAAAAATCATTCCTTTTTTGATATTGTTGTTTTGTTGCAATGGGTTACGGGCGCAACAGCCGGATAAGATCTACAATGCCAATATACAAACCGTACGGTTACATCCTTATGGCAATCAACTCGGCCTGGCCGTGTACAACCTCAACAGCAATGATCAACTGGAACTGCATTTCGACGACCTCGATGGCAACCTGAAAAGTTATTATTACAGTTTACAGTTGTGCGATTACAACTGGGCCCCGCTCGACCTGAGCCCCTTTCTTTATACCAAGGGCTTTACGCAAAACCGCGTGAGCACCTACCGTTATTCCTCCGTGGCGTTAACCAGGTACACGCATTATTCCACCATGGTACCCGATCGTGGCACCACGCTCACTTTATCCGGTAACTACCTCTTGAAAGTGTACCTCGATGGCGACCCAACGAAACTCGTTTTCACGCGACGCCTCCTGGTGGTGGATCAGAAAGCGGCCATCAAGGCGCAGGTGCTGCAACCGTTTACCCCGCAACTGGCGCGCACGTCACAAAAGATCGCGTTCAACGCCGTGGTAACGGGCATCAATTCCTTCAGCGCAGCGCAACAGGTGAAAGTGGTGATCCTGCAGAACAACCGGTGGGACAATGCGCAACGCGACATTGCACCAACATTTGTCCGCGGCAATTCGCTCGAATACAGCACGGAGAACAACAGCATATTTCCCGGCGGCAAGGAATGGCGCTGGCTCGATTTACGAAGTTTCCGGCTGCAGAGCGACCGGGTAGACAGTGCGCAATACCGGAAAACCTACACCAATATTTTTTTACGTACCGACCGCGACCTCACGGCGCAACGCTACGTGTATTTCAGGGATTACAACGGCATGTACATGGTGGAAACCTATGAAACCATCAACCCTTACTGGCAGGGCGATTATGCTACCGTGCTGTTTAGTTTTTACCCGCCCACCGGCGCGGCTTATACCGACCGGGATATTTATTTGAACGGGCAATTAACCGGTTACGAATTCAACGAAAAAACAAAGATGAGTTACAATCCCGAACGGGGTGTGTATGAATGTTCGTTGTTCCTCAAACAGGGGTATTACAATTATACCTATGTGTCCGTCGATAAAAATAATCCCGCCCAAAAAACGGACCTTGAAGGCAATTACTGGGAAACGGAAAACACCTATACCATACTCATGTATTATAAATCCTTTACCGACCGCACGGATCAACTCATCGGCGTAAGTACGCTCAACTCGCGGAACGACAGGCCGGGCATCAGCTTTTAAATTTTATTACACGAATTATACGGATTACACGAATATTACGATAGCCGAACGTTAGCGTTCCTGTATGCACATTATTTTACCTGGAGCCAATGAATTTATAATTCATAACTCATAATTTCCTTCTTTCCCTTATCTTTGCCCCGGCAAGTCTTATACGGCCAGCTCCTGTTGAACTCCCCCAGGACCGGAAGGTAGCAAGGGTAGATGGTTGAGCGGTGCGATGTAAGTAACTTGCCATTTTTTATTTAATAGGGTTGAGGTAATATTTAATATTGTGTGGAGCGTGATTATTGTGAAAGAGAAATATAAATATTATGAAAGGGAGGGAATTAGAAGCGAGGCTTAAGTCATTTGCCGTGAGGATCGTAACCGTTTGTGGGGCGCTCCCGGCCAATAAGGTTTCAAGGGTTATAGAAGACCAGTTACTCCGGTCATCTTTTTCGGCAGCGGCTAATTACAGGGCCGCCTGCAGGGCCATCAGCAAAAAAGCATTTATTTCCAAGTTAAGCATCGCTTTCGAAGAGTCGGATGAAACATTGTTCTGGACAGAACTGATCATCGAACTTAAACTGATCGATCCTGTAAAAATGGCCGCCATTCTTCAGGAAGCTATCGAATTAGCCAGTATCTTAGCGGCGGCAAGAAAAACAGCCCAGGCGAGCCTGAAAACAGCCTGAAATTAATCGCTCCAAAAAATATTACCTATTAATTATTAAATATTACATCATTATGAAATTCTTCATCGACACCGCCAACCTCGACCAGATCAAAGAAGCCAATGACCTCGGCATTTTGGATGGCGTAACCACCAATCCTTCCCTGATGGCCAAAGAAGGCATCAAAGGCAGCGAAGCGGTAATGGCGCATTACAAAACGATCTGCGAAATTGTGGACGGCGACATCAGTGCCGAAGTGGTATCGACAGATTTTAACGGCATCATCGAAGAAGGAAAAAAATTAGCGGCCATTCACAAAAACATAGTTGTAAAAGTACCGATGATCAAAGACGGCATCAAGGCCATCAAATGGTTCAGCGATAACGGCATCCGCACCAACTGTACATTGATCTTTTCTGCAGGACAGGCAATCCTCGCCGCCAAAGCAGGCGCTTCCTATGTTTCACCGTTCATCGGCCGCATCGACGACAGCGGCTGGGATGGCATGGAACTGATCCACCAGATGCGCCAGATATTTTCCGTACAGGGCTACAAAACGGAGATCCTTGCCGCATCCATCCGCAACTCCAACCACATCATCAAATGCGCCGAAGCAGGTGCCGATGTATGTACCTGCCCGCTCACTTCCATCCTCGGTTTGCTGAAACACCCGTTAACGGATATCGGCCTCGCCCAGTTTTTGGAAGACGCTAAGAAATTCGCATAAATCTTTGAGTGAGCCACTCAAAGATTACCTCAATATATTCTAATAAAAAGCCCGCGCTGTAAACGTGGGCTTTTATTTTACCTTCTGGTGTGATTTAGAAGTTTTAGAAATTGATGAAGCTTATTGAAATAATAATCGAAGAATGTTTAGATAATCGGATGGTTGATTGAACGGAGGAAAATATTAAATATTACATCTTCAATATTAAATTTTCTTAAAAACGCCCTGTCACCATTTACCCCTTTCTATTTCTTTTCGCCGGGGCTGCCTTCATAATGTCATCCATACTTTTCAACTCCGGGTCGGGCAATGTTTTAATGTAGATCACGAATTCCTTGAACAGCGTATTGTCTTTTTTATAAACCGCTTTGATCGTTACTTTTTCACCCGCAAAATTCCGGTCGATCCACAGGCTGTTGCCTTCAAATTTTCCGGCAGAAGCGGTGAACAAAATGTCGTTGGCGTCGAGCGGTAAAAATTTACCGCTGCTCATTTTGCCGTCGATGTTGATGTAATTAAAAGTTCCCTTCTTCAGGCTGTCCGTGTAAAGATTCACGTACAACTGTTCCACTTTCTGGGCTTTCGCCGCAAAGCAAATTGTTAATAAAAAGAAAACTAAAATTGATCTCACCGTTCGTGTTTTTGCATCTATAGAAAATACAATGCCACTGTGTCTCTTTCGCCGTTCACGCTTGTTAATCTATAGTAAATGTCTTAATTCGCTTTCCAGGTCGGCTTCAGGTAGGTCTTCAGCCACTGGTCTTCCTCCCACAACATGTGCAGGATGTTTTCTTTGGCCGCGTAACCATGACTTTCAAACGGCAACTGCACGAACCGCACCGTGCCCCCATGTCCTTTCACCGCGTTGTACAGCCTTTCGCTCTGGATCGGGAAAGTACCCGGGTTATTGTCTGCTTCACCGTGGATCATCAGCATCGGCGTTTTTATGTTCTGCGCATAGCTGAACGGGCTCATCTTGAAATACAACTCCGGCGCCTGCCAGTAGGTACGTTCTTCGTTCTGGAAACCAAATGGCGTGAGTGTACGGTTGTACGCACCGCTGCGGGCAATACCGGCTTTGAATAGTTTTGTATGTGCCAACAGGTTGGCCGTCATGAAGGCGCCATAACTGTGACCGCCAACGGCCACGCGCGTACTGTCGCCCACGCCCATTTCCGCTACTTTGTTGATGGCCGCTTCCGCACTCCAGGCCAATTGATCAATGAAATTATCGTTCGGCTGTTTATCGCCTTCGCCCACGATCGGGAATTCAGTATTGTCCATGATCGCGTAGCCCTGCGTGGCCCAGAAAACAATGGAACCATAACCCACGCGTGTAAAAGTATATTTGCTGCCCCTGATCTGTGCCGCATCCGAAGCGCTCTTGAACTCGCGCGGGTAGGCCCACATAATCACCGGCAAAGGACCGTCTCTTTTGGCATCGTAGCCCTTCGGTAAATAAAGGTCCGCCGCCAGGTCAACGCCATCCTTTCTTTTATATGTTACCTTTTGCCTGGTAATGCCGCGCAATCCCGGTTGAGGATCGGCAAAGTCGGTGATCTTTTTAGAGGTGTTGGCGTTAAGATCTTTCCAGAAATAATTCGGTGGATCGGTGAGGCTTTGCTTGTTGGTGATCACGATCAGTTTATCGAAATCAACCACGTCCACCACGCTTTCATAATTCGGTTCTTCGCAACGCCACAATACTTTCGTGGACTTATCATCTAAATTAAAAGAAGAAAGAAAGGGCAGGTCGCCTTTCGCCGAAGCGCCTGTACCCCGCATCAGTACCGTGTTGCCGTTGAGCAGCTTTACCGAGTTGCGGCCGAATTTATTTTTATCGCTCACCGGTGTGCCGGGATCGTTGTACGCATCGTCCGTGCTGCGGTCGATCAGTGTTTCCAGTTTACCCGTGCTGGCCAGGAGTTTGCTCATTTTACGCGTATGTTTTACGCGCGAACCCTCCGTTACAAAGAACAGGTCCGGCGTCACATCGCTGATGCCGTACATCCGCTGCGGGGTTTTCACCAGTTCTTTTTTAGTACCGGAGAAAGGCGCTGCCAGCATATAAGCTGCATCGTGGTAATCCACTTTTTTCCTGATCAGGCCGCTGTCCAACGGTTCTATCCAAAGGATCGTAGCCGGTACATTGTCCATCCAGCCATGCCCCCGCGGCGCATTCAATACATTATCATATCCGCTCGGCGCCAGTTCGCTGCTCGGTAATTTGGCGATCTCTTTTACCACTTTACCATTCGCATCGGTGATGTAAACGGTGGAGTTGAATCCGCCCGCCGTCACGAGGTAGGAGAAGGGCTTGTCGATCCTTTCGATCAGCAAATAATTATGATCGGGCGACGGATCGATGCTGCTGTAAATGCCCGGTACGCCGATCTTTTTTTCTACGCCATTCGTATTCTTTACGATCTGGGTAGTACCATAAAATTCAAACAGCGATTCGTCGAAAGGAGATTTGATCAAATCCTGGTAAGTCACGCTGGCCGCGGTTTTACCAAGACTTTGCTGCACCACCGGTCCTTTCGGCGCCATGGGTTTTACCGGCGCCATCGCCAGCGGTTTGCTGATCGCTTTGTAAAGGATCGTATTGTTGTCCAGCCAGTCGAACGCGCTGCCCAGCACCACGTTTACCAGTGTCTTATTCAGCTTCACGGCCTTGCGCGTCGCCAGGTCCACCTGGTACAGGTCGATGCCCTTGTTATTGGCTTGTGTAAATGCAAACTTGTCTTCATTCGGGCTCCATTGCACGTTGCCCGCTTTCAGGTTGGCCGGCAAACCCGTCACCGGTAATTCCGCACCCGTTTTCGTATTCTTAATCGTAAAGCCCGTGATGTAGCTGCTGCGGCTCGGGCCGAAATTATTCGGGTTGATCCGCATGCCCGCGATCCGAAGTTCCGGTTGCGCCAGGTCTTCCACGGTCGGCATGCTGCTGCGCTTCATCACCAGCATCGTTGCGCCCTTGTTGCCAAAACTCACGCCTGGCGTAGGGTCGGCCATCACCAGGTCGTAAATGGGCTTCGGCGGAATTTGATATTGTATCGCATCCTGGGCCATTACGGAAGTACCCGCAAAGCAGGATAAGATCAGCAGCAGTTTTCTCATAAACGTATTTTTTATTTTGTTACCAGCAAATGTACATCACCCGGCATCGTTGCGTCGCACTCTTGTACGGCTGTAATGCCATTCATCACATAGAAATTAAAAATTCAAAAGTAAAAAGTCAAAACCTGGGTAGCCCGCAGATAAGAAATCTTTTTAATTTTTACTTTTGATTTTTGACTTAATTTGAAATGCCTACGCGTTTTCCTACATACTCCTTCTTCTCCAGTTCCTTCAACATAAACAACGCCAGGTCACCCGAGTTGATCTTGTAATTATTCGGTTCCGGCACCGTATCCGCCGCCGTGTGAAAAGTGCCGGTGGGCGCGGCGTCGGTAATGTCGGGCGGACAAACAAAGGTCCAGTCCAGGCCGGTGGCCGCCAGTTGTTCATAGGCTTTCAAATGCTCCTGTCCAACCGGTATATATTGTTTGGGGTAATCTTCTCCTTCCAGTAATAATTTGCCATCGGCACCGTCGAGTACGCCCATGCCGCCGATCGACACAATTCTTTTTACGCCCGCCTTGTTCATTTGCTGGATGATGTTCTTCATGCCCAGGCTGCGCGTTTTATCCACACCGTCGAAGCCGCCACCCAGGGCCGACAATACGCCATCCGTTCCCTTGATGGCGTTGTACACTTCGCCCTCGTCGAACAAAGCGCCCTGCAACAGTTCCAGCTTTTCATCTTCCGGAAGCCCCGCGGTGAACACGTTGCGGCCGAATGCCCTTACCTCATGGCCATTGAACAAAGCCTGTTGTACCAGTTGTTTGCCCACCATGCCGGTGGCGCCGAATATCACGATCTTCATAATAATAATTTTTAAGTGATTAGGATCTCAATACATCTGCAAACTCCGCGCCCTTCTTTTCAAAAGTCGCTTTCGCAAACGGGCAAAGCGGGATCACTTTTATCTTTTCGGCTCTTGCATATTCCACCAGTTTATGTAAGAGTTGGTAGCCCACGTTCTTACCGCGCAACGAATCATCTACTTCTGTATGATCGATCAGCAACAGTTTTTCCGGTGTCATGGAATAGGTCATGGCCGCCAGTCTTTTGCCATTTTCTTCCACGTAAAAAGCGCCTTTATTTTCTTCGGATTCATGTAGTACCTGCATATTGTCAAATTTAACGGTTTTTGTAAAAAAGTTTTTTTATTAAATCAATAAGCTCCATATTTGTGCTTCAGTGAAGATAAACAATACAAATATCAATGGTTGGTGGTGGCAGTCAAATGTTTGACGTGTCGCACTATTGATATGTATCATCATATTTTTAAAAAGCCCCGACACGATGTTGGGGCTTTGTCGTTTTAAAAATTCCGGTTCGTGAGACACGAACCGGGGCGCAAGTTCAGACAAATGAAAAAAATACAAATAAACACAACCTTCAAAAAAATGCTCGCGGACATCTACACACCCGTAGGCATCTATCTTCGCCTGCGCGACCGGTTCCGCGATACGATCCTGCTGGAGAGCACCGATTTTCATGCCGGGGAAAACAGTTATTCTTTCATTGGCATCAACGCCATCGCCGGTATCGAAGTGAGCGATGCAGCTTCCATCGAATTCAAATTGCCCGGTCAACCCGCCGAGCGGGTAAAGGGCGATGCAACAAAAGATATTCCCGCCTGCCTGTGGGATTTCATGCAGCGTTTCGAAATAACGGAAACCGCCAAAGCCCCGGTGAACGTGGCGCAGGGACTGTTCGGTTATTGCACCTATGATGCGGTACAATTTTTCGATACCATCAAACTGCAGCCCAAAAAAGAAAAAACAATCAACGAACACGCAACGGCCGCCATCCCTTTCATGCGTTATCGCCTTTACCAGTACGTGATCGCCATCAATCATTTTAAAGATGAGTTGTACCTCTGCGAGAATCACATCGCCGGTTTGGAATCCGACATCGAAGGGATCGAAAGCCTGTTGAAGAGCAGGGATGTTCCCTTGTTTCCTTTTTCCATACAGGGCGAAGAAAGTTCCAACATTACCAACGACGAATATGTTGACATGGTGAAGAAAGGCATTGCCTCCTGTCACCGCGGCGATGTATTCCAGGTGGTGCTCAGCAGGCGTTTCAGCCAATCTTTTACCGGCGATGAATTCAATGTATACCGCGCCTTGCGCAGCATCAACCCCAGTCCTTATTTATTTTATTTCGATTACGGCGATTATAAACTCGTAGGCTCTTCGCCCGAAAGTCAGCTTATTGTGCAGAACGGCAAAGCCATCGTGCATCCCATTGCCGGTACGTTTAAAAGAACGGGCAACGACGAGGAAGACCAGCAGCTGGCTAAAAAACTACAGGCCGATGAAAAGGAAAATACGGAACACGTGATGCTGGTGGATTTGGCGCGCAACGACCTCAGCCGCCTCTGCAGCAACGTGGAAGTAACGCAATACAAAAAGATCAATTATTATAGTCATGTTATTCACCTGGTAAGTGAAGTGCAGGGTTCGGTAGACAAAAACGAAAATCCTTTTAAACTATTGGCCAGCAGTTTCCCGGCCGGTACATTGAGCGGTGCGCCCAAATTCAAAGCCATGCAACTCATCGATGGGTTTGAATCCACTACCCGTGGCTATTACGGCGGCGCCATCGGTTGTGTAGGTTTCGACGGGAGTTTCAACCACGCCATCATGATCCGCACTTTTTTAAGTCGCAACAATACGCTGGTTTACCAGGCCGGCGCCGGTGTGGTGGCCGCCAGTAATCCTGCCAGCGAATTGCAGGAAGTAAACAACAAGCTGAACGCATTGAAACAAGCCATCGTTATGGCGGAAAAGATTTGAGATGTTAGAAGGAAGATGGAAGATTTAAGATGGATGAGGAAAGCATGGCATTCAAAATTCATAACTCATAATTCATAACTCATAATTCATAATTAAGCGAATGAAAGTATTGGTATTCGACAACTACGATTCCTTCACCTACAACCTGGTGCACCTGGTGGAAAAGATATTGCACCGGAAAGTGGAGGTATTCCGCAACGACCGGTTGCCGCTCGAAAAAGTAAAGGAGTACGATAAGATCATCCTTTCACCCGGGCCGGGCATTCCTTCCGAAGCGGGTTTGCTGCTGCCGTTGATCAAAGAATACGCGGCTTCCAAATCCATACTGGGCGTTTGTTTGGGCCACCAGGCCATTGCAGAGGCTTTTGGCGGCAGCCTGCGGAACCTGGATACGGTTTTTCACGGCATTGCCACGCCCATCCATACCACGCAACATGCATCGCCCTTGCTGGAAGGACTCGCTGATCCCATTGAAGTAGGGCGCTACCATAGCTGGGTGGTGAACGAACACGACCTGCCCGCGGAACTGGAGATAACGGCAAAGGACGACAACAATTACATCATGGGACTCCAACACAAAAGCTACGATGTACAGGGCGTGCAGTTTCACCCGGAAAGTGTATTGACACCCGGCGGCGAAAAAATATTAAACAACTGGTTGAAGCAATAAGCGGCTATGAAAAAAATACTGAATCATTTATTTGAACACAAAACCCTTTCGAGGGAGCAGGCCAAAGCAGTGCTGGTGGATATTTCCGCCAACCGTTTCAACGAAGCGGAGATCGCCGCCTTCATAACGGTGTACCTTATGCGCAGCGTCAGCATCGAAGAGTTGCAGGGCTTTCGTGATGCCTTGCTGGAACTCTGTGTGCGGGTGGATCTTCAGCATGATGAACTCATCGACATCGTAGGTACCGGCGGTGATGGAAAGAATACCTTCAACATTTCTACCCTCAGTTGCTTCATCGTTGCCGGCTCCGGTAATAAAGTAGCCAAGCACGGCAATTACGGCGCTTCTTCCATCAGCGGCTCCAGCAACCTGATGGAAATGCTGGGATATCAATTTACCACGGACAGTGAAGTGCTGAACAGGCAATTGGATACAGCAGGCATCTGCTTTTTACACGCGCCGCTGTTTCACCCGGCGCTGAAAGCCGTTGGCGGCATCCGCAAAAGCCTGGGCGTGCGCACTTTTTTCAACATGCTGGGACCGATGGTGAACCCGGCGTTTCCCAAATACCAGTTGATCGGCACCTTCAATTTGGAGATAGCGCGTATCTATAATTACTTATTACAACAAGGCAACAATGCTTTCACCATCATCCACAGTTTGGATGGCTACGATGAAATTTCACTCACGGGCGATACCAAAGTGATCCGCAATACCGGTGAAAAAATATACAGCGCCGAAGCGCTCGGCAAACGCACCGTAAGCGCTTCGGATATACAGGGCGGCAACACGGTAGAAGCATCAGCAAAACTGTTTTTAAAGATATTAAAAGGCGAAGGTACCTGGGCCCAAAACGCGGTCGTGCTGGCCAATGCCGCCATGGCGCTGGATTGTACGGGCAAGTATAATAACTATGATACCTGTTACCAGTTGGCCGTGGAAAGCCTCGAATCCGGTAACGCCTACTGCAGCCTTCAACAATTAATCGCGCAGCCATGAACATACTGGAAAAGATCATACTGGAAAAACAGGCGGAAGTAGGGCGTCGAAAAACAACAATGCCTTTACCGGCCTTACAGGCGCAGGAAAATTATAACCGTACCGTTTATTCATTGAAAGCATTTTTGCTGGATGAACAACGCAACGGCATCATTGCAGAGTTTAAAAGAAGATCGCCCTCCAAGGGGAATATAAATGAACAGGCCGACGTGGTGTCCGTGACGCAGGCATATGCGACAAATGGCGCTTCCGGCATTTCGGTGTTGACGGATGAACTTTTTTTTGGCGGCAGCACGGCCGATCTCGAAAAAGCGAGGGTTAATGAAATTCCCATCCTGCGAAAAGATTTTATCATCGACGGATACCAGCTGGCAGAAGCGAAAGCCATGGGAGCGGATGTGATCTTACTGATCGCTGCTTGTTTAAGTCCCGCCCGCGTACAGGCACTGGCCAAAGAAGCCCGCAGGCTCGGACTGGAAGTGCTGCTGGAATTGCACGATGATTCCGAACTGCAACACATCTGTGATGAAACGGAACTCGTGGGCATCAATAACCGTAATTTAAAAACCTTTGAAGTGGATATTGCCCGATCTTTGCAACTGGCAGAAAAGATACCGGCGGACAAGCTGAAAATTGCAGAAAGCGGCATCGATAGCATAGAAACCATCATCACCTTTAAACAGGCAGGATACAAAGGTTTTTTGATGGGAGAAAATTTCATGAAAGCACCCGATCCGGGGAAGGCCTTTGAAAAATTTGTAGAGAAGTTAAAATAATTCAAAAGTAAAAAGTAAAAATCCAAAAGTGTTAAACCTTACTTTGTAACCCATAACCCATAACCCATAACCCATAACTCATAACCCATAACTCATAATTAACAAGATGAACATTAAAGTCTGCGGTATTACGCAATTAAAACAACTACAACAACTGGACGGGCTGGACGTGGATTTTGCCGGGCTCATCTTTCACAAGGATTCGCCGCGTTATATGGGTGATAAGATAGATGCGGCCACATTAAAAAATGCCGATTTCGATCTGAAGAAGACAGGCGTTTTTGTTGACCCCGAAATGATCGAAGTACTGGATGCGATCGATGAATACGGACTGGACGTAGTACAGTTGCATGGGAAGGAGTCGCCGGAAATGTGTGAAGACCTTTCCGATGAAGTGGAAGTGATCAAAGCCTTTTCGATCGGTGAAGGCAATGTGGACATCGACGAAATGATAGCGCCCTACGATGCTGTTTGCGATTACTATTTATTCGATACCAAAGTGACCGGCCTGGCAGGCGGCTCCGGTAAAAAATTCGACTGGAAAATATTGAGCAAGGCCAAGATTGAAAAACCTTTCTTCATCAGCGGCGGCATCAGCGTGGAAGACGCAGCAGCCCTGAAAGCCTTTAAGCATCCCGATTTTTTTGGCGTGGACATCAACAGCCATTTTGAAAAAGAACCGGGTGTGAAGGATATGGGATTGTTGTTGCAATTCAAACAAGCCCTGAAGAAGTAAGATGTTGGATGTAAGATTTAAGATGGAAGGAGTCATTAGAAGTTATGGTCCTGTTTGATAGCAAGATCCCCCAATTTCTAATTTCTAATTTCTAATTTCTAATTAAAGCTGATGAATTACAGTGTAGATGAACATGGTTATTACGGCCATTTCGGCGGCGCCTTCATACCGGAAATGCTTTTTCCGAATGTGCAGCATTTGCAGGATCAGTATGTACAGATCATGGCGGATGCGGCTTTTCAAAAAGAATTCCGCGAATTGCTGACCGATTATGTGGGCCGGCCTACGCCTTTGTTCCTGGCACAATCATTAAGCGAAAAATACGGCGCTACAATTTACCTGAAGCGCGAAGACCTCTGTCATACCGGTGCACACAAGATCAACAATACGATCGGCCAGGTGTTGCTGGCGCAACGCTTAGGCAAAAAAAGGATCATTGCCGAAACGGGTGCCGGTCAGCATGGCGTAGCCACCGCCACGGTATGCGCGTTGAAAGGACTGGAATGCATCGTGTACATGGGAGAGAAAGATATTGAGCGGCAGGCCCCGAATGTAGCACGGATGAAGATGCTGGGCGCCACGGTGATACCGGCATTGAGCGGCAGCAAAACCCTGAAAGACGCCACCAACGAAGCGATCCGCGACTGGATCAACAATCCCGTGGATACGCATTACATCATCGGTTCGGTGGTGGGGCCGCATCCTTACCCCGATATGGTCGCCCGTTTTCAAAGCGTGATCAGCGAAGAAATAAAAAAACAATTGCTGGAGAAGACGGGCAGCACAACGCCTACGCATGTGGTTGCTTGTGTAGGTGGCGGCAGCAATGCGGCAGGCGCTTTCTATCATTTTTTAAACGACGAGCTGGTGCAGCTCATCGCCGTGGAAGCAGCCGGATGCGGTATTCACAGCGGGATGAGCGCAGCCACCACGCAACTGGGCAAACCCGGCATTTTGCATGGCAGTAAAAGCCTGCTGATGCAGACCGCGGATGGGCAGGTAATAGAACCACACAGCATTTCAGCCGGGCTGGATTACCCCGGCATCGGCCCCTTGCACGCACATTTATTTGAAACCGGCCGCGCCCGTTTTTTAAGCGCTACCGATGCCGAAGCACTCGAAGCCGCTTTTGAACTGTGCAAAAAAGAAGGCATCATTCCCGCGCTGGAAAGTGCGCATGCCCTGTATGCCCTGAATCAACTCGAATTAAAACCAACGGATACCGTAGTCGTTTGCCTCAGCGGGAGAGGCGACAAGGACCTGTCAACTTACATGAAACATTTAACCGTATGAAATATTTAAATTTTATCGCCATCGTTTTTATTTTCGCTTCCTGCAGCGATAGTTTCGTGAACCACGAATTGAAATTTGAAAAGTTCGGCGATTGCAGGACGATGGAAACGCCGATCGGCATCGAGTCCAACATCAACGGCGAGCGCTACCAGTTCGAGCAATGCATGGACGATGGATTTACCGGGAAGGAATACACGGTAGAGCGCAGGGCGGACAGCATCTTTGTAAACTTTCCTAAAACCGGCGCCAAACAAGCACGCTTCAAGATCACGATCGACATCGATGCCAAGCCGGCCTATCATTACATCTCCTTCGATGGAAGGCCTGTGCTTATCCGGTCATCCGAAAAATAATCTTTTCAACTTAACTGTACAATGGAATCCTTACGCCAACGCCTACCCGAAAACAACCGGCTCACCGTGCTGTTCAACCGTAAAAAACAAAGGGTGCTGAACGTGTATTGTACGGCCGGTTACCCGCACCTGGATTCCACGCTGGAAGTGATGCAGGCATTGGAAACCCATGGCGCCGACATCATAGAACTCGGTATGCCTTACAGCGACCCGCTGGCAGACGGGCCGGTGATACAGGAAAGCGGCAGCATCGCTTTGCAAAATGGCATGACGATCGGCATATTATTTCGCCAGTTACAAGGCTTAAGAAAAAAAGTACACATCCCGGTGGTACTGATGGGCTACCTCAACCCCGTGTTGCAATACGGTGTTGAAAAATTTTGTGCAGATGCAGCGGCCGTCGGCGTGGATGGCATCATACTGCCCGACCTGCCCGCCTATGAATTTGAAACCCTTTACCGCGCTGCTTTTGAAAAGCACGGGCTGCATTTCATCTTCCTGGTAACACCCGAAACCCCGGAAGCACGCATCCGGAAAGTAGATGCGCTCAGTTCCGGTTTCGTGTATGCCGTTTCTTCCTCCGCCACTACGGGCAACGACAAACCCATTGCCCTGCAGGAAACTTATTTTAAAAGACTGGCGGGTATGGAATTGAAAAATCCCGTGCTCGTTGGCTTTGGAATCAAAGACAGGGCTACGTTTAACACGGCGGTTAAATACACGGCCGGCGCCATCATCGGCAGCGCTTACATCCGTGTATTGGGCGAAGGGAATCCTGTTGAACAAAGCACTAAAGAATTCCTAAATAGCATATTGGGCAAGGTTTAGTCTGCCCAAAACAATTAAATTGCAGTTTCAATTTTTTACACCATGAACAAAATCTTCCTGGCCTTGTTGCTGTTGCCTTTGGCGGGCATTGCACAGGTGAAATCCAAACCCACCGTGAAACCGAAAAAAACAGTGGCGAAGCCGGTTGCAAAACCTGTGGCGCTCCCGCATGACGGTTACATCATCAACGGCGAGGTAACGGGTTTTCCCGACGGCAGCTATGTTAGTTTATTGAATGCGCAAACCGGCGCGCCGGAAAACGAAACGACGATCAAGGCGAATAAGTTTACGCTGAAAGGGAAGATGGACAATCCTGATTTCAAGATCCTGCTCTTCAACCGGCAGCGCGAACTGTACACGACCATATTTTTAGACAACAGCAACGTGAAATTTGTGGCCGGTAAAGAAACGATCGCCACGGCGAAAATAACCGGTTCTCCTGCGCATACGGATTTCGAGACCTTCAATAAAACGCTGGAACCTTACCAGCA
>Ga0247806_10000634_pt1 | contig 20942 bp, 17 predicted proteins | sample UWRJL059202B1_FD_179935 | JGI IMG/M metagenome (GOLD analysis project Ga0247806, IMG submission 179935) | Plant litter microbial communities from Arlington Agricultural Research Station in Wisconsin, United States - UWRJ-L059-202B-1 | ecosystem: Environmental > Terrestrial > Plant litter >... | reverse complement strand
CCTAGTTAAGTTGATCGTTGCGTGCGGCTCGTGTCCCTCTTGGCCCGCCACAGAGGCTTCCCACTCGCAAACTGCACGGGCTGCACACCACGATCAACCGATCTTCCTGCCACGACTGGCCTCCTCCCTCGCGCCATCAGTGGATCCTGGCCCGCCCCTCGTGGCGGGCCTTCTTTTTGGCGGTTCCGTCACTGGCCGCCGTCGAGCCTGCCGCCGGCTGTCGCTAAAATCTGCCCCCGGGCCCCGCCATTCCCACCCAAAGCCTGCATGGTTAGCCTTGGGTTAACCCTGGCGGATTAGCATCGGGCCAACTTGGTCCCGTTCGTGTCGGGCCGTAGCGAGATTGCCCATGCCCAGCTCCCCTTCGCCCGTGCTCGACGATAGCCGTATGCTTCCCCAGCGGGGAACCCGTAGCGGCAGCAAACCGGCGCTTCCGGCGCCACCACCGGCGCTGGCCATCCCCATTCCGGTGCGCTTGGCAGGTCTGGTCGTGCTCGGCATCGTCGCGATCTGCCTCGTGGCCATGAGCTCATGGTCGGTCGATGATCCAAGCTTTTCCTATGCCACCACCAAGCAGGCTGCCAACTGGCTCGGCTTTCCCGGCGCGGTGATCGCCGACACGCTGTTCCAGCTGTTTGGCCTCGCGGCCCTCATCCTGTTGGTGCCGCCCGCGCTGTGGGGCTGGACCCTGGTGCGCCGCCGCCTGCCGACGTCCATGCTGCTGCGCCTCGTCGGCTGGGTCGGCGCGACGCTGTTGGGAGCCGGCGTGCTGTCGTTCGTCGCCATGCCCGCCACCTGGCCGCTGCCCACCGGCCTTGGTGGCCTTGTCGGCAACGGCTTTACCACCCTTGCCATCATGATGACCGGCGAGCAGCCCCAGGCCGTCACCGCCGCGCTGTTTGCCATCGTCCTCGCCGTTCCCGCCTTTGCGCTGTTCTGGATGGGCATGGGCCTCGGCAAATCCGTCCCCACAGGCCCAAAGAAAGCGGCCGCCGCCGCTGCTGCGAGCAATCGCAAGGGCACCGCTGGCCGGGCAGCCGTCGAAGAGGACGAGCCCGAAACCAATCCACTGGTCGATGTGGCGCTCGGCGCCATGGTGCACATGGGCTATTCGGTGCGCACGGCCTTCCGCCGCGCCCGCGCCAACCACGCCGAAAAGAAGGCCGCCGATGCCGCTACCTGGCGCGATCCCGACCACGAGCCGAGCCTTGATACCGCGTCGGTCATGGGCGAACGCCGCGAGCCGATGATCGCCCCGTCCCAGCGCCGCATTCATGCGCCTGTCGCGGCGCAGGCCGAGCCCGGTTTTGCGCCGCTGGATGCCCCCGAAATTTCCTCGCGCATCAATGCCCAGCCGAGCTATGACGACACCGAGCTCGATTATCCCGACGAGCCCGAGGACACCGACCTGCCCTTCGTGCCCGATGTGCCGGTCGTTGCCGCGCCGCCGATCAATCACCGCCAGCAGGGCGATTCGCGCTTCCACCCGGTCGATCCGGCCAAGCCGCGCGTCGCCGCGCCGGCGCCCCGCCCGGTGCAGGGCAATCGCATGGTGCGCGAAGCCCAGAGCTCGTTCCTCGATGAACCCGGTGGCTTCGAGCTGCCGCCACTGAGCCTGTTGTCCGAGCCCAAGCATCTGGGCCCATCGCCCGAGCACGCCCCCGAGCGTCTCGAAGCCATGGCCCGCCAGCTCGAAGGCGTGCTCGAGGACTTCGGCGTCAAGGGCGACATCATCAATGTCCGTCCCGGCCCGGTCGTCACCCTGTTCGAACTCGAGCCGGCGCCCGGCATCAAGTCGAGCCGCGTGATTTCCCTGGCCGACGATATCGCCCGTTCGATGTCGGCCATTTCGGCCCGTGTCGCCGTGGTGCCCGGCCGCAATGCCATCGGTATCGAGCTTCCCAACCACAATCGCGAGACCGTGTATTTCCGCGAAATGCTGGCGTCGTCCGATTTCGAGAAGATGAAAGGCAAGCTGCCGATCTGCCTCGGCAAGACCATCGGTGGCGAGCCGGTCATCGCCGACCTCGCCCGCATGCCGCATCTGCTGATCGCCGGTACCACCGGCTCGGGCAAGTCGGTGGGTATCAATACCTTCATCCTGTCGCTGCTGTATCAGATGACCCCGGCCCAGTGCCGCATGATCATGATCGACCCCAAGATGCTCGAACTCAGCATCTATGACGGCATTCCCCATCTTCTCACGCCCGTCGTCACCGATCCGCAGAAGGCCGTGGTGGCGCTCAAATGGGCGGTGCGCGAGATGGAAGACCGCTATCGCAAGATGAGCAAGATCGGCGTGCGCAACATCGACGGTTTCAACCAGCGCGTGTCGGAAGCTGCCGCCGAGGGCAAGACCATCACCCGCACGGTGCAGACCGGCTTCGATCGCGAAACCGGCGAAGCGATCTTCGAGAGCGAGGAATTCAACCTCGAAGTGCTGCCCTACATTGTCGTCATCGTCGACGAAATGGCCGATCTGATGATGGTTGCCGGCAAGGACATCGAAGGCGCCATCCAGCGCCTCGCCCAGATGGCCCGCGCCGCCGGCATCCACATCATCACCGCAACGCAACGCCCCTCGGTCGACGTTATCACCGGCACCATCAAGGCCAACTTCCCGACCCGTATCTCGTTCATGGTTACCTCCAAGATCGATTCGCGGACTATTCTGGGCGAGCAGGGCGCCGAGCAACTGCTGGGCAATGGCGACATGCTCTATATGGCCTCCGGCGGCCGTACCAAGCGCCTGCACGGGCCGTTCGTGGCGGATAGCGAAGTCGAAGCCGTGGTGGCCCACCTCAAGAGCCAGGGCTCGCCGGATTACCTCGATTCGATCACCGAGGAAGACGACGAGGGCGGCGACATGGGCGACGGCGGCAGCGCGGCCGACGACTATGCCGGCTCCGGCGACGAGCTTTACGACAAGGCCGTGCATATCGTGCTGACCGACAAGAAGGCCTCGACCTCCTATGTTCAGCGCCGTCTCGCCATCGGCTACAACAAGGCGGCGACGCTGATCGAGCGGATGGAGCGCGAAGGCGTCATCTCCCAGGCCAACCACGCCGGCAAGCGTGAAATCCTGGTCGGCTCCGACTAGCCGCACCCTGCATGAGTGACCGGCGGGACATTCCCGCCGGTGCTTTGCCGCGACAGCACAAATCCTGTTCCCAAGCGCCAATTGTCTGGTCTAGTCTGCGCACCAGAAATTGTCCGGGAGCCATCCGCCTCATGCCGTCCATCACCAGGGTTTTCGCCGCCGCCGCAGTCTTTGCCGCACTCGGCCTGTCATCGGTCGAGGCCCAGGAGCTGCCCGACCTGGCCGGTCGCGAGATCGTTGCCGTCACCGAAAACGCCTATGTGCCGCTCAACTTTGCCGATCCGGCGACCGGGGAGGGCATTGGCCTCGAATATGATCTGTTCAACGAGATCGCCAAGCGTCTCAACGCCACGGTCAAATGGGAGCTGTCGAGCTGGGACGTGATGATCCAGTCGGTCCGTGACGGCCAGTTCGACGTCGGCATGGACGGCATCACCATCAATGACGAGCGCAAGGCGTTGGTCGATTTTTCCGACAGCTATCTCACCTCCCAGCAACTGATGCTGGTGCGGGCCGATGAAACCCGCTTCACCGACGCGCCCAGTTTTGCCAGCGACGCCGATTTGCTGGTCGGCGCGCAGGCCGGCACCACCAATTTTTACGTCGCGGTCTATGACGTGCTTGATGGTGACGAAGCCAATCCGCGCATCAAGCTGTTCGACACCTTCGGCGCGTCGGTTCAGGCGCTGCAATCGGGCGACGTCGATACCGTCCTGATGGATCAGACCTCGGCCAATGGCTATATCGGCGCCAATCCCGGCGCCTTCAAAGTCGTCGGCACGCCGCTCGGCACCGAGGATTTCGGTTTCATCTTCACCCCCGGCTCGGACCTTGTGACGCCGGTCAATGCCGCCCTTGCAGCCATCAAGGCCGACGGCACCATGGACGCCCTGCAAAAGAAATGGTTCTACGACTATAATTCAAAGCAGTAATTTGCTGGGAACAGGTTTCTGAGGCGGCAATTGCGCGCTTCCGGGCGTGAGGCCAGTTGAGTCAGAACGAGGCGAAAATGGTGGCCTTCGAGAACCGGAGCGCAGCGTACGTCTGTACGTGAGCACCGGAAGCGCAGAAGACCAGTATTTGCAGACCGTTATGGCCAACTGGCCGCAGGACCGAATGACCTACATCCCCCGCAAGCCGTCCCTTCTCAGCCAGACCCCGTGGTGGCTGCTGGCTATCGGCCTGCTGTTCGTGCTCGGCGCCTGGGGCATTGCCGGCAGCACGACCTATAGCCAGATCTTTGCGGCTCTGCGCGGTGGCGTCGTCACCACATTGTGGGTTACGGCGGTGGCCTTCGGCTGTGCCCTGGTGCTGGGCTTGCTGGTCGCCCTCGCGCGAACATCGGGCAATCGCCTGCTGCGCGAAGTCGCGACTTTTTACGTCGAGATCATCCGCGGCATTCCGGTGCTGGTGTTCCTGTTTTACGTCGCCTTCGTCGGCGCTCCGGGCATGGTGGCCGCCGTCAACTGGCTGCTGCAGCCGTTCGATGCCAGCATCACCATCCGTCAGTTCGATTTTGCCTGGCGCGCCATCGTGGCGCTCACCATCTGCTACTCGGCCTTCATCGCCGAGATTTTCCGCGCCGGCATCGAGGCGGTCGATCGCGGCCAGCTCGAAGCCGCGCGCTCCCTGGGCCTGTCACGCTGGAAGTGCTTCCGCCTCGTTACCTTCCCGCAGGCCCTGCGCACCATCCTGCCGCCGCTGGCCAATGATTTCGTCTCCATGATCAAGGATTCGGCGCTGGTGTCCGCCCTTGGCGTCCAGGACATCACCCAGTTGGGCAAGGTCTATTCCTCGGGCACCTTCCTGTTTTTCGAAACCTACAACGTGGTGGCGTTCCTCTATCTGACCCTGACCATTTCGCTGTCGCTGCTGGTGCGATTGCTCGAGCGGCATCTGCGCGAGAACAGCCGCTAGCGCTCCAGTCCGGCGCGCCCTTGTGTTCTGGCCAAAAAGCCTCATCTATCCCCCGACACAGGAGCCCTGCCCATGAACCGTCTTGCCGCCCTCGCCGTGACTGCCGCCCTCGCCGTGACCCTTGCAGCCTGCGGCGACAACCGCGAGGTGGGCAGCGTTGGCGTCGACTGGACCGGTAACGACATCGCCATCGATGCGGTGGCCGATCCCGAAGTGAACGGTGTCGTCTGCCATCTGGCCTATTTCAACCGCTCGTTCATCGATCGCGTCAGCCAGGGCAACTGGTTCGAGGACCCGTCCTATTCGGCGCTCGATTGCTCGGTCGTGGGGCCTTTGACCATCGGCGACATCAACACCCGCCCTGGCGGCGAGGAAATCTTCCAGCAGGGCCGCTCGCTGATCTGGAAGTCGCTGCGCGTCACCCGGGTCTATGATGCCGCCAATAATTCGCTGATTTATCTGGGCCATGCCCGCGAAATCCAGCAGGGCTCGGGCAAGATGAGCCTTTCGGTCATTCCGCTCAATGGCGAGCAGGTCACCTGGACCAACGGTGCGCCGAACGCGCCGAAGCCATAGCGGGGGTTTGCTGTCCGATGGCTTTGGCGTGGAACGCCTTGGCGCATTCATGACAGAGAATATAAAAGCATTTCGCTTGTCCGTGCTGCTTTCGGCAGCGCCGGGCATGATATTCTAATAAAGAACAGGTGGGCCGTCGGCCCGGCAAGGAAAAGGCAAGCAGCATGGCGATTTTGATTGGCGACACCGCCCCTGATTTCACCCTCGACTCCACCGAAGGGCCGATCCATTTCTACGATTACATCGAGGGTCAGTGGGCCGTGCTGTTCAGCCACCCCAAGAATTTTACCCCCGTCTGCACGACGGAGCTGGGCTATACCGCCAAGCTCAAGCCCGAGTTCGACAAGCGCGGCGTCAAGGTGCTGGGCCTGTCGGTCGACAAGCTCGAGGATCACGCCGGCTGGGCCAAGGACATCGAGGAAACCCAAGGCACGGCCCTCAATTTCCCGCTGCTCGCCGACACCAAGGGCGAAGTCGCGCGGCTCTATGACATGATCCATCCCAATGCCGACAACACGCTGACCGTGCGCTCGGTGTTCGTCATCGGGCCGGACAAGAAGGTCAAGCTCAAGATCGAATATCCCGCCTCGACCGGCCGTAACTTCGACGAAGTGATCCGGGTCATCGACAGCCTGCAGCTGACAGCAAAATATTCGGTGGCGACGCCGGTGAACTGGAAGGATGGCGAGGACGTCATCATTGCCGGTTCGGTATCCAATGACGCGGCCAAGGAAAAATTCCCCGGCGGCTGGAAGGAACCCAAGCCCTATCTGCGAATTGTTCCTCAGCCCCGCGCGTAACACGCGCAAATTTCTCCCTGACTGACTGGGCGGTGGTTCACTCCACCGCCCTTTTGTTTGTCCCGCGTCAGCCAGCCGCAAAGCTCGAGCTGCTATCCTGGGGCCGGACGAGGCTCACCATGCGCCACGCCGCCAGAAACGCCAGCGCCGCCACCGTCACGCCCAGTACATAAACCGGAATGACGGCAAGCTTGATTTCCAGCGCTGTCACCGCCGTGCTCATGCCGGCACTGTTGGCGGCAACCCCGGCCAGCGCTGCCCCGATGGCGCCACCCGCCGACTGGGTGGTCGGCATCAGCGCCGACGTGCGATCGCGTTCCAGATCGCTCGCGGCCTCCATCATGGTCAAATTCATGTAGCCGTTGCAGGTGCCAAAGCCGCTGCCGATGATCAATTGCCCAACCACCACGATCGCCACCTGATCGAGCTGCAGCCCGATCAGCACGACGAACAAGCCAAGCCCGATCAGGGCCGGTCCCAGCCTGATCAGCACCTTGCGGGTTTCTTTGCGGCGCACATTGGCCACCGCGACCGCCGAGCCGCTCCAGGCAACGGCCAGCACGGCGGCGATCACCCCGGCCATGGTCGCGCCATAGCCCCACATTTCCTGTACCACCAGCACCAGATAGACCGCCGAGCCAGCACTCGCGACGTTGATCAACAGGCTCATCCACAGCCCGGTGCCGACCACCGAAACGGGGCGGAACGCATCGAGCGGCATCATCCGGTCGCGGCTGCGTCCATCGAGCCAGACCGCGCCGACCAATAGCGCGCCAGCCCCCGCCAGCAGGGCAATCGCGGGCAACGGCGCAACCACCGCCGCCAGCGCCACCATGGTAATGCCCACCCCGATCGCCAGCAGCCGCACCCCCGGGAACTGCACCGGTGTCACCGCCGACGAACTGCGCGCCGGCACCACGAAGGCCACCATGGCGCCAAAGATCAGCACCAGCGGCACGCTGAACAAAAACGCTGCCCGCCAGGATACCATTTCGGTCAACAGGCCCGCTACCGCCGGACCGCCAAACGCCGCGACGGCCCAGATCATCGCGTTGAGCCCGAACACTTTGGGCACCAGCCGCGACGGAAACAACTCCGGGATCAGCGCAAAGCAGATCGCGGCGACGACGCCCTCGCCAAGTCCCTGCAGCGCCCGACCGACCAGCACGGTGGGCATTGCGCCGGCGCTGGCGGCAATCAGCGTGCCGGCGAGAAACACGCTGGCCGAAACCAGCAGGCCCATGCGCGAGCCGAGTTTTTGCTTGAGCAAGGCAGCGCCCGAGCCGCCGACGATGGCAAACACCAGATACAGCGTCACCGCCCAGGAGATCAGCGCCACCCCGCCCAGCTCCTGCACCGCCGTTGGCAGCGAGACCGTCGCGAGGAACGAGTTGAATGCCAAAAGGCCGACGCCCAGCCCGATGATCAGCGTGACGCTGGCATAGCGTGGCGCAAAAATCTCGGCCCAGGTGCCGCTGCTGGATGGCTCGTTCATCGCAATCGTCCTTGTTCGGTTGCGCCGTTCCTACAGCGCCAGAATTTAAAAAGCAAAACCTTGTTTAATTGACGGGCCGGTGCCGCCAGGGGTGCGTCACCGCATCGGAATTGACAGCGCTCCCCTTGGCCCCCTAAACCCGCGGTGCCGTCCAGAGGAAAACACTCATGTCGTCTCGCATTGCTACGCGCTTTGCCGCGCTCAAGGCCGAAGGGCGCCCCGCGCTCGTTACCTTCGTCATGGGCGGCGATCCGGACCTCGCCACTGGCCAGGCCATTCTCGAAGCCCTGCCGCAGGCAGGCGCCGATATCATTGAACTCGGCATGCCGTTTTCCGATCCCATGGCCGATGGCGTCGCTATCCAGCTCGGTGGCCAGCGCGCCCTGGCATCGGGGCAAACGCTGCGTGGCGTGCTTGGCATGGTCGAGGATTTCCGCCGCAAGGACGAAACCACGCCGATTGTCCTGATGGGGTATTACAACCCGATCTATATTTTCGGCGTCGATAGCTTCCTCGCTGCCGCCGTGGATGCGGGCGTCGATGGCCTGATCATCGTCGACCTGCCGCCCGAGGAAGACGAAGAGCTCTGCATTCCCGCCCTCAAGGCCGGCATCAATTTCATCCGCCTCACGACACCCACCACTGATGACAAGCGCCTGCCCACCGTGCTGAAAAACACCTCGGGCTTTGTCTATTACGTCTCGATGACCGGCGTTACCGGCGCCGCCATCAAGTCGCGTGGCGCCGTCGGCGATGCGGTCGAGCGCATCAAGAGCCACACCGATCTGCCGGTTGCCGTCGGCTTTGGCATCAAGACCGCCCAGGATGCCGAAGAGATCGGCAAGCACGCCGATGGCATCGTGGTCGGCTCGGTGCTCGTCGAAGCAGTCGCCAATTCTCTGGTCGATGGCAAGGCGACGGATAAAACGGTTGCCGCCGTCCGCGCCATCGTTGCCGATCTCGCCGCTGGCGTGAAACGGGCCCGCAACTAGCCGCGCAGCGCTCTAGCTGATAAGATTTGCCACAATTGACGCATAGGTGATCCCAATCACCGCACGAGGCTTGCCATGAACTGGATCGACAATTTCGTCCGCCCCAAAATCCGCTCGATCCTCGGCAACAAGCCGCAGATCGCCGAGAACCTTTGGGTCAAGGACCCAGAGTCGGGCGAGATGGTGTTTTACCGCGATCTCGAAGCCAACCAGTGGGTGGTTCCCAACTCGGGCTACCACATGAAGATCAAGCCGGCTGACCGGCTGCACAATTTCTTCGACAACGGCGTCTACCAGACCGTGGCGATCCCCTCGGTGCCGGTCGATCCACTGAAATTCCGCGACCAGAAGCGCTATACCGACCGCCTCAAGGAACAGCGTGCCAAGACCGGCGCCGACGACGCGGTGACCGTCGCCACGGGCAAGCTCTACGAGCGCGACATCACCGTCGCCGTGCAGGATTTCGATTTCCTCGGCGGCTCGCTCGGCATGGCGGCCGGGCAGGGCATCATCAAGGGCCTCGAGACCGCGGCCCAGCGCAAGACGCCGTTCGTGCTGTTCGTCTCCTCGGGCGGCGCGCGCATGCAGGAGGGCATTTTGTCCCTGATGCAGATGCCGCGCACCACCGTTGCCGTGCTGCGTCTGCGCGAGGCCGGCTTGCCGTTCTTCGTGGTGTTCTGCGATCCCACCACCGGCGGCGTGACGGCGTCCTATGCCATGCTGGGCGATGTGCACCTGGCCGAGCCCGGCGCGCGGATCGGCTTTGCCGGCGCCCGCGTCATCGAGCAGACCATCCGCGAAAAGCTTCCCAAGGGCTTCCAGCGCTCGGAATATCTTTATGAGCACGGCATGGTCGACATGGTGGTGCACCGCCACAATCTGCGCTCGACCATCGGCTCGCTGGCCTCGATCCTGACCAAGGGCGAACCGACAGCAGAGCTTGCCGCCAAGGCGCCGGCCATTGCCCGCGCCACCCTGCGCGACGCGGCAGTGGCCGCCGAAGGCGACGACGATCAGCTGACCGCGCCGAGCGCCGCTCACGCCGAATAACGGCGACGCCCGGCACGCTTGCTAAAACGCTCAAGCCCATTGAGCGCGTCTCCATTCGGCGCTAGGTCAGCGCCATCGCTTTTTGTGGACCCGCGCCCATGTCCCGCACCGACGCCATTCTCAAGCGCCTTTCGGGGCTGCACCCAAAACTGATCGACCTCAGTCTGGATCGGCTGCTGCCGCTCCTTGCGGCGCTGGGTAATCCGCACGAGAGGCTGCCCCCCGTCATCCACGTTGCCGGCACCAATGCCAAGGGCTCGACCATCGCCTATCTGCGCGCCTTCCTCGAGGCCGCCGGCAAATCGGTGCATGTCTATAATTCGCCCCATCTGGTGCGCTTCAACGAGCGCATTCGCCTGGCCGGCAAGCTCGTCTCCACCCGCCGCCTCAATGACGTGCTGGAGCGCGTCGAACAGGTCAACGCGGGCGCCAATATCACCTTCTTCGAGGTGACGACCGCGGCCGCTTTCGTGCTTTATGCCGAAACTCCGGCCGATTATCTGCTGCTCGAAACCGGCATGGGCGGCACCTATGACACGACAAATATCGTCGATCACCCGCTTGGCGTGATCATCACCCCGGTCGATCTCGACCACCAGGCCTTCTTAGGCCGCACCATCGCTGAAATCGCCGTCAGCAAAGCCGGCATCCTAAAACGCGGCAGCAAGGCCGTCATCGGCATCCAGCACGAAGATGGGCGTGCCACCATTGATCGGGCGGCGCGTCGGCTGGGGATTACTCCGATCTATCAGGGCGAGGATTTTCATGGCTCGGCCCAGGATGGACGGCTGATTTTCCAGGACGAAGACGGCCTGCTCGATCTGCCCCCGCCCGCCTTGCTGGGCGCGCACCAGTTCGAGAACGCCGCGCTCGCCATTGCAGCAACTCGCCATTTCGGCCTGCCGGTCGATGCCGAAGCACTGGCTCTAGGCCTGCGCCGCGTCGTCTGGCCGGCGCGCATGATGCCGCTGCAGGGCAAGCTGCGCGATCTGCTCGGCCCCGGCGCCGAACTCTGGCTCGATGGCGGACACAATGTGCATGGCGCCACCGCCATCGCCCACGCCATAGAGGATATGAACCGCACGCGTCCGGCGCCGCTGGTCTTGATCATGGGCATGATGAACACCCGCTCGCCCGCCGAGTTCATCGCCCCGTTCAAGGATCAGGTCACCCAGGTGTTCACACTCACCGTGCCCGGCGAGCCCAATGCCCACAGCGCCGAACACATCGCCACAGATGTCGGCAGCACAGGTATTCCCGCCCGGCCGATGCGCTCGATCGTTTCGGCGCTCAAGGCCGCAGCGGCGATCCCCAACGCCCGCGTGCTGATCTGCGGCTCGCTTTATCTGGCAGGCGACGTGCTCGCCAAAAACGGCACGCCGCCAGATTAGGCGACCGGCCGGCTGGCCCATTCGAGCAGGCTCGCCAATCCCACGAACGGCACGCCGGCGTGTTCGCTCAGCCCCGATGCGCACGTGCTCACCGTCGAAACGCCAAGCGTGCAGCCTGCAGGTATGTCGTTTTTGACGAACCGCGTGGCATGGGCGTTGAGTTCGGGGAAGAACATTCCCTTGTCGCCCGCATAACCGCAGCAGCTGATCGAGCTCAGCACGGCGATGTTGGTGGCGCAGGCCTGCGCGACAGCTTCCGTCATCGGCTGCTCGCTCAGCCGCTGCGCCGAGCAGTTGTGATGCACCGCGACGACGTCCAGTTTCTGCGTGATGGCCAGCCGTGGCAGCACCTGATTGACCAGGAATTGCGCCGAATCCAGCACCGGCGCGTCGCCGGGGAATTCCCGCAAATGCTTGGCGCAGGTCGAGGCATCGGTAACGACACTCAACCGCCCGGCGTCCGACAAGGTCGAGAGCTCACGCTTCAGCGCCGAGCCAACCTCGGCTGCCTGCTCCGGAAAGCCCTTGGACTGGAACGGCTGGCCACAGCATTGCCCGTTCAGGTGCTCGGGCACAATCACGTCGAACCCGGCCCGCTCCAGCAAAGCAAGCATGGCATCGGGCGCCGCCAGCAAATCATGCTCGCTCTTGGGCGCGCCGAACATGCGCGTGGCGCAACTGGGGAAATAAACGATCGATGGCCGTCCGCTCTGGGCAATCGGCACCGGGAAGCCGGTGGTTCTAGGGTCCTGCCGATTATCGGGCGCCTTGGGCGCACCAGGGCCATGACGCAGCGCCCGTGACACCCGCGGCACGCGGTCTCCGGTCAGCCGCCGCGCCCCATCGGTCAGCGCCTCCACCGCCTGCGCCGGAACGAACTTGCGCGCCAGATCGGCCAGGCCCACCCCGCCGCGCATCATTGCCTCCACCGTCCCGCGATGATCCGCCGCAAACCCGGCCACGGCCCGTGCCGTGCTGCCGCGCCGCCGTTCGCGCTCGCCGATGATCATCGTGCCCGTCTCGATCCCCACCGGGCAGCGCGTCGAGCACATGTTGCAGGCCGCACAGGTATCGAGCCCGGGATATTGGAAGTCGGCATCGAGCTTTTCGAGCAGCGCCGGATCTTCGCCACTCGCCCGCAGCCGTTCGCGCTCCCGCGTCACTGCAATGCGCTGGCGTGGCGACAGCGTCATCTGGTGGCTGGGGCAAGCGGGCTCGCAGAACCCGCATTCGATGCACAAATCGACCAGCTCGTCCGCCGGCGGCATCACCTTCAAATTCTTGATATGCACCTGATCGTCGGCATTGAGCAGCACGCCGGGATTGAGCAGCAGTTCGGGATCGAACAGCGCCTTGATCCGATGCATGATGGAATAGGCCTTCGGTCCCCATTCCGCCTCGACGAACGGCGCAATGGCCCGGCCGGTGCCGTGCTCGGCCTTGAGCGAGCCGCCATATTGCACTGAGACCAGCTGGCTGAGGTCCTGCGAAAACCGGTCGAATTTCTCGGCCGATCCAGGCAGCGAGAAATCATCGCTCATCTGGAAGTGCAGATTGCCCGCCAGCGCGTGCCCGAAGATGATCGCATCCTCATAGCCATGCTCGTCCAGCAGCGCACGCATGTCCGCGACGAACTCGGCCAGCCGCTCGATGGGCGCCGCCACGTCCTCGGTCAGCATCGACGTGCCCTTGGACCGGGCCGCCCCACCCGAGGCAAAAAACCCCTTCCGGATGTCCCACAGCGCATGGCTGCGCATCTCTTCGGTCGAAAAATCGATATGCGTCGCACCATGCCGCGCCAGCAATTCGACGGCTTTTTCCGTTTCGCTCGCCAGCGTCTCGGCGTCCGGCGCCGTCACATCGATCAGCACCGCCGGCGAATTGTCCGTGAGCCACGGCTTGAGGGGCGCCATTGGCGCCAGATGCTCCACCGTCGCCAGCGCCCGCCGCTCGATATACTCAGCCGCCGTGACGCCCGTCGTCACCTGCACACCACCGTTCGCCATCTCGATGATCGCCCGCCCGGCGGTCTGCGGATCGGGGAACGGCACCAGCGCCGTCGCCTTGAACGGATGCTCGGGCACCGTGTTGTAGGTCACCTCGGAGACAAACCCCAGCGTGCCCTCCGAACCCACCATCAGATGGATCAAAATATCCAGCGGGTCGTGATAATCGACCAGAGCATTGAGCGAATAGCCCACCGTGTTCTTGATGCGATATTTGCGCCGGATCAGCGCCACCAGCGCTTCGTCCGCCATCACCTCATGGTGCAGCGCGTGCAACCCCTCCAGCATAGCCGCATGGCTCACCCGGAAGGCGTCGCAACTGGCTGTGTCGCCGCTGTCCAGCATCGTGCCGTCGGTCAGCACGATCCGCAACCGGGCCATGGTGTGATAGGTGTTCTGCGCCACCCCGCAGCACATGCCGCTCGAATTATTGTTCACCACGCCGCCGATCTTGCACGTCGCCTGGCTCGCGGGATCGGGACCGATTTTCTTGTTGAACTTCTTGAGCGCCTTGTTGGCATTGGCGACAATGATCGCCGGCCCCAGCGTGATCTGCTCGGCACCGGGATGGATGCTCAATTTCAGCCAGCCATCGCCCAATACGGCAAGCACACCATCAGTCACCGCCTGCCCGGATAGCGACGTGCCCGCCGCCCGAAACGTGATCGGCAGCTTCTCGGCCCGCGCCGCCACCATCACCGCACGCACATCGTCCTCGGAATTGACGAACACCACCGCCGCCGGAATCAGCCGGTACGAGCTGGCGTCCCCGCTCCAGGCATAGGTCATCAGCGGATCGGTGAACATCCGGCCCTTGACCTGGCCCTTGAGCCGGGCCACCAGCCGTTCGCCAGCCTCCTGCCGGTCAGCGGCGATTTTCTGCTTCGGTGCGATATCGATGAGAGCTTGCTGCATCGCACAGCACTAACATGTTAGTGCCCTAAGCTAAAGCCCGTCGATAAGATGGTAATCAAACAAATGGGGCGACAACCGCAGTTGCCGCCCCATTGATCAAACTATCCGAACGCCTCAGATATCGACGTCGTCGTCACCCAGCGCTTCGATCTCGGCTGCCGCCTTGCGCAGGATATCCGCTGCCTGGCGCTGCAGATCGGCGTTACTCTTGCGGGCCTTGAGCAATGCCGCCTTCAGATCGCGCCGCGCATCGTTGAGCTCGGGCACCACGTCCTTGAGGTCGCGATCGGCCGGCGCTTCGGAAGAATTTTGCTGCCAGAAGTTCGGCCCGCCGTCGCGAGGCCCGTGACCGCGTGGACCGCGGGGGCCAGCCTCAGGCTCGCCTTCGCCGCGGTTGAACGGCCAGTCGGCCTTGGCAAATTCGCGGAAGCGGCTGATCTGCTCGCCGGCCTTGGCAAGGAACGCCAGCGTCGATTCGATCGCCTCGCGATTGTCCGCCAGATGCACCCGGCCTTCGTCGGTCACGGTATACAGCTTCTTGTTGCCGTCGGCTTCCGAGGTCGCATAGCCGGCTTCCTCGAGATAGGTCAGCGCCGGATAAACAATGCCCGGGCTCGGCGTATAAAAGCCGCCCGATTTTTCCTCGATCGCCTTAATCAAATCATAGCCGTGCCGCGGTTGCTGCTCGATGAGATACAGCGCCACCAGCCGCAGATCGCCCGCGGCCAACATGCGGCCGATGCGGAAATTGCCGCCCATGCCGCCCCAGCCCTCGCCGTTCTCCATGCCCGCCTGCAGCCGGCCCCAGCCGCGCCGCGCCATGGCCTCCATCCGCCGCCAGTTGGGTTCGCCGTCGCGTTGATTGTGTCGCATGATGTGTTCTCCGATATATCTTGATGACCCTGAAGCCAAGATCGGCGCGATCCGGCGCTGTTTCAAGATATATCTTACGATATCTTTTCAGGCGCTCAAGACAAAGAAAAACCCCCAGGCTCGCGCCCAGGGGTTCAAATTTTTAAAGCTATATCCGGCCCTACACTGGCGTAGTGGTCGCCTCGGACTTGTCGAACTGCCCGTGCTTGCGGAAACGCCACATATAGGTCGGCAAAATCGTGTCCATCGCCGTCGGTACGATACCGAAGGCTGCGAACGTGCGGTTCTCGCGAACGGCCTCTTCGCTGACCACATTGTCGACGCCGAGCAATTCGACCTGATCCGAGGTCAGCAGCGGCGGAAACGGCAGAAATGCGAACGGCAGCGCCATCAGCTTGGCGATCCCCGCCGGCAACGGCAGCAGGGGCCGCTTGCGCTGGCTCTCGCGCAACACGCGCTGCATCAGCGCGCGATAGCTTTCGACCTGCGGGCCCCCAAGCTCATAGGCCTTGCCGCCTTCGACCTTGCCTTCGGCGGCAATGGCGATGGCTTCCGCCACATCGCCGACGAACGCCGGCTGGAAGCGCGTATCGCCGCCGATCAGCGGCAATACGGGGAAATAGCGGGCCAGCGTGCCCATCAGATTGAAAAACCCGTCGCCCTTGCCGAACAGCACCGATGGCCGCACGATCACGGCGCTCGGAAACGCCTTCAGCACGCCGTCTTCGCCGGCAAATTTGCTCGCCGCATAGACGCTGACATCGGCCGCCCGGTCGACGGCTAGCGCCGACATGTGCACGAAATGCGTTGCGCCGGCCCGCTTGGCCGCGTCCGCGATCACCGTCGCACCCTGATTGTGCACGGCGGCAAAGGTCTGCGCACCGCGCTCGTAACCGACACCCACCAGATTGATGACGATATCGGCGCCCGCGACGGCCCGCTCGATCGAGGCGAGATTGCGCACATTAGCCTGGATCAGCACGACCTGCCCGACTTCCCCGCCCAGCATCAGCAGGTGCAGCGCCTCGTTGGGCCGCCGCACCGCCACGCGCACGCGATGCCCGCGCCGCGCCAGTTGCTGGACGACTTGCGTGCCGACAAAACCCGAGCCGCCGAAAACGGTCACCAGTTTGGGTGCAAGGCTATCCATTGGCAGGCTCCAGCATTGGCGAAATCTGTGCTGCTTCTACCGTACCGGGCTTGGCCCTGTCCATGCCCGCCAGCTCGAATGGTGCTTGACTCGATGCCGCATTCGTTCTTGATATGTTCGTGAAATAGGGGAGGAAACCATGTCAGACCGCCGCACTTATTATGGCCAGTGCCATTGCGGCGCCGTGCGCTACAGCGTCGTGACCGATCTGAGAGGACTGGCCGATTGCAACTGCTCGCGCTGCCGCCGTCTGGGCTGGGTCATGAATTTCGTGCCCGCCGCTGATTTCACGCTGGAGCAGGGCGCCGAAAATCTGGCGCTTTATCAATTCAATACCCATAAAATCGAGCATCAGTTCTGCAAGACCTGCGGCATCGAAGCCTTTGCGCGCGGCGTCGGGCCAGACGGCTCGGCCGTGGCCGTCATCAACGTGGCGTGTCTGGAAGACGCCCCGCCGATCGATCGCGGGGCGATCCAGCATTTTGACGGTGCAAATTTCTAGCGTTTTGCAAAACCACGACAAATGCCAATTGACATCGCCCGGCCCTACCCCTAGGTACAGCCGCGCTTGCCCAGATGGCGGAATTGGTAGACGCGCACGGTTCAGGTCCGTGTACCGCAAGGTGTGAAGGTTCGAGTCCTTTTCTGGGCACCAAAATTTTGACCCCGGTCACGACGCAAGTCATGACCGGGGTTTTGATTTTTGCCAGGCAGTTGGCGCCTCACCGACCGAACCCGATCTTTTGGCGCACACGACGTAACGCTCGGGCTATAAAATTAAATAGAGACGCAACGCGTGCGACGCCCTCGCGTCAACCGAGAGCGTGACGACTTATGCTGCACGGACCGGGCGTACAGCTCCTGGACTGAACCCTCCACCACCCACCGGTCGTCACCCTTGGGCTCGACCCGAGGGCTCTGCACTGACTGAACGCCCGGTACTTGCTCCCAGACCTCCCCCACCCCCGATGTCACCCCGGCGCAGGCCGGGGCCCATCTCGATATCCCTCAACACGCCGCCAGGTCGCCCAGCCTCAACGACCTTGCGGCTGTGGGCCCATCTCGAGATGGATCCCGGGTCAAGCCCGGGATGACATCGCGTTTGAAGAGCGGTCAGTGCGAGAGCCGCCAGCCACCCCCACTCACAGGTCGTCACCCTCGGGCTTGACCCGAGGGCTCTGCACTGACTGAACGCCCGGTTTTTCTCCCAGACCACCTCACCCCAGGTGTCACCCCGGCGCAGGCCGGGGCCCATCTCGATATCCCTCAACACGCCGCCAGGTCGCCAAGCCGCAACGACCTTGCGGCTGTGGCACCATCTCGGGATGGGTCCCGGGTCAAGCCCGGGATGACATCGAGTTTGATGAAGCGGTTGGAGTGTGAGCCAAACGATTTGCCAAAAACTTATCCATCTTATCCCCCACCCCTCTCAACCCAGCGTCTTCTCCACCCCATCACTCCGGATTGGTGAGCGGCGCCGCAGCGGCCGGTGCGCCGGGGTAGTACCGTGCGGAGATTTCGCTATCTCCAAAGGCTCGAGAACCGGCCGCACCCCTAAGAGAACCGGGGCCCGCTCGTTATTGTGACCACCGCAGCCAGGCGCCGCGTCCACACGCCTTCCCAATGCCGTTATGCTGTGGCATCACGACTATCAAAGACCTACCGGGAATTTCCATGGCTATCCGACTGCACCGCGGCGACCTGCCCAATCTGTCCAATTATGGTCGCGAAGTCGCCATCGACACCGAAACCATGGGCTTGCATCCCCATCGCGACCGGCTCTGCGTCATCCAGCTGTCGCCCGGCGACGGCAGCGCTGACATCGTGCAGATTCCGCAGGACGCCAGCGAGGCGCCCAACCTCGTCAAACTGCTGTCCGATCCCGGCGTCACCAAGATTTTCCACTACGCCCGCTTCGATGTGGCCGTGCTGAAGAACCGTTTCGGCGTCGTCACCGGTCCGATCTATTGCACCAAGATCGCCTCCAAACTGGTCCGCACCTATACCGATCGCCATGGTCTCAAGGATCTGGTGCGCGAATTGCTCAATGTCGATCTCAGCAAGCAGCAGCAAAGCTCGGACTGGGGCGCCGACAAGCTCAGCGACGCGCAACTCGATTATGCAGCGTCCGACGTGCTCTATCTGCACGATCTCAAGCGCCATCTCGATCGCATGCTGAAGCGCGAAAACCGTACCGAGCTGGCGAAACAATGCTTCGAGTTTCTCAAGACCCGCTGTGAACTCGATCTGCTGGGCTGGGACGAAACCGATATTTTCGCCCATGCGTGATCGGGTCGCGCGATGACCGTGCACGCCGACGCCGCGGCCCGCCTCGCCACCTACCAGCGGCTGACCATCCGCAACCGGGTGGTCGGCGTGCTGCGCATCGCCGTGCCGCTCGCCGGCGTTGCGATCCTCGTCGTGCTGCTGGCCCAGATTTACGTGTCGAGCCTGGGCGACCGCTTTTCGATTGGCCGCATCTCGGTCAGCCGGGACAGTATCTCGGTCGAGGCGCCGCAGTATTCGGGCATTTTGAGCAATGGCACGACCTATGCGGTCACCGCCGAGCGCGCCCAGGCGGCCCCCGGCCAGACCAATCTGATCAATCTGACCGATGCTTCCCTGACCATGGTCAAGCTCGATGGCGTCACCATCAAGGTCAAGGCTCAATCGGCCTTGCTCGATACCACGGGCGAGACCGTGACCATCAAGGACATTGCCTATGTCGAGGATTCGACGGGCACCAGTGCCATCGTGGCGGATTCGGTGTTCGATTATGCCAGCCAGACATTGATCGGAAAGGGCACAGTCAGCGTTGCCTATGCAGACGGTACGACGCTGGACGGAGAAGGCCTGTTTTACGATTTGAAAACGGCTAACTGGACTTTTTCCAAAGCGGACGTCACCTTGCCTGCAACGCCCGGAACCCAAACGCCATGATCAGACCCTTTGCGACGCTTGCGGCCCTTGCCATGCTTGTCAGTCCGACCCTCGCCCAGCAGGCGGTCAATATCACGGCCGACCAGTTCACCGTCGATGAAACCACCAAGCAGGCCGTGTTCACCGGCAATGTGGTGGTGATTCACCCCTCCGTCACCGTGCACTCCAACAAGGTCGAAGCGATCTATGGCGAAGGCGGGGCCAGCGACATCGAAAGCTTCGTCGCCACCGGCAATGTCGTGCTCGACACGCCCGACCAGAAGGCCACCGGCGAACGCGCCGTGTTCAATCCGGGCGACCAGCTGTTGCGCCTCACCGGCAACGTCAAGGTTATCAACCCCAGCGGCACGGTGGATTCCGAGGAACTGGTGGTCAATCTTGCAACCAATGTCTCGACCTTTACCAGCACCGGCGGCGGTCGCGTGACCGGGGTGTTCACCTCGCAATGACCGATAGTTCAACGACGCCGCGCATCGACCAGACCGGCTGGCTCGTCGCCCACAGTCTCGCCAAGAGCTTTGGCAAGCGCGCGGTCGTGCGCGATGTGTCCATCGCCGTACGGCGCGGCGAAGCGGTTGGCCTGCTCGGCCCCAACGGCGCCGGCAAGACCACCGTTTTCACCATGATCATGGGCCTGCTCAAACCCGACCATGGCGATATCAGTCTCGATGGCCGGGCCATCACCCATCTGCCGCTGTTTCAGCGCGGGCGTCTGGGGATCGGCTATCTGCCGCAGGAGCCCTCGATTTTTCGCGGCCTGTCGGTGCGGGGCAATATCCTTGCCGTGCTCGAGAACCATATTCGCAACAAGGCCGAGCGCATGGCGCGGCTGCAGTCCCTGCTGGAAGAGTTTTCCATCACCCATCTGGCCGATTCCAATGCGCTGGCCCTGTCGGGTGGCGAGCGCCGCCGCGTCGAGATCGCGCGTGCTTTGGCTGCCGATCCAAGCTTCATGCTGCTCGACGAGCCGTTTGCCGGCGTCGATCCGATCGCCGTGGCCGAGGTCAAGGGGCTGGTCAAGCAACTGACCCAACGCGGCATTGGCGTGCTCATCACCGATCATGCGGTGCGCGAAACGCTGGGCCTGGTCGATCGTGCCTATGTCATCCACGGCGGCAAGGTGATGATCCAGGGGCGTCCCGACACCATCAGCAACGACCCCGACGCGCGCCGGGTGTATCTTGGTGAAAATTTCGCCATCTGAGCAGTCCCCGTGCAAATCACTTGGCACGAAACTTGCCCTTGGCCTTGCCCGCTGCCTAAAAATGAGTCATGCTGATAGCAGGGAAGCGCCCGAAACGGCGCGCGGGTATGTGCTAAAGGTCTGACTGCAATGGCTCTTTCGCCGCGTCTGGAGTTTCGTCAGGCCCAGAGCCTGACCCTGACGCCGCAGCTGATGCAATCGATCCGCCTGCTGCAACTGAGCCATCTCGAACTGCAGGATTTCGTCGACACCGAGTTGTTGCGCAATCCACTGCTCGAACGCGACGACAAGACCGACGCCGACGAATCCGAGCCGCTCGAACGCGCCGACGATATCGCCGTCGACGAAGACACCGTCGATCGCGCCGATCGCATCCAGGATGCAGCATCCATCGCCGATGGGTACGATACCGCCATCGAAAACGTCTTTCCCGACCAGACCGCCCAGGACCAGCTCAATCCCCAGAGCCGGCTCGATCGCAATGGCGCCAGCGAGTCGGGCGATATCCCCGACATCGACCAGTTCGTCGCGGC
>Ga0247806_10000631_pt1 | contig 20999 bp, 22 predicted proteins | sample UWRJL059202B1_FD_179935 | JGI IMG/M metagenome (GOLD analysis project Ga0247806, IMG submission 179935) | Plant litter microbial communities from Arlington Agricultural Research Station in Wisconsin, United States - UWRJ-L059-202B-1 | ecosystem: Environmental > Terrestrial > Plant litter >... | reverse complement strand
TTTTCTTTCCTTTTTTTTAAACGATGATGCGTTCCGGCGCGATCTGATTGGCCAGCAAAGCTTCGAGGAGGATATATGTCTGTGTTTCCAGCAGTATTTCATATGTGCCCGCAAAATGGCGGTCCCCGATCTGTAAATGCAAAGAATCGCGGTCCAGGTGCGCGCGGATAGCAACCGGTTGCACGGTGAATAATTCCTGTCCCGTACTGATCTCATAACTGCCGATCTCTCCGGTATATTGCCCCAGGTACGCTTTTTTCAATTGTGCAGCACACTGGAAAGCCATCAGCCAGGGCAGAAAAACGAGTAGGATGGATTGGATACGCATGATCGGCTTTTTTACAAATATAAGAATATCAACAAACGCTTCTAATATAGCAAATGTATTGAAAATGAATTTAATCTGTGATCAGATCTACGGCCGTTCCGACCGGACTGTTGATGCGCTTGTATTTTTTCTTTAGCTTGTACATCTTCACATCTTTTACACATTCCCAGATATCGAGGTTCAATCCAACGGACGTGAAAAGACCATCAAAATGGAAGTCCTTGACCTGGTTCATGACTGATTTCCGATAGCCTACGACGCCTTTGATGCCTATCCAGCGAATCGGCTTGAAAGTACCTGACAAACCAAAATCAGCAAGGATCAGGAAGCCGGATTTGCTTTCATAGATGTCGCCGTTCAAGGAATTCCGGTAGGTCAGTGTGTTCGCTCCGAGACCAAATTCCATCGGCATACCGAGTGAATAAAAGCGGGCGTTCTTGTAGATAAATTCTGTGTTCAGGCTGCCATAATTGAGCTTCAGGTGTCGATCGACCTGCACGCCATCAATCTCTGTCTGATAATGCTTGAGATTGTCGTTCAGCTGGTAATAGCCGCCGGTCAACCTTAATTTTTCATTCAGGATCACACCGGCGTCAATGCCATTCAGCGTCAGTACCTGCCCCTTGAAAAAGATATTGCGGTTGTCGACGCGGAATTGCGGCTTGACAAGCTTGATGCGCATGATCTCCGTGGAATCTTTGATGAAATTCGCACGCGTGTATTTCTTCTTCTCAGGCTGCGCCAGTGCGGGAAGTGCGAAAATCAACAGGAAGAACAAACAGCTTATTTTGTGCATGGTAAATTTTTTTCCGGGCTTACCGGATAGGCCTAAAATTACGCAATTGCGGCGCAGGATGGAAACAAATGTAAAGAAAGAAAAACGTATTGTCATGAATGAATGGCTTTGGGAGCTTCCGGATCCGGTTTTTCGGTACCCTCGGTAATGCGCTTCAGGATACTGGACAGGAATAAGTTAAACAAACAGAAAGCGACAAAAATGATAAACCCGATCTGGAGATTGGATTTGTTGGTGGACAGCAGGTTGACCTTCTCTTCCGTGATATTCACGTTTTTCAGCTGGTCGTTGAGGATTCCCTGGAAACCGACATAGGCCATGAAAATCGCGACGACCATGACATCTGCCATCGACCATTTGCCCGATTTGAAGGCCATCAGCTTATGAATTTGTTCTTTTTATTGGGACGGAACAGGTAAGCCGTTGCGGAAACCAGTTTCATGACCGGGAATAAAACGCTGAAAGTGAGGATCAGGATGCCGACAAAAACCGTGTCTACTTTCCCGTTGGACACAAGTGTCATGATGACATCGAGGATGCTTTTGCTTTGGAAAAAGATGATCTGGTCGTAGAAAACGATGTGCGAGGACATCAGTTCGAGGTTGACCTGGCTGATGCGGGCATCGATCTCGATCATCGGCAGGCTGATGCCTATGAACAAATTGATAAAGGACACAGCGACGGCAATCAGGAACGCATAGGAATAAATAGGGGTCATGCGCTTGCGGAAGATATAGATCCACAGCAGGAGAATGAAGGCCATGAGCCCGACCAGCGTATAGCCGAGTGTGTGCTGTTCTTTTTCGATGGCCGAAGTTTGTTTCTTGATGTATGCATTGAATGGGTAAAGCCCGTGAATATCGTATTTATTGAAGATGCTTTCGCGCTGGGAGACTACAAACATCGTATCCTGGGTAAGAATCCCGGTGACTTTCTCCTTCAGCAGGCTTTTCATTTTCTGCCGGTTCTTGCTTTTGTCGATCTCGTCGATGATCGTATTCGCAAAACGAGGAATTTCCTCCCGGAAGTGGTCGAGGTCAACAAAAGTGTTGATGACCTTGTATTTGATGTTATCGACGGTTTTTTCGCGTTTTTCGTGCAATACCCTGTCAATGTCGGTAAGCAGGCGGTTCATGATCAGGCTGATCTGTTCGCGCAGCACGGCTTTGTTTTGTGTGCTGAGCCGAAAACTATCCACCTGGCGATCGATGATCTGTTGCAGCTGCCAGCTCCAGTTGTCGCCATTCAACAGACCGTAGTTGATCTTGTTGACCTGGAAAAAGTCTTTTTTGTAAGCCTTGCTGTCCACGGAGTTCTTGTACAGGCGTGAGCCGAGGTACACGGAAGCGGCGGTTGTCAGGATCATGACAATCAGGACGAGGTATTTCTGGAAACCGGTATGGCTGTTCATGGCCGAAAGGAATTAGTTTAAACAAGAAAAATGCCTCAGTTAATGAAGCATTTTTCTAGATTGTATTGTGAGTGATTAATTAATTTCACATTCTCTGGTGTAGTCACCAAGTGCGTCAGATCCTGTACCTTCCTGATCCTGGCATTTGTCTTCGGCTTTCACACGTGTATCTTTGAACGTGTAGTTTTCGTCAACGGTGCTTACCGTATTTCCGTCACCGTCTGTTCTGATTTTTTTACATTCGCAGTTAAACTCTTTTTTGCAGGATGTTAAACCAAATGTCAACAACAATGCAGCGGCTGTGATGATGCTTTTCATAATATTGATTTTAAAAGATTAATATTTTTGATTAGTTGTTTGAAAAATATGTGCCACTTCCGGGCATAAAACGAAATTATGCTGTAGCCCCTTGTTTTACAGGGATGTACTGTGATCCAACTAAAAAAGCCCTGCTGCGGGAGTGGGTATTGTTTTCCCCAATTCAAATGTTAATTATGTGGAATCAGGCTGATTCAGGGCCGATTTATTGTATTTTTACGGAAGTTAAATAGGTTAATAAAACTATTTCAACGCAATGGGAAGCGCTTCATGGATACAGATAAAAATTACATATTGATTGCCGAGGACGATGAAGACGACCGGATGTTGCTCACTGCTGCATTCGAGGAAACTTCGCAGGAGATCAAATTGGTATTTGTACAGAACGGCATCGAATTGCTGACCCATTTCAACCAGGTAGAGCAGGGGCTCATCCAGAGCTGGCCCTCCCTCCTCGTGCTCGATCTCAACATGCCGAAAAAGAACGGCAAGGAAACGTTGACAGAATTGCAGGACAAAACCTACTTCGCGAAATTTAAAACCGTCATTTTTTCGACGACCAACAGCGAAGTGGAGAAAAACAAATACAAGGAATTCGGGGTTTCCGATTATTTTGTGAAGCCAACCGGCTACAAGGCTTTGCTGGACATTGTCCTCAACTTCAAGAGACTTTCAGGATTGCTGTAGGCTTGAAAATTATTCAAAGATTCCTTTGCAGGGAAATAATTCAATCCAGTTTAAGAAAATAATTTGCGGAATTTGACCTTCAGGTTTTCCAGCAGGCTTTTCCCTTTGCTTTCATTGAATAAGGTTGAGGTGACAACGGTGTTCGCAACCATGGGCAGAACCTGCTTTTTCAGCATGCCACCGTTCTTAAAAAGTACTTTTTTGAATAGAAAATCGACCATGTGTGTAATCGCCATGCGCGACAAAGCCTTGTCATCTGCTTGTTCTTCCGTTTCGGGGATGTCCTGCTCCGGTACATCCTGCTGAAAACTGGCCTTCAGTTCCTGGAAAGCTTCGCCGATCTCGGATTCGAGCTGATCGACCTCTGCATGTAATTTTTCCTGCTCGGCCATCATGGCTGCGTAATCTGACATCGTTTTGCTGACCTTCAGGAGCACGACATCACGTACTTTGTTGCGGGCGATCTTTTTACGGAAAAGCAGGTAGGCGCCAAGCACGATAAAATAGAATAGCCCGACGATTGTAAAACCGGCGCTGCGTGAATGCAGGTTTTCGCTCAGCCAGTAAGCAAGACCAAAATTGATAAATAAAAATGAGAAAAATGCAAACAGGATCACGAAAGAGCTGGTAATCCCACTGGACAACAGGATGGTGAGCCGTTCATATACTTCGAGCTGGGCCGATTTGGCCTGTAGGCGCACATATTTGGTGATGTGCTCATAAATGTCGATGATGATTTTATTCGGTTCTTCCATGATGCTGTAAATTTGAAAACACCAGTACTGGAATCTAGCCAATACTGGTGTAAGTTTGTGATCGGGTTTCCTGGATTAGGAAAGGGATTGTTTCGCGTTCTCGATACGTGATTTCACGTCGTTCTTTACATCATTCTTCAATCCTCTTGCTTGTTCTTTCACCTCGTCAGTAGCTTCAGAGACGAATTCTCTTCCTTCACCTACGAAACCGAGCAGTTTTTCGCCGAGATCATCGATAGAACCTTTGATAGATTTACGCAGATCGCTTCCTTTTTCAGGAGCCATCAACATACCTACTGCTACACCCACTGCTCCTGCAGCTACGATGCCTAAAAGTGTTTTTGCATTGCCGTTCATAACGTTTAATTTTAAGGGTTAATAATGTTTTTAGGTATAATTGAAAAAGTAATGCCAGTTAGTTTGAGCGCTTTTCTACAGCCTGTACCGGGGATTTGTGGACTTTTCTACACATTCCGGCGGGATTGGCTGTAGATGGCGTTACTTCAGCACCTGTTTCAGGTAGTTGGTGCCGACTTTGGTGAGTGCGCGCGTCAATACAGATTTCAACAACTGGCCGGCTGCGTTTGTCAGTATTTCTTTCGCGCCTTCGAAACGGTCTTTCACGTCGCCTTCGATATCGTCTTTCAGTCCGACAGCTTCCGTTACGAGCGTTTTTTTGGCTGTTTCAATGTATTGCTGACCATCGCCGATCACATCCGTTAATTTCTCGCCGAGGTCCTGGATAGAATCCTTGACCGAGCTATAGAATTTTTTACCCTTTTCGGGGGCGACGAGCATGCCTACAGCACCAGCTGCAAGGATCCCGATGATTATTTTTGTGCTGCGTTCCATGTGATTGATTTTTTAATAAGATAATATGTATCTTTATGTGGTAATTTTATGCCAGTTGATTCTGCTGTTTTCTGCCCGATATAATGCTTTAATCTGGCGTGATTGTAGATTCTTATCCACACGCATTTGTCCATGTCTTCAAAAAAAATAAATATCCTGATTATTGATGATGAGAAAGACCTTTGTCTGCTTTTGTCAAATATCCTGACTTCCAGGGGGTATGATGTGGTCATGAAACATTTACTCGAAGAAGGCTTGCAGGAAGTGACGGACATGCGTCCGAATTGGGTCATCCTTGACAATAACCTGCCCGATGGATTGGGATGGACCAAGGTTGCCTGGATCCGTGAAAACAGTCCTGAATCCCGCATTATTAAGGTCAGCGCCGACCCTGAATCCATTCATGATACCGACTACAAAACCGTGTTTTACCTCGTCAAGCCTTTGAAATTCAATTCCATCCTCGATATTTTACAGCAGAGCGCCTGATCTCCAGCAAGGTTGCTTCCTGCATGCATGCGTGCAGGATTTGGAGAAACAAAAAAAGGAGCTCCGTTTCTGAAGCTCCCTGTATAAATTAGTTGGATGATTATTCCTTGTTGTCCTTGAACAAATTCCCAATGGAAGCGCCGAGGTTATCCATGTCGCTGTTAAACTCTCTTTTGAAGCTTTCCCATTTTTCGTTGTTCTGTTTGCGGCCTTCATCAATGGTCGCTTCGAGACGCTCATTTTCTGCCTGCAACTTGTCGATGGCTTCTTCGTACTCCTGTTTTACTTCGCCTTTTTTATTGCGGGCGGCAGCTTTCAGGTCGGCGATATCTTCCTTGTTTTGCTCGATTTTCTCACGCGCATCGGAAATAAACACTTCGCGTTCACGTTCTAAGTCGCGTTCTGCTTCTTCCATGCGCTGTAATTCTGCGCGGTCTTTTTCTGCTTCGCGTTCCTGTTGTTTCGCATCTGAACAGGAAAATAAACTGCTGGTGGCGAGTACTGTCAAAAGTACACTTGCCAGTTGAATTGGCTTTTTCATGCTATTTGGATTTATTGGATTATTAATTCTTTTTCTTTTGTGCTTTCTTCTTTTGCTTCTCGGCTTTTTTCTCAGCTTTCTTTTGCTCTTTTTCCGGATTGTCTTTTTTATTGAATGTCCGTTCAAAGAAACCTTCGCTGTTATTTTTCTTGCCGTTCAGCGAACGCAGATCGATTTCCCGGTCTATGGATGGTTTCAGGGCCGCAACAAATGCATTTTTCAGTACGAGCAGCACGGCGCGTCCGATGTTCACTTCGGGGGCTTTCAAATCACCGCCGATGTATACTTTGGTCGCCAGCTGATCTTTGCGCTGGTTTTTCAGGATAAACGCAGTTGCGCCGACGATGCTTTCCCAGGCGATCTGCATGAAATTGCCTTCTGATTTGTTCCAGCTGACAACATCGAGGTCTTTGATCAGCGGCTTTACGTATCCTTCAAATTTCCCGCCTTTTGCGGCGACTTCCGAATACAGGCCAAAAGTTCCTTTGTTGACATCAATATTGGCGTATGCCTGCAAAAAGGGATTCAGTTTGACAAGATTTACCTTTTCAAGCTGCGTATTGAGGTCAAAGGTGGGATGGTCCGCAAAAGGATCAAGATTCATGCTCGCCTTCAGCTTACCGCTGTACACATTGGCACTTGCCGTAATGGAGGCGGGCAATACCTTCGCGCTGTCGTAGGCATTCACGAGGTTCAATGCAACGACGTGCAGATTGGTGATGAGCATGTCGAGCTTCGGGCTCGAATAAGGGTCTTTATAGCGGATAATACTGTGATCGATCTCAAAGCGGTTGAGTGTAACCGGCATGAAGGAATTCAAGACATTCCGAAAATCTGCGGTATCTTTCTGGATATCCTGGATGTCGTTTTTTTCCTGGGTCAGGACTATGGAGCTCGAATCGATCAGTACTTTGCCGACGATTTCGCCATGGAAAATAGGCTTCCATTCAATCGCGAGATCTACGAGAGCAATGTCCACGAAATCAAGCGTATCTTTTTTATCGAGTTTTTTCAGGAAGAGGTCCTTGATCTGATAGGCACCGCGGTACAGCGAAATGTCGATGTCTTTGATGTGTCCGTAATAGCCTTCGAGTGTTGCGAGTTTTTTGTTTGCAAAATGGAGCACTACATATGGAAGTGCAATGCGGGCCGCAATCAGCACAACGAGAATAGAGAGCAGAATCCTGCGCCTCCGTCTTTTTCTGCGGGCTCTGCGTGCGACTTTATCGATGGGTTGTTTATGCGTTTCTTCCATGGTCATTGGAGTTGAAATGATAAAGAGGGAAAATAAAAAGCCAGCCCCTCTCTGGAAGTTGCTGGCTTTTCAAAGGGCAATTACTTATTCAATTGCTGATACTGCTGTATCGCTTCGTGTGAACGTATAATTTCAGACTGTTGGGAGGCAATCATATTGCGGATATCCGCAGGCATTTCTGCATCGGTCTCCAGGGAAGAAGAATAAGCCTGGATTGCCGCTTTTTCTCCGAATTCACAGCTGGCAAGAATGGAAGAGCGGTCTGCCGGATTGAAAGTGTTTTTGACATCCATCCAGGCTCTGAAAATTTTTCCGGAAGCTGTGGTGTTTTCCGTAGCGTCGCCGCCCAATGCTGAGATTTTGCTTTTCAGCTCCTGTTCGTATTGTTGGCTGTCTGATGCTTTTTGACGGAACATTGTTTGCAGGTCCGGATTTTCTTTGGCCTGTTCGAGTGCTTTCTCATAACCTTCGATGCGGTCGTTGTTGATCTTTACGAGGTCGTTCAGTGCACTGACGAGTGCTTCTTTGTTTGGCGACTGATAATTGTTGTAAGCCGTTTCATTGTTGTAATCCATGATTTTTATTTTTAGGGTGAATATGCTTTTAAAAAAGAAAGGAGGAGCATCAATCAAAAAATGGGCTCATGCTCCTCCCGGACAGTTATCTGATTAAAGATTGTCCTGGTCCTTATTGCTTTTATATCCTGGGGTGTTTGCATCAGGTTGCGCATCCGGGGAAGTTTTATCCGGGTGAGTATCCTTGCCTTTTTGCTGCAATCTTTCGAAAGCACCTTCGGATCGGAGGTTGTCTCCCTGAGATGTGCCAGGGGAGTTAGCATTTTGATCTTGATTCTCAGGAGCGATTTTCTCCTTGTTGGGATGCATTGTAGCGTCATTGTTCCCTTCGCGGGTATGATCGTTCTGCTCAATGCCTTTCTGATTTTCCTGTGTCGGTTTCTGACCTGGATTTTGAGTAGGATCCTGATTATTTGATCCTGCCTGTGGATTCGATTCTTGCGTAGCCATAATACTCATTTTTAGAGGTGAATAATGACCATCGATTTGCAAGTGGAATGCCAGCGGCTTCTCGCGGAAATACGGAAAATAAGGGCGGTTTTTGTGGAAAAAAGTACTCATACACAGCGCCAGACCATTGCGTTCCGGCGCTGTCATGAAATATCAGTTCTCGAAAATGATCTTAAAAGTCGTACCTGCGTCGACTTTCGATTTTACTTCGATCTGTGCATTATGCGATTTGATGATGTTCAGTGTGGATACCAATCCGAGGCCCATGCCGGTCTTTTTTGTCGTGAAATAAGGCTCGAACAGCTTTTTGAGGTTGTCTTCGCTGATTCCGGAGCCGTTGTCTTCGATCAGGATCCAGGTTTGCTCGAGGTTTTGCACCAGCTCGATTTTCAGCAGGTTGTAATCCTTGTTGGTGGCTTCGATGGCATTCAAGACGAGGTTCAACAATGCGATTTTGAACTTTTCTTTGTCGATTGGCTTGATGATCGGCGTATGGTGCAGCGAAACATGGGCATCGATATTCTTCAGGTGGATGCTGTCCTGGGCAGTATATAATACTTCGTTCAGGATCTCATTCAGGTCAAGCAATTCGATTTTCAGCTCGATCGCTTTGGAGGAATTGAGCAATTCGGTAATGATGTCGTTGATGCGCACAGCGCTGCGTTTAATGATGTCTACATATAAGCCGTGCGACTCCAGCAGGCCTTCTTCGGCCATGCCTTCCAGTGAAAGCCCGATGTTGGTCAGCGGGTTTCGGATCTCATGGGCGAGGGTACGTACGAGTCGTGAAGTTCCTTCGAGCTTCTCGGCCTGCAATTTGGCCTGTTCCGCCTGCGAACGCAGGGTTTCATCGTAAATGATGCCTTGCCAGTAACCGGTCACAGCTTCTGTTTCAAAAAAGGTCAGCGACAGGTTACCGGTTTTAATCGTGCCATCCCCGGAGATGAATTGCATCGTCTGGTTGCGGATGTTCTTGCGTGTCGTAATCAACTGCCGGATCTTGTCGCGGTCTTCCTCGGCAACAATGTCGAGAAAGGAAGTTTTTTCCAGCTGTTTGGGTGGCGTGTCGATGAAATATTCTGACGCGCGGTTGCAATCGAGGAAAATCATAGACGGATCGCAGGTGAAAATGAAGCTCAGCGCGTTCTCAAAGATCAGGCGGTACTTTTTTTCGTTGTCATTGATCAGCTTGAAACTCTTATAGCGTTCGTATGCATACCGCAGACAGCGTTCGAGCTTCTCGGGTGTCAGGTCGCTTTTCACGAGATAATCGTAGGCGCCGTATTCTACCGCCTGTTGGTCGATCTCCCGGTTTCCTTTTCCGGTGAGCAGGATGATCGGTTTGTAACAGCCGTCCTGGATGGCTTCTTCCAGCAGGTCGAGCCCGGTTTTTGCGCCGAGCCTGTAATCGAGGAAATAAATATCATACGCATTGGAAGCCAGCTGCTGCTGTGCATCCTGTATGTTGTAGCTCCAACTGGTAGTAATGTCAAAAGCTGTAATTTCTTTAAGGTATTGAGAACTGATGAAGAAATCGTCCTCGTCGTCGTCAATGATGAGTATTTTTAATTCTGAAATCATAGATCAAGCTTGGGTTTGAGGCAGCAACAATGTAAATGTCGCGCCCTGGTTCAGGATGCCGTCAGCAAAAATGAAACCATGGTGATTGTCAACTATCTTTTTACAGATTGCAAGTCCTATACCAGAGCCACTGAATTCGACCTTGCCGTGCAGACGTTGGAAAACCATGAAAATGCGTTCTGAAAATTCGGGATCGAATCCAATCCCGTTGTCACGGATCACAATGCGCATGTATTTCAGCTCTTTTTTCAGCGGCAGGTGCGGATATTCATCCGGGCTCACATCGTCGCACGCGAGCTTAATTTCTACGCCGGCATCGGGTTTTTTGAATTTGATCGAATTGCTGATGAGGTTGTTAAACAGCTGCCGCAGCTGGGAAGGATAGCCTTCGATCTCCGGCAGGTTGTCACAGCTTACGTGCGCTTTCGATTCTGAGATTGAAATCTCGAGATCGCTGAGTACTTCTGCGATTATTTCGGGGATGGAAACAGGAACATACTGTTTGTCTGTAAAGGAAAGCCTTGAAAAATCGAGTAGGTCCTCGAGTAGTATCTGCATATTGCGGCCCGCAGCGTGGATGCGCTCGATGTACATGTTGGCTTCGTCGGTAAGCGTTGGACCGCATTTGTACTGCAGCCTGTCGGTGAAAGTCGTGATCTTGCGCAGTGGTTCCTGGAGGTCATGCGACGCAACATACACGAATTCCTGGAGGTTATTATTGGATTTATCGAGCTGCTGGATTTTTTGTTCAAGGACCTGGTTGTTCAGGTACTTTTCAGTAATGTCACGCAGTAGTCCATTGTATTTAATTGGGTTCCCCGATGCATCGCGCACGACTTCGTTCTCGGCATAGATCCGTTTGAACCTGCCGTTGGCATCTGTAATCGAAAACTCGACCTTGTAGGTGGCGGCTGATTCCACAGCATCCCGCATTACTCCGGATACTTTTTCAATGTCGTTCCGGTGGACAAAATCCAGGAAGCGGGGCTGTGAAGTTTCAATGCTTCCCGGTGCAATATTCAGTATTTCAAATACGCCGGTGCTCCAGTGTTGGGTTTTGGTTTGATAATCGTAGACATACACCCCAAAATGTAGAGATTTCTCCACTTGCGGAAAAATATCCCCAAGAAGTTGAGGTGTCAGGTGTTGTGCATCATGCATTATTCATTGCCGTTAAATTCCTTGTATTGCTTCATTTTATTGTAGAGTGTCTTCCGGTCAATGTTAAGTAGCTGTGCTGCTTTACTTTTGTTATAGTTGCATTTGCGCAGGGCTTCGACAATTAACTCAAATTCTGCGTCGATGGACGCATGTTTCATGCCATAATCGCTAAGCGGTATGTTTTTGCGTGGCGCATGTCCATTTACATGTTCCTCCTGCGCGTCGCCGTAGGAGCTGCTCTCGCTTTCAAAATTCAGTTTTTCATAATGTGTGATCTCAAATGGAAGGGCCGAAATCTCGATCCAATCGCCCGGTGAAAGCAGTGTTGCGCGTTTCACGACGTTGTGCAGCTCGCGCAGGTTCCCCGGCCACGGATAACGGTGCAGGATGTCGACAACTTCAGGTGAAAATCCCTGGATGCTTTTGTCGAGCTCCGCATTGGTTTTGTCCAGGAAATGGTTGGCAAACATCAGGATATCCGATTGGCGCTTGCGCAAAGGCGGTACTTCCATGCTGAACTCGTTGAAACGGTGGTAAAGGTCTTCCCGGAATTTCCCTTTGCGGGTGGATTCTGAAAGACGCTCGTTGCTCGCAACAATGATGCGCACGTCGAGATCGATGTCCTTGATGCCACCGACGCGTTTCATTTTCCGCTCCTGTACTACGCGCAGCAGCGCCATCTGGATCTCGTAAGAAAGGTTCGCGATCTCATCCAGGAAGATCGTTCCCCCATTGGCGAGCTCAAAACTCCCGATTTTCTGGTTCAACGCACCGGTAAAAGCGCCTTTCTCGTGACCGAACAGTTCACTTCCGGCCAGCTCTTTTGACAAAGTACCGCAGTCTATCGCGATAAAGGGTTTGTGCGACCGCTGGCTGTTGTTGTGGATCTCCATCGCAACAGATTCTTTTCCACTTCCGCTTTCGCCATAGATGATGACGCTGAAGTTGGTCGGCGCAACCAGCTTGATCTGATCGAGGATAACTTTGAACACATCGCTCTTGCCAAATACGTATTTGCTTTTGGGCTTCGACTTTTGTTTTTCGGGAGTCCGCTCCTGGCTGGCGGATGGACGCTGGCCGTTCTCTGCCTGTGCAGAACCGCCATCGGCCAGGGCCTTTTTCAGGGTGAGCAGGATTTCTTCCGGCAACAAAGGTTTTGTTACGTAATCGTACGCGCCAAATTTCATGATGTTGACAGCTGTTCTGACATCGCTGTAGCCGGTCATGATGATCACCGGAATGTGCGGATGTGCCTGCTTGATCTTTTCAAGTAATTCTCCGCCGGTCATATCCTCAAGCCTGAAATCGCACAAGACGATATCTGGAATTTGCTGCTGAATGCTTTCTAGCGCTGCTTTTCCGGAATAGGCGAGGGTGACTGAAAAACCGTTTTTCGACAGGTAGCGCTGCAACAGCATGCAGATATCCATATCGTCATCAATTACTAAAATATTACTCATCTATTATTTTTAATTAACTTTAGTAACTGTTAGGAGTTTATTGATTAGAGATATTCGGAGTTGTTTTCTGTTCAGACAAGGCACTTTTTGAAGGCCATACTTAAAAGGTATGGACAAGAAATGCAACAAAGTATGAGCAAAAAAGAAACCGAATAGAATAAACGGATAAATGCCTAATAGTTACTTAGTGATGCTTAGGGTAAAAATATGAAAAAAAAACGCTTTTTTATTTACGTTTCAATTTACTTTTCCTTATTCACAATTATTGGCATTTCGTTTTTTTACCTGAGTAAATTAAATGCGCTCGAAAACCACACGGAAGAAGTAGATCACACTTATAAGGTAATCTTTCACCTGAGCGAGCTGGAAAAAAGAGTGCTCGATGGCGAAACCGGACAACGTGGGTTTATCATCACCGGAGACACGATTTTCCTCGAACCTTATTATGAAGCCAACCGCAAGATATCGCGCACGCTGATGAGTCTCGATTCGCTGACCGACAACAAAAGGTTTAGTCAATCCGTACTGGATACTTTAAAGGTATTGATCGATAAACGCTTCGCCTCTTTGCGGAACGGTATTACGGGCGATCCGGAAATCCTCAAATGGAAGATCTCGCACCGGTATTATCCAGGCAAGCATTACATGGACAGGATCCGCAGGCTCGTCGACGAATTGAAAGAGGTGCAGTATGCGGTGCAAAGAAACCGGAGCGCACAAAAAATTGCGACAGCGGAAGAGAGTAAAATGAGTAGCCTGCTGCTGCTGATTATCGCTTTTGTAGCCTGTTCCATTGCTGCGATCGGTGTGATCACGTTTTTCAACCGCAGTCACAAATACAGCATGCAGCTCGAAACCAATCTCGATCGGCTCGAAACACTCAACAATGAAATCGGCGCACTGACTTATGCGAGCACGCACAACCTGCAGGAACCTATGCGCAAGGTGCAGCTCATCATTGACAGGCTCAGTCCTGACAGTAAGATCGGCGATGTACAGCTGCATGAAAGCCTTTCGCGCATCCGGCAGATCTATGCGCAGCAGCAGAAAATCAACAACACAATTGTCGATTATTACCTGATCCTCACGAACCCTGTATATAAGGAACGCATCGCCACGAAAAAATGGATCGCTAACCTGCTCAAACATCCCGAATGGGAGGGGCGGTTCGACTGGAAAATCGACCCGCTTCCTTATATTCATGCCGACGCGTACCAGCTTTCGCTGTTGTTTCGGCACCTCTTCCGCAATGCGGTCCATTTCTGTCATCCCGACCGGCCGTTGAGCGTGCACATTCAAGCCCATGAGCTAACGGAAGAAGAACGGCAACTGCCGGAACTGAAAGGCAAGAATTACCAGGCAATTGCCATCAGTGACAATGGCGTCGGCATCGATGCAATGTACCATTCCAAAATTTTCGAGCTGTTCCAGAAAATGGATGATGCGCGGCCAGACGGTGATCAGGGTAATGGGATGGGCTTGAGTTTCTCCAAAAGGATCATGCTCAACCACGATGGCTGGATCAGGGCACAAAAAGGTCCGCAGGAAGGTTTGACGATCGTTTTGTTCTTTCCGCAGGAGGATAAATAGTGTTTATGGATCATGTGTTGGCGTTCGTCCCGGAACGGAAGTGTTTTTAGTCCTTGATTGGTTTCACCGGCTTCAGTCCAACAACTATCCGCAGCGGTTTCCCCACTTTTTGAAATCCCCAAAAACGGCTGAATTTCCCGAAATGTAGACTAAAATCCCCACTCAGTTGGAATGGATTTTTCTTGATTTTTCATTATTTCCTTGTTTTACAGCTGTTTCACGCAAACCGGCATTTTCGGTATTATTGTTTCAATAGGGGTTTCAGAATAACTTTTATGAACCATTAAAACGAAAAATTATGTTACGCTGGACACTCATTTTCTTAGTAGTTGCAATCATCGCCGGGGTACTCGGATTCACAGGAATCGCAGTTGGAGCTGCCAGTATTGCAAAAGTCTTATTCTTTATCTTCCTGGTTCTCTTCATCGTATCGCTGATCGCTGGAGGGTCCATCCTGAGAAGAAATGATTAATAGATCAACATGCGCGTACGGTATGACACTGTACGCGCTTTTTTTTCACCTGAAATAGCTGCATTATGTCGATTTCTCAAACGCAATCCCTCAACCAATCGCAGAAATTAACGCCGAAGCAAATTCAGTTAATCAATGTGCTTTCATTACCAACCATTGCAATTGAACAATTTGTCGCCAATGAAATGGCGCTGAACCCCGTGCTGGAATTCGATGTCGATGACCAGCAGCCGGAAGAATATGCCGACGACCTGTCGCACGACAATGACATCAGCGACGAGCCGGATACCGGTAAGCTTGGGGAAGATTACGATTATACAGACTACATGGACCGTGAGGGTCTCGATGATTACAAATATGAATCGAACAACCACCTCGGCGAAGATACGAAGCGGGAAAAAGTCTTTACCGACAGCCCGCATTTTACCGTTTCCCTGATCAGTCAGCTGGAATTGCTGCCGATCTCGGAGCGAGAAAAGGAATTCGGAAAATACCTGATCTACAGTTTTGACAACGATGGTTACCTGAGACGCGATCTGGGTGACCTGGCCGATGAATTGTCATTCATTGAGAATGCATTCGTCGAGGAAGCCGAATTGCAGGAGATCCTGGACAAAGTCCGAAAACTCGAGCCATTGGGCATCGGCGCGCGCAACCTGCAGGAATGCATGCTTTTGCAGCTCGAGCACAAAACTTACAAAACGAAAGAAACATACCTTGCAATAGACATCATCACCGATCACCTCGACAAGCTCGCATCCAAAGATTACGCAGGCATTCAGCAGGCGCTGGATATCGACGATGAGGACATGGAGGATACACTCGAAGAGATCCGCGGACTAAATCCCTGCCCGGGAGGAAGCATGTCAGAAGATGGAGGGAAAGCACCGAGCATTTGCCCGGATTTTACCGTTGTCGTAGAGGGTGATAATATAGAATTGTTCCTGAATTCACCTTACAGTGTGCCGCTGCGTATCAATAATGAGTACAAGGAAATGGCACAGGAATATGCGAAATCAAAAGACAAGCAGCTGCGCGATGCATCAGGTTTTATCAAAAGCAAGATCGAACACGCGAAGTGGTTTATCGATGCCTTGCAGCAACGCGAAAAGCTCATGACGAGCGTCGTGCGCGTGATCGTAAACTTCCAGCACCAATACCTGATCACAGGCGATGAGCTGGATCTGAAGCCAATGATCCTGAAAGACATTGCAGAATTGACCAATTCGGATATTTCGACTGTTTCACGCATTGTGAATAGCAAATACATCCAGACCGATCAGGGCGTGATCCTGCTGAAGAAGCTCTTCGTGCACGGCATGGAAACATCCTCCGGGGAAATGGTCAGTACGATCGAGGTTAAAAAAGCACTCCTTGAATGCATTGAAGCCGAAGACCGCATGAATCCACTCAGCGACGAAGAGATCAGCAACCTGATGATGCAGAAGAAGTATGCGATTGCCCGCAGAACAGTTGCGAAGTACCGCGACGAGCTGAATATTCCGAACAAAAATTTCAGGAAGCAGGAAAGTTTTGCGATGCAGGCGCGCTAGATCGATAAGCGAATTTAAATACAAAAGTTCATGGCTAAAAAAGATACACCGAAAAAAGGTCCTGCAGACGCGGGGTTAAATGATGTGAAACATCCTATTCCTGTGGAACGGGATGCTAAACAGGAGGACCTCGCGAGGAACACGGAAAATGGTGCAGGTGAGTTCCTGACGACCAATCAGGGGCTGCGCATCAACGATAACCAGAATTCTTTGAAAGCCGGTCCGCGCGGCGCAACTTTGCTCGAGGATTTCATTCTGCGCGAGAAGATCACACATTTCGACCACGAACGAATCCCGGAAAGAATTGTACATGCGCGCGGCGCAGCGGCACATGGTTATTTTGAGACTTATGCACCGATGCACAAATATACGAAGGCGCGTTTCCTTGCCGAAGCGGGTACACGAACACCTGTATTTGTACGTTTTAGTACAGTGGCTGGATCCAGGGGGTCATCAGATCTCGCGCGCGATGTACGTGGTTTCGCTGTAAAATTTTATACAGAAGAGGGCAATTATGACCTCGTAGGAAACAATATTCCCGTGTTCTTCATCCAGGATGCGATCAAGTTTCCGGACCTGATCCATGCAGTAAAGCCGGAACCGCACAACGAGATTCCGCAGGCGGCGTCGGCACACGACACTTTCTGGGATTTCGTTTCGCTGATGCCCGAAAGCATGCACATGATCATGTGGGCAATGAGCGATCGCGCAATTCCGCGCAGCTTCCGCATGATGGAGGGCTTTGGCGTTCATACTTTTCGTTTCATCAATGAGGCGGGACAAAGCGTGTTCGTGAAGTTCCACTGGAAGCCTTTGCTGGGTGTGCACAGCGTGGCCTGGGACGAAGCGCAGAAAATTTCGGGCAAAGACCCGGATTTCCACCGTCGCGATCTGTGGGAAGCGATTGAGAATGGCGAGTTCCCGGAATGGGAGCTGGGCGTACAGATCGTTGCTGAAGAAGATGAGCACAAGTTTGAATTTGACCTGCTCGATCCGACGAAACTGATCCCGGAAGAGCTCGTGCCGGTGCAGTTGATTGGAAAGATGACACTGAACAGGAACCCGGACAACTTTTTTGCAGAAACCGAGCAAGTGGCTTTTCACCCGGGACATTTGGTGCCGGGAATTGATTTCTCAAACGATCCTTTGCTTCAGGGACGCTTGTTTTCCTATACTGATACGCAATTGTCGCGTCTGGGCAGTCCGAATTTCCACGAGATTCCGATCAATCGCCCGGTGGCGCCGATACACAATAACCAGCGCGATGGCCACATGCGCCAGCAAATCAACCAGGCGAAAACGAGCTACGAGCCCAACCGGGTTTCAAACGGTTGCCCTTTCCAGGCACGCGCCGCGGAAGGTGGATTTACCTCCTACGAAGAGCGCATCGATGCACGCAAGATCCGCGAGCGCAGCGAAAGTTTCCGCGATCATTTCAGTCAGGCTACTTTGTTCTTCAACAGCCAGAGCGAGGCAGAGAAGAACCACCTCGTGAATGCCTTGCGTTTTGAGTTGGGTAAATTGCAGCGCGACGAAATTCGATCCCGGATGCTGAGCATGCTGGCACAGGTAGACACATCACTTGCACAGCGTGTCGCTGACGGTTTGGGCATGGAGATTCCAACAAAGCCGGAAAGATTGAACGAAAGTATTCCTGCCGATGCGGATCCGCAGAGCTACCAGCCGGTGAAGAAAGAATCTTCGCTGAAGAAATCGGAAGCGCTGAGCATGGAAAACACGAAAAAGGAATCTGTGCGCACAAGACAGGTCGCGATCCTGGCCGCCAATGGAGTGGATCATGTGTCTTTGCAAAAAATGCAGACAGAGCTTGAGCTGGCCGGCGCACAAACGCAGATCATTGCACCTTTGCTCGGGAGTATTTCCGGCGCTTCGAAAGGGAAATCTTTCAAGGTCGATCAAAGCTTCCTCACGGCCACGAGCGTCGTATTTGATGCAGTGTACATTCCGGGAGGTGCTGAAAGTGTTGCCGCTTTGGCCAATGAGCCGGACGCGATTCATTTTATCAACGAGGCTTACAAGCACTGCAAAGCAATTGCCGCCGACGCAGAAGGCGGGGAATTCCTGCTGACCACCGATGCGGGCAAGAAGATAATGCAATCCAGCAAAACAACAAAAAGCAAATATACTGGTGACGGTATTGTGATCAACGGGGAAGCGGAAGCTTTTATCTCCGCCATCACACAACACCGTTTCTGGGCCAGGGAGATCCCCGGGAAAGTTCCCGCCTGATTTCCAGGTAATCCAAAAGGGCCTGTTCAGGAGGGTGCGCACCAACCACGCATTGCCTGAACAGGCTTTTTTATGTTCTGAAATTGAAGCGATGGCTGATCGCTGTTCCGACTTTTGGATGACTACTTCAAACACGCAGCCAGACGCATAGTGCACATGGTTTTAAAGGAGTATCAGCTGGGTTTATCCCACACCAGATTTAACTTCGAGGTATAGCACACAGGAAATCAAAAGCGGCAATCGCGGGAACCCTTGTTCATTTCTTTCGGATTTCGCACTTTGACTTTTCGAGTTATTATGCGTAATTTCGAATCCCGAAACAAAAGCATTTCCCCATGAAACAATACCATGATTTGCTGACCCATATTTTAGAAAATGGGGCACAGAAAGGCGATAGGACCGGCACCGGAACGTTATCCGTTTTCGGCTACCAGATGAGGTATGATCTCCAGCAAGGCTTTCCCGTTCTGACGACGAAGAAACTGCACCTGCGCTCGATCATCGTTGAGCTGCTGTGGTTCCTCCAGGGAGATACGAATATCAAATACCTGAAAGACAACCAGGTTTCCATCTGGGACGAATGGGCGGATGCGAACGGCGATCTGGGTCCCGTTTACGGACACCAGTGGCGCTCATGGCCGGATGGGAATGGCGGAACGATTGACCAGATCACGAAACTGATCGAACAGATCAAAACCAATCCGAACTCGCGCCGTTTGCTGGTTTCGGCCTGGAATGTAGCCGATGTCGATCAGATGGCTTTGCCGCCTTGTCACACGATGTTCCAGTTTTATGTAGCTGACGGTAAACTCAGCTGTCAGCTCTACCAGCGCAGCGCCGATACTTTTCTCGGTGTTCCGTTCAACATTGCTTCATACGCCTTGCTGACAATGATGATCGCACAGGTATGCGACCTCCAGGCGGGGGAATTTATCCATACACTGGGCGATGCACATTTGTACAACAACCACATCGAGCAGGCGCAATTGCAATTGACACGTGATTTCAGGCCTTTGCCGGTGATGCAGATAAATCCTGCGGTCAAAGACATATTCTCGTTTACATTGGCTGACTTTGAACTGATAAATTATGATCCACATCCGCACATCAAGGCAGCAGTGGCTGTTTAGTTTTTTTCTGATCCTGATTTCCGGAGTTGCCACGGCGCAATCCGGTGAAAAATTGTCCCTCCTTTTTGCGGGCGATGTTATGCAGCACGGTGGACAAATCGCGGCGGCTTATAATAAGAACAACGACAGTTACGATTACAAAGATTGTTTCAAATTCGTGAAGCCGGTTATCAGCCAGGCTGATGTTGCGATTGCGAATCTCGAAGTCACGCATGCGGGCAAGCCCTACAAAGGATATCCGCAGTTTTCTGCGCCGCCACAATTGTCCGCAGCAATAGTGGATGCGGGCTTCAACGTCATCCTGACGGCGAACAATCATTCCTGTGATGGCGGAAAAACCGGGATTATCGGTACATTGGACGTATTGGATCAACTCAACGTAAAGCATACAGGCACTTTCAGGAGTAGTAAAGAGCGCGATTCCAATTATCCGCTGCTGATCGAAAAGAAAGGGTTCCGCATCGCCGTACTCAATTATACGTACGGTACAAATGGACTTTCTGTCGCTGCACCGCTGATCGTGAATTATATCGACAGTGCCCAAATGCTGAAGGATTTTTCGAAAGCACGTCAAATGAAAGTCGATTACATCATTTGTACACTGCACTGGGGCGACGAATATCAGTCGTTGCCCAACAAATACCAGAAAAACTGGGAAGCATTTTGCTATAGCCAGGGGGCAGACATGGTGATCGGCGGACATCCGCATGTGTTGCAGCCGGTCGAAAAGAAAATTGTTCAGGGGAAAGAAAAACTCACAGCCTGGTCGTTGGGAAATTACATTTCAAACCAGCGTGACCGTTACAAAGACGGTGGCATGATGATCCGCGCATCGCTCTGCCGCGATCAGGGAAAAATAGTGCTCAATGACGCAGATTACATGCTGACCTGGGTACATCCGCGGCAGGAAGGCATTACGAAACCATTTTACCTGTTGCCGGATTTCAATTACAATGCTTTTCAGCCCGATTTTCTGACAGCCGAAAACAAACAGCAAATGGAGCTGTTCTTTGCGGATAGCCGCAAGCTCTTTGCCGAACACAATAAAAACGTCCGCGAATTCCGGGTTGAATCCATTTCCGGTATGGAAGAAATATTGCGTTTGTACCTCGAAGGCTATTACAGCGTCTGGATCGAGGAGCAACCCGGAGCAGAATTTAAAACTACCCTTTCTCCGGAACTGAAACTGTATTGCCATCCGTTTACAACTGCAAGCGGAACTTATGTTTTGCTATCGGGTATGTGTTCGACCCTGGAGCAGGCTTTTGGAAACCAGCGTTTCCTGAAAGACCTGGGAATAGAAAAAACAAAAGTCGTGTTCATCGACCCGAAAACACTTTCCCTG
>Ga0247806_10000630_pt1 | contig 21023 bp, 12 predicted proteins | sample UWRJL059202B1_FD_179935 | JGI IMG/M metagenome (GOLD analysis project Ga0247806, IMG submission 179935) | Plant litter microbial communities from Arlington Agricultural Research Station in Wisconsin, United States - UWRJ-L059-202B-1 | ecosystem: Environmental > Terrestrial > Plant litter >... | reverse complement strand
TACGATTTTACATATAGAGGTTCTGTACCACCATTACCTGCAGGTTTTGGAGGCGATGAGCTTGACCCGCATGTTAAAAAATTTGAAGATCCACGTACACAGGGCGCAACAGATGCATGGTATTCCGGAAAAAATAAGCATTACATCCGTTATTCCGATGTATTGTTAAGCTATGCTGAATGTCTTAATGAATTAGGCCAGACAGGCCAGGCAGAAGGTTTTGTAAACCAGGTGCGCACACGTGCTTTTGGCGGTACATTGCCTGCAGGTATGGCATGGAGTGGTACTTCGCAAAGCGACTTTAAGGTGAAAATTCTTGATGAGCGTATGCGTGAGCTTGCTTTTGAAGGATGGAGAAGGATAGACCTTTTGCGTACCGGTAAATTTGTAGAGCTTGTAAGAGCCCGTAACAAATGGGCAAATCAAAGTGGTACCATTTCCGCTACTCATTTACGTTATCCTATTCCTCTGTTAGAGATTAAAAAGAATGACGAAATAGGCCCAGGCGATCAAAACCCGGGTTATTAATTGGGGATTAGAAAATAATAATTTTGAATTTTCTCATAGAGAAATGAAAGCTTAAATATACTTTGGGTTGTATGTTTAAAATTTTTTAGAGTTAGTTAGGATAAATTTGGTAGTGAATGTCGTTTTGGGTGAAGGTTGTTACAGGGATGTGTGAGATTCTCTGTTTACGGCACTTCATTCAAAATGGCATTCATAATTTATCGGCTAACCATATTTTACACAACCGTTACAAAAACATTATACAAATCATCATGATAAAAAATATCTCACATAAAATAGTATTTTTTTTAGCGTTAAGCGCCCTGCCATGGAGCGCTTTTTCGCAAAATATTAAATCCAGCCTTACTGCCCCGGCTATAGTCTGGAAAGTAAAGCCACAGGCCGAAGTTGGCAAAGACAGCCTTGCCATTCTTACTGCAGGTTATGGCACTACAGGTTGGGTAAATGCAGTTGTGCCGGGAACGGTATTTAATTCGTATGTTACAGCAGGGCTTGAAAAAGATCCTAATTATGGCGATAATATTCATGAAGTAGATCGTGCAAAATATGACCGCAGTTACTGGCACCGTACAGAGTTTAAAGTACCTGCTAATTTTAGTAAAGATGTAATATGGCTTAACTTGGAGGGTATAAACCGCCTTGGCGATATTTACCTTAATGGCAAAAAAATTGCCACTCTCAGCGGGATGATGATGCGTGGCAAGTTTGATATTACTAAACTGGTTAGCCGCAATGGCAGCAATGTTTTGGCAATACTGGTTTCAATTCCGCAATTACCGCTTAACAATTTTGGCAGCCCTGCGTATGTGGCAAGTGCCAGTTGGGATTGGATACCTTACGTGCCTGGATTAAACTCTGGTATTACAGATGATGTTTATCTTACCAATACCGGTAAAATTGTTATGGAAGACCCCTGGATTCGTACTAATCTTCCCAGCAACGCCCGTGCCGACCTTGATATAAAAGTAGATGTAAAAAATGTTTCGTCACAAAACCTGCAGGGAGAGCTTACGGGTACTATTATGCCCGGTAACATTAGTTTTACTAAAAAGTTTGATGTAGAGGCGGGGAGGATAACAACTGTATCGCTTACTAAAGAACAGTTTGCAGGGCTAAGTATTGCTAACCCTAAATTATGGTGGCCAAATGGCTATGGCGACCCTAACCTGTATACATGCGAATTTAAACTTAAATTGGGTAATGAGGTTACGGATAGCAAGAAAGTAAATTTTGGTATCCGTAAGTACAGTTATGATAAAGATGGCGGTGTGCTGCACGTTTCCATTAATGGTAAACGTATATTTTTAAAAGGCGGCAACTGGGGGATGAGCGAATATATGCTGCGTGCCCGTGGCGAAGAGTACGACCTTAAACTGCGCCTACATAAGGAAATGAACTATAATATTATACGTAACTGGCTTGGCTCTACTACAGATGAGGAGTTTTACCAGGCATGCGATAAATATGGTATTATGGTGTGGGACGATTTCTGGCTGAATTCTAATCCTACATTACCACAAGATATTTATGCCTTTAACGAAAATGCTGTTGAGAAAGTAAAGCGATACCGAAATTATGCCTGTATAGCAATATGGTGTGGTAATAACGAGGGTGTGCCTCAACCGCCGTTAAGCGGCTGGCTTGCTGAAGATATTAAAACTTTTGATGGTAATGACAGGCTTTACCAGGCATGTTCTAATGCTGGTGGGCTTTCGGGTAGCGGCCTTTGGGGAAATAAAGATCCAAGATGGTATTTTACAAAATATCCCGAAGCTTATTTTGGTACCGGCGATGGCCCCGGCTGGGGATTGCGCAGCGAGATTGGTACTGCTGTTTTTCCTAATGTAGAGAGTTTAAGAAAATTTATTCCGGAAAAAGACCTTTGGCCAAGAAATGAAATGTGGAACAAGCATTATTTTGGTACTAATGCAGGAAATGCATCTCCGGATAATTATGATAAAAGCATAACCGAACGTTACGGTGCGCCAGTAGGTATTGAGGATTATACTAAGAAAGCACAGCTGCTTAATATAGAAACCAACAAAGCAATGTATGAGGGTTGGTTAGACCACATGTGGGAAGATGCATCGGGTATTATGGTATGGATGAGCCAGAGTGCATATCCATCTATGGTATGGCAAACGTATGATTATTACTATGACCTTACGGGAGCTTACTGGGGTACAAAATCGGCATGCGAGCCATTACATGTTTCATGGAACCCAACAAACAATTCTGTTAAAGTTATTAATACTACAGGTACTGATTATAAAGACCTTCAGGCAGAAGCTGCAATTTACAATATGAATGGTAAAGAGGTTTCTAAATTCAGGCAATCCGCTAAAGTAAATTCGTTTTCGGATACTGCGACCGAGAGTTTTGTAATTCCATTTTATGCAAACCAACAGGATCTTGCCTTTCAAAAACCGGTTACAGCATCTTCCGGCGACAGGCCTGCAGATATTAATGATGGTAACGACAGCAGCCGCTGGTCGGCAGACAACAAAGATGAAGAGTGGATATATGTAGACCTGCAGAGCGAACAGATGGTAAACCGTGTAGTGCTAAATTGGGAAAATGCCTATGCCAAAGAATATAATATACAGTTAAGCACCGATGCAAAAACATGGACCGATGCTATAATGGTCAGGGACGGTAAGCCGGGCCCTGAAGCATTATCGTTTGACGAAACTCGTGCCAGATACGTGCGCATGCAGGGGGTAAAACGTGGTTCAGGTTGGGGCTATTCATTGTTTGATTTCAAAGTATATGCAGCCTCTGCCGATATTGCAGGGCTTACCAAAGTACATTTTATTAAACTAAAACTTAAGGAAGCATCTGGTAAGCTTATTAGCGAAAATTTTTACTGGAGGGGTATTAACATGAAAGATTTTACGGCTCTTGGTGAGCTCCCTAAAGTTAAGCTTAACGTAACTTCTAAAATTGTAAAACGCAATGGTAAACAATATATCACGGCTAAAGTTTCGAGTCCTGATGGCGTGGCTTTTGGTATACGTGTACAGGCACTGAATAGTGAAACTAATGACCAGATACTGCCTGCAATAATGAGCGATAACTATTTTACATTATTTAAAGGTGAGAGCCGCGAAGTACTTATAGAATTTGAAGAAGCATTGGTTAAAACCGGAGAAAAACCTACAATTACGGCTGCTGCTTACAATAATTAATTTAAATATTTTTGAACTCATAGAGTCTTAAAAGCTTTAGAGAATCTATAATTATAATTTTCCCGCCTACAAGGTCTTTAAGACCTTGTAGGTTTTAATTTAGGTTATGAATGAAAATTAATAAAATATACATTTTTGCTACAATACTTTTAGCAACCGCCCTTAATGCCCAGACAGAGAAGCTTACCAGCCACGTAAACCCTTTTATAGGGACAGGGGCAATAGTGGGTTCGCCGCTTTCGGGTAATAATTATCCGGGTGCAACCGTGCCCTTTGGTATGGTACAGCTAAGTCCAGATACGCGCAACATACCCGATTGGGGTGTGGCATCGGGCTATAATTATAACGATACTACTATTGCAGGTTTTAGCCACACCCACCTGAGCGGTACCGGTGTGGCCGAATTTTTTGATGTATTGGTTATGCCTTTTACCGGAAATATTGCAAAGGAAGAAGCAGGTAAAAACCCATATCAATCGGCATTTTTGCATAAAGATGCGATTGCAAAACCCGGATATTACAAAGTTGACCTTAAAGACTACGATGTTACTGCCGAGCTTACCGCAACCACCCATGCAGGCTTTCATAAATACACCTTTCCTAAAAATAAACCGGCTCACATTATCATCGACCTGGACCATTCGATGAAAAAGTCTGACTGGAATACACGTAATATTGCCTCACAACTTTCTTTTCCTGATGATCATACTGTAGAAGGGTATCGTATAATAACAGGTTGGGCACCTATGCGAAAGGTGTTTTTTCATGCTGAGTTTTCGCAACCCATCATCAAAAATCAAGTAACAGATAATGGCAACCTTTACCCAAATGCTACTGTTGTAAATGGTACTGCCCTTAAGGCAATTTTAGATTTTGATACGGCAAATGCTGATGTACTCGTAAAAGTTGGGATATCTGCTACAAGTGTTGAGAATGCAAGGCTTAATGTACAGGCAGAAATTCCTGCCTGGGATTTTAATGTAACCGTGAAAGCTGCCGATGCTGTTTGGGAAAAAGAATTAAGCAAAATAAAAATTGAAGGAACTCCCGACCAAAAAACAATATTTTATACAGCATTATACCACACTTTTATTCAGCCCAACCAGATATCTGATGTAAACGGTGATTATCCCTCGGCTGATTTTACAACTAAAAATTCAGCTAAACCGTATTACTCAACATTCTCTTTATGGGATACCTATCGTGCTGCACATCCGCTGTATACATTGCTGCAACCCGAACGTTCTGCTGATTTTATAAACAGTATGTTATTGCACTACAAAGCTTTCGGTTATTTACCCATCTGGCAATTATGGGGTCAGGAAAATTATTGCATGATAGGTAATCATTCTATTCCCGTTATTACAGATGCGGTGCTTAAAGGTTTGCCGGATATTAATGTTGACGAAGCTTATGAGGCAATTAAAAACTCATCGCTTATAGAGCATCCCGGTTCGCCATTTGGTATTTGGGAACAGTATGGTTACATCCCTGAAAATTTAAAGTCGCAGTCGGTTTCCCTAACGCTCGAAATTGCTTATGACGATTGGTGTGTGGCACAACTGGCTAAAAAGCTTGGTAGGGATGAAGATTATAATCGTTTTATTAAACGCTCTCAATTCTACAATAACCTGTACGATAAACAAATAGGCTTTTTTAGGGCGAAAGATGATAAAGGTAACTGGATAGGCCCTTTTGACCCATTAAAATATGGAGCTAATGGGGGATATCCGTTTACAGAGGGCAATGGCTGGCAATACTTTTGGTACGTACCGCAGGATATTAAGGAGCTTATAGCATTAGTGGGTGGCGATAAAGCATTTACCCAAAAGCTGGATACGTTTTTTAAGTTAGAGGATAAGCCCGAAGAGGTTAACGATAACGCATCAGGATTTATTGGTCAGTATGCCCATGGTAACGAGCCAAGCCATCATATTGCATACCTTTATAATTATGCAGGCCAGCCTTGGAAAACCCAACAATACGTGTCGGAAATATTGAACAAAATGTATAATACTACATCATCCGGCTATGCTGGTAATGATGATTGTGGCGAACTCTCTTCCTGGTACATATTTAGCGCAGTGGGTTTTTATCCTGTAAACCCTGCAAGCAGCATCTACGTTATTGGCACACCTGCACTAAAAAAGGCTGTTATAGCTTTGGGTAATGCAAAATTTTTTACAGTTAAGGCACCTAATGTTTCAGCCAAAAATATTTATATACAAAGCGCAAAACTAAATGGTAAACCATATACCAAAACCTACATTACGCATAAGGATTTAACATCTGGCGGAGTACTCGAATTTACTATGGGCAACACCCTGAATAAAAAGTGGGGCTTTACAACTAAAGACAGGCCGGGAAATACTATTTACAATTAAATTTGACTTATGAATACACATAAATATACATTAATATACCTGTTATTACTGCCTATATTTGGCTTTTGCCAGATTAATCCGCTTGAATTGTGGTATAATAAACCTGCGGCTGTTTGGGAAGAAACATTACCATTAGGTAACGGACGCCTTGGCCTTATGCCCGATGGTGGCGTTACTACAGAAAAACTGGTGCTTAACGATATAACACTGTGGAGTGGCTCGCCTCAGGATGCCAATAATTATAATGCATATATTTCGCTCCCTAAAATAAAAGAGCTACTGCTTGCCGGTAAAAATGCGGAAGCAGAAAAGCTTGTAAACGAAAATTTTATTTGCACCGGCCCGGGGTCGGGTAGTGGTAATGGTGCTAATGTTCAGTTTGGATGTTATCAGGTCTTGGGCAACATTACCCTTAATTTTTATTATGGCAAGCCGGCAAAAGACGTAAAATATACTAATTATAACAGGCATCTTGATTTGCAAACCGCAGTCGCAGCCACCCGTTTTAATGTGGATGGTATTACCTATACCCGGGAATATCTTACAGGCTTTAGCGATGATGTGTCGGTTATTAAATTATCATCTGGCAAAAAAGGAAAGCTCAATTTTACAATACAGCTCGACAGGCCTGAACGTTTTGAAACGGTTATTGGCAAAGATAATTCTCTTGTAATGAGTGGCCAGCTCAACAACGGTACCGATGGAAAAGGGATGCGTTACAAAACCGTTGTTAAAACCCAGCTTAAGGATGGAACACTATCATCGGCTAACAAAACGCTGACAGTAAGTAATGCTACAGAGGTAGTTATTTACATCTCATCAGGTACTGATTTTACGGATAAAAATTTTGAAAAGACCGTTGATAACACTTTGGCGGTAGCTTTATCTAAAAAATATGATAGCCAGAAGAAAAACCACATCACTAATTACCAAAAACTGTTTAACCGGGTAAGCGTAACCCTCGGCGAGAGCATAAAAAACACACTGCCCACTAACGAACGTCTTGATGCTTTCGCCAAAAATCCTGATGCAGATAATGCACTTTCGGTACTGTTTTTTCAGTACGGCAGGTATCTGGCAATAAGCAGTACGCGCGTGGGTTTGTTACCGCCAAATTTACAGGGACTTTGGGCAAAGCAGGTTCAAACCCCGTGGAATGGCGACTACCACCTTGACGTAAACATACAAATGAACCTGTGGCCGCTTGAAGTTGCTAACCTGGGCGAGCTGAACCTGCCGCTTAAAGACCTTATGAAAAATATGGTGCCTTATGGCGAAAAAACATCAAAGGCATACTATAATGCAGAGGGCTGGATAGCACACGTTATAACAAATGTATGGGGTTATACAGAGCCGGGCGAAAGTGCCTCGTGGGGATCGGCCAAGGCAGGGTCTGGGTGGATGTGCAACAACCTTTGGCAACATTATTTATTTAGCGACGATAAAAAATATTTGGCAGAAATATACCCTATAATTAAAGGTTCGGCACAGTTTTACAACAGTATGCTTACCATAGAGCCGGAGACAGGATGGCTGGTAACATCACCATCGGTATCGCCGGAAAATTCTTTTTATTTGCCCGATGGTCAGGTATCGCACGTATGTATGGGGCCAACAATTGATAACCAGATAGTAAGAGAGTTGTTTAACAATGTAATTGCGGCTTCGCAAATACTTGGGCTTGATGCCGGCTTAAGAAACCAATTGCAACAAAAGCTGGCACAACTGCCGCCACCGGGTGTTGTAAGCCCCGATGGCAGGATACAGGAATGGCTTAAACCTTACAAAGAAACAGAGCCTGCACACCGTCACGTTTCGCATTTATATGGCTTGTACCCTGCATCGCTAATTACGCCAGAGGCTACACCACAACTGGCCCAGGCAGCTAAAAAAACGCTGGAGGTAAGGGGAGATGACGGGCCAAGTTGGTCTATAGCGTATAAACAATTATTTTGGGCACGTCTTAAAGATGGCGAAAGAGCCAGTAAATTGCTTAAAACTATACTTAGGCCTACTCTTGCAACAAATATAAATTATGGTGCCGGCGGTGGCGTATATCCTAATTTACTTTCGGCAGGGCCACCATTCCAGATAGATGGTAACTTTGGTGCTACGGCAGGTTTTGGCGAAATGCTTGTGCAAAGCCATGCCGGTTTTATAGAATTATTACCTGCCATTCCTGCTGCCTGGGCAAAATCAGGTAGTGTAAAAGGGTTAAAGGCGCAAGGTGGTTTTACACTTAATTTTGACTGGAAAGACGGTAAGGTTGCAAAATATGAAGTACTGTCAGCTTCTGCTGAAAAAGTGAAACTAAAAGTAAACGGAGAAATAAAAGACATTACGTCTAAAAAGATATAGTACAATTTTTTTGATTGAGAAAAGGCTGTGAGAAATGAATCTTACAGCCTTTTTTTTATAAATACACGTTACTATAAATAGTTACACTTCGTTAAGTTGCTCTTTTAGCATAGTAAGATGTAATGTAACACCGGCATGACTTTTTTCTTCTTCTAACACAGTTGTAAATATGTCTTCGGCTTCGGTTTTTTTGCCAAGGCCAAGATATCCAAGCCCCTGCATGTAACCACAATGTATTTGGTTACGACGGTCAAGGTCGTCTTCCCAAATTTGTAAATCGGGCAACGATACTGCAAAATAATCTATAGTTACATGGTCATTACGGTGTTTTTCTCCGTAGGCAGCCAATTTTTCAAAGCGTGTATTAGCCGCATCGGGGTTATTCAATTTAAGCAAAGCAAGCCCCTGGTAGAAAATTTTATCGGGTTGCTGGTCATTATAAAAAATTGCAGCAGCAGGTTCATTAAGCCCTTCAGATGCTTTTTTCCACCATGATCTGGCTTCATCTAAATTCCCGATTTTTTCCCATGCTACACCCAGCCAGTAACATATATCATTTTCCTGTGCACCTTCAAGCTTGCCTTCGCCCAGGTTATCAGGATACGTTTGTGCCTGCATCAGGTTGGCTATAGCTTCATTATATTTACCTTCGGTAATGTATTTCTTAGCCATTTCTATAAGGCTTGTAAGGTACTGCCCGGCTACTTTGCCTTCGCCACCTTCCCATGGATGGAAAATGCGGTTTTGCAATAATATATACACCTTATCATGCTTACCTAAAAGATTGTAAAGTACAATGCGCTCAAGGTAAATATCATCCCGCTGAATAACAAGTTCTAAATGTTTTTCTAAGAATGTCAGCCTGTATAATAAGTCTTTATTAAAGCGTTTGTACAACTGGTCGAGTTCCATAAGTATGCGTGCATCGGTAGGGTCGAGCGCAAAAGCTTTTTCTAACAATGCTAATGCTTCCTGTGGTTTGTTTTGTTTATTAAAATAACCAAGAGCAAGGTTTCTGTGCACTGTTGGAAATTCAGGGTCTATTTTTATAGAGTTTTCCCAGGCAGCAATAGCCTCATTATACTGCCTTGCTCCGTACCAAAAGTTACCTAAATAATAATATGCCTTAGCATCCTGCGGGTTATTTTTTACCGCTGCCGTAAGTGCCTGCACTGCCTCTACCTGATTAGGAAAACAATATTCCGGACTGGCTTCAGCTCCTTTTTTGTAAGCAGCAGTAGCTTTAGTGGTGTCGCCCGCTTTTTCATAGAACCAGCCAAGGTAATACCACCCCATAGGATAGCTCTCGTTACCATTGTTTATACCAAGTTGTAACAGGTTTATAGCTTCGTTATAAAAGCCGGCGGCAGCATAATCCTGTGCATACTCTATATAATTGTGTATGTTGCCACGAATTAATAAATGCAACTGCTTCAGGTCAGCGTCATTGTTGCCCAACAGGTATTTTTCATACAGGGCTCCGTAGTTAAAATGGTCTTCGGCAAGATAATCCTCATTTAGTTGTAGTGCTTTTTCGGCTTGTCCCAATTTACGAAGCAATGTCAACTTTAAGTGCAGCGCTTTATGGTCCTGCGTATTTTTAGCAATGGCTTTATTTACGTGTACTAATGCCTGATCATAGTCGCCTTTAAGAGCATCAATCTGAGCTATATAAAAATAAGCCTGGTTTTGCCATGCAGCATTCCATGCGCTTTTATAAAAAGCATCATAAGCATCGCTGTTCTTGCCTAAATACCTAAGGCACAGGCCAAGGTTAAAATACGGTTCGCCCTCATAAGGGTTTGGGTTGCGTTGCGTGAGCGTTTTTATTGCTGCCCTGAAATAAGGTTCGGCATCACTAAATTTCGCTTTACGCATAAGCCATAATCCCATAGCATTATTACAACGTATATCTCCGGCATCACGCCTTAAAGCTTCCTCATAATAAGGTATGGGGCTATACGTTGCATGGCGGTATTGCTCTAAATGCAAAGCCGTTAAAAACAGCTGCTCATTATTTTCTATGTCTTCAGGAGCTAAAGCAGGTTTTGCAGGTTCCGGAATTTCGGCTTCGTTAGGGCCTTCATATTCCCAGTCAACAAGTACTTTTCCTTTAGCATCGGTAACAGATATTGATAACCCTTCAAGGTTATCCTCAGCATACTCTATTTCTTTTTCGTAAGAAGTAACAGGTGAGGCATCATATTCTTTTTTAAGTATAATGACATCACCATTTTTTACCGTTATTGTAGTATTAGGATATACGCCTGTTGTATAAACTTTTACAACAAGTTTGCTGTCTACTTTCTCTAAGTTAACCATGGCATCCTGTGTAGCATTTTTTACTACACCAAGATCACGGTACGGCATAAAATACTGTACAAAATCTTTTTGTTCGCCGGGCATCAGCCACGAAAAGTCGGGTTGGTTATCAGTATATACACCACACATTAATTCTATGTAAGGGCCGTCTTCATCGGTAAGGTTGCGGTCCCAGGCACGGCCAAAATCGCCGTTACCCCATGTCCACTGTTTTTTTCCTGGCGATACGTGGTGGTTAGCCACGTGTAGCAGCCCGCCTTTAGAATCGTTTTCATAACCACCCACAAAGTTATATTTAGATGTAATAGCCATATAAGAGGTAGGCACAGGGATATTTTTATACTTCGAAATGTCGGTTCCCGGTGAGTAATCTACTTTATAATAGGTGCCTTTAGCAATAGGGAAGGATGACACATCGCGTTTTCCATGGTCGAACACCGCATTAACATCTGGCGGGAAAACCGACTGGTAATCATCGTTTACCTTAACAGCAGGATTTGCCCACCACAAAAAGGTTTGAGGAAAAGGTGTACGGTTGTACAATTTTGCCCTAATTTCTAAGTATGATTTATCAGGATGAAGCGTAAAGCCTGCCATACCTTTGGTTCGGAACATACGTTCCAGTTCGCTGCACCATACGGTAGCGCTGCCATCGGGATGTTCCTCAATGGTAAAATCTACCGCATCAAAAGTGCTTGGGCGGTGGTGTTGCGGCCAGTTAAATTCTATTCCGCCAGATATCCACGGACCTGTTAAGCCCACTAATGCAGGTTTGATAACCTGATTGTAATATACAAAGTGGCGTTCTTTAGTCTTGTCATATGCCATGTGCACACGCCCGCCAAGTTCCGGCAATATCATTATCTTAACAAAATCATTTTCAAGGTATACCGCCTGATATTCTTTGTCAACCTTTACATCTTCTATTTTCTCGATAACAGGGTACGGATATACAGATCCGCTGCTGCCCTGATATACGCGTTTCTCTATAAACACAGGGTTTTTTTCAGGTTTTCCCGTCTCATACGTGGGCAGGATTACTTTTTCCTGCCAAACATTTACTTTTTGCATAACAATGTACTCTAAGAGATGAATTATATTTTGGTAGTGGCTTTTTTGTCTTTAAGAAGCAGTTCCTCGATTTCTTCAAGGCTTTTGTTTTTGGTTTCCGGAAGTCTTTTTAGTACAAATACAAAACCCAGCGCACAGATAACGCCATACACCCAGAAAGTGCCCGATGTGCCAAGATATTCATTAAAGAAAGGAAAGGTTTGCACCAGCAGGGCAGAGGCTATCCAGAGTGCAAAGGTTGCTATAGACATGGCTACGCCCCGAATGCGGTTAGGGAAAATCTCCGATAAAATTACCCATACAATAGGTGCTAACGACATGGCATATATAGCAATAGCTAATAATACAAGTAATAGCAACGGCAGCCCGGTAACGTGCGTATAATAAAAATAACCCATTACCGCATAAATTACGGCAAGCCCGCCAGAGCCTAAAAGCATAAGCTTTTTGCGCCCCAGTTTATCTACCGTACCCATAGCTACAATAGTAAATACAAGGTTTATACTACCTGTAATAACAATGTTCATGAACAGGTCGTTAATACTGTATCCTGCAGAAACAAATATTTCCTGGGCGTAGTTAAAAATGATATTAATACCGCACCACTGCTGGAAGGCTGCTAATACAATACCTATGGTAAGTATAGATAATGCTTTTTTGTCGAGCAGCATTTTAATATCGGTGCGCTTGTCTTCGGTCGAATCAAAAGTCGCTTTAATACTAGATAGTTCATTTTCGGCATAAGATAGTCCGCCTATTCTGGCAAGGGTTCCCTCGGCTTTGCCATATTTATGTTTTTTAGCCATATAACGAGGGCTTTCCGGTATAAGGAACATAAGTATAAAGAACAGTACGGCAGGCAGTAAACCGGCCCAGAACATATAACGCCAGCCTGTTTGCCCATTCCACGATGCTAATATTTGTTCGGGGGTAAAACCATCAGGAATAGATTCGGTAATAAGCATATTTGTAATTTGCGCGCCTAATATCCCTATTACTACGGTAAGCTGGTTAATGGATACAAATAAGCCACGGGTTTCCTGCGGTGCTATTTCGGCAATATATAAAGGGGAAATGGTCGAGGCTATACCAATGCCTATGCCACCTATAATGCGCCAGATGATAAAGGCTGTAAAAGTTTCGGATGCTCCCGTGCCTAAAGCGGATAAGGAGAATAATACGGCAGCAATTATAAGTAAAGGCCGGCGGCCGTAAGTGTCGGCAAGTTTACCGGCCACAGCAGCACCGGCCACGCAGCCCACAAGTGCGCTACTCATGGCCCAACCCTGCAGGGCAGGAGAGTTGGCAATGCCAAAATAAAGTTCGTAAAAGGGCTTGGCACCGCCAATAACCACCCAGTCGTAACCAAAAAGGAGGCCACCCAGTGCAGCCACAAGGCTAATAGACAGCAGGAAAGTATAATTATAGTTTTTCATAAAAGGTTTTATAGCAGATGTAAAATTAGCAGAACGAACCCTTTTGAATATGGATATTTTTTTTGAATGAATGGATTATAATCTGATTTTTTGGTCGGAATAGCTAAAATTCGAAATCGGTTGCGTTAATGGCGGTATTCTGCACGGTATTGCAGGGGAGAAGTGCTCATTAGTTTTTTGAATAAGCGGGAAAAATATAGTGGGTCATTAAAGCCCAGCGCGAAGCTAATTTCTTTTACGCTCATAGATGTAAAACTTAGGTACTGGCAGGCTTTTTGCACTTTTAAGTAGTTAAAGTAATGTATGGGCGAATAGCCGGTTTGCTTCTTAAAAAGTGTAAAAAAGTGTGATGGCGAGTAGCTGAAATGCGCTGCCACATCGTTGACTTTTAGGGATATTTCGAGGTGTTTTTTCATATAATTTATAGCCGCCTCTACAGTATTATTCTCTGAATATTTCTTGCCTTCGCCGTAAAAAAAACTTTCATATAAAAAGGAGTTCAGCAATTGCCATAATGAAAGGTTTACATACTCAAGGTTAGTTGCGCTATACCCGTCTTCCATAACATTAATAAGATTTTCAAACAAGCCAATACGTCGTTCTTCCAGCGTTATTAATGGCGCACCCTCAGGATGTAGCGATGTGAACTTATCATAAAAATGCGTTGCCTGCACACCGGTAAAATGTATCCAGTAAATGCTCCACGGGTTTTCGGCAAGGGCATAATATTCGTGCGAAAGTCCGGGCGGTATTATATAATAGGTGTTGGGTTTTAGGGCAACGGTATGTTTTTCCAGTTCAATTTTGCCTTCGCCTTTGTAACAATACATAAGTATAAACTGTTTGCTTCCGTTTTTGCGTTTTACAAGGTGGTGGCTTGCTTTCGGAAAAAAACCAATATCTGTAAAATAAAGGCTGTTTACCAACGGATTCTTTTTAATACCCGAAACAATATTTTTAGGCAGCACGATCATGCGCTGGCCTAAAAAACCTTCTTTAACTCGTATGTTTTCTTCTGTATTCATTATTATTTTGGAAGCATAGAATTACTTATTTTTTAATTTGTCCTCACCGTAATTTAATCCATATTTTTAAAAATAATGTCCATTATGTTTTACTGGCACAATGCTACTTTTGAAAGTTTACTATATCGATTTCTAAGGGACTAACGTTCTTAGGTACTTAGAGCCTTAGATGAATACAATACTAACGAAAATTTCTTTATGAATAAGCTTATTACCAAAACACACCATGAACATTTTGGCTTTCATAATGGCCAGGCAGTTTTTGAATTCCGGTTGACAAATATACACGGAAATTATATAGAATTAACAAACTATGGTGCAATAGTAAAATCCATATTTGTACCCGATGTAAATGGTAAGCGAGCAAATGTGGTATTAGGCTATCCTAATTTTAAGGGCTATCTTTCAGATAAAGCATACATAGGCGCAACCATTGGGAGGTTTTCTAACAGGATTGAAAATGCAGCATTTTCTATCGGTAGTCAACATTATCAATTAGATAAAAATGATGGACAAAATAATAACCACAGCGGCTTTAGCGGCTTTAATAGTAAAGTGTTCGATTTTGTTTTGGGTTATGACGATGTTACATTTTTGCTTAATAGCCCCGATGGAGAAGGTGGCTTTCCGGGCAACCTTGATGCCAAAGTGATTTATAAATGGACAGATGCTAATGAGCTTGTAGTAGAATATTTGGCCGAAACGGATAAACCTACCCCCGTTAATTTTACCAGCCATGCTTATTTCAATTTGTCGGGCAGGAATGAAACCATACATAATCACAAGTTGTATATTGCTGCGGGTTCGATGTTAGAAAGCACGCCGCAATACATTCCGACAGGGAAAATTATTCCGGTTGGCCAACAGGGTTTTCACGAACACTCTTTGGGCGATGTTATGAAAGATAGCGGGCTTAATAACTTTTATATTTTTGATGAAAATATGTCGGTAAATGCGCCGGTATGTGTACTAATTGATGATATTTCCACTCGGATGATGCAGATGTACACAACCTATCCCGGTGTGCAATTGTATACAGGCGATTTTTTAAATAGTGCAGATGAAGGGCATAATGGCAGGCGATATAAACCGTTTGACGGCCTTTGCCTAGAGTGCCAATTTTATCCTGACAGCCCTAACCATGCTAATTTCCCTAATACAATTTTACAGCCGGGGGAGACTTATAATCAGTCTATAACTTACACTTTCGGTATCAAATCATGATTGTGCCGTTAGGCAAAAGTTTAAGAAAAGTAATGGTTATATTTGTATTTCACACAACCTACGTATGCAATACAACACCCTAAAAAGATCCGGACTCAAAATAAGCGAAGTCAGCTTTGGCTGCATGTCTTTAAAAGAAGATGCTAAAGATAACGACGCAATTATAGGCAAAGCTATAAGCGAAGGTATTACCCTTTTTGATACGGCCGACCTTTATGATAAAGGTGGCAACGAAAAGCTTTTGGGCAATGCCCTGAAAGGAAAAAGAAACGATGTGCTTATCTCTACTAAGGTGGGCAACCGCTGGAAGGAAGATGGTTCCGGCTGGGACTGGACACCGAGAAAAGACTACATTCTTAAAGCCATTGATGAAAGCCTGAAACGCCTGCATACAGATCATATTGATTTATACCTACTGCATGGCGGGACTATTGAAGACCCAATTGATGAGGTTATTGAAGCTTTTGAACGGTTGACAGATTTGGGAAAGATAAGGGCTTACGGTATTTCATCGATTCGCCCGAATGTGATAAGGGAGTACGTTAACCGATCGAATATTGCAGCAGTAATGATGCAGTACAGCCTTTTAGACCGACGTCCCGAAGAGGCAATGCTAAACCTGTTGTTAAAAAATGAAATAGGGGTGCTCGCCCGTGGTACTATAGCATCGGGATTAATGGTAAACAAACCAGCTAAAGAATATCTGGATTTTACTAAAGAAGAAGTGGCTGCTGTTGTAAAAGAATTTAAAGCACTAATACCTAAAGATAAAACCCCATCTGTTACCGCCACACGTTATGCAATAGATAATCCTGCAATAACTACAGCAGTTGTTGGTATCAGGACTATGCAGCATTTAGAAGATGCTTTGGCTGCTACTAATGCAACACCTTTAACTACTGCAGAATTAAAAGGACTTCAATTGTTAAAAAGTGTTAATTTTTATAAAGAGCATCGTTAAAAAAGAATTTGGATTTATACTAAAATTCCTATCTTTAGCCTATGGACAGACTACAATTATATGGCAGGCCCGATTCGGCAGAAGTATACCCCATACGCGAATTTTTACGTCGCAGTGTGGTAGATTTCGACTGGATAGAAATTAACGATAATAATACAGCTTCACAATTTTCTAAAGATACTAAGTCAGCAATTAAATTTCCTGATGGCGATTTAGTTCTTAACCCCAGCATAGAGCAAATTGCCAGACATTTAGGCTGGATAAAAAAGCCAAGCCTTGCTGAATATGACCTTTCTATTTATGGTGCAGGCCCAGCAGGATTAAGTGCTGCGGTATATGCAGCATCCGAAGGTTTAAAGACAATACTGGTAGAGAAAGAAGCCATAGGCGGGCAGGCGGGTACAAGCTCGCTTATAGAAAACTATATGGGTTTCCCTAAAGGAATATCGGGTGCAGAGCTGGCAGAAAGAGCACGGCAGCAGGCGTTAAAATTTGGCGTAGAGATATTACTGTTGGGCGAAGGTATTAAAGGCACGTTTTATGATAACCGCATTCATGTAGATCTTGCCAGCGGCGATAAAATGGTTGCCAAAGCTAATATTTGTGCTACAGGTATAGATTATGCCACACTGGGCCTGCCTAACGAAAAACAGTTTTTTAATAAAGGTGTTTACTATGGCGCCGGTATGGGCGAAGCTTGTTTTTGCAATGGCAAGGATGTTTACATCATTGGCGGTGGAAATTCGGCAGGGCAGGCGGCATCTTATTTTTCGGGCTTTGCACAAAATGTTTTCATGGTTATCCGTAAAGGCAACCTTGCCGAAACGTTATCTGACTATCTGGTAAAGCGCATTACCCGTATACCTAACATACATATACTTTATAACTCTGAAGTGAAAGAGCTGCAAGGCGATAATACCCTGCAGCGCATTTGCATTTATAACTCTTTTACCGGCGAAGATTTATGGTATGACACTGGCAAATTATTTATTTGCATAGGCGGTAAGCCCAATACAGACTGGGCTCAGGACACCCCGATTATACGCGATAAAAATGGTTACCTTGTTACGGGCAGCGACCTTTTAGATTTTAATGAGTTTTCCGGGTGTTGGCCGTTAGAGCGAAGACCCTACCATTTAGAAACCAGCATGCCGGGCGCTTTTGCTGCAGGCGATGTTAGATTTAATTCGGTTAAACGGGTAGCGGCGGCTGTAGGTGAAGGTGCTATGGCGGTAACTATGGTACACAAATATCTTGCAGAACTATAACACCTAAATCAAAAAATAAATCATGAGCGATCCTAATTTTTGCAGTCACTTAAATGCTATAAGAGAAGTACTGGTAAGTAAAACAAATGTGTGCGAAGAATGCGTAAAACAACATACAGAGTGGGTGCACCTGCGTGTGTGCCAGGATTGTGGGGTTACCTTATGCTGCGACCAGTCGCCGGAACAGCACATGCGTAAACATCATAATGCTACAGGGCATCCTGTTATAGCATCGGCACAACCGGGCGAGCGCTGGCTGTATTGTTTTATCGATGACGAAATGGTAGATTATTAGTAATACCTTTTGGTACTTTATCATATAGCAAAACCCCCTGCACACTTAGTATACAGGGGGTTTTTAAGCAATTATTTTGTGCAAATTATTTGGCAATAAGCTTACCGGTCTGCATTTTACCTGTTTCATCAACAAGGTTGTAAAAATACATTCCAGGGGTAAAATCTGTTTCAAGTGTTGCTGTACTTCCTGTTATAGTACGGCTAAGTACCAGTTTGCCTAACATATTGTATATTTTTAGTTCACTTGTATTACCACTGGCATTAACAAGCTGTACCGAATTTGTAAACGGGTTAGGGTAAAAAGTTGCAGGGGTATTTTGCGTAACCTTATCTGTACCTGCTGTAGTGCAGCCTACAGGCATAGTAGCTCTTACAGCATTGGTTGAAAGCGCGCCGTTAGTTGTTAGTGCCCTTCCGTCAAGGATAACGCCGGTACTTAAATTTATGGCACCATTATTAACTACAACAGTTCCTTTAATTTCGGAATAATCACTAATTTGAGCCGCTCCGTCTATCTTCCAGAACACATTTTTTTGCTGTGCTCCATTAATTAATACAACTTCAGCATAAGTGCCTGTAGATAGAGCACCGTTAATTTTTATTACAAATACTGCATTTGCGTTGTCCTGGGCATCAAGTGTTACTGTTCCTGTTAGCACTGTAGCAGCGTTAAGCAGGTAGGTATGCGGCGTTAGCACAAGACCGTTGCCAAATTGGGCAGGATAAAGTAACTCAATGTCGGCTTGCAGCAGGTTAAGATAACTGTTTACTACTCCAAGGTCTGATGAGGCCTGGGCCGTAGAAGTATCGGGGTTTTCATGAACAGTACCTGTTACGTTAAGTTCGTCAAAACCTGTGGTCAGGCCCATATTAGTACCTATATCTCCGGTAACGTATGATACGCCACTATTTGTTACCTCGCCATTTCCTGAAAATATTGTATAGCATTCTACAGAAGCCAATACCGGAGCCGCAGGACCTGTAAGAAGTGGGCTACCGCAACCTATTGGGGTGGAAACTGTAGAACCGTCTATGGTAATAGCACCTGTTGTAGAAAGCGCCCTGCCCTCTATCATAACGCCCGAAGCTAAAGTTATAGCAGCGTTATTAGCAATAATTGTCCCTTTCATTTCGGTTTGGGAGGCCAGGCTTACAAGGCCTTCTATTTTCCAGAATACGTTACATGCCTGAGCATTATTTGTAAGTACCACCTGCGATGATGCCGTGCTCGAAAAAGCACCTTCTACCTGGATAATAAAAACTGCATTGGCATTATTCTGTCCGTTTAGTGTTAGTACGCCATCAAGCGTTGCACTTTGCCCAATAGAATAAATTCCGGCATTTAATGTTTGTCCGTTCCCTAAAAGGGCAGCAGGAAAATTAGTTGGTATTGCAGCATCTAATTGATTGTAAGCAATAAGTAAATCGGTTGCTGCAAGAAAGCTTGCACCATCACTGTTATGCATAACTCCATTTACATTACCAAAGGCACTAATTGCCCCATTATTTGTACCAACATTACCTGTAAGTTGTGAAAGCCCTGTGTTGCTTACTGCTCCATTTGTAGAAAACAATGCAAAGGTTGATGCGCTGCCTAATACAGGAGTCTGTGCCATACTCTTAGGTGATACTACTAACATCATTACAGCTGTTAGGGAAACCAGTAGAGTTCTTTTCATATAGTTATAAATTAAATGCAGTTTAGTTACTACAACGATGTAAAGGTGCTGCGTTAATTTACATATAAAATATTATTTAACTATGATAAAATAAATATTGGTCAATAATCGTTAATATATTGCCGTATCTCGGTTAATATTTAAATAATAATTATTTATAGTTATTATTTAGATATTTATTTTAACAACTGATTATTAACTAGTGGAATCACTTTATTGCCAATAAGTGCAATAGATTCCATTAGTTTTTCGTGCGATAAGCCTGCATTATCCATTTGGAAGGTAAGCCTTGATATACCTCCTAAAGATTCGCTGTGGCGCAGTATTTTTTCGGCAATTTCTTCAGGCCCTCCCACAAGCAAAGCGCCACGGGGTCCGTTTTGAGCATCAAAGTGTGGGCGGGTAACAGGCGGCCATCCCCGTTCACGGCCTATGCGTGTAAATGTTTCGGCATAACCGGGAAAGAAATCTGCCACAGCTTTTTCGGAAGTTTCAGCAACATAGCCTAAGGAGTGCAGGCCTACAGTTAGTTTTTCGGGCGCATGCCCAGCTTTTTCTCCTGCTTCACGGTACAGGTCTACCAGCGGGCGAAAACGATGCGTTTCTCCGCCTATAACGGCAACCATAAGAGGTAAACCTAACATACCTGCACGCACAAAAGATTCGGGAGTGCCGCCAACGCCTATCCAGACCGGTAAGGGCTCCTGCACTGGGCGAGGGTATACAGGCTGGTTATTAAGTGGTGCCCTAAACTTACCACTCCAGGTTACATACTCATTGTCGCGTATTTGTAACAGCAATCCTAACTTTTCTGTAAACAATTCATTATAATCCTGCAGGTTAAACCCAAACAATGGGAAAGATTCTGTAAACGAACCACGGCCCACAACCATTTCGGCGCGCCCGTTAGAGATTAAGTCGAGCGTGGCGGCATTCTGGAAAACACGAACAGGATCGGCAGCGCTAAGAACGGTTACTGCACTTGTAAGGCGTATGCGCTTGGTTCTTGCGGCAGCGGCAGCTAATATTACGGCAGGGGCCGAATCGAGAAACTCTTTACGATGGTGTTCTCCAATACCAAAAACATCAAGTCCGCAAATGTCGGCTTGCTCTATACGCTCAAGCAATTGCGCCAGGGCATCGGCACCTCTTACGGTATTTCCTGATTCGTTATGTGCTGCTGCAAAACTGTCTATTCCAATTTCCATAGTGGGGTGCATTAAGTAGTACGAAGATACAAAAAGTATGGCTTATATTAAGAATAGTGCCCTGTTGCAGGTAT
>Ga0247806_10000629_pt1 | contig 21029 bp, 15 predicted proteins | sample UWRJL059202B1_FD_179935 | JGI IMG/M metagenome (GOLD analysis project Ga0247806, IMG submission 179935) | Plant litter microbial communities from Arlington Agricultural Research Station in Wisconsin, United States - UWRJ-L059-202B-1 | ecosystem: Environmental > Terrestrial > Plant litter >... | reverse complement strand
TCCAGCCCAGAGACACCGAGAAGAACATGATGAGGATCAGGCCCCACCAGAAGATCGGCATCGAATACCCGGCCAGGGAGATGCCCATCACCCCATGGTCGAACAGCGATCCGCGCTTGAGGGCCGCGATCACCCCGGCCAGCAGGCCGAGGATCCCGGCGAACAACAGGGCGGCCATGGACAGTTCGAGGGTCGCGGGGAACAGCGAAGTGAACTCGCTCCAGACACTTTCACGGGTGCGCAGCGATTCACCGAGGTCGCCCTGGGCCAGTTTGCCGATGTAGTCCAGGTACTGGGCATACAGCGGCTTGTTCAGGCCAAGGCGTTCCATTGCCTGAGCGTGCATTTCGGGGTCGACCCGGCGTTCGCCCATCATGACTTCCACAGGGTCGCCAGGAATCATGCGAATCAACGCGAAAGTCAGCAGGGTGATGCCGAAAAAGGTGGGGATCAACAACCCCAGTCGGCGGGCAATAAAACTAAACATCTTCTGGTGTACCTCATCAGCCGGTTAGGCGTACCGGTCAGCCCAGGATCGGGCTGTGGCCGGCGTTTTTTCTACTTCACCTGGGTGGTGGCGAAGTTATTGGTGGTCAGCGGGTTCATGTAGTAACCGTCGACGTTCTTGCGCAGGGCGGTAAACATCTTGGGATGAGCCTGATCGACCCACACCACTTCGTCGTGCAGGATAACCAGGGCTTTTTCATAGAGAGCGGCGCGTTCGGCAGTATCGATCGTGGCTCGAGCCTGGGTGATCAGCGCCTGGAATTGCGGGTTGCACCAGCGGCTGTAGTTTTCGCCGTTTTTGGCGGCTTCGCAACTCAGCAGCGGACCGAGGAAGTTATCCGGGTCACCGTTGTCGCCGCTCCAGCCGGCAGACACCATGTCGTGTTCGCCTTTCTTCGCACGCTTGAGCATCTCCGCCCACTCCATGACACGGATGTCGATGGTGATACCGACCTTGGCCAGGTCTGCCTGGATCAACTGGGCGCCCAGTTGCGGGTTCGGGTTGGTCGGGCCACCGGCGTTGCGGGTGTACAGGGTGAACACCGTGCCTGGCGGAACACCGGCTTCCTTGAGCAGCGCACGCGCCTGGTCGAGGTCCTGGGGCGGGTTCTTCAGCGTGGTGTTATAGCCCAGCAGCGCGGGCGGGTAGGGGTTGACCGCGGCAATCGCGTTGCCCTTGCCGTACAGGGTGTCGACATAGGTCTGTTTGTCCAGGGCCAACTCGATGGCACGGCGCACCCGCACATCGCTCAGGTATTTGTGACTGGTGTTGATCGCGGTATAGCCGGTGGACATCGCCGCGATGGTGGCGATTTGCAGGGCCGGGTCGGCCTGGATGCTCGGGACATCGTCGGGTTTAGGGTAGAGCGCTACCTGGCACTCATTGGCCTTGAGTTTTTGCAGGCGGGTGTTGTTGTCCGGGGTGATGGCAAAAATCAACGGATCAGCCGGCGGCTTGCCACGGAAGTACTGCGGGTTGGCCTTGTAGCGGACCTGGGCATCCTTGGCGTAGCGCTGGAAGATGAACGGACCGGTGCCGATCGGCTTGCTGTTGAGGTCGGCCATTTTGTCGGCCTTTTGCAATAGCGCCGCGTACTCGGCCGAGTGAATAGAGGTGAACGCCATGCCCAGGTCCAGCAGGAACGGAGCTTCAGGGCGGTTCAGGGTGAACCTGACAGTCATCTCGTCGACTCTTTCGACAGCCTTGAGCAGGTTCTGGAAATCCATGCTTTCAAAGTATGGAAAGCCGACGGCAGATTGCTTGTGCCAAGGGTGGTTGGGGTCCAGTTGACGCTGGAAGCTCCAGACCACGTCGTCGGCATTGAGTGTGCGCGTCGGTTTGAAATAGTCGGTCGTGTGGAACGCGACGCCGGGGCGCAGGTGGAAAGTATATTGCAGGCCATCCGGGCTGATCTCCCAGCTTTCGGCCAGGGCCGGCTGGATCTGCGCGGTGCCGGGCTTGAAATCCACCAGCCGATTGAACAGGGTTTCCGCCGCTGCGTCGGCCGTTACGGCGGTGGTGTAGAGCACCGGGTCGAAACCTTCCGGGCTGGCTTCGGTGCAGACCACCAAAGGTTTGGCCGAGGCACCGATGGCTGTCATCAGCACGGTGGCTGCGACAACCGCACGCAAGGGAAGCATCTTCATATAAACCCTCCGTATTCCATGAGCCAGATTAGTCGTTGGGGCCGATTCGTCGAATCGGCCCCGCGGTTGTCACGCCTTAGAGGACGTTGAACGGAATGGTGGTAACCAGGCGGAACTCGTTGATGCTGCCGTCAGCCTGGTTTTCGCTCGCCCGGTGCGCGGTGTAGGTGGCGCGAACGGTGGTGGCTTTCAGCGGACCGCTTTGAATGGCGTAAGTGCTGCCAATCCCATATTCATAGTGGTGTTCGCCGTCTTGCGACTGGATGCCGTCGTAGCCGGTGCCGGTGTAGTGGGTGCCGTCGATGCCCCAGCCGCGTGCCTGGTAGATGTTGAACTTGAGACCCGGTACGCCGTACTCGGCCATGTTCAGGCCATAGGAAACCTGGAAGGATTTCTCGTTCGGGCCGTTGAAGTCCGACAGCAGGGAGTTGGCCAGGTAGATGCCGTTGGTTTCGTGCAGGTAGTCGAAGTACTCGTTACCGTTCACTTCCTGGTAGGAGAAGGTCAGGGTGTGAGCCTGGTGGGTCAGGCCGAACGACAGGGAGTAGGTGTCGTTGTCGATGTTGCCCAGCTTGGCTTTGCCTTCTTCCTGGGTCTTGTAGTAGTTCAGGCCGGTGGTCAGGCTCAGCACCGAGCTGTCGCCCAGCACGTGGGTGGCGCCGAAGTAGTACTGGTTCCAGATGTCTTCGGCCTGGGTGGCCCAGAGGCTGGTGGTCAGGCTGGCGAACGGCGAGTAGCTGATGCCTGCGGTGTTGACGTGATCGGCTTCGGCATCGATGGCGCCGTACTCGGAGCGGAATTTGCTCAGGCTTTCTTCGGTACGCGGCGAGTTGCGATCGAAGGTAGCCACGTCGAAGGCCAGGTTGCTCAGCTCTTCACTGTGCAAGGCCACGCCCTGGAAGCTCGAAGGCAGGGCTCGGTTGCTGATGACGTCGACTTGCGGGCTGCTGAAGTTCATGCGCCCGGCAGTCAGGGTGGTGTTGGAGATGCGGGCCTTGACGTTGGCCAGGCCCAGTTTGCTCCATTGCCCCTGGGCGTCGCCGCCTTCTTTGGTCAGGGTCCGGTTGTTGCCGGCGCCAGGACGAGTGCCGGGAGCGCCGCCGTTGTTGGAGGCCAGGTTTTCCCGATCACGTTCCAGCGCGACTGCGTTGTAGGCCGCCAGCTCGGTGCTGAAACCGACGGTGCCCTGGGTGAAGCCGGAGTTGTACTTGAGGATGGTGCCCTGGACCCAGTTGATCCGGCGATCAGTGGGGGTCGATACACCATTTTTCTTGTAGGCGAACTTGCCGCCACGCTTGAGTTGTTCGTTGGAGTACCAGTTACGGGTACTGCCGCTAATCGTCTGGCCTTCGATGAAGCCGGTGGCCTCGGATTGAGCATTGCTGGTATTGACCGTCACCGGGTTGAACGCCTGGCTCTGGGGTTCGGCATACGCGGTTGCGGTGATGCTGCTGATGGCCAGGGCCAACAGGGCGGAGTTGCTCAGTTTCATCAGTGAAGCTCCTTTTTTTCTCTTGTTATTGCCGGTCTCCTGTACTGAGCCGGCTATTGAGGGTGGAACTCATACAAGGCATCGCAAACGTTTGCATGGGGCGAAATCGCCGAATTCAGGCAACAGTCTGCTGTGAGGGCGAAAATCGCCCCCAAGGTTCTGCTCATCAGTTATTGCTCGATACCGACACCCGAGAACACGTTACGCCCGAAGGGGCTGACCTTGAATCCTTCGACTTTGGCGCTCAATGGCTGGTTGACCGTGGAGTGGGCGACAGGAGTGATCGGCACTTGCTGCTTGAGCAACTGCTGGGCCTGTTTGTAGAGCACCGTGCGCTGTTCGCGGTCGGTAACGATTTTGGCCTGTTTGATCAGCTTGTCGTATTGCGGGTCGCACCACATGGAGTAGTTGTTGCCGCCAATCGCGTCGCAGCTGTACAGGGTGCCGAGCCAGTTGTCCGGGTCGCCATTGTCCCCGGTCCAGCCGATCAGGCTGACGTCGTGTTCGCCGTTCTTGGTGCGCTTGATGTACTCGCCCCATTCGTAGCTGACGATCTTCACTTTCAGGCCGATTTTCGCCCAGTCCGACTGCAGCATTTCTGCCATCAGCTTGGCGTTCGGGTTGTACGGGCGCTGCACCGGCATGGCCCACAGGGTGATTTCGGTGCCTTCCTTGACGCCGGCAGCCTTGAGCAGTGCCTTGGCTTTTTCCGGGTCATAGGCGGCATCCTTGATGCTGTCGTCGTAGGACCACTGGGTCGGTGGCATGGCGTTCACCGCCAGTTGCCCGGCGCCCTGGTACACGGCGTTGAGGATGCCTTGCTTGTTCACCGCCATGTCCAGCGCCTGGCGCACTTGGAGTTGGTCGAAGGGTTTGTGCTGGACGTTGTAGGCGATGTAGCCGAGGTTGAACCCGGGTTTTTCGATCAGTTGCAGCTTCGGGTCTTTTTTCAGCGCCTCGACATCGGCCGGGCGCGGATGCAGCGTGACCTGGCACTCGCCAGCCTTGAGTTTCTGCACCCGTACCGAGGCATCGGTGTTGATCGCAAAAATCAGTTGGTCGAGTTTGACTCGGCTCGGGTCCCAGTACTGTTTGTTGCCCGCATAGCGAATCTGCGAGTCCTTCTGGTAACGCTGGAACACGAAAGGCCCGGTGCCGACCGGCTTCTGGTTGATGTCGCTGGGTTTGCCCGAGGCCAGCAACTGGTCGGCGTACTCGGCCGAGAGAATCGAGGCGAAACTCATGGCGAGGTTCTGGATGAACGCAGCGTCGACTGAGTTCAGGGTCATGACCACGGTCAGGGGCGCGGTTTTTTCGACCTTGGCGATGTTCTTGTTCAGGCTCATCCCGTTGAAGTACGGGAACTCGGTGGGGTAGGCCTTACGGAAAGGGTGGTCGGTGTGAAGCATGCGGTTGAAGGTGAACAGCACGTCGTCGGCGTTGAAATCCCGGCTCGGGGTGAAGTACTTGGTGGTGTGGAATTTCACCCCTTCGCGCAGGTGGAAGGTGTAGGTCAGGCCGTCTGCGGAAATATCCCAGCGGGTCGCCAGGCCCGGAACGACGCTGGTGGCGCCTTTCTCGAACTCGGCCAGCCGGTTGTACAGTGGCTCGGCGGCATCGTTGTCGGTGGCGGTGGTGTATTGCGCAGTGTCGAAGCCCGCCGGGCTGCCTTCGGAGCAGAAAACCAGGCTGTTGCTGGCGGCCTGGCTGATGGAGGTGGCGGCCAACAGGCCGCTGCCCAGTAGGGCGGATAAAACCAAGGTATGGCGCATGACACTCCCTCTCTTATTGGAAATAAACCATGAGCCCTCGTCCCGTCCGGGGACGTGCGGGCACAGAACCACGGGTTTCAGCGATTGCCATTCCAGGCGCAGTACGGTCGGACCCTCGACGTTAGTGAGTCGAGTGTCGGGCGGTAAATGCGAAAGGCCTTAAATACAGGTAAGAAAAGGCGACACGTCCTAAACCCGTGGCAGTAGGCCGCAGTGATTTGGGATGTAGGTCAATTCCGCTGTATTGGCAGATAGCGCCGCGACGACCTCAGCAAGGTCGCCGCGGCAATACCTTATTTGCTGACGCTGACGCCGTAGAAGGAGTTCAAGCCAAACGGGCTGATCTTGAAGTCCTGCACGGTGTTGCGCATGGGTTGATACACCGTCGAGTGCGCGATAGGTGTCATCGGGACTGCATCTTTGAGGAGGTGTTGCGCCTGCTTGTACAGCTCGGTGCGTTTGGCAACGTCGGTGGTGGCCTTGGCTTCCTTGATGATGGTGTCGTACGGCTTGTCGCACCATTTCGAGAAGTTGTTGCCGCTCAGAGAGTCGCAGCCAAACAGTACGTTCAGCCAGTTGTCCGGGTCACCATTGTCACCGCTCCAGCCAATGATCATGGCCTGGTTCTCGCCACCTTTGGAACGCTTGATGTACTCGCCCCATTCGTAGCTGACGATGTTGACCTTGAGGCCGATTTTCGCCCAGTCCGACTGCAGCATTTCTGCCATCAGCTTGGCGTTCGGGTTGTACGGACGCTGGACCGGCATGGCCCACAGGGTGATTTCGGTACCCGGCTTGATGTCAGCCTTTTTCAGCAGTTCCTTGGCCTTTTCAGGGTCGTACTTGGCGTCCTTGATGGTGTCGTCATAGGACCACTGGGTTGGCGGCATGGCGTTGACGGCCAGTTGGCCAGCGCCCTGGTAGACCGAGTCGATGATCTGCTGCTTGTTCACCGCCATGTCCAGCGCCTGGCGCACTTCCAGCTTGGCCAGTGGGTTGGCGTCGGTACGGCCCTTGAGGACCGGCATCACGTTGTAGGCAATGTAGCCGAGGTTGAAACCCGCCTGATGCGGCAGTTTCAGGTCCTTGTCTTCACCCAGGGCCTTGAGGTCGGCCGGACGTGGGAAGAGGGTGACCTGGCATTCGTTTTTCTTCAGCTTCTGGATACGCACCGACGGGTCGGTGGTGATGGCGAAGATCAGGTTGTCGATCTTGACGTCTTCAGGCTTCCAGTAGTCCTTGTTGCCGGTGTAACGGATGTTGGAGTCTTTCTGGTAGCTCTTGAACACGAACGGGCCAGTGCCGATCGGCTTCTGGTTGATGTCGCCCGGCTTGCCTTCCTTCAACAGTTTGTCGGCGTACTCGGCAGACTGGATCGAGGCAAAGCTCATGGCCAGGTTCTGGATGAACGCGGCGTCGACCGTGCCCAAGGTGAACTTGACGGTCTTGTCGTCGATTTTTTCGATGTTCTTGATGTTGGTGTCCATCCCCATGTCCGTGAAGTACGGGAACTCGGTGGGGTAGGCTTTGCGGAACGGCATGTCTTTGTCGATCATGCGGTTGAAGGTAAACAGCACGTCGTCGGCGTTGAATTCACGGGTCGGCTTGAAGTAGGGCGTGGTGTGGAACTTGACCCCTTCGCGCAGGTGGAAGGTGTAGGTCAGGCCATCCGGGGACACGTCCCAGCTGGTGGCCAGGCCTGGAACAACAGCGGTGCCGCCACGTTCGAACTGGCTCAGGCGGTTGAACATGGTCTCTGCCGAGGCGTCGAAGTCGGTTCCGGTGGTGTACTGGCCAGGATCAAAACCGGCCGGGCTCCCTTCGGAGCAAAACACCAGGTTAGTCGCCGCGGAGGCGAAGGGTGCGCTAGCAAGCAAGCTGGCGCCGACTAAAAACGGAATGACCGCGTGTTTGAGCATGGTGGCCTCATGATTGTTGTCATTTTTGGAATTAGAGGACGACCTCGTGAGTCGACCTGCGGATACTTATGCAGGGCCTATACCCAATGCAAGATCCAGAGCGGCTACAAGTCTTAAACAGTGGTACGAACGTACCTTAATGTCGCATTCCTATAAACTTTGACGCATTTGATCGTTTGCGCGGGGGTATTTCGGTGCGATAGGCGCACCAAATGTGTGCTGATAGCACAGTTGGCGCACCTTGCCGGAGCGCGATGTTACCCAGCCATACGTACAGCCTAGACGGGTTTTTCGCGATGGCGAGGGGGGATTGGCGGGTGCAAATCTGTAGGAGCAAGGCTTGCCCGCGAACGGCGTTGATGCGGTCTCACGTAAACCGCATCAATGCCGCCCGACCAGCTCCCACAAGCGTTACGGCATCAATACTTCAATAGAACCGTCGGCCGACATGCTGACCTGGCTGGTGCCGGCTTCCACTTCCGGGGTTACCGGGGCGGAATCCATGGCGGCGGCTTTCATCATCATGGGCGCGCGCAGGTAAGGTTGTGGATAACCGTTGCTGTTGAGGTTCAGGTTGACGATTTTGTAACCCTTGCCACCCAGGGCTTCGGTGGTCAGTTGGGCGCGGGCCTTGAAGGCGTTGACCGCTTCCTTGAGCAGCGCATCCTCGCTGGCCTTGCGGGTCGGGGTGGCGATGGCGAAGTCCATGCCGGCCATCTTCAGGTCGCCGAGCAGTTCACCGGTGAGTTTGGACAGGGCGGCGAAGTCCGAGCTTTCCAGGCGCAGTTCGGCGCGCTCACGCCAGCCGGTGATCTTCTGGCCCTTGTCGTCGTAGATCGGGTAGCTGTTGCGGCTGCCCTGGCGCAGGGTCACGTCCTTGACCTGCCGCGCTTGGCCCAGTGCCTTGTTCATTGCGGTGCTCACCACGGCCGCCAGCTTGGCCGGGTCGGCATTCTGCTCTTCGGTGTAGAGGGTCACGATCATCAGGTCGCGGGCGACTTCCTGGCTGACTTCGGCGCGCAGGGAAATCTGGTTGTAGTGCAACTCGTCCGCGGCCAGGGCCGGGAGGCTGGCCAGGGTGCCGGCACTGAGGGCGAGAAGGGCGGCACTGCGGCGAAATGTGTTCATCAAAGCTCCTTGGGTGGTGCGCAGGGGTAAGGTTGCGAGCCTGCGTAAAACCATCAGACTCTAGCTGCTATTGTCCGGTTCAGCCGGTTACAACTTCTATACAGTTAGCGCCAGGTGGTCGCAGCGCGGTCAATTGCCCTGTGTCGCTTTGCCGCACTTTTGCCTGTCAGGCCCCCTGCTTGGTTATACTCGACGCGATCCGCCTGGAGCGCTCATCAGGAGAGCTCATGCTCGCCCCCGTACAACTACTTTCCGCGACTCGCCAAAACCTCTGGCGACTGACGTTCATCCGCACCCTGGTGCTGGCCGCCCAGGCCGGTTCGGTGGGGCTCGCCTATTGGTTCGACCTGCTGCCGCTGCCCTGGCTGGAGCTGGCCGCGACCCTCGGTTGCTCGATGCTGCTGTGCGCCTTTACCGCCATCCGGCTGCGCACCTCGTGGCCGGTGACTGAACTCGAGTACGCCGTGCAACTGGCCTGCGACCTGTTTATCCACAGTGCGCTGCTGTATTTCTCGGGCGGTTCGACCAACCCGTTCGTCTCTTATTACCTGGTGCCGCTGACCATCGCTGCCGTGACCTTGCCGTGGCGCTATTCGGTGATTCTGTCGGGCATTGCGCTGACCATGTACACCTTGCTGCTGGCGCAGTTCTACCCCCTGGAAACCTTCCCGATGTACCGGGAAAAGATGCAGATCTATGGGATGTGGCTGAGTTTTGCCCTGGCGGCGGCGGTCATCACCTTCTTTGCCGCGCGCATGGCCGAAGAACTGCGCCGCCAGGAAGAGCTGCGGGCGATCCGCCGGGAAGAGGGGCTGCGCGATCAACAGTTGCTGGCCGTGGCCACCCAGGCTGCTGGCGCCGCCCATGAATTGGGCACCCCGCTGGCGACCATGAGCGTGTTGATCAACGAGATGCTGCAAGACCATCATGACCCGCTGCTGCGCGAGGACTTGAGCGTGCTGCAGGACCAGGTGAAGCTCTGCAAGCAGACCCTGCAGCAACTGGTGCGCGCCGCCGAGAACAATCGCCGCCTGGCGGTGGACATGCAGGACGTCAGCGTCTGGCTCAACGAAGCGCTCGACCGCTGGCACCTGATGCGTCCGGAAGCCACTTACCGCCTGCAGCGGAAGGGGGAAGGCAGCGAACCGCGCCTGGCACCGCCGCCGGACCTGACCCAGGCCTTGCTCAACCTGCTGAACAATGCCGCCGACGCCTGCCCGGAAGGACTGGAAGTGACGCTGGACTGGGACGCCGTGGAGCTGACCATCAGTATTCGCGACCACGGTGCCGGTGTGCCGCTGGCCATTGCCGAGCAGATCGGCAAGCCATTTTTTACCACCAAGGGCAAAGGTTTCGGCCTGGGCCTGTTTTTGAGCAAGGCCAGCGTGACACGCGCCGGCGGCTCAGTGAAACTCTATAGTCATGAGGAAGGCGGTACGCTCACCGAGCTGCGCCTGCCCCGTGCCGCACGAGGAGACGACCATGAGTGACGAGATCCAAGTCGAAGGCGAAGACCTGCCGCATTTATTGCTGGTAGACGACGACGCAACTTTCACCCGCGTCATGGCTCGCGCCATGAGCCGCCGCGGTTTTCGCGTCAGCACCGCCGGTTCCGCCGAGGAAGGCCTGGTCATCGCTCAGCAGGACCTGCCGGACTACGCCGCACTGGACCTGAAAATGGATGGCGATTCGGGACTGGTGCTGCTGCCCAAGCTGCTGGAGCTCGACCCGGAAATGCGCGTGGTAATCCTCACCGGTTACTCGAGCATTGCCACTGCCGTCGAGGCGATCAAGCGCGGCGCCTGCAATTACCTGTGCAAACCGGCCGATGCCGATGATGTGCTGGCCGCCTTGCTGTCCGAGCACGCCGACCTCGATACCCTGGTGCCGGAAAACCCGATGTCGGTGGACCGCCTGCAGTGGGAACACATCCAGCGCGTCCTCACCGAGCACGAAGGCAACATCTCCGCCACCGCCCGCGCCCTGGGCATGCATCGGCGCACCCTGCAGCGCAAACTGCAGAAGCGTCCGGTTCGCCGCTGAACCGTCGCTGAACGAAAATCGCCAGCCACCCGGACAAAATGAACCGATCATCTATGATCGGTTCGTACTCCCTGTGTTTCCTACCGAGCCTGAACCATGAATCAGAACGCTGAATATTGCGCGGTCAACGATGCGGTGCGCGGTCAGTTTTTCCGCCGTGTCTGGCAGATGATCACGCCTTATTGGCGCAGTGAAGAGAAGGGCAAGGCCTGGTTGCTGTTGATTGCGGTGATCGGCCTGTCGCTGTTCAGCGTGGCGATCTCCGTGTGGATCAACAGTTGGTACAAGGACTTCTACAACGCCCTGCAAAAGAAGGACGATGCCGCGTTCTGGAGCCTGATCCTGTATTTCTGCGGGATCGCCGCGGTGGCGATCCTGGGGGCGGTCTACCGTTTGTACCTGACCCAGATGCTGACCATCCGCTGGCGTGCCTGGCTCACCGAGAAACACTTCGCCCGCTGGCTCGGGCACAAGAACTACTACCAGCTGGAGCAGGGCGGTTACACCGACAACCCGGACCAGCGAATCTCCGAAGACCTCAACAGTTTCACCAGCAACACCCTGAGCCTGGGCCTGGGGCTGATTCGTACCGTGGTCAGCCTGGTGTCGTTCTCGATCATCCTGTGGGGCGTTTCCGGCAGTATCGAAGTATTTGGCTACACCATTCCCGGCTATATGTTCTGGTGCGCCCTGGTCTACGCGCTGGTGGGCAGTTGGATCACCCACCTGATCGGTCGCCGCCTGATCGGCCTGAACAACCAGCAACAACGCTTTGAAGCCGACCTGCGGTTCTCCATGGTGCGGGTCCGCGAGAATGCCGAGAGCATTGCGCTGTACAACGGCGAGGCGAATGAAAACCAGCGCTTGAGTACGCGGTTCGGCATGGTCTGGCACAACTTCTGGGACATCATGAAAGTGTCCAAGCGCCTGACTTTCTTCACCGCGGGTTACGGTCAGATCGCGATCATCTTCCCGTTCATCGTCGCGGCGCCACGGTATTTCTCCGGCAAGATCGAGCTGGGGGAACTGATGCAGATCAACTCGGCTTTTGGCAACGTGCAGGAGAACTTCAGCTGGTTCATCAGCGCCTACGCCGACCTGGCAGCCTGGCGTGCCACCTGTGACCGGTTGTTGAGTTTTCGCCAGGCCATGAGCGAAAACGAAGAGCGGGCGCCGGCCATCGATGTACGCCAGGAGGGCGCTGAGCTGCAAGTGCAGCAGGTGGGCCTGGACCTGGCGGATGGTCGTCATCTGCTGACCAGCGCCGACATGACTGTGGAGCAGGGCGACAGGCTGATGCTCAGCGGTCGCTCGGGTAGCGGCAAAAGTACCCTGTTGCGGGCCATGGGCGGTTTATGGCCGGCCGGGCATGGGGCCATTCGCCTGCCCAGTGCGCGCTACCTGTTCCTGCCGCAGAAACCCTACCTGCCGATTGGCACGCTGCGTGAAGCCTTGAGTTATCCACAGTCCGGCGATACCTATCCGCATGAGCGCTACGTGCAGGTGCTGGAGACCTGTCGCCTGCCCCATCTGGTGCCGCGCCTGGATGAAGCCAACCACTGGCAGCGCATGCTGTCGCCGGGTGAGCAGCAACGCCTGGCGTTCGCCCGTGCGCTGCTTTATGCACCGCAATGGCTGTACATGGACGAAGCCACTTCGGCGATGGACGAGGAAGACGAGGCCACGCTGTACCAGGCGCTGATCGATCAACTGCCGGGCTTGAGCATCGTCAGCGTCGGCCACCGCAGCAGCCTGAAACGGTTCCATCCGCGCCATGTGCGGATCGACAACGGCCATCTGCAGGAGCAGACCGTGACGGCCTGATCCCACTGCAAATGTAGGTCAACAGTGATCGTACAACCGCCCTGCGCTATGATGTGCGTATCACTGCTTGCCTGAGATTGATCTTGACCATGGAAAACCCGATCGACGTCCCTCGTCTGCCCCGCAAGCGCCGTAGCCTCGCGCAGGAACTGGTGACGGTGCTGTCCGAGCAGATTCGCGACGGCTTGCTCAAGCGTGGCGACAAGTTACCCACTGAGTCCGCGATCATGGAGGCCCACGGCGTCAGCCGTACGGTGGTCCGTGAAGCGATCTCGCGCTTGCAGGCTGCGGGGCAGGTGGAAACCCGCCACGGGATCGGCACCTTTGTGCTCGACACCCCAAGCCCTAGCGGATTTCGCATCGATCCGGCCACCGTGGTCACCCTGCGTGACGTGCTGGCAGTACTGGAGTTGCGCATCAGCCTGGAAGTCGAATCTGCCGGGCTGGCCGCGCAACGCCGCAGCCCCGAGCAACTGGCCTTGATGCGGGCGGCGCTGGATGCGCTGAATGAAAGCGCTGCGCATGCCGGGGACGCGGTGGCTTCGGACTTCCAGTTCCACCTGCAGATTGCCCTGGCCACCGGCAACCGCTACTTCACCGACATCATGACCCACCTGGGTACCAGCATCATCCCGCGTACCCGTCTCAACTCGGCACGCCTGGCCCATGATGACCACCAGCACTACATGAGCCGGCTGGCCCGTGAGCACGATGAAATCTACGATGCCATCGCGCGCCAGGATTCGGATGCAGCCCGCGCCGCCATGCGCCTGCACCTGACCAACAGCCGTGAGCGCCTGCGCCATGCCCATGAAGAGGCCCAGGCCCAGCGCGGCTAAACAGCTCGTCGCAACCCACAGTGGGCGCAATGCCCACTGTTGTGAGGTTCGCATCGCAATTGCCGGTGTTTGCCGTAGGACATCCCATAACAGAAAAAGCAGAAGCGCTGATTAGCTGCTTCAGGGATGTTTTTTGTTTTCGCATTTATCAGATTTAAATCAATCACTTAGACATCGTTCGTGGTCTCGCGAAGGGCTGGCTTGGCCTGTGGATGATGAAATGCAGTTGACGGTTGTATTTTAAGTTGTACGATGACATACAACATCAGCATGACGCTGAGCGGCTTTCATCACAACGTGCTACTTAGGGTGTTCGAATAATGAATCCACAAGAACTGAAGTCCATCCTCTCTTCCGGCCTGCTGTCTTTCCCGGTGACTGACTTTAATGCCCAGGGCGACTTCAACCGCGCTGGCTACATCAAGCGCCTGGAATGGCTGGCCCCGTATGGTGCCTCGGCACTGTTCGCCGCCGGTGGCACCGGCGAGTTTTTCTCCCTGGCCGCCAGCGAATACTCGGAAATCATCAAGACCGCCGTCGACACCTGTGAAACCAGCGTGCCGATCCTGGCCGGCGTGGGTGGTTCCACCCGCCAGGCCATCGAATATGCACAAGAAGCCGAGCGTCTGGGCGCCAAGGGCCTGTTGCTGCTGCCGCACTACCTGACTGAAGCCAGCCAGGACGGCGTTGCCGCCCACGTTGAAGCCGTGTGCAAATCGGTGAAGATCGGTGTGGTGGTCTACAACCGTAACGTTTGCCGCCTGACCGCGCCGCTGCTCGAGCGCCTGGCCGAACGCTGCCCGAACCTGATCGGCTACAAGGACGGCCTGGGCGATATCGAGTTGATGGTGTCGATCCGTCGCCGCCTCGGTGATCGTTTCAGCTACCTCGGCGGCCTGCCAACCGCGGAAGTCTACGCCGCGGCCTACAAGGCCCTGGGTGTACCGGTTTATTCGTCGGCGGTGTTCAACTTCATCCCGAAAACCGCGATGGACTTCTACCGTGCCATTGCCCGTGAAGACCACGCCACCGTCGGCAAGATCATCGATGACTTCTTCCTGCCGTACCTGGATATCCGCAACCGCAAGGCCGGTTACGCAGTGAGCATCGTCAAGGCTGGCGCGAAAATCTCCGGTTACGACGCAGGTCCTGTACGTGCCCCGCTGACCGATCTGCTGCCTGAAGAATACGAAGCACTGGCTGCCTTGATCGACAAGCAAGGTGCGCAGTAACAAACCGATTAAACAAGGCCGCTGAGTAATCAGCGGCCTTTTGCGTAAGGAGATTGCCGTGGCAGACGTAAAAAGATTCGACAACTACATCGCTGGCCAATGGGTTGCCGGTGCGGACTATTCGGCCAACATCAACCCCTCGGACCTGTCCGATGTGGTGGGCGAATACGCCAAGGCCGACCTGGCCCAGGTGAACGCCGCCATCGATGCTGCACGCGCTGCATTCCCGGCCTGGTCGACTTCAGGTATCCAGGCCCGCAGCGATGCGCTGGACAAAGTCGGTAGCGAAATCCTCGCGCGTCGCGAAGAGCTTGGCACCCTGCTGGCGCGTGAAGAGGGCAAGACTCTGCCCGAAGCCATTGGCGAGGTGTCCCGCGCGGGCAACATCTTCAAGTTTTTCGCCGGTGAATGCCTGCGTCTGTCCGGCGACTACCTGCCGTCCGTGCGCCCGGGGGTCAACGTTGAAGTCACCCGTGAAGCCCTCGGCGTGGTTGGCCTGATTACTCCGTGGAACTTCCCGATCGCGATCCCCGCGTGGAAAATCGCCCCGGCCCTGGCTTATGGCAACTGTGTGGTGCTCAAGCCGGCTGACCTGGTACCGGGTTGCGCCTGGGCGCTGGCGGAAATCATCTCCCGTGCCGGTTTCCCGGCCGGGGTGTTCAACCTGGTGATGGGCAGCGGTCGTGTGGTCGGCGAGGCGCTGGTCAACAGCCCGAAAGTCGATGGCATCAGCTTTACCGGCTCGGTGGGTGTAGGCCGGCAGATTGCGGTCAACTGTGTTTCGCGCCAAGCCAAGGTGCAGCTGGAAATGGGGGGCAAGAACCCGCAGATCATTCTCGACGACGCCGACCTGCAGCAGGCGGTCGAGTTGTCGGTACAGAGCGCGTTCTACTCCACTGGCCAGCGTTGCACGGCCTCGAGCCGGTTGATTGTCACCGCCGGGATTCACGACCGGTTCGTCGCGGCCATGGCGCAAAGAATGAAGTCGATCAAGGTCGGCCATGCGCTGCAGTCCGGCACCGACATTGGTCCGGTGGTGTCCCAGGCCCAGCTTGAACAGGACCTGAAATACATCGACATCGGCCAGTCCGAAGGTGCGCGCCTGGTCAGTGGCGGGTCGCTGGTGACTTGCGACACCGAAGGCTATTTCCTTGCCCCGACGTTGTTTGCCGACAGCGAAGCAGGCATGCGCATCAGCCGTGAAGAAATCTTCGGCCCGGTGGCCAATATCGTCAGGGTCGCCGACTACGAGGCGGCGCTGGCCATGGCCAATGACACCGAGTTCGGCTTGTCGGCAGGTATCTGCACCACCTCGCTGAAACACGCCAACCACTTCAAGCGCCACTCCCAGGCTGGGATGGTGATGGTCAACCTGCCGACCGCCGGTGTGGATTACCACGTTCCGTTTGGTGGGCGAAAAGGTTCATCCTATGGATCTCGTGAGCAAGGTCGCTATGCACAAGAGTTTTACACGGTCGTAAAAACTTCTTACATCGGATCGTAACCCGCTGCACCGCGGTATCCGGGTCCACCGGATACCGCACTGACAGATTCACCCGCGCATAAAAATAATCAGTGGGAGTACACGTACATGCAAGCGACCAAGCCGACCCACGTCCGCTATTTGATCCTGCTCATGCTGTTTCTGGTGACCACGATCAACTACGCCGACCGTGCCACTATCGCCATCGCAGGTTCCAGCCTGCAGAAAGACCTCGGTATCGACGCGGTCACCCTCGGTTACATCTTTTCCGCATTCGGTTGGGCCTACGTGGCCGGGCAAATTCCCGGTGGCTGGCTGCTGGACCGATTCGGTTCGAAAAAAATCTACGCCCTGAGCATCTTCACCTGGTCGCTGTTCACCGTGCTGCAAGGCTATGTCGGTGAATTTGGCATGTCGACCGCGGTCGTCGCGTTGTTCATGCTGCGCTTTCTGGTGGGCCTGGCCGAAGCGCCATCCTTCCCGGGTAACGCCCGCATCGTTGCGGCCTGGTTCCCGACTGCGGAACGTGGCACGGCCTCGGCGATCTTCAACTCCGCGCAATACTTCGCCACGGTGCTGTTTGCACCGCTGATGGGCTGGATCGTCTACAGCTTCGGCTGGCAGCACGTGTTCATCGTCATGGGTGTAATCGGCATCATCTTCTCCGGTATCTGGCTCAAGGTGATCTACAGCCCACGCCAGCATCCGATGATCAATGAGGCCGAGTTCAAGCACATTGCCGACAACGGCGGCATGGTCGACATGGACCACGACAAGGGCCAGGGCAAGAAAGCCGACGGACCGAAGTGGGACTACATTCGCCAGTTGTTGACCAACCGCATGATGCTCGGCGTCTACCTGGGCCAGTACTGCATCAACGGCATCACTTACTTCTTCCTGACCTGGTTCCCGGTGTACCTGGTCCAAGAACGTGGCATGACCATTCTCAAGGCCGGTTTCATTGCCTCGTTGCCGGCCATCTGCGGCTTCATCGGTGGTGTACTCGGCGGGGTGATTTCCGACTACCTGCTGCGCAAAGGCCATTCCCTGACCTTCGCCCGCAAGGCGCCGATCATTGCCGGCCTGCTGGTCTCCAGCAGTATCGTGGCCTGCAACTATGTGGACGTGGAATGGATGGTGGTGGGCTTCATGGCCTTGGCGTTCTTCGGCAAAGGCGTGGGCGCCCTGGGTTGGGCGGTGGTATCCGACACTTCGCCGAAACAGATTGCCGGTCTAAGTGGCGGTCTGTTCAACACCTTTGGCAACATTGCCTCGATCACCACACCGATTGTCATCGGCTACATCATCAGTTCCACCGGTTCGTTCAAGTGGGCGCTGGTGTTTGTCGGCTGCAACGCGCTGGTCGCGGTGTTCAGCTACCTGGTGATCGTTGGTCCGATCAAGCGCGTAGTGCTCAAGGAGCCGCCGGTCAACGGGCCTGAAGCCTCCGGCAAATTATCCCAAGCGCATTCCTGAGGAGCGGCGTCATGCAGTTGATTGAACATTCCGACTCGCCGCGCTACATCCGCCTGCACGAGCGGGATAACGTAGTGATCGTGGTCAACGATCAGGGCGTACCGGCCGGTACCGAATTTGCGGACGGTCTGGTCACCGTGGACTTCGTGCCACAGAGCCACAAGGTCACCCTGGAGGACATTCCAGAAGGTGGTCAGGTGATTCGTTACGGCCAGACTATTGGCTACGCCTTGCAGCCGATTCCCCGAGGTAGCTGGGTCAAGGAAGATCAACTGCGCATGCCGACCGCGCCGCCGCTGGACAGCCTGCCGCTGTCCACCGAGGTGCCGGCAGCCCAGGCACCACTGGAAGGCTACACCTTCGAGGGTTATCGCAACGCCGACGGTACCGTCGGCACGCGCAACATTCTCGGGATCACCACCACCGTGCAATGCGTCACCGGGGTACTCGATCACGCGGTCAAGCGGATCAAGGCCGAGTTGCTGCCCAAGTACCCGCATGTCGATGACGTGGTGGCGTTGACCCACAGCTACGGCTGCGGCGTGGCCATCACTGCCACCGACGCATACATTCCGATTCGCACGGTGCGCAATCTGGCGCGCAACCCGAACCTCGGTGGCGAAGCGCTGGTGATCAGTCTCGGCTGCGAGAAATTGCAGGCCGGGCAGGTGATGCACGAGAACGACAGTTCGGTGGATTTGAGCGAGCCATGGCTCTACCGCTTGCAGGATTCCAGTCACGGCTTCACCGAAATGATCGAGCAGATCATGGAGTTGGCCGAGACGCGCTTGAAGAAGCTCGATCGCAGGCGTCGGGAAACCGTGCCAGCGTCGGAATTGATCCTCGGCATGCAGTGTGGCGGCAGCGATGCGTTTTCCGGGATCACCGCCAACCCGGCGCTCGGATATGCCTCGGACCTGCTACTGCGGGCCGGTGCCACGGTGATGTTTTCCGAAGTCACCGAAGTGCGCGATGCCATTTACCTGCTGACCTCGCGCGCGGAAAACCAGGACGTGGCCCAGGAACTGGTGCGGGAAATGGACTGGTACGACCGTTACCTGGCCAAGGGCGAGGCGGATCGTAGTGCCAACACCACGCCGGGCAACAAGAAGGGCGGGTTGTCGAACATTGTCGAGAAGTCCCTGGGGTCGATCGTCAAGTCCGGCAGCAGTGCGATCAATGGCGTGCTCGGCCCGGGCGAGCGCTTCAAGCGCAAAGGGCTGATCTTCTGCGCGACCCCGGCCAGCGACTTTGTCTGTGGGACGCTGCAACTGGCGGCGGGGATGAACCTGCATGTATTCACCACTGGCCGGGGTACGCCCTATGGGCTGGCCATGGCACCGGTGGTGAAGGTTTCGACCCGCACCGAACTCGCGCAACGCTGGCCAGACCTGATCGACATCGATGCCGGGCGCATCGCCACCGGGCGGGCGTCCATCGAGGAGCTGGGCTGGGAGCTGTTCCACTACTACCTGGACGTGGCCAGCGGCAAACAGCAGACGTGGGCTGAAAAGCACAAGCTGCATAATGACATCACCTTGTTCAATCCGGCGCCCATAACCTAAGACCGCGTTATCGTTCATCGCTGGCAAGCCGCAAGCGGGCGCCAGCTCCCACAGTGATCTTTTGCGTTGCATAAAACGCGTGAACACCGAGGATCCTGTGGGAGCGAGCTTGCTCGCGATGGCGAGCTCGCAGACGCCGATGTCCTTGGTGGCTTATCATTAGCCCCCTAACGACGCCCTCAAGGTTCACCCGGCATGCTGGCCATCTTTCTTGAAACCCTGAACATCACCGCGCCCGTCTTTGCCATGCTGTTTCTGGGTGTGCTGCTCAAGCGCATCGACTGGATCAACGACAACTTCATCCACACGGCGTCGGCACTGGTGTTCAACGTCACCATGCCGGCGTTGCTGTTTCTGGGCATCCTGCATGCCGACCTGCATGCGGCGTTGCAACCGGCGCTGCTGATCTACTTCTCCCTCGCGACCCTGGTGTGCTTTGCCATTGCCTGGGGCTGGGCGATTTTCAAGTGCCCGCGCGAAGACCGCGGGATCTACACCCAGGGAGCGTTTCGTGGCAACAACGGGGTCATCGGCCTGGCGCTGGCGGCGAGCATGTATGGCGACTACGGAATTTCCCTGGGGGCGATTCTCGCGGCGCTGGTGATCCTGTTCTACAACACCCTGTCGACCATCGTGCTGGCGGTGTACAGCCCAGTGATCAAGTCCGATCCGTGGAGCATCTGCAAAAGCGTGTTCAGCAACCCGCTGATTATCAGCGTGATTGCGGCCGCACCGTTCGCCTATTTCAAGATCGGCTTGCCGGGATGGCTGGAAACTTCCGGGCAGTACCTGGCCCAAACCACCTTGCCGCTGGCGCTGATCTGTATCGGCGGCACGCTCTCCATGGCGGCACTGCGCAAAAGCGGCAACATGGCCTTGAGCTCGAGCCTGGTGAAGATGATCGGCTTGCCGATACTGGCCACGCTGGGTGCCTGGCTATGGGGCTTTCGTGGGGCGGAGCTGGGGATTCTGTTCCTGTACTTCGGCAGCCCGACCGCCGCTGCAAGTTTTGTCATGGCCCGGGCGGCCAATGGCAATCATGAGCTGGCGGCGGCGATCATTGTCATCACCACCTTGATGGCGGCGGTGACGACTAACGTCGGGATCTTCCTGCTGCAGTGGGGCGGCTGGATCTGAAGGGCCTGTCCACTTCAACGCAACAGGGTCACTCCGGCTTCTGGTAGCTGTCGATCACTTCCTGCGCTGCGCGGAACGCCTCCATCACCGCCGGAACCCCGGCGTAGACCGCGCAATGCATCAGGGTTTCGCGAATCTCGTCCACCGTGCAGCCGTTGTTCAGCGCCCCGCGCACGTGCCCCTTGAGTTCCTGAGGGCACTTGAGCGAAGTAAGGGCGGCGAGGGTGATCAGGCTGCGGGTCTTCAGTTCCAGGCCACCACGATTCCATACCGCTCCCCAGGCGTGTTCGTTGACGAACTCCTGGAACGGTCGGGTCAGGTCGGTGGCATTGCCCATGGAACGGTCGACAAAGGCGTCGCCCATGACCTGGCGGCGGACTTCGATACCGGTGGGTTTGCTGGAGCTTGCGGAGTCGGTCATGGCGATTCTCTTTTGTTGTGTTGGCGGCGCCAGGCGCGCACTGAGGTGAACAGTAAAAATGCCAGCAGGGCCGGCAACACGCACAGCAGCATCAGTTGTTCCAGCTTGCCGGCCAGCGGCATGCCGGTGGTGAACGACACCACATGCAGCCCGTATGCCAGGTACAGGGCGAGGAACAGCAGGCCTTCGGCGCGGGTGATGCGGTAGCCGGAATAGAACACGGGCAAGCACAGCAAGGTGACACCGAGCATCACCGGCAAATCGAAATCCAGGGCATTGGGGGAGACCGACAGCGGCACCGGTGCCAGCAGGGCGGTGATCCCCAGGACGCCCAGCAGGTTGAACAGGTTGCCGCCGATCACGTTGCCCACGGCGATGTCACGCTGGCCGCGCAGCGCGGCAATCAGCGAGGTGGCGAGCTGGGGCAGGGAGGTGCTGACGGCGACGACGGTCAGGCCGATGATGCGCTCGGACAGGCCCAGCTTGCTGGCCAGTGCTACCGTCGCATCGAGCAGCAAGTGCCCGGCGAACACCAGCAAGCCCA
>Ga0247806_10000625_pt1 | contig 21111 bp, 21 predicted proteins | sample UWRJL059202B1_FD_179935 | JGI IMG/M metagenome (GOLD analysis project Ga0247806, IMG submission 179935) | Plant litter microbial communities from Arlington Agricultural Research Station in Wisconsin, United States - UWRJ-L059-202B-1 | ecosystem: Environmental > Terrestrial > Plant litter >... | reverse complement strand
CAAATCGTGAAGTGCTTCCGCACCCATTTTCGCGATGAACTTGTTTGGATCCGTATCCTCGAGGTACTGGTTTTCTTTCGGAAGTGTATCCAGGATGTCCAGGTACTCTTCTTCTGTCAGGAATTCGAGGTATTTCAACGACGCACCGTCACCCTGTGTGGCAATACCACCCTGGATTACGACATAACGTTCGTAGTAGATGATCTGGTCGAGCTTCTTTGTAGGAAGTCCGAGCAAATAACCAATTTTATTTGGCAGGGAACGGAAATACCAGATGTGCGCTACAGGAACCACCAGTGAAATGTGGCCCATTCTTTCGCGACGTACTTTTTTCTCTGTAACCTCCACACCGCAACGGTCACAAACAATTCCTTTGTATCGGATGCGTTTGTATTTTCCGCAGTGGCACTCGTAATCTTTGACCGGACCAAAGATCCGCTCACAGAACAAACCGTCCCTTTCAGGTTTGTAAGTTCTGTAATTTATTGTTTCCGGCTTCAGTACTTCTCCGCTTGATTGCTCAAGGATCACTTCCGGCGATGCCAGGGAAATGGTGATTTTGTTGAAGCTACTTTGCTTTTTCGGGGTTTCTTTTCTATAAGCCATTATAATTGCTTGTATTTAAATTCAACAACCAGACAATTAATCCATTGAGACGTTCAGACCCAAACCTCTTAACTCGTGTAACAATACGTTGAAGGATTCCGGAATTCCTGGTTCAGGAATATTGTCACCTTTCACAATTGCTTCGTAAGCTTTGGCACGGCCCATTACATCATCCGATTTAACGGTGAGGATCTCCTGCAGGATATTTGCTGCACCGAATGCTTCGAGTGCCCAAACCTCCATCTCACCAAAACGCTGACCTCCGAACTGGGCTTTACCACCCAATGGCTGCTGCGTGATCAATGAGTATGGTCCGATCGAACGTGCGTGCATCTTGTCGTCGACCATGTGGGCGAGTTTCAACATGTAGATCACACCTACGGTCGCAGTCTGGTGGAAACGGTCTCCGGTTCCTCCGTCATACAGATAGGTCTTTCCGGATTTCGGAACGCCTGCTTTTTCTGTCCATTGGTCGATCTCTTCCGGTTTGGCACCGTCGAAGATCGGCGTAGCGAACTTCACACCGAGTTTTTCACCTGCCCAACCGAGCACGGTTTCGTAAATCTGTCCAAGGTTCATACGCGATGGTACACCCAATGGGTTCAATACGATATCTACCGGTGTTCCGTCTGCGAGGAACGGCATGTCTTCGGCACGAACGATATTGGCTACAATACCTTTGTTTCCGTGACGTCCCGCCATCTTATCCCCTACTTTCAGTTTTCGTTTTTTGGCTACGTAAACTTTCGCCATTTTCACGATTCCTGCAGGCAGGTCATCTCCAACGGAAATGTGGAATTTCTTGCGTTTGTATGTTCCGAGCAAGTCGTTCGCCTTGATGTTGAAGTTGTGGATCACACGTCCAACCAAGGTGTTCAAATGCCCTTCTGCCGACCAGTTTGTCGGGTTCACGATGGAATAATCGATCGCCAGGAGGTTCTTTTGTGTGAACTTCGTGCCTTTCTTGATGATTTCTTCCTTGAAGTTATTGAATACCCCGCTTGATTTGGTTTCACCCAGGATCTGCAATAATTTCTCGATCAGCCTGTCTTTCAATACGGCGAGGTCTTTTTCGTAATCTGCATCCAAAGATTCGAGGATTGGTTTATCCTGTGCTTTGGATTTCCTGTCCTTGATAGAACGGGAGAACAGCTTTTTGTCGATCACGACACCACGCAGGGATGGTCCTGCTTTCAGGGAAGCATCTTTCACGTCGCCGGCTTTGTCACCGAAGATCGCTCTCAACAGTTTCTCTTCCGGAGAAGGATCTGTTTCTCCTTTCGGCGTAATCTTACCGATCAGGATGTCGCCTTCTTTGATTTCAGCACCGATGCGGATCAAACCATTCTCATCGAGGTCTTTCGTTGCTTCTTCACTGACGTTCGGGATATCGGAAGTCAATTCCTCCATACCACGCTTCGTGTCGCGCACTTCGAGTGTGTACTCGTCGATGTGGATCGATGTAAAGATATCATCGCGTACCACTTTCTCAGAGATCACGATCGCATCCTCGAAGTTATACCCTTTCCATGGCATGAATGCCACTTTTAGGTTCTGTCCGAGGGCGAGCTCGCCCTGCTGTGTTGCATATCCTTCGCAAAGTACCTGACCTCTTTCTACTCTGTCGCCTTTCTTCACGATTGGTTTCAGGTTGATGGTCGTACTCTGGTTGGTTTTCTGGAATTTCGTCAGTCCGTAGCGTGTCAATTCGCTGTCGAAGCTCACGAGCTTATCGTCTTCGTTCCAATCGTAACGGATCACGATCTCGTTGGCATCCACATATTCAACTACCCCTGAACCTTCTGCATTGATCAATACACGGGAGTCACGCGCTACCAAACGCTCGATACCTGTTCCCACGATCGGGGAATTTGGTTTCAGCAATGGAACGGCCTGACGCTGCATGTTGGATCCCATCAGGGCACGGTTGGCATCATCGTGCTCCAGGAACGGAATGGACGAAGCCGCAATCGAAGCGATCTGGTTGGCGCCCACATCCATCAAATGGAGGTTGGATGGCGATACCACCGGGAAATCTCCTTCAAAACGGGCTTTCACAACATCTGTCGTAAAGTTTCCTTTGTCGTCGATTTTCGCATTGGCCTGCGCGATCATTTTCGCATCTTCTTCTTCAGCAGTCAGGTAAACCGGCTCGTCGAAAACTGCTACTTTACCATCTACTACGTGGCGGTAAGGTGTTTCGATGAAACCAAGCTTATTGACTTTCGCGAATACGCAAAGCGAGGAGATCAAACCAATGTTCGGACCTTCAGGTGTTTCGATCGTACACAAACGCCCGTAGTGGGTGTAGTGAACGTCACGTACCTCAAATCCTGCTCTTTCACGGGAAAGTCCACCAGGCCCGAGTGCGGACAAACGACGCTTGTGGGTAACTTCCGACAGCGGGTTGGTCTGGTCCATGAACTGGGACAGCTGATTGGTTCCGAAGAACGAGTTGATTACGGAGGACAAAGTCTTCGCGTTGATCAAGTCAATCGGCGTAAATACTTCGTTGTCACGTACGTTCATACGCTCGCGGATCGTTCTTGCCATACGGGCCAGACCTACACCGAATTGTGCGTACAATTGCTCACCAACGGTTCTGACGCGTCGGTTGGACAAGTGGTCAATATCATCGACATCTGCTTTCGAGTTAATGAGCTCGATCAGGTATTTGATGATACAGATAATATCATTTTTCGTCAGGACGCGGGACGTTTCAGAATCTTCAAGCTGTAATTTCTTGTTCAAACGGAAACGACCTACTTCTCCGAGGTCATATCTTGTATCTGAGAAGAAGAGTTTTTCAAATACGTTTTTCGCTGTCTCGTAATCAGGCGGTTCAGCGTTACGCAATTGTCTGTAGATATGCTCTACGGCTTCTTTCTCAGAGTTGGATGTATCTTTCTGTAAAGTATTGTAGATAATCGTGTAGTCAGCCGTGTTAACGTCCTCTTTATGGAGGATTACCGTTTTCACACCTGCATCCAGGATCAGGTCCACGTGCTCATCTTCGATGATCGTTTCGCGGTCCATCAATACTTCATTTCTTTCGATGGATACAACTTCTCCTGTATCTTCATCGACAAAATCTTCAATCCATGTCTTGAGGACACGGGCTGCCAATTTTCTGCCAACTAATTTCTTTAAGTTAACCTTGGTTGCTTTCACTTCGTCAGCAAGACCAAATATTTCGAGGATATCTTTATCAGTTTCATATCCAATGGCACGGAACAGCGTTGTAACCGGTAATTTTTTCTTACGGTCGATGTACGCATACATTACGTTGTTGATGTCCGTAGCGAATTCGATCCATGAACCTTTGAACGGGATTACACGGGCGGAATACAGCTTGGTACCATTGGCGTGACGGCTTTGACCGAAGAAAACTCCGGGAGAACGGTGCAATTGGGAAACAATTACGCGCTCTGCACCATTCACGACAAAAGACCCTTTAGGAGTCATGTAAGGAATTGTACCCAGGTAAACGTCCTGAACGATGGTTTCGAAATCCTCGTGCTCAGGATCCGTACAGTACAACTTCAATTTTGCTTTCAGCGGAACACTGTATGTCAATCCCCTTTCGATACACTCTTCGATGGTGTAGCGTGGCGGATCGATAAAATAGTCCAGGAACTCGAGCACGAATTGATTTCTCGTATCTGTGATCGGGAAGTTCTCGGAGAATACTTTAAATAGACCTTCACTATCTCTGTTTTCAGGGGTTGTTTCCAATTGGAAGAACTCCTGGAAGGATTTTAACTGAATATCCAGGAAATCGGGATATTCAAATTGATTTTTGCTTGATGCAAAATTGACTCTTGTTGCTATATTGCTTGATGTTGCCAAGGCTAAAAGATTTAATTTCAGAAAATGACTTTTATGCACTTAATATAAATAAACAGGAATAGGCATCCGCCAACTGGCGAACACCTTTCCTGTCTATAAAGTAGAGATATTATTTAACTTCAACTTCAGCACCTGCTTCAATCAGAGCAGCTTTCAATGCTTCAGCTTCGTCTTTAGAGATACCTTCTTTCAAAGTTGAAGGAGCAGCATCTACGAGGTCTTTAGATTCTTTCAAACCGTTACCAGTCAATTCTTTTACCAATTTAACTACAGCGAGTTTGTTAGGACCACCAGCTTTCAGGATTACGTCGAACTCAGTTTTCTCTTCTGCTGCAGGAGCATCAGATCCACCACCTGCTACCATAACCGCTGCAGCTGCAGCTGGCTCGATACCATACTCATCCTTCAGGATAGTTGCCAATTCGTTTACTTCTTTAACTGTCAGGTTTACGAGCGTTTCCGCGATTTGCTTTAAATCAGCCATTTTTATTTATTTTAAAAAATAATTGTACAATAATAATTTACTTCGGAAGTTAGGCTCTTTCCTCGAGCGTCTTAAGGATGCCAGCGATTTTGCCACCCTGACCTTTGAGGGCAGAGATAACGTTTTTCGCAGGGCTTTGCAGCAATCCGATGATTTCTCCAACGAGTTCCTCTTTACTTTTCAGGGTAACCAGGGTATCGAGTTGGTTGTCGCCGATAAATACTGCTTCATCAATGAAAGCTCCTTTCAGGATAGGCTTAGCGCTTTTCTTGCGGAAATCTTTGATGATTTTTGCAGGCATGTTGCCTACTTCGGAGAACATGATTGATGTAGGACCTGCCAAAACATCTCCCAATTGACCGTAATCACGACCTTCTACGCGGTCCATTGCTTTCTGAAGAAGTGTATTTTTCACCACTTTCAAACGAACGTTTGACTGGAAACATCTTCTGCGGAGCTGGTTGATTACTTCAACTGACAATTCTGAAGTATCTGCGAGGTAAAAAATACCTGCGGTGGATAATTCTGCTGCCAGTTCATCTATGTATTTAGCTTTTTCTTCTTTTGTCATAATTACTAAGTTTTTTAAGCTACCACAGATTTAGCATCAATATGAATACTTGGACTCATTGTTGAACTGATAAATATACTTTTGATATATGTACCTTTTGCCGCTGACGGTTTCAATTTGTTCAAAGCAAGCATCAGTTCCATTGCATTTTCTTTCAGCTTGTCTCCTTCGAAACTTGCTTTTCCAATTGCAGTGTGAATGTTACCGTATTTGTCAACTTTGAAATCGATCTTACCAGCTTTCACTTCTTCAACCGCTTTACCAACTTCCATCGTTACAGTTCCTGTTTTTGGATTAGGCATCAAACTTCTAGGTCCTAGAATTCGTCCCAATGCTCCAACTTTACCCATAACGGATGGCATCGTGATAATCACGTCAATGTCAGTCCATCCTCCTTTGATTTTTTCAATGTAATCGTCCAAACCAACATACTCAGCGCCTGCTGCTTTTGCTTCAGCTTCCTTGTCAGGTGTACAAAGTACAAGTACTTTCACATCTTTTCCGGTTCCATGAGGCAAAGCTACAGTACCACGTACCATTTGGTTTGCTTTACGCGGGTCAACCCCTAATCTTACACTGATGTCAACAGAAGCATCGAATTTTGTCGTAGTGATGTTTTTCACCAAATCACATGCTTCTACCAAGGTGTAAGCTTTTGCCAAATCGTATTTGGCAAGAACTTCTTTTCTCTTTTTAGATACTCTACCCATGATTCACATTATTTGGTCTTTGGTGCTTCACCACCTTTGACAGTTACACCCATACTTCTCGCTGTTCCGGCGATCATCGACATCGCTGAATCAATTGTAAAGCAATTCAAATCCGCCATTTTGTCTTCAGCGATTGCTTTTACATTGTCCCAGGTCATCGTACCCACTTTCGTCTTGTTGGACGTTGGCGAACCTTTCTTGATCTTGGCAAATTCCATGATCTGGATTGGAGCCGGAGGCGTTTTGATAACAAAATCAAAAGATTTATCACTGTAAACAGTGATCACACATGGCAACACCTTTCCTGGCTTATCCTGCGTTCTAGCATTGTACTGCTTGCAGAACTCCATGATGTTAACCCCTTTTGCACCAAGTGCGGGACCAACTGGAGGAGCTGGATTGGCTGCGCCACCTTTGATCTGTAATTTGATCAATGCTGCTACTTCTTTAGCCATTTATTTATAGTTTATGTAGTCAAACGTGAGCGTCAAATGGGAAGCTTTATGACATTCTGCTCACTTCTACGGGTTAAAATGCAACTTATACTTCTTTCTCTACTTGCATGTAGCTCAATTCAAGGAGGTTTTTACGACCAAAGATCTTCACCATTACCTTCAATTTTTTCTTCTCTTCGTTGATCTCATCAATGACACCAGTGAAGTTGTTGAAAGGACCGTCAATGACTTTAACAGGCTCTCCGATCACGAAAGGAATTTTCATTTCTTCCTCTGTGCTGGATAGCTCGTCTACCTTGCCTAAAATCCTGTTGACTTCAGACAGGCGCATCGGAACCGGCTCGCCACCTTTTTCAGTACCCAGGAAACCGATTACATTGGGAATGCCTTTGATTACGTGAGGAACCTCACCGACCAAAGCAGCTTCGATCAATACATATCCCGGAAGATATGCTTTCTCCTTGCTGATTTTTTTTCCGTTACGGATCTGGAAAACTTTCTCTGTGGGGATTAACACCTGGTCCACGTAGTCAGTCAGATTTAAACGCGCGATCTCGAGGTCGAGGTATTCCTTGACCTTTTTCTCTTTACCGCTTACTGACCTAACGACGTACCATCTCTTCTTAATTTCTCCCATTACTACTAATTGAAGACATTATAAATGAAACCTAATGCACCTTTCCACAACGCTTTGTCATCTCCTGAAATTCCAAAAAGGAAATCCATAACAAAAATCAAAAGGGCAAAAATTACTGAAGCAACAACCACGATAATGGTGTTGCTCTGTAATTCTTTCCAGGTTGGCCACGTTACATTGTGAACCATTTCGTTGACAGTTTCGTCAAAATAATTTTTAATTTTCGACACTTTCTTGCGTTTTTGCACGGGCGGTAGGATTCGAACCCACGACCAATGGTTTTGGAGACCAGTACTCTACCAACTGAGCTACGCCCGTGTAAAAAGGGGAGCGGACTCCCCTTTTATTAAATATTTGTTTGCTTAGAATTAAGCGATGATTTCAGTAACCTGACCTGCACCTACTGTTCTACCACCCTCACGGATAGCGAAACGCAGACCTTTGTCCATTGCTACAGGTACGATCAGTTTAACGTTGATTGTAACGTTGTCACCTGGCATAACCATCTCGCGACCATCAGTCATGAAGATTTCACCTGTAACGTCTGTCGTACGGAAGTAGAACTGTGGACGGTATTTGTTGTGGAATGGTGTGTGACGACCACCTTCTTCTTTCTTCAATACATAGATCTCAGCTTTGAAATCTGTGTGTGGAGTTGTAGAACCTGGCTTCGCGATAACCATTCCTCTTTTGATCTGGGATTTTTCAATACCTCTCAACAAAAGACCAACGTTGTCACCTGCTTCACCACGGTCAAGGATCTTGCGGAACATCTCAACACCTGTTACAGTAGAAGACAATTTCACATCACCCATACCAAGGATATCTACTGCTTCACCAGAGTTGATAACACCTGTTTCGATACGTCCAGTTGCTACAGTACCACGACCTGTGATCGTAAATACATCTTCAACCGGCATCAGGAATGGCTTATCAACATCACGTGGAGGAAGCTCGATATAAGAATCAACTGCTGCCATCAACTCATCGATTTTAGCAACCCACTGCTCTTCACCGTTCAATGCACCCAGTGCAGAACCTTGAATTACAGGAGCATTGTCACCATCATAGTTGTAGAAAGACAACAATTCACGGATTTCCATCTCAACGAGTTCGAGCAATTCCGGATCATCAACCATATCCACTTTATTCATGAATACAACCATTGCAGGAACACCTACCTGGCGACCCAAAAGGATGTGCTCACGTGTTTGTGGCATTGGTCCGTCTGTTGCAGCAACAACGAGGATAGCACCGTCCATCTGAGCAGCACCTGTAACCATGTTCTTTACGTAATCCGCGTGACCTGGGCAGTCAACGTGTGCGTAGTGACGGTTCAAAGTTTCGTACTCGATGTGTGAAGTGTTGATAGTAATACCACGTTCTTTTTCCTCAGGAGCGTTATCGATAGAAGAGAAATCACGAACCGCAGCCAAACCTCTACCAGCAAGTACACTTGAGATAGCAGCTGTCAAAGTAGTTTTTCCGTGATCGACGTGACCGATTGTTCCGATGTTAACGTGTGGTTTGGAACGATTGAAATTTTCCTTAGCCATTGTTTTATTTGTTACTTAGTTATTAATAAATTGCCTAACTTTTAAATATACAAAATTTCATCCATAATAGTGGATGAATCTTTCGTGTGAGCCAATGACGAGATTTGAACTCGTGACCTCTTCCTTACCAAGGAAGCACTCTACCCCTGAGCTACACCGGCAATCGTCTTTAAAATTTTGAGCGGGAGACGAGACTCGAACTCGCGACCCTCAGCTTGGAAGGCTGACGCTCTACCAACTGAGCTACTCCCGCTTAATAATTTTCAATGTGTTTTGGTGGGGGTGGATGGACTCGAACCAACGATACCTTACGGTGACAGATTTACAGTCTGCTGCAATAGCCACTATGCGACACCCCCATTTAAATGGAGCCGGTGGAGGGACTCGAACCCCCGACCTGCTGATTACAAATCAGCTGCTCTAGCCAACTGAGCTACACCGGCACATTGAATTTGGTAATTATAATTTTAAAGAACGATTTTCTGTGTGTTTTCCCGTTTGGGTTTGCAAATGTAGGAAAGAAATCTGTTGTAGCAAGCGTTTTTGTAACTTTTTTTCATTTTTTTTTATTTCGCAAAAAAGGGTGAGCCGCGCCCACCCTCTTAACAGATTCTAAATCAAAATAATACTTTATACTTTCTCTTTGTGCTTCACAATTTGTTTTCTCAAGGCTTCCACAACAAGATCGGCTGCTTCTTCGAAACTTTTGCATTGTTTTTTAGCAAAAAGCTCTTTGCCCGGTATCAATAATTTGATTTCCGTGATCTTATTTTCTTTATCACTGCTCTTATCTAACCTGAGAATTACTTCGCCGGCAACGATGTGATCGAAAAATAATTCGAGCTTGGAGACTTTGTCGGTGATGTAGGTGATTAACTTTTGGTCTGCAGTAAAATGAAGTGAATGAACATTGATATCCATGACCTAGTTTTTTTTGTGCCCACGCGGGTGGGCTTGTGAATAAATACTGGTTAACTGGGCGAACGAGTTGTGGGTATATACCTGTGTGGCGGATAAATTCGCGTGCCCAAGTATGTCTTTCAGTGCTTCCAGTCCTGCGCCGTTGTTCAGCATGTGCGTCGCAAACGTATGCCGCAGCACGTGAGGGCTCTTTTTATCCAGACTCGTTACCTCACCAAGGTATGTATTTATTTTCCTATAAACAAACTTTGGATAGAGTTTATTCCCATTATTTAACACAAAAAAGTAATCGGATCCGAGTCCGGCTGCCTCCTTAAATTGTTGGTATTTGTAGATGAATGGATGCAGTCCGGACGTAACAGGAATCAACCTTTCCTTGTTGCGCTTTCCAAGCACTTTGATCGTGGAACTCGTGACATTGGCTGTTTTCAGCTCCAGCAACTCACTCAGACGGATGCCTGTCTGGTAAAACATCTCAAGCATGAGCCGGTCGCGCGCGCCATCCAGCGTGTCTTCAAACAAACCATCCACTTTGTCGGACTGCAGCTCGCTTTGTTTCGCAAAAGCAGGTAACTTTTTATCCTGTTTAGGTCCCTGGACGCGCAGCATCGGGTTGTGGTGCAAAACGCCCTTTCGCTGCGCCCAGCGAAAAAAGGTTCTCAACGTGGATAATTTGCGGTTTACCGAGCGCCTGCTGATGTCTTTGTCGATGAGTTCAACAATCCAGCCCCGAACGACGCGGTGTGAGATCTCCGAAGCTTCCTCCCAGGATGCAATGCCTGTAAACTCGAAGAACTGGTTCAGGTCCGTAATGTAAGCCAATACCGTATGCTCCGAGAAGCGTTTCTCAGTCTGGAGGTATTGTTCAAATTCTTCGCGCACAAAAAAAGGAGCCATAGGCTCCTTAACGTTATTCTTTCGCAAAAGTTTCTTAATTCTCTGCAGAAATCATTTTCTCTTTGTAGGCTGCTTTGATGTTCGCCTGACGGTTAATTACCGACGGTTTAACGAACTCTTTGCGGCTTCTCAATTCGCGCATAACATTCGTCTTGTCGAATTTTTTCTTGTATTTCTTCAGCGCTCTCTCGATGTTTTCGCCTTCTTTTACTGGGATGATCAACATATCTTGAAGTATTAATTTCTTTTTAATGGGATGCAAAGATAATTTCAAATTTTGAATTAACAAGTATTATTTCAAAATTTCTCTCGAAATCACTAATTTTTGAATCTCTGAAGTTCCTTCCCCGATTGTACAGAGTTTCGCGTCGCGGTAAAACTTCTCCACCGGGAAGTCTTTCGTGTAACCATAACCGCCAAAGATCTGTAAAGCTTCGTCCGCGACTTTCACCGCAACTTCGGATGCATAGTACTTTGCGATCGCGGATTCTTTGGTCAGATTTTTCTTGTTATTCTTCAGGTAAGCAGCCTGGAACAGCAACAATTCTGCCGCTTCAATCTGCGTAGCCATGTCTGCCAGTTTGAAAGCAATTGCCTGGAACTGTGCGATCGGCTTGCCGAATTGCTCGCGTTCTTTCGCATATTTCACCGCTGCTTCGTATGCACCCTTCGCGATCCCAAGTGCCAATGCGCCAATGGAAATCCGCCCGCCGTCGAGTACCTGCATGGCCTGCTGGAAGCCAGTCCCTACCTCTCCGATCAGGTTTTCGGCCGGAACGCGGCAGTTTTCGAAGATGAGCTCTGTCGTTTCGGAAGCGCGCATCCCCATTTTATTCTCTTTTTTACCTGCTGAGAAGCCCGGTGTACCTTTTTCGATGATGAATGCAGACATGCCTTTGGAATCGCCTTTCTCACCTGTTCTGGCGATCACGACAGCTACATCTCCCGATTTTCCGTGTGTGATGAAGTTCTTGGAACCGTTCAATACCCAGTGGTCGCCAGCTTTGACAGCCGTTGTATTCATTCCTCCTGCATCGGATCCTGTACCGGTTTCAGTCAGTCCCCAGGCACCGATCCATTCAGCGGTTGCCAGCAAAGGCAGGTATTTCTTCTTCTGTGCTTCGGAACCGTGGTAATAAATGTGCCCCGTACAAAGTGAATTGTGCGCCGCGACAGACAATCCGATAGAGCCGCATACTTTCGCGATCTCGGAAACGACCGTGATGTACTCGTCATAGCCGAAACCCGATCCGCCGTATTCCTCCGGGATAAAAACCCCCATCAGACCAAGTGCGCCGAGCTTTTTGAAGACCGGTACCGGAAATTCCTGGCTTTCGTCCCATTCCATGAGGTTTGGGCGGATTTCTTTTTCTGCAAAATCACGCACCATCTGCGCAATCATCTTTTGATTCTCGTTTAATTCAAAATTCATTCTGAAGCGTTTTGGGGTACTTTATCTTTTTCGATTAATAGCTTACTAAATTAACAATATTTTCGCTGAAACGCTTTAATTTATCCGCCCCGCCTAAAAAATCGAGCGAAACGAGGAAATTGAAGGCCGTAATCTCTCCTCCGCGCAGTTTCACAAGCTCCGCAGCTGCTGAGGCAGATCCGCCTGTAGCCAGCAGATCGTCGTGGATCAGAACTTTATCGCCCGGCTGCACTGCATCTGTATGCATTTCAATCGTTGCGCTGCCGTATTCGAGGTCGTAGTCAAAAGACAGTTTTTCATAAGGGAGCTTCCCCTTCTTACGGATCAGCACAAAAGGAACACCCAAACGGATCGCGAGCGGATATCCGAAAAGGAACCCGCGGCTTTCAATGCCGGCCACTTTGTCGATCTGCTGATCTTTGTAGATCGATACCAAATGGTCGATGATCTGTTGCGACAAGGCCGGATCCATCATGATCGGCGTAATGTCTTTAAATACGATTCCTGGTTTCGGAAAATCAGGAACATCCCTGATCGCCGCTTTGATCTGATTTTCAATCATGTACTTTACAATGTTATGTATGGCTTCAATTTCTCAAAGAGCGCCTCGTCGATCAACACCGATTTCCGAATGTCTTCTATGTGTGCAAAGACGCCCATTTGAGCGCGCAATTTTACGATAGAATTCGCAACATTCCAAGTAATATACGGATGGCTTTTCAATTCTTCTGCCGTTATCTCGTTCAGGTTCATTTGTCTGACGAGGTCCGCATTGAGTTCCAGGTAAGGCGCAATCTGATCCAGCTTTTCCTGGTCGAGCTTCCAGACTTCCAGCAATTGTCCCAGGCTGCGGAAGCCGCCGAGCTCATTGCGCCGCTTGACGATGTTCCTCGCAAAGAAGGCACCGATGCCAGGCAAGGCCATCAATTCCTCCTCGCCAGCGGTGTTCAGCTCGATTTTCGCAATGGTTTTCACTCCTTTTTCTTTCTGAGCGGATGCGTATGCAGGCCTGGGCGGATAAAATGTCGAATCTTTGATCAGTGCGAAAAATTCAGGCGAGATGACAAACACCTTTTGGAGATCTTCATTGGAATAGAATCCGCGCTTGCCGAATTTGATCAAAATATCGGCCTGTTTCACACTCAGGCCAAGCAGCATCCAATCGGAAGCGGCATAAGCATTCGGATCGAATTTTTCGGGCGGGACGCTGTACTTCGATTTCCTGCGAAAGTCTTTGCGCTCCGCATTTTTCCGGAATTCATATTTTTGGTAGGTCCTTTTCTGAAAAGCGGTCTGACTGAAGGTAAACATGCCCGGCGGATGCAATAATTCATAGGTCCGCGGAATCAGCACAACGATCAGCAGGAGTGCGGTGAACAATAAAATTGCCCGGCGCGAACGCTTCGAGAAATTGACGGGATTTTCCATGTAGCAGTAGTTTTACAAGGAACAATATAAACATTATTGTTATTATTCGAAAGACTGAAATTCAAAAAGTCTGTAACACATAATAGAAAGTCAATAACCCAGTCAAAAGTCCTATCTGGACAATAGCGCAAGCGTTTCTTCGATTGTGAGCGGGGCGTAGCCGAGCGCTTCACGGGCTTTCGTGAGGTCGAAACCTGTTTTAGGCGGACGTGCGGCCGCCTGGCTGAGGGTTGTGGAGGAAACCGGTTGGATTCCGTCTGTCGGAAGTCCATAAAATAAAGCGATGCGCGTCACCAGTGCATAGATAGACACGAGCTCCGGGCCCGAAATGTGGAAAATACCGGTTTTTTCCCGGCGGATGATTTCCAGGCAGGCCCACGCGAGGTCGTCCGCCCAGGTTGGCATGCGGAACTGATCGTTGACGATCGTCATTTCCTTTCCCGCCTGTAGCGATTCAATCGCCCAGAGTACGATGTTGGAGCGGGAAAGCTGATGGCCTTCCCCATATACGATGATCGTGCGCACGATCGACCAGTTTGTATGCGCAGCCCCTTGCAGCACTTCTTCCGCATGGACTTTGGATCGCGCGTACACACTCAACGGATTCACCGCATCTGTTTCCCGGTAATTGCCTTGCTGGCCATCGAAAACAAAATCTGTCGACAGGAGCTGGAAATGTGCTTCGAACTGCACTGCTGCGGCAAACAGCAGTTTAGTGGCCTGCACGTTTACTTCTTCGCATTCCTCCGGATGTGCTTCGCAATAATCGACATTGGTCAACGCCGCTGTGTGCAGAATGTGCGTCGGATAATAAGATTCAAACAGCGCATTGATCTCTAGCTTATTCGTGATATCCATCGGGAAATACAGATGTTCCGGACAATCCGGGTTCCGGTTATCCCCTTTCGATGTAGCGATAAAATTCAGCCCCCGGTCGAGACAGATCCTGACGATCTTTTGTCCGAGTAAGCCGTTTGAGCCTGTAATTACGATGCGCATGCCTGTTGGATTTCAATTTAAATAATAAGCTTACAATTCCCAGATGCTCCGGCGTCTTTTCCTGCGGAAAGTGAAAAAATGCTGGTGCTCAAGTATCCACGCCATCGCGAGGTACAGCAACAACTGGGATCCCAGTGTCAGGAACGAGGCATAAATGAAGAACAGGCGTACTTTCGAAGAGCTGATCCCCAGCTTGCGTGCCCACCAGGCGCAAACGCCGTAGGACCTCATCTCGAAGAAAAAAATTATCTTTTGGATCGTTCTCATTGATTCAATACTTTGTGCCCGATCTGACAGGAAAGGCATTTTTTATTGTTACAAAATTCGTTCTTTAATTCCAATAATCCTTGCGAATCGTACGCTGATTTGCAGGTAACGTTCAATTTCTTCCAGCTGTCGATGATCGCATTGTGTTCCGCAGGGATAGCCTCCAGCAGATCTATCGCTTTTTGCAGGGCGGTTTCATCCCCGGCATGATTGCCTTTCCACCACAGCAAAGGGGCAATCGCATTGATCAGCAGCAGGTTTTGAAAAGCCCTGGACAAGCCCGTAGCGTGCGGTGCCGAGACTTTTTCGAAATGGTAATGGGTTTCCCAGTAGTTGCGCGCAGGCGCGGACAGGCTTGCAGGAGCTCCAAATGTTGTGCGCAAAGCGGAAACCGGCTTGTCGAAAAAGGAAAAATCGCCATGCCAGCTGTGCAGCATGCCTGCAAACTGGAAAATGCGGAAGGTCGGAAATCCCGCGGGACGCAGGCCAAAGAATTTCCAGGTAGCCCTCTCCATCGGCTGTAAGTTGTGTTTGGCAGCCAGGAACTTCCATTCTTTGCGCAATTGCAGCAAATAGGGGTTCAGAGACACTTCTTCGAGAAAACCGGCTGTGCCGAGCAGCAGCGGAATGGTGGATTCCCGGTTTTCGCGCCACAACAGTTGGATGGGCAGCCGGCGCGTCAGCTCGACAAAAGGAAGCGCATTGACCTTCGCCCCGAAAGCCAGTGCAAGGGTTTCGTACTGGAGCTGCCGGACATCGCGTCCAAGGCTTTCAAACCGCCTGGAAAGCAAGGCTCCTTTTCGCACAAGTCGCGACACCAAAGCTGTCTCGAGCTGGTTTTGCACATATACCGGGTCGAGCCCGGGCAGCTGTTTCGCGCAGGGAATACGCCCGGAGGTGTTCATCAGGTCTTCGTAGGAAGACCAATGGGCCTGATCGAGCAGTTGTTTCAATTCGAGCGTCGGCAATTCCTCGCCCTGGATGGTTACCGCCTTGTCGTGCTGGTATACGACGTGCAGGATGACATTGTTGTAAGCTTCATCGAACTGGTGTTTGTGCGCATACCAATCCGAAGAGCGGATGTGGATCTCAATGTTGCCGTTCCAGCAAATGCCGTCGAGCAGGATGGAGCCATTGAAAAAATCGGGGCCGCTTTCCCGGTTGAGCCAGCCTGTATGGCGGACTTCGAGCTTGCGGCCGTCGGTTAGCGTCAAAGCGTGCATCGGCAGTCGTTTGGTCTGCCAGATCTGGTGCAGGTATTCTTCTTTCATTACAGGTTTGTTGTTGATCTGATTGAAGTTACGAAAAATATTCCTGTTTCGTCAAATTTTATTTACCAAAAACGCACTTTTTCAAATGCCGCTGAAATTCTTCTGAATGCCTTATAAGGACACAAAAAAAGGGAACCGCAGCTCCCTTGATATCATTTTACTATTTCCTTAATTATTTTCCGGGAAGAGCGACAATAAGCCGGCTTCCGAAGCGTCGCAGATTCCGCGCTCGGTGATCAGTTTTGTGACCAGCCTGGCAGGCGTTACATCAAAACCATAGTTACTGGCCGGTGTTGTTTCCGGGCAGATCAGTACAGGCTCGATGTTACCATTTGGCGCTTTGCCGATCATGTAGCGCACCTCGTCCTGGTTGCGTTCCTCGATCGGAATTTCTTTCAAGCCATCGCGGATCGTCATGTCAAGCGTTGTAGAAGGCAAGGCCACATAGAAAGGAATGTTGTTGTCCTTCGCGGCCAAAGCTTTCAGGTATGTCCCGATTTTATTCGCGACATCACCTTGCCTGGTTGTTCGGTCCGTTCCTACGATCACCATGTCGACCATGCCGTGCTGCATCAGGTGTCCGCCGGCGTTGTCGACGATCAGCGTGTGTTTTACTTCGTGGCGTGTCAATTCATAACAAGTCAGGTTGGAGCCCTGGTTTCTCGGACGTGTTTCATCGACCCAGACATGCACCTTGATGCCTTTCTGTACGGCCTGGTAAATCGGTGAAGTGATTGTCCCCCATTCGATGCAGCCGAGCATCCCCGCGTTACAATGCGTCAGTATATTTACGACTTCGCCTTTTTTGCGTTCGGCAATCGCTTCGATCAAAGGCAGTCCATGCACACCAATCATGCGACAGGTATCGATGTCTTCTTCGACGATCTGTGCAGCCATTTCCCAGCTGATTTTCAGGAAATCATCCGCTTCATCCAACGCAGCACGCATTTTATCGAGTGCCCAGAACAAGTTCACCGCGGTTGGACGCGAAGCGCGCAAATCGCTGAAAGCCGTGTCGAGGAAAGTCCCGTCCAATTCGTTCTCGATCATTTCGCGCACTGCGAGGTAGATTCCATATGCTGCCGTAGCGCCGATCAAAGGCGCACCACGCACCGTCATTTCACGGATCGCGATCTCTGCATCTTTGTAAGTAATCAGTTTTTCGGTCACGAAAGCATGTGGTAACTGCCGTTGGTCGATGACCTCTACATACTTGTCTTCTGTGGTCCAGATTGTGCGGAATTTTGTCATGTGTCTGTGAAATGTATTTTTTAAATTTCTGCTCCCTGCGCTATTTTGATCTCTTTGAAATCAGGTGCCGTATTTTTCCATGCGGCGGTTGTTCCCGGCCGCAGCAATTGTACCGTTTGCAATCCGGCTTCTTCGGCTGCCTGTAATTCTTCCACGATATCGGAAAGGAAAAGGATTTGTCCCGCTTGGAGCTTCAGTTGTTCAGCGATCTTTTCATACGTTGCAGATTCGCGTTTTCCACCGGTTTTTGTATCAAACCAGGCTTCAAACAAAGGTTTCAGATCACCGGCTTCAGAGTGACCAAAAAGCAGTTGCTGTGCAGCGACAGATCCCGAAGAAAAAACGCCCAGACGGATTTCCTGTTCGCGCCATGCGTGCAGCTGGTCAGCAACCTCGGGATAGATATGTCCTTTGATCTCCCCTTTTTCATACGCTTCCTGCCACAGAATGCCCTGCAGCGTTTTCAGCGGCGTAATCTTTTTGTCCTCCAGGCTCCAGCGACCCAGTGTTTCGATGATCTTGCTTGTTTCATACAGGTTGATGCCTTCCAGTCGCTGCGCCTCCTCTATCGTCTGCTCGAAAGCTTCATGTACTTCCGGAATGTGCAGCAAAGATTCAAGACGCGGCAGGTTGTTCCTGAAATAAGGGAAAAGCACTTCGTAAACAAACGATACCGAACTGGTCGTTCCTTCTATATCTGTTAGAATAAAACGAATATTGTTGAAAATCATGTTGCAAAGATACGAAATCATTAAGAATAAAAAAAAATCGAACCAATCACAATCCTGCCCGTTTGCGGAGTTTTTAGGCCGAAGGACGGGATTTAGGATGTCATTACAGAATCAGGATCAAAATTCCAAAATATGGATTCGCATGAAGCCTTGCAGCGAAAGCAACTTCATTTTTGTATGTGATAGTCAGGCCAACGATTCCACTTGATTTGATCCTAAAAATTTAAGAATTTGATCCCTTTCATGCATCCCGATTTCGGAAAGGTATTTTTTTTTGAATATTCATCAAAAAAGGCCCTCTCGGGCCTTCTTGTTTATCGGATCAATTGAAAAAATCCGGAGTAAAATCCTGTTTCGTATTTCAGACCATTTGGATGGAGCTGGTAGAAATAAGTTCCTTCCAGTAAATCATCCCCTGACCAGTCATTCTGGTAACCTTCAACTTCATAGACCAGGTTTCCCCAGCGGTTGAAGACCTGGAGGATGGATCTCGGGTAATCCTCAATGTTCCTGATCTCGAAAAATTCGTTGCTGCCATCTTTGTTCGGCGTAAACACATTCGGGATAGAAATCAGGCATTCGACAAGTACAAGCCTTGTCTCCGTGAACGCTGCATTTCCGCAATCATCGGAAACCAGCAGTTGGAAGGATGTGTTTTCTGTCGGTGCAACCGTGATATTCGGCTGTCCCTGCGCACTGCCGAAATTATAAGGCGGGTTCGCAAACCATTCATAGGTATAGTTTGAATTGAAACCGCCTGTCGCTTCGGAAATGAAGGTAGCTGTTTCCAGCAAAGGAGCCAAAGTACACAAGGTATCGCCCTGCGTGATGCTTGCGACAATCGGATTCACGTTCATGATGTTGATCTTCGGTCCGCTGCATGCGTCGCCGGTATTGATGATTACTTCGATGTTTTCCATTGCGACTGTATCGCCATCCGTAATGAAAGCCTGGATGAATATCGTATCTGTCAATGCACCCGGCTCAAAAACCACAGCGCTTGGAATTGTCGTATAATCCACACCGTTGGTTGCAGTTCCCTGGATCAGCAAAGGCAGTACACCGTTGGAAATGGCATCCGGACGACTCACGACATAATAAGCCCCTGCGCAGCCTTCGAAAATCTCCGTTGTATTGGCCACGATGGAAACACCATTGGAGGAGAAACTATTGGCCTGGAGAAATACGCCGGAGTCCCATGCACCATCTCCCGCATCGCCGATCGCGAGCTTGATGTGATAGGTCATTCCGCATTGTACATGCGCTACAGCCGTCAGTTTTACAGTCCTGCCGTCGTATTCATACAGCGTATCCGTATTGTCCAGGTAAAAAACATTGTAGGAAGCCCAGTTCGGATCGGCATCTATGCAGGTGGTTGAATCCATCGGGTTTCCGGAAATACCCGGGTTGACCGTATTGATCGAAACCGGCGTATTCGTATAGGTAGACGGATTGGCCGGATCAGGGATCAGGGCGAGGTTTTTGGCATCGTAGGCCGCTCCGTCAGGATTGGGTCCCGTAATGAAAAAGCCAAATGCGTCATTTACCGTTCCGCAGACGAATTCAGGATATTCTTCAGAGGCAAATACATACTGAAAAGAGATTGTATCCCCGGAAGGAATGAAATCGAATTCAATCACACTTTCATCGAAGATCGGATCGGCAGTCAGCGATTGCAGGTCGGCATCAACACCTAGCACTCCCGTTCCTCCCAGGGAAGAACCTCCTCCTGTGTTGAACTGGGCTGCCAGCTGGACATTTCCACTACCGAGGATCACGCCTGTCGGAAAACCGATGTTCAGGTTCGGGTCCTGGTACGAACCAACTGATTCCTGCGCGACATTCGCAGGACCGCCGTTGAATTGAATGTTGGAAACCGTGACACCGCCACCCAGGAGCACTTCCTCGATGTATTGCTGTACGGTTTGCGTATTGTTGATCGTGAGCTGTGCACTTCCAAAGAAAGTGAAGGCCAACGAAAAAATAAGGAGCATTTTTTTCATGATTGGATCGCTTATTAAATGTTTCAGGAGCTGGAGAGCTGCCATTGCAAAACGCAATTACAAGGCCTGAGGTTGCACGTATTTAACAAAAAACAGAAAAAACACACACTCACTACTGATTTACAGCAGGTTTTAATCTGTAAAAAATCTGAAGTAGTTTTCCGAATGCAACGAAATAAAACCTACCGCTCAGGCGTGTTTCGGCATTCTGAAGTCTGCATACTTTTGCTCCAGCGTGGAACCGGTGTATTCCGGAACCCAGCCCGACATGTCGATGAAAATGCGGATCGCTTTCACGAAAGGATTGTTCTCCCCTGCGTCGAACCAATGTTTTGTGCCGGCCGGAACAGAGATCAGATCGCCTTTTTCACACAATACATTGAAAACGGGCTGACCTTCCATGTTGAACCAGAAAAGCCCCTGCCCATCCACGAAGAAACGGATTTCGTCTTCGGAATGCGTGTGCTCTGCGAGGAATTTATTGCGGACCGCTTCGTAATTTTCCGTCAGGCGGTTGATCGAGATCACATCCGCAGTCAGGTAACCGCCTTTTTCCATGAACGGCTTCAGGTCTTTCGCATAGGCATCGAGGATTTCCTGCTGTGTCGCTGTATCTTCAAAAACAACGTCGCAGCTCCACTGATCGAAAAACAGGTTCCTGTCTTCCATGAAAGTGCGTATTTCTGCTGGATTGCTGAGCTGGATGTTTTGATCCGGAATCGAAAGAATGGCCATGATGTGCTGATTTGATAGTACCAGCTGTAAATATACTAATTTAGTAGATTACTCCTGCTACGGCTTTGCTTTAAATGCGACCTCGAGCAAATACTCGAGCGTTTCGAGGTGTCTCTTCGCTTCGAACAAGTTGCGTCCCCAGGCATAGGTGCCGTGGTTTCGGATCACGAAGCTGTGGTTGCCCAACAGGCTTTTCCCTGCTTTCATGCGCCCGGTGAATTCCACCATGTCCTGCGAATTATCGAAAACAGGAATGCTGACCGTCGCTTCGTGTGTCGTTTGTCCGTCAAATCCTTTCTGGATCTCAT
>Ga0247806_10000624_pt1 | contig 21112 bp, 20 predicted proteins | sample UWRJL059202B1_FD_179935 | JGI IMG/M metagenome (GOLD analysis project Ga0247806, IMG submission 179935) | Plant litter microbial communities from Arlington Agricultural Research Station in Wisconsin, United States - UWRJ-L059-202B-1 | ecosystem: Environmental > Terrestrial > Plant litter >... | reverse complement strand
AGGTAAGCATCACTATTATCGTCCCATAGTGGGCAGGGGTCTTCCCAGCCTTTTACACGTTTCACTTCTGTAAGTGGCTCCCACGGCCCGGCAGGATTTGTAGCAGTGCTCATGTAAAGGCCTTCATCGGGTGTGCAAAAATAAACGTAAAATTTATTGTTATGGTATCGCATAGACGGCGCCCAGCTGCCGCTCCCATATTTAGTCATGGTGCTGTAGCCGGGGTCTATATCAAGGCGCGTGTATATCTGGCTAATAATTGTCCAGTTTACAAGGTCGTTAGAATGTAGTACAGGCATGCCTATAAAATGAAAATCAGAGCATACCATATAAAAATCGCTCCCCACTTTTATTATATCGGGGTCGGAGTAATCAGCATTTAAGACCGGATTTTTATAAGTGCCATCGCCCTGGTCTCCCCAGTTTCCTGTTTTAGTTGCCGTGCTTTGGGCCATTAAGGAATGCACTAACAAAACGAAGGATATACAAAAGCAATGGCGTAATAGTGTTTTCATGACTACATGTAAATTATAAAATTTACACAAAGTAAACTAAAAATATCTTTATGACATAATAATTTATAGAATAGTGTAGTATAGGTTACTTCTTTAATTATAAAGTTGCGAAAGTGTAATAAGTACTATTGCGCCAACAGCTAAAACAAGCCCGGCACAGTTATATTTAGATACTTTTTCTTTAAAAATTATAATGCCTGCAATACAGCCCAGTATAATAACCCCAATATTCATGGCGGCAAAAACAGTACTCGGATTTTCGGCGAATGCCTTATGTGCCTTAAGATAAAACAAGATATTTCCGAAATTAAAAATGCCTACAAGCGTGCCAAAAGCAAAATTTATGATTCGGGGTTTTATAGATTTAAAAAGTATCTGGTACAAAACATTAAGTACAGATACTCCTAAAGCACCACTAAAAACAACAAATAAAGAGGTGGTGTAAGGCAGGGTGGTATAAAGGGCTATTTGTTTAAAGAGAACATCTATTACACCAAAACCTATCAGCACTGCGGCAGGGTAAAACCATTTATTGCTCTTAGTGTCAGACCTTTTAGAGAAAATAAGGAATATGGCAGGAAAACCTATAACAAGCCCTATGATTTTTAATGTATTAAAATCTTCTTTAAAGATAAACCAGGCAGCAAGAATGGGTATAAATAGCGAAAGGCGTTGGGCAGCATCTGTACGTACTATGCCCATGTGTTTTATAGACATGGCCAGGAACATAAAAACCGATGGCATAAGTACCATAAGCGGTGCATATATTGCCCAGGGTGCAGTGGCGTTTACAGGGCTAAGGTCGGGCTCGAAGAACAGGTAGCACAGCATGAGTGCCAAAACGTAATTCCACATTACAATTTGCGAGGTGCAAACTTCGTAGCGCTTGGATATCTTAAAGATAATACCCACGGTAACGCTGCATATAATGCTAAAAACAAGATAAAACATAACTAAAAATTGTGCTGTAAAATTAAGCTTTTATATCGTATGTCTTATTAATTATTGTGTTATGTATCATGGATATAAAGTTAAGGTATGTTATATTATTAGAAATAATTAAGTGTCATTACAATTTTATTAGAAGCCAATATTTGTATATTTGGTTAGCTAAAATTATATATGCACGAGTGCAAAATAAAGAAATATGATAGCGCAGTTATCGGGTAGCTAGCTAAATTTGGCACCCCTATATTATGAAAAAGATACTCTTACTATCGCTTTTTACAGTAAGTATGGCTTATGCCCAGGAAGATGCATGGGTGTATTTTAACGATAAGCCCGATACAGAATTTTATTTAGCCAACCCGCTCGAAATGCTTTCTCAAAAATCGCTTACCCGCAGGACAAATCAAAACATAGCGCTTGATGAGCAGGATGTACCCATAAATACCGGTTATATTACGGCTGTAACCAATGCCACTGGTATAGCGGTTATGGCAAAATCTAAATGGCTTAATGCATTGCACATTCGCGGTAGCGTTGCAGATATTAACGCTCTTACGGCATTAACCTTTGTAGCGCGCGTAGATTTTGCCGACCTTACCCTTAATGCGCAGGGCAGAAGTGCTACCCCGCAAAGGCAGGCAGGTGCGCAACGGGTGCAGGAAACCCAAACTGCCTTTGGCTACGGTACATCGGCGAGCCAGGTACAAATGCTTAATGCGCATTTGCTGCACCAGCAAAATTATACCGGCACAGGTATTACCATTGCAGTGCTCGATAATGGTTTTCCCGGGGTAAATACTACCCAGCCTTTTGCCCGCCTTAACGATAACAACCTTATAATAGGGGGCTATAACTTTGTACAGCGAACAGATGATGTTTACCAGGGTGGCACACACGGTACTATAGTGCTTAGCGATATGGGTGGTTTTACCGATGGACAATTTGTGGGTACCGCACCCGATGCTTTTTACTACCTTTTTGTTACCGAAGATGTAGCTGCCGAAAACCCTGTGGAAGAGTCGTACTGGGTAGAAGCCGCCGAAATGGCCGATAGCCTTGGGGTAGATGTTATAAATACATCGTTAGGATATTATAGTTATGATAATATACGTTATAGCCATACGTATTCCGATACTGATGGTAATACAGCCTTTATAACCCGTGGTGCTAATGTGGCTTTTTCGAGGGGGATGTTTTTAGTTAATGCCGCAGGAAATTCGGGGGCGAGTGAGGTTAACCCCAACATAACCGTTCCTGCCGATGCTTACAACACGCTTACCGTGGGCGCGGTAGATGCCTCGCGGCAGTATGCTTATTTTAGTTCGTTAGGACCAACGTATGATGGGCGTATAAAACCGGATGTTATGGCACAAGGACTCGCAGCAGCCGTTGCAAATTACGAAGGGAGTATTACTACTGCAAACGGTACATCGTGTGCAAGCCCTATAATGGCAGGTGCCGTAGCGTGCCTGTGGCAGGCGCTGCCCAATAAAACCAATGCCGAGCTATTGCAAATTATAAGGCAATCTGCCGACAGGTATAGTAATCCCGATGCCCAATATGGTTACGGTATCCCCGATTTTAATTTAGCTTTGCAGGGCAACCTCGGTTTGCCGGAGGCTAAGCAGGGTGAGTATTTAGTATATCCCAATCCGTTTAAAAATACAGTAAATATCGCTTTTCCTAAAGATGTAAAAGCTGCCCATTTTACAGTTTTTAATAGCTTAGGGCAAAGGGTTTGGGAGCAAAATATTACTAAAGAAAAGTCATTATCTATAGATAATATTGCAACAGGAATTTATAGTTACCGCATAGAGGCAGGAACTTATTTACAAACGGGCAGGCTTGTCAGGGAATAGCTTAAATACGATCTACAATACAAAAAATCATAATGAATAAAATAACTCAACTTTTTAATATTCAGTATCCTATAATTGGCGCAGGGATGATATGGGCCAGCGGTTATAAACTGGCGGCTGCCGTAAGTAATGCCGGCGGGCTTGGTCTTATTGGTGCAGGCTCCATGTACCCCGATGTATTGCGCGAACACATACAAAAATGTAAAAAAGTGACTGATAAACCCTTTGGTGTTAATGTACCCATGCTATACCCTAACATAGAAGAGATAATGAATATTATTGTAGAAGAGGGGGTTAAAGTAGTGTTTACATCTGCGGGTAATCCTAAAACCTGGACGGCTTTTTTAAAAGAAAAAGGCATTACAGTGGTACATGTAGTAAGTAGCGTTAAGTTTGCCCTTAAAGCACAGGAAGCCGGTGTAGATGCTGTTGTTGCCGAAGGTTTTGAAGCCGGTGGGCACAACGGCCGCGAAGAAACCACCACCTTTACCCTGATACCTATGGTGCGTGAAAAACTTACCATTCCGCTTATTGCAGCAGGTGGCATTGCCACCGGTAGGGGAATGCTTGCCGCACTGGTTCTTGGTGCCGATGGTGTGCAGGTGGGAAGCCGCTTTGCTGCATCTACAGAGTCGTCATCGCATGAAAAATTTAAGCAGGCCATAGTAGATGCACAGGATGGTGATACCCATGTTACACTTAAAGAGCTGGCTCCGGTAAGGCTGATAAAAAATAAATTCTTTCATGATGTAAATGCATTATACACAACAGCACCCACTAAGGAAGCCCTTATGGCACTCCTGGGTCGCGCCCGTGCAAAGAAAGGCATGTTTGAGGGCGACCTTGAAGAAGGCGAACTCGAAATAGGCCAGATCTCCGGATTGATAAATGAAATTAAACCCGTAGCAGAGATTGTAAAAGATATGATTACGGAATTTGAAGAAGCTAAGAAAGAAATGGTAACTTTTTAATCTTCTATTATAGTATATAGCAATTTACTGTTGTATAGTTCTGCTGGTGAGATAACCTTTTCATCCTTAGGGATATTGTTGCCATAACGCTCTTTTAGTTTGCTTTGCACAACAGGGTTGGTAAGGTCAAATCTTGAAGTTTTTGCAGATGGCCTATTTCCAGCCCGGTACCTTCTTTGTATATTTTCCAAACCAGTTCAGAACAATATATTCGTTCGTTGCTCCACTCAAAATACAGGTCGTAGCTTTTACCATTCATTGCGGCAGCTGCGGTTTTCATTTTGCTGAGTGCCTCCGGTGTTAAAACTTTATCGGAATTTTTAAGTCGTCGCACGGCATAATGGCCATCTTTGCCGCGGTCAATCCATGCGTTTAAAGATGTTTTCTTTACGGGTTGTATAGCTTCAAATACAAAAAAGTCATTGCCTTCTTTATAAATTATTCCGCAATGCGAATATTTAGAATGTGTTGCTAATTGTATAGCTTTACTTTGAGCAGATAGTGATGTCTGGAATATAATATCGCCATCGTGTAAGAGGTTAACATCTGTATCCGCGTCGTTTTTTTTGCAGCCAAAAAGTAACAGACATAACAAGCAGACTAAACTCGACTTCATGATTTTATAGAATTAAAGTTCCTTCTAATTTAAAAAAATACATCACGCCACAATTCCTAAAATTATCGACGCACAAAACCATCCTTCTTTAAGATATTTATTCATTAAGACTAATTGAGAAATACCTTTCAAATATAAAAAAAGCGCCCTGATTAAAGGCGCCCGTCTAGTACTTTCTATGCTAAATTAAAATTTATTCTCTACCTCTGCGGCCTGTAGCATAAGGTAATGCAGGTCGGTATTTTTTACAAAAGGCTTCAATAGTTCGCTGCCGGGGCCAAACATGGCAAGGTTTACATAATCGGCACTATGGTCCATGCTTATCCACCCTACAGAGTTTCCTTTTTGCTGTATTTGTGCAAAGGCTTTAAACGGTACTTTTTTATAATTATACAATCCGCCATCTTCTTTATGCAGGCCATCGTAATAACTTAGAACGGTTTTCGCATCCTCCTCAGAAATCGATTTGCCATTAACCGAATCTACCAGTTCGCGCACCTGTGCTACACTAAAGCTTGGTTTAATCTCGTTTAAAAGCCATTCGTTAGTATGGGTATAGTTTTGTATGCTGTCAAAATTAGCATTGGCATCCTTGCCATAAATTACACCGGGGTTTGCATTGCCATGATCGGTAGTAATAATTACCAGTGTTTCTTTGTCTTTTTCGGCAAAATCTATCGCTACTTTCACGGCTTCATCAAACGCCACCTGGTCATACAACAGTGCGCCAACATCGTTGGCATGTGCGCCCCAGTCTACCTTACCGCCTTCTATTTGCAGTACAAAACCATTTTTGTGGCTTTTCATACGGTCAATAGCTTTTTGAGCCATTTCGGCAAGGGTAGGGGTTTCTTCGGTTAATATTTTGTCATTAGTACGGTCAAGGCTGTAGGGTAATGCATCTTCGCCAAAAACCCCAAGAATCTGTTTATCATTGGCAGCAGCCAGCATTTCTTTACGGTTGTGCACCACCTGCCAGCCTTTAGCCTTATAGGCAGCATACATATCTTTTTTATCTTCCCTGTGGCCTGCGCTAAAGTACTTGTCTCCGCCGCCCATCATAATATCGAAACCAAGGTTAAGGTAATCTGCGGCAATATCTTCCTGGGCGTTGCGGCTGTCGTTGTTAACGCAAAAGCCTGCCGGGGTAGCGTGCGTAATAGGTACCGTGGTAACACAGCCCGCCATCTTACCTGCTTTTTTAAATTTTTGCCATATAGGCATATACTTTTCGCCGTTAGGCCCTACGTTAAGCACGCCATTTTTTACCCTTACACCACCACCCCATGAAGAGCTTCCGGCAGAAGAATCGGTTACTATGGAACTTGCCGAAGCAGTATCCATTAGTGCAATGTTTACGCGCTGGTCTTTGTACAGCTGCAGCCAGTTGCTGCCTTTGCCGGTCTTGCGGTTAAGGTATAAGTCGGCCATGTTAAGCGTGCCGGTACTCATACCGTCGCTTACCATAAAAATAATGTTTTTGGCCTTTTTGTTTTTATCTAAAGTATCGAGGTTTAATACATTTGCAGTGCTGCTAAAGGGGCTTAAAAGGGTGGTGCCCAATGTGAAAAGCGAACCGTTGCGGAAGAATTTTCTCCTATTCATTATAAAAATTTTTCCAAAGGTAAAAACTATAGTGATAAGGTTGCCTACACCAATATTATTTAGACGTTAATTAACACAGAAGTGCTAACTTTAGCCATTATATAAATAAACGAATGAAATTAATACTCTTAACTGCCGCTGTACTATTATGTGTAAATTTACTTAATGCCCAAAGCTTAGAAACAGCCGATTACAGGACTAAAGGTTATGTAACAGAAGAGGGTGAGATACAGGATAGTGGTTATACTACGGTACTTACTATAGACAGTAATGGAAAAATTGTGGACAGGCTGCATACTACCGTGGGTTACCTTAACGATGGCAAAGTGCAGGATAATTATCACCAGACTCTTGGTTACATAAATGAAGATGGCAGGGTACAGGGCAGTAATTACATGACGATAGGTTACATAACAGATGGCGGTACCGTGCAGGATGCAGGCAGCCAGACTATAGGGTATGCTAAGGGAGTAAAGAAAGAATGGGCTGCCATTGCTTTTTTCTTTTTTAAATTATAGAGATGATGCGCCACCTGTTGTAACTTTGCAGCATGAGGGAAAAAATTCCGCCAATTGCAAAAAAAGCAGGTTTTAAGGAGCGCATAAGTGCACTGTCTAACCTGCCCGCGTTTTTTAAGTTGGTATGGCAAAGCAGTCCGCAAAAAACATTTTTCAGTTTTTTATTCAGGATAGTGCGCAGTGCCATGCCCGTAGCCTTGCTGTATGTGGGCAAACTTATTATAGACCAGGTGGTGCACTTAAGCAGCCAGGAACAGGGAGCAGACCATACCTACCTGTACCAGCTTATAGCATTAGAATTTACCCTTGCTATAGTTACAGATGCCCTTAGCCGTATAACCAGCCTTCTCGACAGTTTGCTTGGCGATTCGTTCTCTAACTATACATCGGTTAAGATAATGAAGCATGCCGCCACGCTCGACCTGGAACAATCGGAAGATGCCGAGTTTTATGACAAGCTGGAGCGCGCACGGCAGCAAACATTGGGGCGTACCATGCTGCTGTCTCAGGCAATGGCACAAATACAGGATATTATATCTATGGCATTTTTGGTAACAGGCCTGCTTGCCTTTAACCCGTGGCTTATCGTTTTGCTTGTAGTAACTATTTTGCCGTCGTTTATTGGCGAAAGCTACTTTAATAACCAAAATTACTCCCTTACCCGCAGCCAGACTCCTGAACGCCGCGAACTTGATTACCTGCGTTTTTTGGGTGCCAGCGACGAAACAGCTAAAGAGGTTAAGATATTTAACCTGGGCGATTTTATAATCAGCCGCTTTAAAAGGTTAAGCGACCAGTTTTATAAAGACAACAGCAAGCTTGCCATACGCCGCTCTTTATGGGGAACGTTTTTTTCTATGCTGGGCAGCACGGGTTACTATGCTGCTTACGTGTTTATAATTATTAAGACTGTTAACGGCACACTTACCGTAGGCGACCTTACGTTTCTTGCAGGCTCATTTCGACAGCTGCGTACCCTTACAGAAGGGATATTGCTGAGGTTTACCACCATATCGCAGGGTGCAATTTACCTGACGGATTTTATGGAATTTTTTGAGATACAGCCCGTTATGCAAGTTTCAAAGAATCCAATTCCTTTTCCCAGGCCTATAAAAGAGGGCTTCACTTTTGAAAATGTTGGTTTTAAATACCGCCACTCTGACAACTGGGCAAACAGGCACCTTAACTTTACATTGCATCCGGGCGAAACGCTGGCATTAGTGGGCGAGAACGGTGCCGGAAAAACCACACTGGTAAAACTTCTTGCCCGGCTTTATGAACCTACCGAAGGCCGTATTTTACTTGATGGCAGAGACCTTAAAGATTATGACCCTGACGATTTGCGCCTTAACCTGGGTGTTATTTTTCAGGATTATCTCCGTTACCAAATGACACTTTCTAACAACATTGCTGTGGGTAACATAACCCAACAGGATAACGCCGAACTTATTAAAGCAGCGGCAAAAGCCAGTACTGCCGATACCCTTGCCGATAAATTGCCACTACATTATGAACAGACCCTGGGCAAGCGCTTTAATAACGGAGTAGAACTATCCGGTGGCGAATGGCAAAAGGTGGCACTTTCGCGCATATACATGAAAGAAGCGCAGGTACTTATTCTTGATGAACCCACCGCTGCTCTGGATGCCCGTGCCGAGTATGAGGTTTTTCAGCGGTTCTCTAACCTTACTAAAGGTAAAAGTGCGGTGCTTATTTCGCACCGCTTTTCTACAGCAAGGCTTGCCGACAGGATTTTGGTTTTAGATAAAGGGCAATTGCTTGAAATAGGTACGCACGAAGAGCTGCTGGCACAAAACGGCCGCTATGCAGAGTTGTTTAATTTGCAGGCTAAAGGGTATCAGTAAAATTGGTAATGTAAATAAGATAATATTAAAGTGAAATTTTCAGTCAACCTACAAATACTCATAATACTGTAAAACCATTACCAATATTATTAGCAGGCAGGCGGCTGCAATTGCATAGCAAAAGCTTGCGACAGATTCATTTTTATCAAGTTTTTCGCGGGTATTTTTATATACATACTTATAATTGTTTTTATTTTTGAGGCCATTAAATTCCATTACAGATATTGTTTTTCGTAAAACTAATTATAAATTACAAAAATCAAAATTCACTACGAATTTCATAAGTTTTTGACGCTAAAACATAAATTATTTATTTATTTTTTAAATATTTAATTAATTATTCAATACTTGTTGACTTAATTTAATGTTTATTTAATAAGGGCGGCTCTAAATTATTTAGAGCGGCCCTTATTAAAATTTAATAGTGTAAGTTATGCCTGCAACAGCCCCACCATTTTTTGGGCAACACCTTTTGCCGATGCAGGGTTTTGTCCGGTTACAAGGTTACCATCGGTAATGCTGTTTTCAGACCATGCTGTTGCTGCATGAAAAATAGCTCCCTGGTTAGTAAGTGCGGTTTCGAGGCGAAAAGGCACATCATCATTAGCATAATTCTCCTCTTCTTCATTAGTAAATGAGGCTATGTTCTTTCCGTTTACAATATAGCTGCCATCGCTTAAGGTAACGTTTAGTAACGATACAGGCCCATGACATACAGCTCCTACAACTGCGCCACGCTCGTACGTTTCTTTTATTACCTGTTTAAGCAACGGGTGCTCTGGCATATCTACCATTGGGGCTAAGCCACCCGGAACGAAAATAGCGTCATAAACACTTGTATCAGCATCTGACAATTTTATAGCTTTTTGCATATCAGCCCATCCTTTTCCTGTTAAAAAAGCAAGGTTTGCAGGTTCATCGGCTAAGTTAAGGGCATCTAAATAAGGAGTGTCGCCGGTTAAGCTGGCAAAGTCAATGTGATAATTGGCCTCAGCAAATTCGGCATAAGGGTGTGCTACTTCAGGTAAAAAAATACCGGTCCTCCTGTTGTTTGGGCCAATACTATTAGCGTTAGAAACTATGATTAAAACTTTTTTCATGATGTTATTTTTAATAATTTAAACGATATTTTTAAAAGAGTTTTTTTAGAATAAATACCTCACGGGTTTCAAGGTGCGGAATGATCCTGGCGGCTACAATATTTTTATAATGATCAGAATTTTTATGGGCTTCCATTGCGGCCGCATCTATGTAACGTTCGTGTAATATTAGCTGATCGGGATTTTCTTCGGTCTGGTAAATGTTGTATAGCACATTACCGTCTTCATTCCTTGTTTTTTCTGCCAATTCAGGCAACAGTTTCATTATTTCGGGTGTCTCCGTTTTTTTGATGTTCCATTTTACAATCACTTCTTTTTCCATGGTACTATTTTTTAGATGTGTTCTTCCTTTTTAATTACACTTCAAAGTTCCGTCTTTAGCTATCCTTAAAAATTGATGTAGGGTAATAAATAATGTAATACCATGTAAGAAAATATAAAAGTTTAGTGTGTTTAAGAATGTCTCGCAAAGACGCACAGTCGCAAAGCTTTGCGACTTAACAGTCGCTTTAAAAGAAACTGATTTAAGGGTATAAACTTTGCGTATCTGCGCCTTTGCGTGGCAAACAGCTTTTTCTAAAACAAAAAAAAGGATAGCATTTGTAGTGCTATCCTTTTAAATGATGTGATTCTGAATTTCTATTTAAAATGCGTGAATCTATTTTTTTGACAATTCGTGCCGCACCCGGCTAAGGCTCTCTGTAGTAATGCCAAGGTATGAGGCAAGATGGTAGTTTTTAATATGCTTTTCTATATCAGGGTAAGACTGTAAAAACTTTACATACTTTTCCCCGGCTGTTAATGCCAGGTCTGACAGTATCCTTTTTTGGAAACTCGCAAAAAATCGTTCCATTTTTATCCTGAAAAAAGATTCTATCTGCGGAACTTCTTTATAGAGCTGTTCCATACTGTTTTTAGATATTTTATAAACAACAGCATCCTTAACGCAATCTATATAAAACATAGACTGGCCTTCGTTAAAAAATGCCGTATAATCGCTTATCCACCAGTCGTTAACTGCAAACTGTAGTGTAAATTCCTTGCCGCTGTCGTTAATATAGTAGGTTCTCAGGCAGCCATCATATACAAAGTACTGGTAGGGCACATGCTGCCCCGGAGTAAGAAGTACATCACCCTTTCTTATATGAATTTCTTCAAATTTATCTTCAGCTATATTTATTTCTGCCGGAGTAAATTCAAATTCCTTAAAAATTTCCCTGATGCTGCATTTTTGCATAGCTATCAATTTACTATGGTATATAAGGTTTGCCAACGATAAGTCTATCGCCTGTAATATCTACTTCAAAAAAATGAGGGATGCGGTGGTATTTGCCTTTGTTATCCTTATGGCTGTGTAAGGACATTAAGAGCTTACCCTCTAAATTTTTAAACAACATACCGTGGCCATAATTGGGCGGTGTTATAGGATCTTTTTCCTGTATCCACGGCCCATCGAGCGTGCCACTTTGCGAATATGCCACACCTTGTGTATATACATCATAAATCCAGCTTGTCCATATCATGCCTAAACGGCCTGTGCCGGTTTTAAACAGGTAAGGCCCATCAGTTACCCTGTTAGGTACATCCTTACCGTTTTTATCTTTTTCGCGGCTCCATGGCGAATCGCTTGCTTTAAATAATAATTTTCCTTCACCTATCGTTCCGCTTAGGTCGGGTTTCAATTCTATCTTTTCTATAGTACCGTCAACAGCCTGCAGCCATTCATAGCAATATACCATATAAGGCTTACCGTCTTTATCTATCCAGAAGGTTCCGTCCAGTGTGGGCTTGTTGGCAGGTAAATATGTGGCATCTTTCATGGGTACAAAAGGCCCATCGGGTTTATCGCTTACAAGCACATGCGATGCACGGCGCTCTACAGCATTGCCATTTACAGTATCTATTATAACAGCCTTATTGGTAAAGGTGGCAAAATAATAATATTTGTTTTTATAGTTATGTATCTCTGCTGCCCATATCATTGGTTTTGGTCCCATCCACGAGGCAGGATCTGTTTTTGCAACGTCATACGGGCCATTCCACAGTTTAAGGTTTTTACTTTTCCAGAGCATGCCGCCGGTACCGGTCATGTAGTACATGTTGGTTTTTTTATCTGCCAGTATAAAAGGGTCGCTTAGTACTATAGAATCTACCGGGACATTTTTCCTGATTTCTTTTGGTTTTTTTTGAGCAGTTACCGCTGCCGAAAACGTTAAAAAGACTGCTATAGCAAATAAAGCTTTTTTCATAAATATAATTAATAGGTGGTAATAAAAATAATCAATTATAGTATAGAATTGCTGTTTTGCAGTATTTAACGCTAATGTATATTGTTAAATGTTTAATATTCATAACTTTACTTTACCCCAATTTAAAATTTTAGTACATGAATAATAGTCAGAAAAAAATATCGGCACAAGAGCAAGATGAATTGCTTAAAATACTTAAGATACGTTTTGAGAAGAATAGGAAACGCCATAAAGGTATAGAATGGGATGAGGTGCTGGCAAAACTTGAGGATAATCCCGTAAAACTATGGTCGCTTAATGAAATGGAGATAACTGGAGGCGAGCCCGATGTTGTGGGGCATGACAATGCAGCAGGAGAATATCTTTTTTATGATTGCAGTGCCGAAACCCCTAAAGGGCGCAGGAGCGTATGTTACGATCATGCCGGATGGGTATCAAGAAAAGACCACCGCCCCGAAAATACAGCTATAGATATGGCAGAGGCAATGGGTATCGAAATTTTGAATGAAGAGCAGTACCGTGATTTGCATAAGCTTGGCACCTTTGATGCAAAAACGTCGAGCTGGATAAAAACACCCGATAACATAAGAAAACAAGGCGGTGCCATTTTTGCCGATTTTCGTTACGGCAGTGTTTTTATTTATCACAATGGTGCAGGATCTTACTATGCAGCAAGGGCTTTTCGTGGTGTATTACGGGTTTAATTATCAGGTAGTAATAGCAAAAGAGGCCGCTTAAATTATAAGCAGCCTCTTTTTGGTTTTCAATTTAAATCATTTAGCCTCTCGTAAGCCAGCCTCTTTTGCTCGCGGTAGCAATAGCATAAGGGGTTATCCAGAATAAGCCAAAAGTATATAATATGCTATATGAATAGGCATAGAACGACTCCGATAAGCTATATCTTTTAGCGTAGAAGAATACCGGGAAACTCGACATTATAAGTATCCCTACAAGCGTAGAACTTAAAAATAATAACGGGTATGATACTATTAAAAAGAACATTAGCAGTATAAACGGATAGGCTGTTACTATTGAGAGAAACTGGTTAAGGAATAATAATCGTGTGCCCAGCTTAGATTTTTCCCTGAATTTTTTAAATACAAACTTAGACATCATTAAGTTTTCGCGCACGTTGCTGCGTCCCCAACGGATGAACATTTTATATAAGCCTTTATATTTTTCCGGTACGTTAGTAAGCACGTAAGCATTTCTTTGAAACAAGATATGGTGCCCCTGTTTCATGATCATATTGGTCATGGCGCGGTCTTCGCCAATATCGCTTGGCTGGCCCATAAACGTTTGGTTTATCCATTCCGGCAGGCAGGCAAATACGGCATCCCTGCGGTATGCTGCCAATGCTCCCGGCGTACACATTACCGATCCAAGGCTGCTTTCGGCTGAGCGTACAAACTCAAAGCTCAGCACGAAGCTTACATTAAGCATTTTAGCAATAATGCTGTTCTTATTGTTCAGTACCCTTACATTACCGGCTACAGCGCCACACTCCTTATTAGTTACCAACGGGCTTACTAAATTGCGCAGTGTACCTTTTTTTACTACGGAGTCGCTGTCTACCGTTACAAAAACATCTCCCGTACCCAGGTTAAAACCACGGTAAAGGGCATGGCGTTTACCCATGTTTTTTGGCTGTTGGAAAATTGACAGCCTGATGCCCAATTTTTGTTTGGCCTGTTGCATCCAGTACCAGGTATCATCTTTACTACCATCGTCTATAGCAAGTATTTGCAGCTTGCTTTCAGGATATTTACTTGAAGCAAGGCTCATTAACGTATCCCAAACAAGTTTGCCCTCATTATAAGCGGGCACAATTACAGTAACTGTTGGCAGTAAATCATCTGAAACAGATTTTACCGGTTTGTACTTAAAATATAGGAACAAATTGTAAATAAAGAAGCTTCCTTTTACAAGTAATAAACTCAAGCTTACTATAATGAGGGCAAGCCCCCAGGGAGATTTTAGCCGTTCTTCATGCAAAAGGTCAAACTCCGGCTGTAGTTGGTATACTAAAAATGCAGCACCTATAAGCAAAATAAAAGTGCTTATAAGTACCAGTGTGCCGGGTACAAAAACTTCTTTTGGTTTTTTGCCCGTAGTGGTAGTACCGTTATTGCTATAATTGTTTGTATCAAGGTTTAGTTGGCTTGAAGTAATGGTATCTGTTTTCATGTTTGCGCTTGTAATTATTAATCAGGCTATTTTCTTACAGGCAAATAAATACCAATCTTTGTACCTAAGTTTAAAAGCCTTGTTAAACAGTGCTTTAGGTTTCATTCTTTAAATATAAAATTGTAGAATTGTCTACACTTTCTACATATATGCATTCCCCAAAATGCAAATAGTTAAAGTTTCTCCTGATCGTCAAATTAAAAAATGTGTAAATTGAGCTTCTAAATGAACCGGATGAAGCAACACTATTTTATAATCTTCAAAGTATTTATAGCATGCTGTTTATTAGCCGGCAATTTTGTTTTTGCCCAAAGTGAAACCGACTCAATTACTAATCCCTATATAGAAAAATTTGACGATTATTTTTCTGCAAGGCTAAGTTTAAGCAATGGCTTTCAGTCTTTTGATGTAGATGACAGGAATAGCAATTTACGGTTTAAGATTATCCCTAACCAACAGATACGCTCTACTGCAACATTTATGTTTAGATTTATAGAGATAGATCTGGGTTACACGCCTTCATTCCTGAAGTTTAATAAAGATGATGACCTTAAGGGCAAAACAAAGAACTTTACCTTTGGTACACGTTTTTATCTGAAAAAGTGGATGCAGAGTTTGCAGTACATGAGCACCAAAGGCTATTATATAGAGGGCAGGCGGTTAGGGCTGGATGATAATGTTTTCTTCTCAGACCTTAAGGTGGTGAAAATTGGCGGCAGTACATCGTATGTTTTTAATCCTAATTACTCTTTCAGGGCAACTTACACGCAAAACGAATGGCAAAAAAAGAGTGCCGGCAGCTTTGTGCCATCTGTAAATTATTATTACACCAAAATATCCAACAATGATAATAGTGCCGACCATAACATTGATATTGCGGCAGGCCCTGCATACTACTATAATTTAATACTGTACGACCATTTTTTAATTTCTGCCGGCGTATATGGAGGAGTAGGATACAACAGCATTACTACAAAATATAATGACGGAACACCTACCGAGAAAAGCAGTGGCATATCGTGGCAGGCGCAATACAGGGCTGCTGTAGGATATAATTACGACCAGTTTTACACCGGTGCAAATATAAATTTCAATTCCTTTTACTACAATTCAGGGCCGGGAATAAAGCTTGCCGATCAGCAACATTATTTTGAGTTTTATGTAGGCTACAGGTTTAAAGCCGCACAAAAAATTTTAAAGAAATTTGATGAGTTTATTGATGTTGAAAAAAAACGTTTTTAATTAAAGTTGAAGATTAATTAATTTTAATTTAAAAAGTTAATAAAATCAATTATTTTTATTTTTTTAGTTAATAATTGTATAATATATATTTAATAGGGTGTTAATGGTTGTAAGTTAGCCTACGTTTTGTATGGATGTAATTATCTGGAATACAAATTGTTATAAACAATCTTAAATAAGGCAATCATGATACAAGAATACAAATTATATGCACAGGATCTTTATAAAATTAAAATCAGCACACTGCCTGTATCGCTGGTAGAAAGCCCGTTATCATTAACAAATCTTCTTCTTATTATAAATGAGCTACGCCCTCAACTGCGCAGAAATCTTACTGAACTTTCTGCAGAGCTAAGGCTTAATAAAATAATATTGCCGGATACGTTAAAAGAAATGGAAGTTATAAATAATATACTTTTAGAAAAACTTTATAACCTCGCTTGCAGTGTAAAAAGGAAGATTAAGGGCTAATTATTTTTAACTGAATATATTGAGCGGCTTGCTGCCGAATTGCTTATTAGTAAAACATAATCTAAAAAATCTGTAGTTGCCGATGTCCTGTAATCTAAAGGCTTTTCTTTAGAGATCACTTCAACCATATCAGTACATCCGGTTTCGCTATAGGGGCTGCCTGCTTTGCTAAGGTTAAATAGTGTAAGGTTACTTTTATTTTGTTCTTTAAAAACATTTATACCCTTAAAATATTCTGATGCCGAATCGCCAATGCCCTTATCGCCACTGGTAGTTGAAGACACATATTGGCCTTCGTTGTCATATTTATCCTCCCATAGTACTTCTGATTTTGTAAGGTAACCCAACACCGAAATGATCTCGTTTTTAGGATATATTTTATTATCAACCAGCATTGAGAAAAGTGGAGATGCTTTACCTTCTTTCGCTTTTAAAAGATGAAAGAAACCAAGCCTGAAAAACTGTACTTTATCTTTAAAGCCATAAATTTTAGATAATGTAAGATAGTTGTTATACATTTCTTTTTCGCGTTTGTACTTTTCATCAAAGCTTACTTTAAGGGTGGCTATTAGATGGTTAAAAATTGGTTTATCATTTATTAGTAATCCATACTGTTCTTTATGTGTTTCATAATCTGCCACAAAAGCTTTTAGTTGGTTTTTAGAATAGCTATTATAGTAGGGAGAAAAATCAGTAGTGTCTTTAGCTATAGTTTCCTTTAATTGCAGGGCAGTCGCCCAACTTTCCTGCTTGTTAATAAGGCTTAGCAAATGCCTGTAGGTATATTTATAAGTTACAATAGGGTCGGCACCCATAACCTGTATTTTTTTCTCTTTAGGCAATTTATCATTTAGGACTTTAAGCTTTTTCCATTTATTAAAAACTTCAATAGTGCGCTCCTGCGGTACACGCGTGCCATACGTTTCAATTAGGTCTTTTAGCAAAGCCTCATCTCCTATAGTAAGATATTCGTTAAAATAGTGAGCAATGCTACAATCGGTTTCAGGAAAGTAGTAACGTAAATTATTGTTTTTTACAAGCAACTGTACAATTAAAAGTTCGGCATCCTCTGTTTTGGCACTGCCATGATAAGCACCAAAGCCTACAACTTTTATATTTTTTTGAGGAAAAATAAATTCTTCGCTAAGTGCGGCGCTATTTTGTTTTAAATAGTCGGTTTTACTTTGCTGTGCATGTAATGCGGCATGTAAAACAATAAAAAGCAGTAGCGGTATAGATTTTAAAATTTGCATGCGTATTCAGTTTCTACAAATATAAGCACAGCATAACTTGGTTAATTGTACAATTGGGACAACCTAACAATACTTAGCAAATTACTCAAACTTTTGCATTAAGTTTTTTTGCCAAAGTTTAAGCGCATATTTCCTGAAGGCTTCTGGTGCTTTTTTAAATGGCTCATCAAAAGTATGTTCGCCACCGTCATATTCTGTTTCGCTAATGCGTACTTTAGTACGGCCCCTCATAGCATATTTCTGTGTGCCTTCATAAACAATAACCTTCATGCCAGAAGCACTCACATCGCCATGGCAACCTGTTATATACATAAGCCACACTTCGGCTTTACCATTTTTGTCAAGGTCGGTTACGGCAAAAGAATTCTTAACAAAGTTGCACTCAATGTCTACCGGGCATTCTTTCACATAGTCATACATTTTCCATTGCTGCACCCAGGTACCCTCTTTTAAAATATAAGAATAGGCAAACAACTCCGCTTCCCTGTACGATTCATCGTGTTCCGTCTTACTTTGCGATTCGCCTGTTTCGGTAGTAATTATAATTGTCTCGCCACCAGCATCAGTAAATCTGATAGCATTAATAAGTTTACCGGTATAAGTAATAGTTTTAGGCAACGTAGTTTTAGTCAGTTGCGTTGTTTTAACCTGTGCAAAACACGATAAGGAAACGAGTATGAAAAGTAGTTGTATTAGCTTCATAATATAAATTTATTCTTCAAACCCCTGTATCAACACCTCTAATATTGTAATTGCAGCTTCGCTAATCTTAGTTCCGGGACCAAAAACAGCCACAGCACCGGCATCAAAAAGGTATTGGTAGTCCTGCGCCGGAATCACTCCGCCCACAATAACCATAATATCTTCTCGGCCATAATTTTTAAGCTCTGCAATAACCTGCGGCACTAACGTTTTATGCCCGGCCGCTAATGATGATACACCAAGTATGTGTACATCGTTCTCTACCGCCTGTTTGGCAGCCTCTGCGGGTGTCTGGAAAAGTGGGCCTATATCTACATCAAATCCCACATCTGCATAGCCTGTAGCTACTACCTTAGCGCCACGGTCGTGCCCATCCTGGCCCATTTTTGCAATCATAATGCGGGGACGGCGGCCTTCCAGCCTGGCAAACTCATTAGCAAGCTGTTTCGCTTTTTCAAAGCTTTCGTCGTTTTTTATCTCTTTACTGTACACACCGCTAAAGGATTTAATTTGTGCTTTATACCTGCCAAAAACGCTTTCGAGCGCACTGCTTATTTCGCCCAGCGTTGCCCTGTATCGTGCAGCCTCTATAGCGAGTTCCAGTAAATTGCCTTGGCCTGTCTTTGCCGATTCAGTTAATTTAGCAAGGCTCTCGGCAACCTTTTCGCTGTTGCGTGTTGCTTTTATGGTGGCAAGTTGCTCCAGCTGCTGGCGGCGCACCATTTGGTTATCTACATCTAAAATTTGCAAGGGGTCTTCCTTTGCAAGGCGGTATTTATTAACCCCTACAATTATGTCCTGCCCACTGTCTATACGTGCCTGTTTGCGTGCCGCAGCCTCTTCTATGCGCAGTTTGGGTATGCCTGCTTCAATGGCTTTGGTCATGCCTCCCAGTTCTTCAACCTCTTCAATAAGTGCCCATGCTTTTTGGGCAATATCGTTAGTAAGGCTTTCTACATAATAGCTGCCTGCCCACGGGTCTGTAGTTTTTGTTATTTTGGTTTCTTCCTGTAAAAATATTTGTGTGTTGCGGGCTATGCGTGCCGAAAAATCGGTAGGCAGCGCAATAGCCTCATCGAGTGCATTAGTGTGCAGCGATTGCGTTCCGCCAAAAACAGCCGCAGCCGCCTCTATAACGGTACGTGCCACATTGTTAAACGGGTCCTGTTCTGTAAGGCTCCAGCCACTTGTTTGGCAATGGGTGCGCAGGGCAAGCGATTTCTCTTCTTTAGGGTTAAACTGTTTCAGCAGTTTTGCCCACAGCATACGCCCGGCACGCATCTTTGCAATTTCCATAAAATGGTTCATGCCAATGGCCCAAAAGAAGGAAAGGCGTGGGGCAAACTCATCTATCTTCATGCCTGTGGCAAGGCCGGTACGAATGTATTCCAAGCCATCTGCAAGGGTGTAAGCCAGCTCAATATCGGCGGTAGCGCCCGCCTCCTGCATGTGGTAGCCGGATATACTTATCGAATTAAATTTCGGCATCCTGCGGCTCGAATATTCAAAAATATCAGCAATGATTTTCATCGATGGGGCAGGAGGGTATATGTATGTATTGCGCACCATAAACTCCTTAAGTATGTCGTTTTGTATAGTTCCCGATAACTGTTCCGGATTCACTCCCTGCTCTTCGGCGGCAACTATATAAAATGCCATAATGGGTAATACTGCCCCATTCATGGTCATAGAAACCGACATCTCATTTAGCGGTATCTGGTCAAAGAGTACCTTCATGTCCTCCACACTATCTATGGCAACTCCCGCTTTACCTACGTCGCCCACAACTCGCTCATGGTCGCTGTCATAACCGCGGTGTGTAGCAAGGTCAAACGCTACAGAAAGGCCTTTTTGCCCCGCTGCAAGGTTACGGCGGTAAAAGGCATTACTATCCTGTGCGGTACTAAAACCGGCATACTGCCTTATTGTCCAGGGTTTTTGAACATACATGGTAGCATAAGGCCCACGGAGATAGGGCGCAAAACCGGCACCAAAATCAAGGTGTTCCAGGTTTTCGTTGTCCGCTTCGGTATAAAGCTTCTTTAAGTCGATGCCTTCGGCAGTTGCAAATGGCTCTGCTGCAGGATTATTATCTACGAGTTGCTCGTGGATGATAGGTTTAAGCTGTATGTGCTGGAGGTTTTTTCTCATCAAAATTATTTTGGATACTTCTGAGGGCTTTTAGATGTGTGGAAAATGGATAATATCTTTACTTCGAAAGTTACTTCATCAATGTAAAAAAATAAAACGTAGGGAAAACCTTTTAAAGGAATAGCCCTTACTTTTTATAACAGATAACATAAAATGGGTTTTGAGATAATTTCTTATAAGCAGATTCTACGGCATGTATAAATTTAGCAGGTATTTCGGGGCTTATATCAACATAGTAATCTATGGCTTTTACAAAGTGCCTACGTGCTCTTGATTAAACTACAATCTTATATTCCATACTTTTTTTTAAGCTCTGCTATTGATTCTTCGCCAGAAATATAATCTGTAGCCGATTCCTTTAGTTGCAGGTCAAGTTCGGCTTTCATCTCATAGGTCAGATAAAAATCATCATTTTTAGGCAAAATAATTACCTCCACTTCATCTGCATTAAAATCATCCGGAAGTGTAATTTTTATTGTTTTGCCTTCTACTTTTATAAATTTTCTTATCGCTTCCATAGTGCCGTACTTTTTTATAAATATACAAATTTACTGCTTACTACCGGTTTTCTATTCAGGGCGAGGTGCTTATTCTTTAATGAATTTTGCAGTTGTATTGTTGATGTTAAGCAGGTAAATACCTGATGGAAAAGATGAAACATTAATAGTACCTGCCTGTATATTACCTTGTGCGATAGTCCTGCCTGCCATATCAATAATTGTAAACGGGGCGTTTTCATCAGTTGTTATGTTAAGGATATTTTTGGCTGGGTTAGGATATATTGTAAATTTAGGCGTTATAGTGTTGTGTGTTGTGCCGAGAGTTTCTCCGGTTAATTTTGCTATAACAGCACTAAAAAC